>Ga0272443_10000112_pt1 | contig 154166 bp, 116 predicted proteins | sample SSMAcet12_FD_193581 | JGI IMG/M metagenome (GOLD analysis project Ga0272443, IMG submission 193581) | Marine sediment archaeal communities from Little Sippewissett salt marsh, Falmouth, MA, United States - SSM-Acet-12 | ecosystem: Environmental > Aquatic > Marine > Wetlands > Sediment ... | reverse complement strand
GAAGCCGCCATCGTTGCAGCTTCTCTCCAGGGAACCCTTTCAGGTCCCGGTCCGTTCACCGTGTTCGCTCCCACCGATGCAGCTTTCGAAGCACTGCCCGAGGGACTGGTGACCAGCCTGCTGGCTGATCCCAAAGGTGAACTCACCCAGATCCTGCTCTACCATGTGGTTGCCGGGAAGGCCATGTCCACCGATCTTTCCGACGGTCAGATGATCACAACGGTGAACGGCGACAGCATCAAAGTGACCATCGACGGTGGCAGCGTCTACATCGATAATGCCATGGTCACCGCCGCGGACATAGAAACCGACAACGGTGTGGTACACGTGATCGACGCGGTCCTCGTGCCCACCTCCACAGTGGTCGATATCATCGTGGGCAGCACGGATCACAACATCCTGGAAGCTGCGGTCATTGCAGCCGAGCTGGCAGATGACCTGGCGGGTAACGGTCCTTTCACAGTGTTCGCCCCCACCGATGCAGCTTTCGAAACACTGCCTGAAGGAACGCTGGATGCGCTTCTGGCAGATCCAACCGGTGATCTGGCCAACATCCTGCTGTATCACGTGGTAAGCGGAAAAGTCATGTCCACCGATCTTTCCGACGGAATGACCGCCACCACGCTGCAGGGTACCGACATCACAGTGACTTTTTCCGGCAGTGATGTATTTATCAACAATGCCCGTGTGATCATGGCTGACATCGAAGCGGATAATGGTGTTGTTCATGTGATCGATGCGGTGATCACACCATCCACAGGGATACAGGAAATGAGCATTGACAAATCAACTGTGTCCATTTATCCGAATCCTGCCAGTGAAATCATGAACGTAAGATTTGAACTGACCGAGGAAAGTGAAGTCAGTCTGGAGATGTACGATATGCTGGGCAAGCGGGTAAGGATGATGGATCAGGGGTATACCTATGAAGGAAGTCATACCGTTGAATTCCCGGTAAGTGATCTGGAATCAGGTATGTACCTTTTAATCATCAATACCGGTAACAGCCAAATTGCAAATAAGGTTAGGGTTATTGAATAAAGTCCTGTTACCGGGATATGAGAAGACCGTCCGTTTCATTGGACGGTCTTTTTTTTTACCCTTTCCAACTGTTATCTTTGCCTGGTGACGCGGATCAAAGGGATCTTTCTGATATTGATCTCCCAGTTCATCGGAGAGGTACAGGTTTCAGGACAACAACAATTGGTGACCTACCTGGACAGGCCCGAATTGCTGGAGAAAGTGGATATTTGCCTCCGGCACACCTACAATTTTTCTTTTGCCGCCGCAAGAGATTACCAGCAGGAACTGCAGAAACTATCCCCGGACCATCCTGCTCCTTATTTTCTTCATGCCCTGATCATTTACTGGGAAAATTTTCCGTTGTCCCAGGAAAATAAAAAATCGGACCAGTTCCTGCAATTAATGGACAAAACCGTAAATCTTGCCGAACCATTTCTCGCATCGGAAAAAACGTACCTGGAAGGTGTCTTCTTCCAGCTATTCGGCAGGGCTTTCAAGGTGATGTTCTGGGCTGATAACGGTCAGACTCTCAAAATCATTCCTGAATTAGGGACCATGTACAGGCACACCATGGAGGGATTCCGGTTAAAGGAAGATTTCAGTGAATTTTACTTTTCAACCGGGCTGTATAATTATTATATTGAAGCCTATCCGGAAGCGCATCCTGTGTACAAACCCCTGATCGCCTTTATGAAACATGGCGACAAGGACCTGGGCCTGATCCAGCTGAATAAAGCCATTCAACAGACCGTTTACCTTCGGGTGGAATCCCTGCTATTCATGTCACTGATACAACTACATTATGAAGAGGATTTGGAATCGGCGGCATTTTACGCAAAACAACTCTCCACGGACTATCCCAGGAACATCTATTACCAGGGACATCTGGTCATCATTCTTCTTCACCAGGGCCGTTTCCGGGAAGTCAGGGAGGTAATTGATCATATGAACCTGCAGGAGAACGCGTATGTTGCCATGGTGATTGAAACTGCCGGCGCATTCATGGCAGAGAAAGAAACAGGGAACCTGGGACTGGCGCGGAAAAAATATCTCGGGGTGATTGAGATGGCAGAACGCATCGGTCCGTTCACCAACAGGTTCCAGGCCATCGGGTATATGGGACTTTCAAGGGTCTGTGAAAAAAGAGGGCTCTCTGCAGAAGCCAGGAAATATGCCCGGATGGCATCTCAGCATACTACTTTTTCATATATTCTCGGTGATGGGTAAGAATGGTAAACCGGATGTGGAAACCCTGAAAAAGGATCCCGGCTACCGGCAGGTGCTTGAACTGGATTTTGATGATATGATCCCCTTTGTTCTGGATCACATCCGACGGAGGACTTTCTTTTCATTGCTGTATACCGCTCTGAATGCGGCACTTTTTCTTTTCATTCTATATGTGATCATTTCCGGGCTGCATGACGAATATCTTACCTGGCCCCTGATCATCAAACAATCCGTGACCGGGATTTTTGCTGGGAGTATCCTGGTGATCCCCGTCCATGAATTGCTTCACGGACTGGCCTACCTGTTCCTGGGAGCACGGAAAATCAAATTCGGCGCGGATTTGCAGCAGTTCATCTTCTATGTGACCGCAGACAGGTATCCGGTAACGGGCAAGGAGCTTTATTTCCTGGCGCTGACCCCATTCGTGGTCATTAATTTGCTTACAGCAGTGGTCACCATTCTCTGGTTTCCACAGGCGTTTCTCTTCTCAACCACTTTCCTGCTCTGTCACAACATCATGTGCATCGGGGATTTTGCCATCATCAATTGCGTGCTGCAATACGCACCCCACAGGGTTTATACATTTGATGAGATCGAAAACAGGAAGAGCTACTTTTATGAAGAGGTCAATCTTCCATGAACTCTCTGGCCTTCCGGGCCTTTTTCTCGCTGACAGTGAAGGTTGAATCTGTTTCGAAAGCTTTCATATAGCTTTTATACGCTGCCTCATACTGTCCGGTATTCATGTAGAAATCCCCCTTTGAGTCATAAGGATTGGCGATATCCGGAGCCAGACGGATATAGGTATCAAATGCTTCTTCAGCCTTCTTAAACTCTTCAAGTTCCATCAGCGCATAACCGAGCTGATTGTAAGCAAGTGGATAATCCGGGATCGCTTTAATGGCATTCTCAAGTGTTTCAACGGCACCCTCCAGGTCCCACATGATCTGAAATTGAATGATATATAATATTTTATGAACGTCAGGATCTTCCGGGTACAGCCGGATCGCCGCTTTCAGGTTTTCCACCACTTTCTCATACTGGCCGCTGACCAGGTACTTAAATGCGGTTTTGATATATTTCTCTCCCGCATTCAAAGGGGCATCGGACTGCATGGCCTCATCCGCTATCTTTTTTGCACCTTTACCCGACATCAAATACATCCAGAAATAGGCCATGAAGAAATCCGGATCCTGTTCCACGGCCATTTCTAATTGATCCATGGCCTCTCGGAGTTTGACCCGGTCGAACGCGGCCATTCCCTCCCGGTAATATTCAAGCGCCTGATCCGAGTCAGTTGTGACCGGCATCAGCTTTGCCTCTTCGGACTTATTGCAGGATGGAATCCAAAGGATGGACAGGGCGCATAGAACTACTGTTGCAAATAACCTCATTTAAATACGGTTTTGCAATCTTACGTCCACTTCAAATGTACTATTTTTCCTTGCTAAAATCAAATATCCCGTGCCATATCACAAAATAGCACAGTCAATGCGATATTGCTGTCGGTCAGTGGCATTTACACATTGATCAGGACCGGTACTCTCCGATAATCTCCTTCACATCATCCGGAGCCACACGGCCGTAGGTTTTATCTCCAACGAGCACAACCGGTGCAAGTCCGCATGCACCCACACAGCGAAGGCAGCTCAGTGAGAATTTTCCGTCCGCGGTGGTTTCTCCCACTTCGATCTGAAGTTCTTTTTTAAACTCACCCAGGACCTTTTCCGCTCCCCTTACATAACAGGCGGTCCCCGTACAGATAGATATGGGGAATTCACCCTTGGGCGTCATGGTAAAGTATGAGTAGAAGGTGACCACCCCGTATACCTTTGCAACCGGAATATTCAACTTTTCCGCGATCACCTCCTGCACCTCTGCAGGGAGGTACCCGAAAGTTCCCTGAACCCTGTGCAGGATATTGATCAATTCACCTTCGCTGTTCCCGAACTGTTCGCAGGTCTCATGGATTTTTTCAACCTGGTCCTTTCTAAGTTCTATTTTTACGCTTGACATGGCCGATGGGTGTTTAAAAATTAGATCTGGAAGACTCTTTTCCGGCGATCAAAATAATGCGTGTGCAGCAGTTCATGTGCTTTTTCGCTCAATGGTTCTCCCAGGTATTCGGTATACAATTGCTGGATGAACGGATTCTCGTGGGATTTCCGGATTTTTTTATTCCGGTCTTCCTCGTATATGGCCTTTGCTCTGGCCTTCAGAATGGATGCATCTCCGTGGTGCAGCGGCTGGCCTCCTCCACCGATGCATCCACCCGGACAGGCCATGATCTCGATGGCATGGTACTGTGATTTGCCCGATTTGATCTCCTCCAGCAGTTTTCTTGCATTCCCGAGTCCATGGGCAATTCCGATCCGAATCTCCTGGCCCCCAAAATCCACGGTGGCTGACCTGAGCCCGTCCATTCCCCTGAGCTGCTCAAAATCTATCTTCTCAAGTGTTTTTCCCGTGTAGATCTCATATGCTGTCCTCGTGGCGGCCTCAATGACTCCTCCGGTGGTTCCGAAGATCACCCCTGCCCCGGTGGATTCCCCGAGGGGCTGGTCAAATTCCCCATCCGTCATTTCCGCAAGATCAAGATTGGCCTGCTTGATCAGATGGGCCAGTTCCCTGGTTGAGATGCTGATATCCACATCCGGGACTCCATCCACCATGAATTCCTCCCGCTGACATTCATACTTCTTTGCCAGGCACGGCATGATGGAAACCACCACCATGTCCTTTCGCTCCACCCCGATCTTCTCAGCAAAATATGATTTCGCAACAGACCCGAACATCTGCTGCGGGGACCTTGCGGTAGATGGGATGTCTTTCAATTCGGGAAAATGGTGTTCGAAGAAATTTACCCATCCGGGACAGCAAGAGGTGAGGATAGGCATTTGTACTTTATTGTCGCCATTCAGAAAACGCGTCAGCCTCCCCAGGAACTCGGTACCCTCCTCCATGATCGTCAGGTCCGCCGCAAAATCAGTGTCAAAAACATAATTAAATCCAAGGTGACGCAGGGCTGTGACCATCTTGCCGGTGACCAGGGTTCCGGGTTTCATTCCGAATTCTTCTCCCAATGCCGCCCTTACGGCGGGAGCGGTCTGCACAACCACCGTTTTGGCCGGATCATTCAGTGCCGCAATCACCTTGCCCGTGTGATCCACCTCTGTGAGGGCTCCGGTGGGACAGACCGCCACACACTGTCCGCAATAGGTACAGGGCGAATGTTCCAGATTCATTTCGAAAGCCGGGGCCACCACAGCGTAGAAACCCCGGTTGATGGCGTGCAAAGCCCCAACTGTCTGAAAATCGTTGCACATGGTCTCACATCGCCTGCACATGATGCACTTGTCCAGCTCCCGGATGATGGATGGTGAGGTATCCAGCCGGTAGGTTGACATTTCTGCATATTCCTGTCCGGGTATATCACGGATACCAAGCCTGATGGCCATTTGCTGAAGGTCGCATTGTCCCGACTTGGCACAGGTAAGACAATCTTTCGGATGGTCGGACAGGATCAGCTCCATGACTGTTCTGCGTGCATTGATCACACGGACACTGTTGGTTTTTACGACCATCCCCTCCTCCACGGCTGTCGAGCAGGAGGGTGCCAGGTTTCTGCGTCCTTCCACCTCCACCACACAGATGCGGCAGCCCCCGGGCCTGTTGCGGATATTCAAATCCTTCAGGTCCATGTAGCAAAGGGCAGGTATATCAATATGCACCTGCTTTGCAGCCTCGTAAATGGTTGTGCCTGCAGGCACCTCAATGTGATTCCCATCCAGGGTTATATTCACCATCTTCATCTTGTTTCTTTTATCTCAGTATTACCGCGTCGAATTTGCATTTCTCCATACAGGCCCCGCATTTAATACAGATCTCAGGATTGATCACATGGGGCTCCTTGCGCTCACCGCTGATCGCACCCACAGGGCATGCCCTCGCACATGCCGTGCATCCCACACAATTCTCTTCCACAATGAAATACTCCAACAGGTCACGGCACACGCCCGATGGACATTTTTTATCAACCACATGGCTGATATATTCATTATAAAAGTTTTCCAGGGTTGAAAGGACCGGGTTTGGAGAGGATTGTCCGAGTCCGCACAGCGAAGTATCCTTGATCACGATGCTCAGGTTCCTCAGCCGGTCCAGATCTTCCATCTCCCCTTTTCCTGTACAGATCCTGTCCAGCAATTCATATAAGCGTTTGTTCCCGATCCTGCAGGGAGCACATTTTCCACAGGATTCTTCGACGGTAAAATCCAGAAAGAACCTGGCTACCGAAACCATGCAATCATCTTCATCCATGACGATCATGCCTCCGGACCCCATCATGGAGCCGCAGGCGATCAGGTTTTCATAATCAATGGGCGTATCCAGATGCTTTTCGGTCAGGCATCCCCCGGAAGGCCCGCCCGTCTGTACTGCTTTGAATTTTTTCCCTTCCCTGATTCCCCCTCCGATTTCGAAAATCACCTCGCGGATGGTTGTCCCCATGGGTACTTCGACCAAACCCACATTGTTCACTTTCCCGGCAAGGGCAAAGACCTTTGTCCCCTTTGATTTTTCAGTCCCGATCCCACGAAACCATTCCGGTCCTTTCTGAAAGATCACAGGGATGTTCGCGAAGGTCTCCACGTTGTTCACATTGGTGGGCTTCCCCAGGTATCCGCTCTCTGCGGGGAATGGAGGCTTCAGGCTGGGCTCCCCCCTTTGTCCTTCCATGGAATGGATCAGCGCTGTTTCTTCCCCGCAGACAAAAGCACCTGCTCCGTATTTGAGAAAAATATCAAAATTGAACGTTGTGCCAAAAATGGCTTTCCCCAGAAAACCGAATTCCCGCGCCTGGGCAATCGCGGTCTTCAACCTTTCGATGGCAAGCGGGTATTCTGCCCGGATGTATACATATCCGGTGTCAGCCCCGATGGCGTATCCGCAGATGGCCATCGCCTCGAGCACTGAATGGGGATCACCTTCCAGAATGGATCTGTCCATGAATGCTCCCGGATCTCCTTCATCCGCATTGCAAACCACATATTTCTGGTCTGATTTGCTTCTCAGGGCAAATTCCCACTTCAAACCCGTGGGGAATCCGGCACCGCCCCTGCCCCTTAATCCCGAATCCTTCACCATGCGGATGGTTTCTTCCGGGGTGAGTTCTGTCAGGATCCTGCCAAGTGAAAAGTATCCGTCTTTTTCGATGTATTCTTCAATCCGTTCCGGATCAATCACACCGCAGTTTCTCAGCGCGATGCGGATCTGCTTTTTTTTAGGGATAGATTTTACCTTATTTTCAGACATGTCATTCATCCTATAATTCTTCCACTTTTTTATAATTCACCGGGATAACACCATCCACCATTTCTCCCTGCTTGATGTAGCGTTCGATGATCTGGTCCGCCTTTTTCATATCCACGTATCCAAAAATAACGGGCTCCTGACCGGGCAGGGTCACTTCGATGGTGGGTTCGGCATAACAGTAACCCATACATCCGGTGGCAACGATCGATGCATCAATACCGCGTTTTTCAAGTTCTTCGGTCATGAATTGCATGATCTTCCCTGAACCTGCAGCCAGACTGCAGGTGGCCATGGCAATTTTTACGATGACCGGCACATCTGCATCCCGGTCGGACCTGACCGGTCTGCCGGATTCCAGGAGCTTCTCACGGTAGGTTTTCAGTTCATTAAATGACTTGATTCGGGGCATGGCAGAAGGTTTGAGGTTTTGTATTTATCTGATTTTGTATGATTTAATAACTTATTGTTATTTGTTTCACACTAAATGATAATAATAATTGGATAACTGTGATGCAAATATAATTAGATTTTCAGCGTAAAAATGACCTTTCGTTATTTAAATAACAATATATACTGCTTCTAAACAAAATTTTACCGTGAAAAATATTTGAAAACCCTTGACTTCAATTGACAATAATGATACCTTTATGATATCATATTAATATCATTTCTTAAAACATCCATCATGAATACAGAAAAAAATTACAGTGCCATCTCCGGGTACCTGATGCTCCTGGTACTGGTTATTCTCATTCTCGGCACGGTGTTCAGTTTTTCGACCGGGATCATCCCGCTCGCCATCGTGCTTCTTGTCCTCTTAACGCTGACCATCATCGGATTTACGGTTGTCAATCCCAACGAATCCTGTGTGCTGGTCTTATTCGGGGCATACAGGGGAACGATTAAAAGGAACGGATTCTTCTGGGTCAATCCTTTTCTGGTAAGGAAGAAGATATCTCTGAGAGCCAGGAATTTCGACAGCGAGACCATCAAGGTGAACGACATGCTCGGCAACCCTATCAAAATCGGATGTGTACTGGTATGGAAGGTGGAAGATACCTTCAAGGCTGCGTTCGAAGTGGATGATTTTGAGCGATTCGTGTTCGTGCAAAGTGAAACGGCCCTCCGCAAACTTGCCGGGAGTTACCCCTACGACAACTTCGAGGATCACAATGCGGAGATCACCCTTCGCGGAGGAGGGCTGGAGGTCAATGATGAACTGGAGAAAGAGATCAAGGAAAGGCTGGAGATCGCGGGGATTAAAGTCATCGAGGCACGGATCAACTTCATTGCCTATTCGGAGGAGATTGCCGGGGCCATGCTGAGAAGACAGCAGGCCACAGCCGTGGTGGCAGCAAGGTTTAAAATTGTGGAAGGCGCCGTCTCGATGGTCCAGATGGCTCTCCAGGAACTGATGGATAAAGAGATCGTCGATCTGGATGATGATAAAAAAGCTGCCATGGTCAGCAACCTGATGGTGGTCCTCTGCGGGGATAAGGATGCGAGCCCGGTGGTGAATACCGGAACACTGCATCAATAATATGAGCAAAAAGAAAGCATTTGTACTCAGAATTGATCCATCAAAAATGGAGGCGCTGGAGAAGTGGGCGGCTGATGAGTTCCGCAGTACAAACGGCCAGATAGAGTGGATCCTGGATCAGGCACTACGTAAATCGGGCAGATGGAAATCCGGGTGAACTATCTGAACAGTTCCTCGTCCCTGATCAGCATCAGGATGGCTGAATGGGGGATGATCACATAGCGTTCATTGTTGAATTCAATTTCGTATCCGCTCTTCTGCAGGTAGATGGCAAGGTCCCCCTCCTTTGGCTGGAGGGGGACATATTTCACCTCATCACTCTTGTCCTTCCATGGTTCGTCCACATCCTGAATGGCAGGGATGGGATAGCCCGGCCCGACCTTCAGTACATAACCCACATGTATTTTTTCCTTTTCCTGCACCCCCGGAGGCAGGTAAAGTCCCGATTTGGTCATCTCCTGCTGGTCCTTCGGCTTGATCAGAACCCTGTCCCCCACAACAATAAACTTATTGATATCCTTTTCGTCAATCTGCAGTGTCATCTCCCGATGTTTATGTTCTAAAAATCCAGGTTTTCTTTCAAGGCCTGCATGCCGCTCCGGCTGACCGGAACCTTTTTACCGTCCTTCAGGATCAGGATGTAATTGGTCTTCTCGTAAGGCTCAATCCGCTCGATGTAACTGATATTGGCTATGTAGGACCTGTGTACCCGCACAAATTGCTCCCTGTCCAGGTGATTCTCGAAATATTTCATGGTCTGCTGCTTCAGGTACCTCCCGTCATCCGTATATACCATGACATAATCATCCTGGGCTTCGAGATAATGGATATCATTTGTCGAAATCACGTGGATCTTCCCGGATTTCTTGATCACCACCCGGTGTATCTTTTCATCGGTTTCCGCCAGGTGGAGCCTGATCTTTTCGATGTCGCTCCCTGCAGGTCGACTCTCGATCCTGGATTCCAGCTTTCTGAGGGATTCGATGAACCGCTCCTTCGAAAAGGGCTTTAAGAGATAATCCACCGCATTCTGTTCAAATGCACTGATGGCATACTTGTCATAGGCTGTTGTAAAAATCACCTCCGGGTGATGATCAAGGACTTCCAGCAATTCAAATCCGTTCAGTTTGGGCATTTGTACATCCAGGAAGATGGCATCCGGTTTAAGTTCGTTGATGGCTTTCAGCCCGTCAAAGCCATTGTCATATTCACCGATAACTTCTATTCCGCTGTATCCTGCCAGGTAAGCCCTGATGAGGTCTCTGGCCGGTTTTTCGTCCTCAACAATGATGGTCCTGATCACACTCATGCTGCGGTAAATTTACATGGAAAAAATAACGTGACAATAAACCTTCCGCTCTCCCGCTCCCATTTGATCCATCCCCTCCCTTCATAGGAAAGCTCCATCCGCTGCTTCACATTCTGAAGTCCCAAGCCGGTCCCCCCTCCTGAAGGAACTTCAGGGTCATAATTATTGGTAATTATGGTCTTCAACATATCACCTTCCTGTTGACAATCAAACCGGATGGTCACAGGTTCCGTACTTTCGTATACTCCGTGCTTGATGGCATTTTCAAACAGCGGTTGAAAGATCATCGTGGGAACAGGGTATTCCTCGCATACCGGAGAAATTTCAAATTCAAACTGCAGTTTGTCCCCAAACCTGATCTTCTCGATGGCCAGATAATCCCTGATCCTCACCACTTCTTCCCTCAGGGGAACAAATTCATTCTCGCGGTGCTTCAGGGAATATCTGAGAAGATCGGACAGCCTGATAATCATGTCTCTTGCCTCATCGGGATTGGACAGTGTAAGCGATGAGATCGAGTTGAGCGAATTAAACAGGAAATGGGGATTGAACTGGGATTTCAGAATATTCAGTTCGGCATCCCTGACAAGGTACCTGAGCCGTTCTTCCTGCTGCATCCGCTCCCGGAGTTTTTCCCCGTAAGAAGCAAGATAATAGATCAGTACAAGCATCAGGTAAACCATTCCGCCGAGGATTGCCCTCCATGCGATCGATCTGTTGAGGAATTCGATGTAATCCCGTTCGTTTTGAAAAATCACATTTAAAATCCCGAATGTGATGGACAGCCAGACAGCGATCACCACCAGCCCTGCAACCACGTGGGCGATCAGGGAATAGACCGGGGTATTCCGCTGGAAAGGAATGTATCTGGTAGGATACCAGGCCAGCAGTCCGGCAAGACCGAACAACACGCTGGAGACAAGTGCTTCAGAAACCGTGATGATTTCCCTGAAATCCCGGAAGTGCCACAGCATGACTCCGTGCAGCACTGAGATGATCAGCCAAACTAATGAATAGATGATCACCGACCGCCTGCTTCCTGTAACAGGATGGCCCATCCTAATGGTAATTCACGATGTCGCCTCCACCGAACAGGGTCGTCCCCCGGACAACCAGGACCTGTTCAGGATCCCTGACAACGATGGTTTTAACCCTTTTATCCGAAAAACCTCCAAAGATGGAAGTGACCTCCACCTTCACATCCCATTCGTCCGGGACTATAAGCTTGGATCCGCCGAATATCATGACCACATCCAGATAGTTCTTCCCAGGTGCAAGTCTCGCCTTCGTCATATCATATTTGGAACCGCCAAAAATATTGGTGATTTTGCCGCCCTTAAAACTCTGTGAATTGATGACGCGGTCACCCCCTCCAAAGATAGCCACATCATCCAGAAAATTCTCACCGGTTATTTTTCTTTGATGACCAAATACCGATCCGCGTCTTCCGGTGGTGAAGATGATGATCACACCGATCAGGATGAGTATGGATGGCCAGAACAATGAGCGCCAGTAATGCGGCATATCAAAAAACCTGGGCAACAGGAAAAAGGAGCCAATGGCGATCAGGATCAGTCCGGTCGCCTTTCCTTCCCGCTGAGAGAGGAACACAATCCCCAGAAAAATCAACAGGGCCTGCCATGTAAAAAGTACATCCCTTAAACGCCAGGGAATGATGTCCGTCAGGTCCGCGATCAGAAATAATCCGATACCCATTAAAATGATCCCAAGCAACAGATGGGCACGTCCTGATTTTTTAAATTGAGGTGTCTGCTCTTCCATGATAAATAAGTTGTTTTAGGCCAAAAGTATATTCCATGGCCCATTTAAGGAAGCATTAATCGGCGAACCGTCTGAATTTATCGGTAAGTATCATCCTATCAGAACCTGTTCAGCCAGCGGTACCGGCGTGCATTGTCGCCAAATTTTGCGATGAAGGTGAATTCATGGGTCCCGAAACTGTGTTTCATGATGCTGTTCAGTCCGATATCAAATGCATATCCGAAAATCAGCTTATCCACGCTCACCCCTGCCATCACAATAATGGAATGCCCTGTCCTGTATGTCAGCCCGCACCAGTATGATTGATCAAAGTAAGCTTTTGCGCTGATGTCGGCCTGTAATTTTCCGTTTTCAGCAAATTTGACCAGGGCTGAAGGGGTAAGGATCAGGCTCCGGTTTGCCTGGAAATCATAACCTCCCATCAGGTAGTAATTTCTCTCCATAACAAAATGATCATAACCCGAATCCCCGAATTTCAGCACGGATTCAAACATATGGTCCACCGAAAATCCAGCCCAGAGATCCCTTGAAGAATAATAAACACCGGCATCCGCATCCGGGATCAGTACCGATTTATGTGTTCCTGACCAGAATCCGTCATCCGGGTATTCCAGCCTGATCTTGTCATCGTCCAGCCTGTACTGGTAGGCTACCATGGACAGTCCGAAAGAAAGCTGTGACTCAGCGAGGCGGATGTGATAGGCATAGGTCCCTTTAATACCGGTCCGCTCCACAGCACCGTTTCGGTGGTTAAAGACATACCCTCCCAGTCCGATGTTCCCGCTGCGTGATCCCGAGCGCTGGCGCCGCCTTACAGATGTCTGCCTGGAGATATGGCTTTTCTTCAATATTCTTGTCTGAAAACTCAGTGCATAGGTACCGGGACCTTCCGGGAAACCGACCCACTGCTCCCTTGCTGTTAGATTGACAGCCGTATAACCCTCCGATCCCGCAATGGCAGGGTTGAGTAAGAAACCATTAAGCATATACTGGCTGTACAGTGGCATTTGCTGGGAAAACCCCTCCACCACTGAAACACATAGCAACACCGCTATATAGAAAAATCTTCTCATCAATTATCTGATCACTGTCACAATCCCAACCACCCTGTCATTACTCATGTCATTTAGCTTGATAACATAGTGATACGAATCAACCGGGACATAGTTACCCCGCATATTCCTCCCGTCCCATGGTTGCGAATAACCGGGTTCCGACCTCCACACGAGGGTTCCCCACTGATCGAAAATCTCCACGACTGCCTGCGGATATGCACCCAGCTCTTCAATGTTCCATACATCATTGACCCCATCCTCGTTCGCTGTAATTGCATTGGGGATGTTCCTGAAATAAAACTCCGAGTTGCATGCCAGGATGATGATGGTATCCCTGTTGAAGCAACCGAACGCATCCTCCACCTGGACCCAGATCTCCTGCTGCGGTCCCTGGTATACGGTGATCTGTTGTGAAATGTCACCGGTGGACCACCTGTAACTATTCATATCCGGACCGGCATCAAGCACGAATCCCTCCATTCCGCAAATTGTCGTATCAGGTCCCAGGGAAACCACAGGCAGTTCATACACCGACAGGTAGAGGCTGTCCCACGCAGGACAACCATATGTATCGGTCACCTCCAGCCTGATCCACCCTTCCTGGTCAGTTGCATATGCCGGACCGGTGCTTCCGTCATGCCACAGGTATGAGCTGAACTCCCCTTCGGGTGTGAGCTCGAGAATATCCCCCTCACAGATATAGGTGTCCCCGCCCAGGTCTACTTCCGGTCCGGATACCAGCACCACCGCACTCCTCAATTCCCCGACACATCCGTACTCGGAAGTTTCCCTGACTGAAATGGCATATTCGCCGGGCGGGACCAGCCAGTCCACGATGATCGAATCCCCTAAATCGCGGGTGATCACCCCTCCTTCCACCGTCCAGTCAAACGTGGAATTCTCCCAGCCCTCGACAAAGTATGCAATCCCTGTGTCGCCGGCACAGACCACGGATACGTACTCCTGTGCCCTGGCCGCAACACTCCACAGCGAAAGCAGCAACCCAAAGGATACTATGTGTTTTAGTATTCGCATTTAACTAATACACAGCCTCATCTGTAATCAATCATCAAAATTGATCCTAATATTTATTTACTATATGTTCACCAAAAAGTATTCAATACACTTTAGATTCAGAGTTTATAGTCAATACACACTGTGTCTGAAATTTCCTCATTTCAGCTCCAATGAGGCAAACCTTAACCTTTCCGGGCGGTTGGTCCGTCCCATGAGGAGCACCCGGATAATCAGGGTACCTCAGACGTCTATTTCTTTTTCTAAACACAATTCATCGCTTCGCCCGAGATCGCTTATCTGCGGGTCAGGCTGCCAGTGCTCTGGATCACACCGGTTGTCGGGGTCGGATATACATTGATTGTATAGACCTGCCCGGCAATTGCATATGGACCATCGTCAAAATCGTCCTCCACGGTATTTAGTGTGATGGTATAGGTATGCACCACATTATCCGCATTGACCAGAGCATCCGGTAAATCGATCGTCACAGTAGCTCCGTCCGAATTAACCACCTGGCCATTTCCCACTGCTCCGTCAGTCCCTGATACAGTCAGAAGAGGATCATCCACTGCCACATCATAGATCACCTCGAAACCGTCATTCCCACTCTGGCCCGCATCCGGAGCACCGGTCAGGTTGAGGGTGATGGTTCCACCGATGAGATCCGCAGAACAAACATCCAATGTGGTAACCGCACCATCGATCTCAGCGGATGGCACACTCCAGAAGTCGATGTTCATGGTCTGTACCGGACTGGCGCATACGGCTGCTGCATTAAGCCGTTTCTGCACGGTTACAATACCGGCAGTAGACGCAATATCCGGTGAGGCGTCAGCCCCCCATACAACGTCAATGCTGTACAGATCTGCTGTCCATTCGATGATATAAGGATCACCTGTGACACCGGTACCTGAAGAAGGAGCAGGCGTAACACTCGTGGGGGCTACATCCGCTTCGATGGTCCACCTGTACTCATCCGTTGGTGCGCCCGCAGCTATTGAATAGGTAGAGGTCCCGTTTTTTCTTTCCTCTACATTTTGAGAGAATGCAGTGCCTGCGATCAGACACATCATTGCTGAAGCCAGAATGGCCTTTTTCACTAATGAATACTTCTTGGTTTTCATAACTTTTTGGTTTAAAGTGTGATTGAATAGTTTATTTGTTTGTTTTTTTTTGTTGTGCGTTTTCATTTTATCTTCTTGTTAATGAGTTGCTTGAATTAATAATACTTATGGTCGGCGTTTCATATTTATCCACGGTTATGCTGTTTGTGCTGGTGCATCCGGAAGCCGAAGTAATGGTTACCTCCACAGTCCCCTGGGCTGTACCTGACCAGTCTACCGTGACAACCGGATCGGTCGCTGATCCGGAGATGATCCCGTTTGTCACCGTCCAGATAAATGTATGGGTACCCGGATCCACCACTGAATAAGTTTCCTGCCCGGGGGTACATACTGCTGTAGGTCCACTGATCACCGGTAGTGGGGCATCAGCGACGAAGACATCGAACGAACAGATGTCGGTCAGGCCCGAATCATCGGTCGCCGTATAAGTGACAGTGGTGGTACCGACCGGGAAGAAATCCCCTGGATTGTGTGAGGATGCGAGGATTACCCCCGAACAGTTGTCAGATATCGTGGGTTCAGTCCAGGTAACTTCAACCCCGCAGTAACTCGTGTCAGCAACAGTGTTTATATCGGCTGGACATCCTGAAATCACAGGCGATGTGTTATCCTGCAGGGTTACGTTGAAGCTGCATTGCTCAGTATTTCCTCCGCCATCGGTGGCTGTCAGGGTAATGGCCTGAACAGTTCCATGCCCTGAAACGACTGTCCCCGCAACGGGATCCTGACTTACGCTGACTGCACCAGTGGTTGTTGCCAGGGTCGTATAGTCAGGGATCAAGAATTCGCAACTTCCATCCACAAACTCATTCTGGTCAGGGGGACACAGGATGGATAGGGTAAGCGAATCGATCAGGGTAATATCAAAAGTGCACTGTGAGTTATTCCCGTTGCCATCATCCGCCGTGATGGTAATTGTCTGGATCGTCCCCACACCATTGATCACTGTTCCATCCACAGGGTTCTGTGTAAGCGTGGGCGACGGATTGCAATTATCTGAGACAAAGACCAGACCAGTATAATCAGGAATGATAAAATCATCATTAATATCCACGAATTCGTTGAAGTCTGCCGGACAAGTCAGGTCCGGACCCAGGTTATCCTGAACTGTTACAGTTGCCGAACAGGTTGACTCCAGACCACATGCATCCCGTACGGTAAGGTTTACCGTATTTGGCCCGAGATCGGTACAGTCAAAATCGTATCGATCGAGCCACATGGTTTCGATCGCGCAATTATCACTGCTGCCGTTGTCAATATCTGCAGCTGTAATGGTAACATTTCCTAAGGCATCAAGCTGAATCGTAATATTCCGGCATATTGCCGTTGGCGGGGTGACATCCTCGATGGTGATCGTCTGGGTAACATTGATCGAGTTACCGCAGTCGTCTGTAACCGAGTAGGTCCTTGTAATTACCTCCGGACAAGTATTGCCATCACTCACATCAGAGACAAACGCCACAACAGGAGCTGCTGTGCAGTTATCCGCTTCATCCGTTACAACTGTGATATCTGGTAAGGGCACATCACCAGCGCACTCCACATTGATCGGAGCCGGATTGGAAGCAGTAGGTGGGGTATTGTCATCAACTGTGATCGTCTGGGTAACATTGATCGAGTTGCCACAGTCGTCCGTAACCGAGTAGGTTCTGGTGATAACCTCCGGACAGGTGTTCCCATCGCTCACATCAGATACAAACGCCACAACAGGTGCTGCAGTACAGTTATCAGCCTCATCTGTCACCACACTTACATCAGGGGCGGGTACATCACCTGAGCACTCAACATTGATTGGGGCTGGGTTGGAAGCAGTGGGCGGGATGTTGTCCTCAACAGTGATTGTCTGTACCTGGTCCGCTGCGGCGTTGGCACAGTTATCTGTTAAGCTCCATGTGCGGGTTATGATGATGCTGCAGGGATCCGTATTGTCCACCACATCACTGTAGGTGGCCTCGCCAACACCACAGTTATCCGCCTCATCCGTTACATCGCCTGTGGCTGATATGCTCGCATCATAGGCGCAAGATGCATCCGAGTAAATCGTTATATCCGCAGGAGCTGTAAAGGTCGGGGCAGTAATATCATCTACTGTGATGTTCTGGGTAACTATAATTGAGTTGCCGAATCCATCTGTGACACTATAGGTGCGGGTAATAACTTCAGGACAGGTATTCCCATCGCTGACATCATTGATAAAAGCTACTATTGGTGCTGCAGTACAGTTATCCGCTTCATCCGTTACAACCGTAATATCCGGGGCTGGCACATCTCCAATACACTGAACACCTATTGGTGGAGGATTACTTGCTGTCGGATTGGTGACATCGATAACGTCGACATTAGCGATACAGGTCGCTTCATTTCCATCATCATCGGTCACAGTGATGGTCACCTCATGCACTCCAGTGCTAACAATATCGTCTGCGGCTGGAGATTGTGTTATGGAAACGATGACACCATCATCAGTAGCAACCACTTCACCCGTAAGGTCAGGTATCGTAGCCTGGCAGGATGCATCAGCATTAATGATTTTATCACCGGCACAAGTAACAATCACCGGGGGTACATCATTATCCCTGATCCTGATCATCTGCTGCGCACTGGCATCTGTGCCATTCGTGACGCTAGCAATACTTACAAGGACTGTCTCCTCACCCTCAATGAGAGCATCATCTACGCCCGTGATATCTACACTGCCATTCAATGAGCCAGCACCGATAATAATCTGTATACCACTGGCTGTATAATCAACTCCACCGCCTGTGGCTGTGCCACTGTATGCCAGATCCACAGTGACATCACATGAAACAAATGCGCTAAGAGTAGCTGTTATTGTTGAAATTCCGCCATTCTCTGCAATCGGAGAGCCGGATTCACTTAAGGTTACCGTCGGTAAAGCATCAACGGTAATGGTCCCAGTTGCGTTTACTATACCGCACCCACCTGTCAGGGGGATGCTGTAGTTATAGATGCCGGCTGCACTGGGAGTGCCGCTGATGGTAATGACATCTCCAGCCCAGGTGGCAGATACCCCAGCGGGGAGACCATTTGCGCCGGAAACACCATCATTACTGATACCAGTAGCCCAGGTCGTGGCATGAATAATATTTGTAAGTACTGTGTTGACACAGAGTGTCTCCGTTGACGACGGGGCACCAGCAATCATATCCGGTTCAACAATGATCCGCCCGGTTGCATTCACTGTGCCACAGCCACCGTTCAAAGGAATGCTGTAATCAAATGTGCCGACCTCCGTTGGGGTCCCACTGATGGTGATTAAATCGGCCGCCCAGGCAGCACTTACGCCTGCCGGCAGATCAGTCGCTGCACCAATACCGGTTGCCCCGGTTGTCGTATGAGTAATAGAAGGCAATGGGGTATTCACACAAACAGTTGGCTCCGATGAGGCAAGCCCTGCAGTCATAGTTGGCGTAACAATAATTGCCATCGTTCTGGCAGCACTTGTACCGCATCCATTAGTAGCAGTCACACTTAAATCACCGCTCGTTGCTGTTGCATCGAAGTCAACGGTTACTGAGTTACCTGAACCATTTATTGTTGCACCGGTCCCTGAATAGGACCAGTTATAGGTTACCGAAGGATCGTTAGGAACTCTATATACCACCCCCGAAGTACCCTGACAAACAGGAGTCGTACTTACTGTAAAAGCAGCTGGCTGCTGTGCCAGTAATGGGAAAGTAACTACCAAGGTATCAGAAGACGTACAAGCACCATTGGTAATCTCCCATTTCAATTGATAGGAAGTACCGTTTGTTCCGTTAAACCTTGTATTATAGACAGTTGGTTCAACAAATGATCCTCCTGCACCAGAAATAATGGACCATAACCCTGTACCAACAATGGGATTATTACCTGGTAGATTGGTAACTGATGATGCTCCACAATCGGAAATATCATCATCGTCTGCACCTCCATCCGAACCGATATCAGCTGTGGTAGGTAGTTCGTACACCTCAACTGAAGTTGGGTCAACAACTCCCTGATCTGTTCCACCGTTATACCTGAAAGCCGTCAGCTCATAAACGCCCACGGCAGGAGTGATCATCGTATAAATCCCTCCAACCACATCGCCTGAAGTAATATCCAGCTGAGTCTGAGGCACTCCATCAATGGTATAGTCTACAGTATAATCAAAAGGAATTGCCCCGGAATACGTGAAGTTTACAGGGATGCCAGTTGCAGTACCACAAATTGCTCCTGATGGAGTAAATTGGGCCCTTGGCTTAACCACATTTACACATGCAACTGTATAATCAGTTGAGCCTGCAGCAGGAATAGTTATCCTGCTGGTGGTAGAAACAGTCCCTGAGGAACTGCTGCCGGAAGCACTTGAGCTAAGTCCTTCCCACTCGGAACTACCAGTATTATATGCTGCAACCCGCATATCTGATAGTCCATTTTCGGTCATCAGCGGGGTTAAGTCGCTGGAGGCATCCCAATCCAGGTTAATAATCGCCTTATTACCAGAAGAAGAAGCTACGGTCCAGTACTCATCATCATTTACATAGGTCAAGGGACTTGCCATACTGGCTGAAGTGCCATTTGGTGTAAAATACTCTACAGACCAGTACTGCGTACCTGTTTGAGTGGCAGAAAGCTTAATCTTGTTACCAGGGGTACTTCCTTTACCTACGGGGAAATCAAAATGATCACCCTGATTAATCCGTTTGGAAAGTGGTCCATCAACAAATGACATAGAAGAACCTCCTGCAGGCACTACACAGTTTATGGCCGTATTGGAAATGCTGATTGTACTTGCAGCCGAACTGCTGATGTTACCATCTGTTAGAAGCAGATTCCGGCGAACTTCAATTTCCCCTCCTGAGTTAATAGTTAATCCGGCACTATTATCTATTTCAAGGTTATTAAAGGCTGATGCTCCGATAAAATCACCAAGTACTCCACCGATGGTTTGTGCGGAGCTCCCTGCAAATGAAACCGTTGCATCCGCTCCGCTCCCACTCAGGAAGGTTCCTGAATAGCGCTCCATAGAGCCCTGAATAAATAAGTGGCGATTATTAATCGAATTATCCACATCGGGTCCATTGATCAATAATTGGTTACAAATGGTTAAATCCTTATTGGGCAACACCCTGCTGCCTGTGCCCGTAAAGTGAATATTGGGCACACTGGAATACAGGTCGGCAATTATTGTATATGTACCAGAACCACCATATTCCAGGGTTGCCCCATTGGAGCAATCCAGGAAATCGTCGTAACGGCCGGCAGGGAATGTTCCACTCTGTAACGCCAAAGTTCCCGTACCGGAGACAATACCTAGATTATGCCCAAAGCTACTTGATGGCACAATGAGCCTTCCGTTAATTGTGGTTCTGTAGGCGGATGCATAGTTTGCATCAGTAGTAATATCATCCCCGGAACGTATTGTAACAATAAAACCATTGGGACCTCCGGTAAGGATGTAAGGATCACCACCGGTTTGTGTCCAGTTTCCTGGTTCTGACCAATCTCCATCAGTGTTGCTGGTAAACTCAGGTACATTATCCGGTAATGCCGCGTCAATACCACAAGTATATTCTCCGCTGAGCGAACTAACACCCGTGTAATTAAAGGTTATCAAATCATTGCCTTCGTCAACCCTGTCAGTAGCAGGGCCGGTCGCTGCTTTTGTCCAACTGGTACCGGGCAAAAGAAGGGCGGCGGCAATATACTCTGCCTCGGTATTCGAACCGGTAACCTGAACATCGGCATCTTGATAATTTAGAACTAGGGAGCCATTGAAACCTGCTATCCCGCTAGTTTCTACCTCCCAGTAATAATCCAGTACATTATTTGGATCAAGCACTCCTGGATGATTACTGTTGATATTGTTAATTCTGAAAGAACCCGTAGTTCCAATATCAGTGATCGTCAACACAGCAGGGGTATACTTTCTGGATGTTCCCATGGGCAAAGTAAAAGTGGTCCCATCAGCTGTATTGCTGAATATTTTTTTCACACCCATATTGCTGGCCGCACCATCAGAGGTAATCATTTTCGCGCTGCTATACCCACTTCCAACAATATCGCTGTTTGCACCCAGGGTTAACATATAATCGTTAATATCCAAAATGCCATTGGTCAACAAGAAATCAGATTGCAGACTTATTGAGCTGGTCAGGCGAGCCCCATTTGGATTGTCAAGTTCCAACTGCCCCCAGGTACCTGTACCTCCGATATACTGCATTGTCGTACCATACAGTATAATTCCGCTGGCATTATCCGTATAGGTCGCATTATTGGTGACATCACCTGTGGCGGTTGCAGTATTATTGCCACATATCAGTGTACCGCTGCTTAAATAGGTATCATGACTGATGGTAATATCCCGGCTTAAGGTCAGGCTGGTTACCGGGTTCACTGTGATATCGTAAAAACTGGTATTTGAAGAACCCAGTAAGGACTGTGCACCCCCGGTGAAATAGGTGTGATTCTCGCGATGCCTATAGCTACCGTTATTGGTAAAATCGCCATTCAGCGTTACATCGATATTGAAATCCTCACTGGCATCCAAGAAGCTCGTAGCGGTTTGCAATGTCAGATCACCGTTAACTTCGAGAGGACTGACAAGCAGTTCCACATTCGCATCATCACCCCCACTGCCATTAATGGTAAGGTCGAAAACAGGAACCGTCGCGTCCAGCAAATAATCCTGATCGCCGGCACCACTCGGATTAAAGATTATTTCTCCTCCGCTCACCGTTGAATTTGCCGGACGTAGATAAAGGTCGCCATAGGTGCCGCCGCCGCCACCTCGTACTATGGTAAGGGTCCCTCCTGACATATTAAACTCACTACCGGTATTCAGAATCTCCAGCTTGGCATTGCTGGTCAGGGTATTTCTACCATTAACGGTCACATCGCCACCCGATTGATTATACTTTAACACGCCTGATGTAGAGGCAGGATTACGACGAATCTGTCCGTTTACAAATAAGGAGCCCCCCTGAATATCAATTTTTGAATCACCCCCACCGGAATATTCAATATCATTGTTGCGGTTGTTCCCGTTATTTCCAATTTCTACATCACCCCTAACAATGGTGAGTTTACCATTTAAAAAGACATCATTGTCATCGCTGTTTGCATTAGCCAGTCTGATTGTCCTGCCCGGAGCATCGATATGCAAACCTGCTGTTGAAGGGATATTAAATACACTTGAGGTAGTAATATTTAAATTGGCATCATGCTCATACTTGAACGTTCCGTTCTGTAGATATAACCAATCATTGTTTGGTGTTGAAAACGTACCGGTAATATTAATAATAAGGGAATCCGCTTGTGAGGTCCCCTTATTGACAGTCAGGGTTTCAATATTGGTATAGGTATTGTCGCTGGGATCATCGTTGGTGATATAATGTGTTCCACTGCCAAAGAAGATTAAAGGAATGTCATCAAAGTCACAACCTCTGTAGGCATTTGCCCCAACCCCTGGGGCTAAGGAGTTATTGATGAAATTACCACCAATGGAAATACTTTGATTTGAGGCATTGCTATAATCCTGTAATCCGGCATTCGAACTTACAACCAGATCACCAAAGATTACAAAATCCTGAGCAAGGGCATTGTTTCCATACCAAATAAACGCTCCACCCTCGATTTGAAAATTCCCATTAATGGTAATTGTTTTGGCTATGCGGGCAATTGGAGGAGTGGGGTAATTGGAGTTCCATGTAGGTAAAAACCAGGATTGGGAGTTCTGACCTCTGGTGATAAGGTTACCATATATTAATAAATCATTATTTGGGAAAATAATATTCGATCCTCCCAGTGGTGAAATAATCAAATTCCCGTATTCGGTAATCCCATTAGGTAACCAGTATGTAGTTCCACTAGTCGGATTTGTCGTATACAATTCTGTAGTTCCCAGGTTTGAATTAAAGTCGGAGAAATCACCACCAGGAAATTGAAAGGTAGAACCAGAGTTTCTATTGCATGAAATACGTATTAAACCATTCCCGTTTGGAAGGGATCCTACTATACCAAAATTACTCCCCGGATTATAACCAATGTCGAGTATGCCTGCGGATTGAATTAGCAAACTGGCTGCGTTATGGGGATCGCGATCAGGAGTGGTATTCCAGCTTAGGAAACTAACAGTATGGGAATTTCTTATGACAACCACATCTCCATCGGTTGGAATTCTTGAAGCTGGATTGCCTGTAATCGTGTCATTCGTCCAGGTTGCTGTTACATTCCAAAGCCCGGATTGCCTGCTGAAAAACTGAGCGGGATCATTAAATGCACTTATTTCTCCTGCGGTATAATCACCATCCAGGAAATCGGCACTGACAGTAGGGTTAGTCCAGTCAGTAAAGGTGTTTGTCGCCTCTGAAACATCAGAAGTAGTGCCGTAGCTCCATGTAAATACGGTGTTATAATAAACTGCAGGAACATAGTTGGATTCGACCCCGGTTATATCTCCATCACTATACGTGAAACTGTGGACAACATTTCCCGCATACCCTGTTATCCCACTTGATTTCACTCTCCAGAAATAGCTTAAAGCTTCATTATCCGTAGATGTGGCTGTATGTTCGTAGTCTACAGGCGTGATGGTTACTGTTCCATAGGTGCTGGGTGCTGAAGAAAATCCAATGGATGCAGGAGTATAAGCGGATACACCGACTGGAAAATCCAAGGTCGCTGTAGAAGCGTACTCTCTGGTCAATCCTCCATCACCTACATTTCCCGCAGTTTGAATGTATTCCGTTGTGGAAGCTCCCGTGATCGTTGCCGAAGGATTCAGAAATAAATTATACGTGGAAATATTAAATAACTTATTCGATTGAGAAAAAGTCAGTTCTCCATTAATGATTGTATTGGCACCTAATGAAACCGGAGCACCAGAGACATCTGTATTATTCAAATTGATATTCTCAAATATTCCAGTTCCATCTCCAGTAATTAGAGTAGGATCATTATCGGCTATTTCTATCTCACCTGCTCCTGAGTGTAGTCCTGAATTATAAATAACAGATGTGGTAGTAGTTGCTGAGGTGGTTAGCTGAATTGTTTTTCCGCCATCAGCCAATTCGGCATTGTATATCAGGAGCGAATCCTCAACCGACAATGTCGTTCCCGTACCGGCAAGTGTCAGCTTTGTTCCCACCGATTTATCAATCTTCAGCTTCTTAAATGCTGTTGTGCCGGCATTATTCAAGGTGAGGACCTGATCATCTGTGCCGTTAAATATGGTTGTGTTAGAACCCGGAGTATACGTTGTTCCGTTTTGAATGTGATAGTCACCCCCAATCGTCACATCAAAATCGGCTGACCTCAGGACACCGGATGTTAAATTGAGGTCGTTTAAAACTACTAGAGGATAAGTATCTAACTCTACTGCCGTTGTGCTACTTGCCCTGTTAACTGTCAAATTATAAAAAGGCGCATTGGAACGGATAAAATGGGTAGTAGCGTCCGTACCGGTCCCGGTTGTGGGAATAAATTCAACGGTACCTCCGGAAACATTTATATTCTTGTCAGAAGAATAAACATCGAACACCCAGCCGGCACCACCACAAGCATCATATACCTGTATGGTACCTCCGGACATAATGAACACATTCGCCGTTTCATTCAGGTTGAAAGTCCCAAAACTGCCATTCAGTCCTCCGGTCGCCCGTGTAGTATTTATTGGTGCATTGACCAGATCAGACACACTCGAATACGAGGAGGGGGTGCGCTGAAAGCGACCGCGAAGCACAAAGACGCCGCCCGACTGTGTATAAGAAGCCAGGCCACCGCCGCTCCCGGCTGAACGTATCTGTTTGGCATCTACGATACCTCCATTAATCTCGACCTGACCGGAAGCCACATCCCAGGTAATTAAACCACCACTCTCACGGGTAGAGAAATATCCATCGTCTATCTGAAATTTCCCATAAATGGAGAATGAGCTTGTGAAAACTGCCTTGTTCACACCATTTACTTCTCCTGATCCTCCCAAGGCAATATTATAGGCGGCTCTCACTTCCTGGTAATCGTCCGCTGTTGCCAATACCACAACCTCAGAACCATTTAATACCAAAGCTCCGTTCGCAGGAATATAAAAATCACTGTTGGGCGAGCCACCCCCACCACCCTCAGACAGGGTTGGGATAACCGTTAATCCTGAAAGCTCCAGGGTTCCTGTACGTATCCAAAGAGCTTTGCGTAGGTCGGGATTAGGACCTCCGTTCTCACCTCCTTCTGAATTTCGTCCAAACAGTCTGAAATTCTCATAAGCAGAAGAATATACGGTAAGCTTATAGGTTTGATCAATCCCTTTATCCAGTACCAGGTTATAAAAATCGGTGGTACCGTTACAAGTCAGGGTATTGTTGGTTGCACCCATAAAATACACGGTAGCCATTCCGTTTGCTGGGAAAGCATTGAAAACAGGAAAACTTTGATTGGTAAAGCGGACAGTTCCCTCATTGGTAAAATCACCTCTGACTACAATCCGGTGCGAATTCCTGTCGTAATAATCGATAAAAGGAGCTGTTCCTCCGGAGATATCCCCAGCATCAGTATTACCCGTACCTATGGTAAACGAGGCACCATTCTCGACCATAACATTACCACTGATACTTAACTGACAGCGATTTGCAGAGGCATCATTAATTTGATATGTACCTTGCCTGATATGTAGATCCCCATTCAGAGTGATATTACTTAGCTGCGTAGCTGTAACACCGGGCGCATTAATACGAAGATGATAATACGTATCCTGTGCAAGCGGCAGGGTAAAGGAGGAGGCGTTATCATATTCCGTTGTCCCACCATCCGTACTTACAAAATCGTTTGAAGTTACCGATGGGTAATTCACGCTGGCCAGTTTGTGAGTACCTGATCCGCTCAAGGCAAAAAGCCCGGCAGAAAAAGCAAATGTCGATTGATCCAGAATACCGCCTGAACGGATGGTAACATCAAGGCCGGTAGTATCCACATCGCCATCGAGCGTAACTGTACGGCTATCTAAAATAACAACGACATCTCCTCCATTTGGTATATCTGTTGCTGTCTGGGTCGTTCCTCCGGGATCGTGGGTCCAGGTACTTACATCATCCCAATTTCCGGATTGATAGGAATAATAATAATCCGCATCTTGGGTCTGGACCAGGCCATATTTAATTCCCAGAATATTATTCAGGAATGATTCATCAACTGTACTAAGAGCCTCGTCGTAATATAATATCTCCGCGATTTCGCCATTGTAACTACTCGGATTTGAATGATTACCACCAGTTTCGTTTCTGGTGGTGCCGTCTGTGAAACCGATAGAAATATCTCCTCCATGGTTTAACAAAGTGGTTATTGTGCCATTCGTAGTCTGAGTGGTAAAAGCCGTATTATTTAATTTGGCCGTAAGGGTGCCATTGTCCCAAATAAAAGAAACAACATATGCTCTGTTTGCTGAAACAGGTGAATAAGATGTGATGCGATCATTACCTGAATTGTTATATATATTGACATAGATGTTGTCATTTTTTATATAGACCCCAAGGCCATTGGTCCCTCCTCCTTCCTCAAACAGATATTGAGGTGTTGCACTTGTGACATCAGCTCCTGTGCTGAAAGCAATGAACATGCTGCGCTCATCACCGTCATACCCTCCACCGGTATTAATTCTGGCATCATCAGCTATATTCAATTCCCTTGTCCCATCGAACGTTAATACCGGCTGGAAATTTAATAGGGTTGAATTTGAAAATACCGGACCTGTTGGATTCGGATTGGCATTGTTTCCATTGCCTGATTGATCAGCCCAGCCTGTTATCGGATCTGTACCCGATACTCCGGCATCCCCCCTTAACCAGAAAACAAGTCCTGGACTATTTCCATAATTAGGAGGCCTTATGAACAGCTGAATATCGTCGAAAGTAATTCCATCGCTCCCGGTAACTGATGTCGACTCCCACTGATCTTCTTGTCCAAATCTTACATAGATTGTATTCGAAATGGTTTGACCTGCCCCGGTAAGTTGCCCTGACACATCAACACCTGAAATATCGTTCCAGTTGCCATCGCCTGTAACATCAGGTTGCAAATCATAGATCTCGATCCATGCATCGGTGGGCTCGGCCCTGGCCCAAATCCTGTCGGTTGCATGATCCTCATCATTATGATCCATATACGAAAACGACAGATCGAAATCCGAGAATGAGGAGTATGCACTGACGTCAATCGTGGCAATCAGGTAGTTTTCCGAATACGTTCCTGTAGGATTGGCATCAAAGGTTGCGGCCCTGCTGCCTGAGCGATAGTAGCCTGCCCCGGCTGCCATGCGAAGCCGGCCATTATCTGTTTTGATATACTCCCACTGATTGGATAAACCTGGAATGGCAGCCTGGTTACTCGTATATGTATCGTTTCCGGCTTCTTCAAAACCTTCACTCCAAATAACAATTTGTGCATTGACCTTCGTCGAGAGGTTTAGAATTACCAGAAAAAGGAGAATAGAAATCCAACCAGGTCTAATCAGGCCTTCATGGGAAAAATGGGCTATATTTCTTTTACCAGACCTTGTCAATTACCTCGATCAATATTGAAAACAGCAACTGGTGGAGTCAAAAAATCCCTGTAACGAGCTGTTTCAACTGATCCCATAGGCTTTTTGAATGATTCATTACTATGATCTGTAATTCCATTCTCAATATAAAAGTTGAAGTTGTCAGTGAACATTCCTAAGAATGTCATCTGACATTTTAAAATATCGATCAGTTTAGTCATAACACCCAGCCTCGGATCAAGCGGATATCCCCCATAAATGGGTAATATCTTTCTTAGTTTGGTTCCTATTATTATAAGGAGTCATACGCAGTATAAAGAGTATAGTTTCAAAATTAATATTATTGTTAGCGTCACCTGATTTGAAGCTTTACGGGTTATTAACTATTGAGGAATTTTAGTGCCTAATTTGATGAATCATAGCAATTTCTGGATGAACATGGGCCACTACGCTCTGAGATGATATTTTTTTATTATTCAATTCTCGATACCATGTAAAAAAAAGCCGAATTGTTAAAAGAACATTTCGGCTTCTGTTAATAAATGTAACGAAAATCAGAGCGACTTGATCTCGGTGACCAGTTTTTGAAGTGAGTCTTTGGCGTTCCCGAAAAGCATGCGGGTATTGTCCGCGTAAAACAGGTAGTTCTCGATGGCCGCATATCCCTTGCCCATTCCGCGCTTCATCACGATCACATTCTTTGCCTCGTGGGCTTTGATGATGGGCATTCCGTAGATGGGGCTTGATGGATCATCCAGGGCGGCGGGATTGACCACATCATTGGCCCCGATCACCACCACCACATCCGTTTTGGGCATGTCCGGATTGATCTCATCCATTTCCACCAGTTTTTCGTAGGGTACATCCGCTTCTGCCAGCAGTACATTCATATGTCCGGGCATGCGGCCCGCCACCGGGTGAATGGCATATTTCACCTCCACACCGTTGGACTCCAGCAGCTGGTCCATCTCACTGCAGATGTGCTGTGCCTGGGCTACTGCCAGACCATACCCGGGTACGATCACCACCCTGCTGCTGTAATTCAGCATCACCGCTGCGTCAGTAACCGAGATTTCTTTCACGGTTCCTTTCTCGCGATCGATCCCGGCACCGCCCCCTCCGAATGCCCCGATGATCACATTGATCAATGAACGGTTCATGGCTTTGCACATAAGCAGGGTTAAAATCATCCCTGCTGCGCCTACAAAAATACCCCCCAGGATCATCGCCTGGTTCTGGTAAATGAATCCTGCCATGGCAGCTGCGATCCCCGTCAGACTGTTCAGAAGGGAGATCACCACGGGCATATCCGCTCCGCCGATGGGCATGACAAAGGAAACTCCGTATATGAGTGAAACAGCAAGCAGGACATAGACAAGAACCTGTTTTGTTTCAAAAGGCATTCCCGAGACCAGTACGAAGACCAGCAGGAACAACACCCCTGCCAGGATCAGCAAATTGATGTAGGTCATCCACCGGGAAAAAATATCCCTGATCTTCCCGTCCAGCTTCCCGTACGCAATCACACTCCCGCTGAAAGCGATGCTCCCTATCACAAGTCCCAGCAGTGTGACAAGCGCCGATTCATTCTCCGGGTTTGAAAATTCTATCAGGGCAACCAGTGCGGATGCCGCACCGCCACTCGCATTGAACAAAGAAACAAGCTGAGGCATTGCGGTCATTTTAATGCGTCGGGCAACCAGGGTCCCGAAGATACCTCCCAGCACGATGGCTGCCAAAATGATCGCCAGATTACCTGGCTGGATCCCGTTGCCATGTGTGTCCCTGTGAAGGACAATGGTGGTGATCATGGCCAGAAGCATCCCGGAGGCGGCCCAGAGATTCCCTCTCCTGGCGGTTTCGGGATTACTCAACATTTTCAGTCCGATCACAAAAAAGATCGCAGAGAGCAGGTAGCTGAATTCGAGGATGATATCTCCGTTCGTTATGGCTGTAGTCATGATCTTCCCGGATTATTTCTTTTTCTTTTTAAACATCTCCAGCATTCGGTCGGTGACCACAAAACCTCCGATCACATTCAGCGTTCCGAAAAGCAGGGCGAAAATTCCCAGGATCAGGTTCAGCAAATTGCCCCCTTCTGAAAGGTTTGCCAGGTCTGCATGACCCACCAGGATGATCCCGCCGATGATGATCACGCCCGATATGGCGTTTGCACCTGACATCAGCGGGGTGTGGAGTACCGACGGCACATTTGAAATGACCTCGAGCCCTAGAAAGATGGTCAGGGCAATGATAAAAATGGTTTCCTTGTTCGAATAGAAAAACTGTAAAATGCTTTCCATATGATTATTCAGATTTGAAATTCAGTTGTATGCCTATTTTTCCAGGATCCTTTCATTCACAATGTCACCATTTCTGGTGATGCAGGTTTTCTGCACGATCTCGTCCTCCACATCCAGGTTCAGCTTCCCTTGATCATCAACCATCAGCTCCATGAAATTAAGCAAGTTCTTTCCCAGCATCCTGCTGGCATCCACGGGCATTGTGGAAGGAAAGTTCGAATGACCGATGATGGTCACCCCCTGATGCACCACGGTTTCGTCTTTTTTGGTCAATTCGCAATTGCCCCCTGTGCCCGCTGCCAGATCGATGATCACAGATCCGGGCTTCATGGCCTGGACAGTTTCCTTGTGGATCAGGATCGGGGCAGTTTTTCCGGGGATCTGGGCTGTCGTGATGATCACGTTGGACTGCTTGGCCCTTTGTTGGATCAGCTCTCCTTGCTTGCGTTTGTAATCCTCCGTTTGCTCCACTGCATATCCACCGGCTGAGGCATCGTCCACGGCTCCCTCCACCTCTACGAATTTTCCGCCCAGGCTGAGAACTTCCTCTTTGACGGCGGACCTGACATCAAAGACCTCCACCACCGCCCCCAGCTTCCTGGCGGTGGCAAGTGCCTGAAGTCCGGCCACACCTGCCCCCAGGATCAGCACCCTGGAAGGTTTGATGGTTCCGGAAGCGGACATGAACATCGGGAAAAAGTTTGGCAACTGGGCAGCAGCGACCAGCACCGCTTTGTAGCCTGCGACGGTCGCCATGGAAGAGAGTACATCCACTGCCTGGGCCCTGGTGGAACGCGGGATCATGTCCAGGCTGTAGGAGGTGACCCCGGATCCCGCAAGCTTTTTCACAAGTGCCTTGTTGCTCAGGGGATTCAACAGTGAGATGAGGACCTTCCCTTCAGGGAGCCGGTCATCGTCAGCAACGCTGAGGGTAAGCAATACATCGGCTTCCTTCAATACCTGGCTCCTGTTCCGGATCTTTGCCCCGGCTTCTTCGTATTGTTCATCATCTGTGTAAGCAGCTTTCCCTGCTCCCGCCTCGACGATGATCGAGATGTTTTTTTTGGTCAGGGAAGGAAGATGTTCGGGCAGCAAACACACCCTGTTTTCATGATCACCTTCCCTCAGAACTCCGATCGTCATATACAGTAGGTTTTTCTGGAGGCTGCAAATTTAATAATTAATTCTCATTTGATCTGTTACTGAGGAATCTGTCCATGGCTGCCGCTGCTTTTCTTCCATCACCCATGGCCAGGATCACCGTGGCCCCGCCCCTGACGATGTCTCCTCCCGCGAACATTTCAGGAACGGAGGATTGCATGGTGTCCGGATCCACCTGGATCGTTCCCCATGAAGTCACCTTGAGATGCTTCATGCTGGCGGGAATCAGCGGATTTGGAGAAACCCCCACACTCACCACCACCATGTCCACTTCGATTTCATATTCCGAACCTTCGACGGGGATGGGCCTTCTTCTTCCGGATGCATCGGGTTCCCCGAGTTCCATTCGCTGTAGTTTCATCCTGTTCACCCTGCCCTGGCCGTCGGCAAAATATTCCACCGGATTATGCAGGTTCAAAAACTCGATCCCTTCCTCCTTCGCGTGCTTGATCTCTTCCACCCTTGCGGGCATTTCCTCAACGGACCTTCGGTATACGATCATGGATCGTTCGGCCCCCAGCCGCTTTGAGGTCCTCACTGCATCCATGGCCGTATTTCCCCCTCCGATGACCGCCACTTTCTTCCCGCTGATCACCGGTGTGTCAGAATCCGGATCGGCCGCATGCATCAGGTTCACCCTGGTCAGGTATTCGTTTGAAGAGTAGATCCCGATGTAGTTCTCCCCCGGGATATGCATGAAATTGGGCAATCCCGCACCACTTCCCACAAAGAACACCCTGAATCCTTCCCCTTTCAGCTCATCGATGGTCGCGGTTTTACCAACGATGAAATTGGTCACGAACTTCACACCCATCTTCTTAAGAATATCGATCTCCACATCCACGATCCTGTTGGGAAGCCGGAACTCGGGGATTCCGTATTTCAGCACTCCCCCGATCTCATGAAGCGCCTCGAAAACGGTGACCTCATACCCCAGTTTCGCCATATCTCCCGCAAAGGCCAGTCCCGCGGGACCAGAGCCGATGGAAGCTACTTTGATCCCGTTTCCGGAGAGGATCACCGGAACCGAGATCTTTCCGCTCTGCTGTTCATAATCCGCCGCAAATCTTTCAAGATGACCGATGGCCACGGCCGGTTTCTTAAGCTTCTGTGTATAGAAACATGCCTGTTCGCACTGCACCTCCTGGGGACAGACACGACCGCACACGGCTGGGAGTGTGTTGGTCTCTTTCAGTACCAGCGCGGCCCCCATAAAATCACCCGCTTCGATCTTCTTGATGAATTTCGGAATATTGATCTCCACGGGACAACCCGTGATGCAGGTAGGATTCACACAATCCAGGCAGCGGCTTGCCTCTGTGACCGCCTGCGATTCGTTCAGGCCCAGATTTACTTCTGTAAAATTTTTGTTCCGCTTATCCGGATCCTGCTCCGGCATTGACACCCGCTCCAGCCTCGTCCGCTCGCTGTTCTTCATTTTCCCCCGCAGGTCCACCCGCCACTTCTGTGCACGTTCCTGCTTCAGGTATTCCTCTGAATGATCCATGAGCTAAGCTTTGGCGTGACATTTTCTGTATTGGTCATATGCCGCAGTCTCCGCCGATTTGTATGCATCGAGCCTCAGCAGCATTTCGTCGAAGTCCACCTTGTGTGCATCGAATTCAGGCCCGTCCACACAGACGAACTTTGTTTTACCATCCACCGATACCCTGCAGGCACCGCACATGCCCGTCCCGTCCATCATCAGGGTATTCAGGCTGGCTACTGTCGGAATGTTGTATTTTCCGGTCAGAAGGGAAGCGAATTTCATCATCACCGCCGGTCCCACGACCACCGACAGGTCCACCTTTTCCCGCTGGATGACCTCCTCCATGCCACGGGTGACCAGCCCCTTTTTTCCGTAGGATCCGTCGTTGGTCATGATGATCACCTCATCCGAGTGGGTGCGCATCTCCTCTTCGAGAATGATCAACTCCTTTGTCCGTGCGGCAAGAACGGTGATCAGTTTATTCCCCGCCTGCCTGAAAGCCTCCACGATGGGAAGCAAAGGAGCCACCCCGACTCCCCCGCCGGCGGCCAGCACGGTGCCTACTTTCTCAATATGGGTGGCTTTTCCCAGGGGACCGACCACATCCGTGATATGGTCCCCCTCCTCCAGGCTGCAGAGCCGTGCGGATGTCACACCCACTTTTTGAATAATCAGCGTGATGGTTCCCCTATCAGGATCCGCCTCCGCGATGGTCAGGGGGATGCGTTCACCCTTTTCACCCGTCCGCACGATCACAAAATGACCTGCTTTCCGGCTTTTCGCTATCCGGGGTGCCTCAACGACCAGTTTGACCACAGATTCGGAAAAATAGGCTTTCTCAACAATTTTATTCATACAGGTTGTTCTGTCATATCTAAATAAAATCCAATATGACCTGAAAATAATCAAAACATCCAGGATACGAAAGGAACATGCCGAATAGAATAAAATTGGCTATCTTAGACTGGATATGAAAGCAATGATCCTGGAAAAGCTCGCAGATCTGCGGAAGGAAAAAGAACCCCTTGTGATGTCCACTGTCCCGGATCCGGTTCCGGGTGATCAGGATCTGTTGCTGAGGGTCAGCACCTGCGGGGTGTGCCATACCGAGCTGGACGAGATCGAAGGCAGGACTCCCCCTCCCCGTCTGCCCGTGATCCCGGGACATCAGGTGGTGGGGATCGTAGAGCAGGCCGGAAGCCGGGTCACCCGAATAAAAAAGGGCGACCGGCTGGGGGTGGCCTGGATCTATTCCTCCTGCGGGAAATGCAGTTACTGCCTTGAAGGGAACGAAAACCTGTGCAGCGAATTCAGGGCAACAGGAAGGGATGCGGACGGGGGTTATGCCGAATTCATGACCGTACCTGCAGCATCAGCCTTCCCCATCCCGGAAATATTTTCCGATGCCGAGGCCGCCCCCCTTCTCTGTGCAGGAGCCATCGGATATCGTTCCCTGAAACTCACCGGGTTGAAAGACGGTCAGAATTTGGGACTGACCGGATTCGGAGCCTCCGCCCACCTGGTCCTGAAGATGGCCAGGCACCGCTTCCCGGAATCGAAGATATTCATATTTGCCAGGAGTCCCGGAGAGCGTGAATTTGCGATGCAGATCGGAGCCGCATGGGCGGGCGATACCGAAGAAAGACCTCCTGAATTGCTCGACAGTATCATTGACACAACGCCGGTATGGAAACCCGTCGTGGCTGCCCTGAAGGTTCTCAAGCCGGGAGGGAGGCTGGTCGTCAATGCCATCCGGAAAGAAGACGATGACAGGAAAGAACTGCTGAAGATTGATTACCCGGTTCATCTCTGGATGGAAAAGGAGATAAAAAGTGTGGCCAATGTAGCCAGGAACGACGTCAGTGAGTTCCTTCAGCTGGCAGCCGAGATCCCGATCCGGCCTGATATCCTGGAATATCCGCTCCGGGATGCGAATGTTGCCCTGCTGGAACTCAAAGAGAGGAAAATCCGGGGAGCCAAGGTGCTCAGGATCGGATAGGAATGATTCTTTTTTATAATTTTGTGCCCTTGAAGGGGCACCGGCCCTGAAAACCTGAACCTGAAGAGAAGAAAATCTGACCCTAAAAAACCTGACAATGAATAAGAAACTTGCCACAGAATACATGGGACTGTCCCTGGAGAATCCCGTCATCGCAGGAAGCTGCGGCCTGACCGGTTCGGTGGAAAGCATCAAAACCCTGGCCCGAAGCGGTGCGGGTGCGGTGGTGCTCAAATCCATTTTCGAGGAGGAGATCCTGCTCGAGGTGGATGAGCGGCTCAGGGAGGCGCAAAAAAGCCAGATGATCTACTCGGGGCTCTCCGAAACGCTGGATTACATCGATCTGCATATCAGGGAAGACAGCCTGGAGAAATACCTGGATCTGATCAGGAATGCAAAGAAGGAAGTATCCATCCCCATCATCGCCAGCATCAACTGTGTTTCTTACGAGGACTGGACCCACTTCACAAGGAAAATTGAAGAGGCAGGAGCGGACGGACTGGAGCTGAATCTTTTCCTGAATCCGGCCGACTTTGACAGCAAAGAGTTTGAAAAGGTTTATTTCAAAATCATCGAAAAAGTGCTGGAAGTGGTCTCTATTCCCGTATCCATCAAAATCAGCCGCTATTTCACCAGACTGGGGCTCACGGTAAAAGCCCTTTCGGAAACGGGGGTATCCGGGATTGTCATGTTCAACCGTTTCTATACTCCTGACATTGATATTGATAAGGCCTCCATGGTGAAAGGGAAATATTTCTCCACGCCCGAGGAGCAATCGGAAACACTCAGATGGATCGCGATCATGTCACGCAGGTCGGATTGTGACCTGGCGGCATCCACCGGAATCCATACCGGCGAGGATGTGATTAAAATGTTGCTTGCGGGCGCATCTGCCGTCCAGGTGGCTTCAACCCTTTATAAAAATGGCCCGGACCAGATCGGCAGAATCCTTAAGAAAGTGGAGAGCTGGATGGATGAAAAGGGATTTTCGTCCCTGGGTGACTTCAGGGGAAAAGCCACTGAAGAATACCAGAAGAATCCAGCCTCTTTTGAGCGGATGCAGTTCATGAAATATTTTAGTGAGATCCGGTAACCGGCAGGCTCTTACAACAAAATGTGCCTCCGTTTGTTACCTGTAAAACCTGGATTCTTATCTGATGGATGACCTGTCCTTCCTGCAGCACCTTGACACAGAAGCCGTTGAAGCGCTTTACCAGAAATACAGGGAAGACCCCGACTCAATTGATCCCAGCTGGCTCCATTTTTTCCGGGGGTTCGACCTTGCCAGGCGTGATTTCAGTCACCCGGAATCAGAAAGCCTCACCTTCGGCGAAGAATTCAGGGTGATCAACCTGATCAACGGATACCGGAAACGGGGGCACCTGTTCACCAAAACCAATCCCGTCCGCACCCGGAGGAAGTACTTTCCCACGCTGGATCTGGAGAACTACGGGCTGTCGGAGCAAAACCTCGGTGTCCCATACCATGCCGGAATGGAGATCGGGATTGGCAAAGCAACCCTGGGGACAATCGTGGACCATCTGAAACAGACCTACTGCGGCCACATCGGGTCCGAATACATGTTCATCAGAAATCCGGAAAAGATCAGCTGGCTGCAGGAAAAGATCGAAAGGGGAAAAAACCGCACGGTTTTCCCGGCGGAAGAAAAACTGAAGATCTACCACTGGCTGAAGGAGGCCATCGGATTTGAAAAATTCATCCATAAAAAATTCACGGGCCAGAAACGCTTTTCCATCGAGGGAGCCGAAATTTTGATCCCTGCCCTGAACGACCTGGTGGAGACGGGATCCGCCCGCGGTGTGAAAGAGTTCAACATTGGCATGGCGCACAGGGGAAGGCTGAATGTGCTGGCAAACGTCCTGAAGAAACCCGTGGAAAATATTTTCAAGGAGTTTGAAGGAGAGACCTATGAAGAACACATCAGCCTTGGGGATGTAAAATACCACCTCGGTTACGGGAATACGGTGCGGACTGCGGAAGGCAATCCGGTCATTCTGAACATCGTTCCCAATCCCTCCCACCTGGAATCTTCCTCCCCGGTGATACAGGGTGTGTCCAGGGCCAGGATCGATCGCATCTACGAAGGTGATTACAACAAGCTGGTTCCGGTGGTCATTCATGGGGACGCTGCCATTGCGGGACAGGGGGTGGTGTATGAAGTTGTCCAGATGTCCGAGCTTGAGGGTTACAAAACGGGGGGCACGATCCATTTGATCATCAATAACCAGGTGGGATTCACCACCAATTACCTGGATGGCCGCTCAAGTACGTATTGCACGGATGTGGGAAAAGTGATCAAGGCACCCATCTGGCATGTGAACGGGGATGATGTGGAGGGATTGATCCATGTGACGAGGCTGGCCATGGAATACAGGCAGCTGTTTCACACCGATGTGTTCATCGACATCCTGGGATACAGGAAATACGGTCACAATGAAGGAGATGAGCCCAGGTTTACCCAGCCCATCCTGTACAGGGCCATCGAGAAACATCCCAACACAAGGGATATTTACAGGCAGCCCCTGATCGAACAGGGGATCTTGAACAGCACAGATGCCGACCGGGCCGAAACGGAATTTGATGCACTGCTGGAAGAGAAACTTTCTGTTTCGAGAAAAAAGAAAAAAGTGACCATCCAGCAATTCCTTCAGACCGAATGGCAGGGGATGCAGTATGCCCGGGAAAAGGATTTCCGGGAGACGCTGCAGACCGGGGTTCCCTTAAAAACGCTGAAGCAGGTCGCTTCCAGGATCAATCATCTTCCGGAAGACCTCGCCTTTTTTAAAAAGACAACCAGGCTGGTGGAAGACAGGGAGAAGATGATCCGGGAAAACCGGCTGGACTGGGCTCTGGGGGAATTGATGGCCTACGGCTCCCTCCTGCTCGAGGGACATCCTGTCAGGATCAGCGGACAGGACAGTGTGCGGGGAACTTTTTCACACAGGCATGCGGGGATGGTGGTCACCGAATCCACCGAGAGCTATTTCCCCCTTCAACACATCAGCGGGGAGCAGGCCCCGTTCAGCATCTTCAACTCACCGCTGAATGAATACGGGGTGCTCGGTTTTGAGTACGGGTATGCCATGGCCTCACCCGAAAACCTGACCATCTGGGAAGCCCAGTACGGAGATTTCGCAAACGTGGCACAGGTGATCGTGGACCAGTATATTTCCAGTGCGGAGGAGAAATGGGGCATCATGAACGGACTGGTGCTCTACCTGCCTCACGGGTATGAGGGACAGGGACCCGAACATTCCAGCGCACGCATGGAACGGTTCCTCAACCTGGCATCCAGAAGCAACATGCACCTGATCAATCCGACCACCCCTGCCAACCTGTTCCATGCCCTTCGCAACCATATGAAGAAAAATAGCAGGGTGCCGCTGATTGTTTTTACTCCCAAAAGCCTGCTCAGACACCCGCAATGCATTTCCCGGATGGAGGACTTTGAAAAAGGGAAATTCGAAATGGTCTTTGACGATCCCGTTACAGATGTGGAGGAGGTCAGGCGCGTAGTGTTCTGCAGCGGCAAGATCTATTACGACCTGCTGGCCAGAAAACAGAAACTGGGGGTGAAGGATATTGCCCTGATCCGGCTTGAACAGATCTTTCCGTTCCCGGAAGTACAGGTCAAACAGATCCTTCGCAAGTACAGGAACAACATGCTGACCCTCTGGGTTCAGGAAGAACCCGAGAACATGGGGGCCTGGTACTACATCCGGAACACCATGAAAGAGACGGAGGTCATCCCCGTCGCCCGCCAGCCCTCCGGCAGTCCGGCCACAGGGCTCTTCAAACTCCACGAGATGAGTCAGGTGGAAATCATCGACAAGGTGTTCAGGGAATGCACCTGCGAACTGCAAAATGTCTACTGTGGTCTGCAGTGCGTCATCGGGAGTTCCAGGAAAGAAATCCTGAAACAGCATTACTATTTTGAAAAAGAAGAAACCAAAAAAGAATAACCATGGCCCTGGAGATCAAAGTACCCAGTCCCGGTGAATCCATCACAGAGGTTGAACTGGCTGTATGGCTGGTAGAGGACGGCGCACTTGTGTCCAGGGACCAGGAGGTGGGTGAGATCGAATCGGAAAAAGCCACCCTTCCGCTTATTGCAGCCGAACCGGGAAAAATCAAGCTTCTCGTGAAGGAAGGAACCACCGTGAAAGTGGGGGATGTGGTGGCATCCATCGACACCAGCGTGGAGGTGAAGCCGGATGATACGGCTGACAGCACATCCAAACCGGTACCTGCCGGGCCGCAGGGCCAGGGATCCGCAAGCCAGAGATCCGCAAGCCAGAGATCCGCAAGGAAGCAGGGACAGGAGCCTGCTATCCAGGGATCCGCCAGGAAGCAGGGACAGGAGCCCGCAAGCCAGGAGGAGCATGGCCGCGCATCGCAGAAGGAGCATGGCCGCGCATCGCAGAAGGAACAGGGCCGCGCATCGCAGAAGGAACAGGGCCGCGCATCAGAGGAAACACCGGAATCGGCCGGGGATGTTTCGAAGGTTAAAATCACCCCCGTGGCCAGGGAAATGATGGAAAAGGAAGGTGTTTCCGTGGAGGAGATCCTCACGGGATTGAGAAAAATAAACGCAAATGATGTGAAACAGGTGCTGTCCCTGCGCGGAGATGTGACCCAACCTGAACAACCCCGGGAGAAGTCCAGGGAGGAGGAAAGGCAAAAGATCAGTCAGCTTCGGAAAAAGATCAGTGAGCGGCTGGTGGCTGTGAAGAATGAAACAGCCATGCTCACCACCTTCAACGAAGCCGACATGAGCGCGGTGATCGCCCTCCGGAAAAAATACCAGGAGGCTTTCATGGAAAAATACGGAGTAAAACTTGGATTCATGTCCTTTTTCACCCGGGCAGTGACCGAGGCACTCCGGCAGTATCCATCCGTTAATTCATACCTGGACGGGGAAGAGCTGGTCATTCCCTGGTACTGTGATATCGGGATTGCCGTGCAGTCGGAGAAGGGATTGATGGTCCCGGTGATCAGGAATGCCGAGTCCATGGGATTTGCAGAACTGGAGAAACACATCGCCGATCTGGCGGACAGGGCACGAAGGTCCAGGCTGGGAATCGAGGAAATGTCGGGAGGCACCTTTACCATATCAAACGGGGGGATCTACGGGTCCATGCTTTCCACTCCCATCCTCAACTCTCCCCAGTCCGGGATCCTGGGCATGCACAATATCATGGACCGTCCCGTGGCCATCGGGGGAAAAGTGGAGATCCGTCCCATGATGTACCTGGCCCTCAGTTACGACCACAGGGTAATCGATGGCCGGGACTCGGTGGGATTTCTGAAAACCGTCAGGGAACTGATCGAGGAACCGGAGCGCATGATTCTCGGATCGACCTCTTCCGGGCAGTACCTGCTGGGCCTGTGATCATCCTGCCTTCACTGTCTGTTCACAAATCCCATCACCTGGTTGATCAGATCACGCTGCTCTTCATTCGCCACAAGGGATTCTGCTTTCCTGAACGATGATTTTGCCTCTTCATCCTTCTCAAGGAAAAAGAGGGTCATTCCCCGGTAGAAATAATAATCGAACTTCTCCTCCAGCGCGATGCATGCCGCGAACCACTGCGCCGCATTCTCCATTACCTCAGCGGTCTGGTACTGCTGGTCCATATCGACGACCTGTGAGGCGGCGCTGTAGAGCCAGCGGTGGTCATCTTTCTTATCGGATGCGAAGCGCCCGTTCACATAACCGACCAGCTCCTCTATCTGATCTGTATAATAATAATACTGAAGGAAGGGAAGGGAACGCAGATCCCAGGTGCTGGTCTCCTCCTCCCTGATCATGGGAGGCAGCTCGTTGGAGAGGCTGCTGATCAGCCCGATGTCCTCCTGCTCCACCGCTTTGACCAGGGTATTGTTGTAGGTCTTTTCCATCGCAAGCATGTAATCATCCCCCAGTTCCTTCCTTAGTCTGCCGGGATCCTCCGAAAACACCGGCCACCTCGGATCGTCCGTGGTCAGGTAGAATGCGATCGCCCGGATGTCATGACCGGAGAGCCTGTTGCCCTTCATGGCCTTCATGTATTCCATGGCAAGGCGTTCGGCTTCTTCCTGGTTCCCCATTTTCCGGGTGGCGGTGATGTATTCGGCAAACTGTTTCTCCTTCAGTCCGCCTGCCTCATACCCGGGCCTGAAGCGCCGGACCACCTCAAAATTTTCAACCGTGTTTGTCAGGGAGGTCATCAATCTGTCTGCTTCTGTATATCCGATGATGCGGCTGATCAATTCTCCCTCAGGACTGAAAATGAACATGCTGGGATAGCCCTGCAACTCATGTGTCGCGGCAAATTCCTGTCCGTATTCAGTCTCCCCGTCCATCCGCACGCTGATAAACCGGTCATTCATGTACGTGGCCACATCCGGATCGGTGTACACCTGCTCATCCATCAACTTGCAAGGGGCGCACCAGTCTGCATACACATCCACGAACAGCGGCAGCTGCCGGTCCGATGCTTCCTGCTGTTTCTTTTCCATCTCATCCCGACCGGTGACCTCGGAGAATTGCACCTGCGCGGATACCGTTCCCTGGAACCAGAATACGGAAATGATCAAAGGCAATATGTAGGATCGTATCATACAAATGAATGTTTTTAAAAAGCTCAGAGGTAAAACGTCAGGAAGTGGAATTTGTTTTGCTCACGCGAAGTCCCGGTCCGCATTCCCCGAGCAGCTGAAGATAACCGGCCGACTCATTTTCCCAGCACAGCTCCCCCGCCGCCCTGTCAAGCGCCTCCCGCCAGAAATCCCTGCCCCGGTCTATGCACATGTTCCGGATGATTGTTGCCACCTTCTCCGGATCCCGCTCGCCGGTGACTACCCCCACCCCGTAATGCTCCACAATGCGGGACATCTCGGGGAGTGCGGAACAAAGGACGGGCACCCCGGCCTGGATGTAGTCAAAAATCTTGTTGGGAAGCGCATACCGGTAGCTCAGTCCCAGATCTTCTTCCAGCGAGATCCCCACATCAGCGGCACAGGTAATCGGAAACAGAACATCGGGAGTGAGCCGACCCCTGAACAGGATCCTTTCCCGAAGGTCCGTGTCCCTGACAAGTTTCCTGAGCTCCTGTTCGATATCGCCGCTTCCTGCCAGGACCAGGATCACATCGTCCAGGTATTGCATGGACGCTACTGCCAGCTCCAGTCCCCTTCCCACATTCAGCGCACCCTGGTAGATCACGATCTTCTTCCCCGGATACTGATCCCTCACGGAGGGATCCGGCCGCGGCACGCTCCTTAAGGGCAGGTTCCTGACGACCCTGAAACGGGTTCCGTAGAGCCCCTGGTAATGGTCGGCGATGGACCGGCTCACGGTTACTGCGTGTTTCAGCCGGGGCACGATCCGCTTCTCGATCCGCTTCCAGATTCCCCTCACCAGGGGACGTTCGATCAGTTCGGGGACCTCGGTGAAGAGCTCATGACTGTCGTAGATGAGGGGCACGTGCCTGATCCGGCCGGCCAGAAAGGCGGCCGGAAGCGTATCCAGATCGTTGGCAATAAGCAGTGCAGGTTTTGCGGAAAACAGCAGATCGAAAAAAAGCCGGATATTAAAGCAGGCATAAAACAGGGGTCCTTTTCGGAACAGCATCCTGTAACGGCGGTACCGGCAGCTGATTCCCTTCGGATCGGGGCTCTCTTTCAGCCGGCGTCCGATGCAAATCACATCCAGCCCTTCCGACTGCAGCAATGCGGCAACTCGATGTACACGCTGGTCGGTTGCCAGGTCATTAATCACCGATATATAGACTTTCTTCAAAGGAAGATACTCAGTTCTGCGGAGATTCTGCCGCGGAACTAAAGATAGAAAATATCCATGATCCTGCTGGATTTCGGGCCATTTATCTATTTTTACCACAAAGATCGGTTCCTCTTCCGGAAACCAGCGAATCAGGGGCATCCGGAGAATCTGGTCACTGTTTCAAAGAAAGCCCGGCATGCCAGCACTGCACCGACACTTTTCCCTTCAAAGACACAATACTTTCGGTGTGGAAAGCCATGCAGCGCTTTATGCCAGTCCCTCATCGCCCGGGGAGCTGGAAGTCCTGCTTCAGGAATACCCTCCTGAAAGATTTTCCCTGCTTGTGATCGGCGAAGGAAGCAACATCCTGTTCCGGAGTGATTTCAACGGATTGGTGATTCGTCCCGCATGCATGGGGATCGAGCAGGTCAGGACCCGGGGAAACCGGGTATGGGTCAGGGTGGGTGCGGGGGAAAACTGGGACAGCTGGGTGGCCACGGCCAGTGGGCGTGGATGGTACGGACTCGAGAACCTGTCCCTGATCCCCGGATCGGTGGGAGCGGCCCCCGTTCAGAACATCGGAGCCTATGGCGTGGAGGTAAGTGACCATTTTGCCTGGCTCGACGCGTATGATACTGAAAAAAAAGAGCAGGTCAGGATGGACCACGAAGACTGCCGGTTCGGGTACCGGAGCAGCATTTTCAAGAGCGGTTCCGGAAGCAGGTATATCATACTCAGCGTCACTTTCTGTCTGCACACCCGGCCCGTGCTGTATCTCGGTTACGGCAATGTGAAGCAGGAGTTCATCGCCGGCGGGGGACAAACGCCGGGTGATCTGAGAAAGGTGATCATCTCCATCAGACAGCGGAAGCTTCCCGATCCGGCCGATTACGGAAATGCGGGCAGTTTCTTCAAGAACCCCGTGACGGAGGAATCCATTCTGGAAGACCTCCGGGCAGCATACCCGGAGGTGCCTACCTATCCGGACCAGAACGGACGGGTGAAGATCCCGGCAGCCTGGCTGATCGAAAAAGCGGGATGGAAGGGAAAGAGGATCGGCAGTGTGGGTACCTGGCCAAACCAGCCACTGGTAGTGGTTAATTACGGCAACGCCTCCGGGCAGGAGATCCTGGATTTCACCGAACGGATCCGCAGGGATGTGTTTCATCAATTCGGCATCGACCTGGAACGGGAAGTGAGGGTGGTCTGATCCCTACCGGTAAATTCTGTTCCGGTTCAGCGCCCGCTGGTATTCCCTGGCATTCTGGTTGTGCTGGGACAGTGTCCTGGCAAAAGCGTGGTAACCGCTGAAGTCGGATTTTGCACAGAAAAAAAGGTAATTGTGCTTCTCGTGGTTCAACACCCCGTCAATGGCTGAAATGGAAGGAACCGAGATGGGCCCCGGAGGCAATCCCTTGTTTTTATATGTGTTATAAGGAGAGTCTATCTCCTTGTCCGTATTCAGGATCCTTTTCCTCAAGGGATCATTCAGCGCAAATTTCAGGGTGGGGTCCGCCTGGAGCGGGATCCCTCTTTCCAGCCTGTTGAGATACACCCCGGCGATCCGGCTGTTCTCATCTTCATGAATGGTTTCCTCATCAACAATGGATGCCAGGGTGCTCACCTCCACCCGGGACAGGCCCATGTTCTCTGCCCGGCGGTCACGCTCTCCTTTCCAGAATTTTTCATACTCCTCCTTCATCCGTTCCGTGAACTCCCCCGGGGTGGTTGTCCAGTAAAATTCATAGGTATTGGGGATGAACATGGAAGGGAAGGTGGCATGATCGAAACCGTATTTTTCAGCCGTCTCACCGGCGGAAAGGTATGCGGCAAATGCCGCAGAATCTTCTTCCAGATAACCGGATACCCTGCCGGCCAGCTCGTAAAGATTCTGTATGTTGTTAAAAACCACCATGACCGGATCCTGGCTTCCCGAGCGGAGCATGTTCACCAGGGTGCTGTTGCTCATGCCGTCCCTGATCTTGTACCTTCCCGGTCTGACCTGCTCTTCATATCCCTTTTTCTCCGCCACCCAGATGAACGAGCGGCGGCTGATGATGATCCCATCTTCCTCCAGCCGGTCTACCACCTCCCGGTATGTTGAACCCGTGGGGATGTAGAAGATGGCCTGTCCCTCCTCCAGGGAAACATTGGATACGAAAATCCTGCTGTATAGACTGTAGACCACAAGCAGGAGGATAAAGATCCCCAGAAAAACAGCCGTCAGTGAAATCCTGATCGCTTTTCCCGTCCGTTTTGTCCGCCCTCTTTCCAGACTCATGCCATCCAAATAATTCTTATCTTACAAAGTTAAAAGAATTCGTCGATCGGACTGATCCCTTTCAAATTCTGCCGGTATGGAAACAATCAAACGCGTGGCCCTTGTGGCGCATGACAACAGAAAAGCCGACCTGACCGAGTGGGTGAAGTACAATGCCGCAAAGCTGGCCACCCATCACCTGATCTGTACAGGCACCACCGGGAAGATGGTGGAAAAGGCCCTTGCCAGCTGCGACCGCAAGCCTCTTTCGCTGAAGAAACTCAAATCGGGACCGCTCGGGGGGGACCAGCAGCTGGGTGCGCTGGCCGCCACCAACAAAATAGACATTCTGATATTCTTCTGGGACCCCATGGAACCACAGCCCCATGATGTGGATGTGAAAGCGCTGCTCAGGATCTCGGTGCTCTATAATGTCCCCACCGCCTGTAACAGGTCCACCGCCGATTTCCTCATCGACTCACCCCATTTCAGCATTCCCTATAAACGGCAGCTGAAGGATTACAGCCACTATATCATGCGGAATATTGATTAAAAGTGCAAGCCTTTATAAAGGGTATGCTTAAAAGAACAATTTCGACCCGAAGTGACAGTTTTATAAACAAAAGTGTGACATGTTTATTATAAAATTTGCGCAATCAGCAAATCAGAGAATGATAAAACCTTAGGGTTTTATTCAGGGTAGAGTATCTTTTTTGCACTCTGGCGGCTCCACCAGAGAAGGGCTGCAAGTGCAAGCACAACAATGGCCGGCGTTGCCGTAAACCAAACATTGGCCCCTTCCTCAATATTGATCCAGGCCCAGAGCAATGCTAGTCCGGCCAGTGAGCATCCCAGTGCTATCGTGGTTATAAAAATCCCCTGCTTCTCTGGTTTCAGATAAACCAGGATGGCACCAATTCCAAGTGCAACTAAAACACCGCCAGACCAGCGAAGCCATCCATGGAACACGGGATCACCACCAGATAGGTCAACAAGAAAATCAGGTACAAATAAATAACCCAGGCCGTAGATCAGACAGACAACGGCATAGACTATTAAGATAATTTTAAGAAATCCGGATTTGTTGTTTTCTGCCATTTGGGTTCCTCCTTTATATCAATCGGGTCGAAATTGTATGCAATTGATCGTATTCTTTTTGCCAGCACAGGGCCAGGTTCCGGTTCCCTGGTATACCAGGCTGTATTGCTAACTTATGTGCAAGGTACAATCTATAAGTGAATGAGTCAATTCTTTTGTGAGAGCATCCTGGATATCCAGAAAAAGAATAATTATTTGACAAAACTGCACTTTCCCGGATCTTTTTTGCAGCAGACGGTATCAGTACATGCAAGAGGAACTATTTTAATTTTGCATACCCTTTCGAGATGAACAGGCAGATAATCATTCAACTTTCAGAATACATGGAAGAGGCCATGCAGGCCTGTTTTGAGATGAAGCTGATCACGAAAGAAGGAATGGAGGCAGACATGAAATTATCCGGAAAGCCCGGGGTGGTTATCACCTGTAAAGATGAAACAGGAAAACATGCCTATCAGGCAAAGATGCCCCGGACGAACCGGCTGACCAAGGATGATGATGGTATGATTTCCCTGGCGCGCTTACCGAAGTATACCAGCATCAGGATGAACAATTCACATTTCTAAAGGAGGGCAATGATGTGACCATTGAAAATGTGAAAGGTCTGATCAATAATGGTTATACAACCCTTGTAGCCGCTGTGGTCAACAATGCCAGCGAGAAAGAAGAATAGGATCCAAGTTGTTTAAGAAAGTGCGGCCAGCGCATCTTTCAGCCGCTGCATCGCTTTTTCCAGGTTCTCATCCGAATTGGCATAGGAGATCCTGATGCACCCCTCGGCACCAAATGCGGATCCAGGAACAGTGGCAATGTGTCCCTCTTCCAGAAGGTAGAGGCAGAGGTCCATGCTGTTGTCGATCTTTCTTCCGTTGAATGATTTTCCGAAATAGGAGCTGAAATCGGGGAACACGTAAAAAGCCCCTCCGGGCGTATTGCATCTAACCCCGTCGATCTGATTCAGGTGCCCCAGGATCAGGTCGCGCCTCCTGAGAAACGCCTCCCGCATCTCTTCCACACATTGCTGATCCCCGGTCAGCGCAGCCAGTGCGGCGCGCTGGGCGATGGAAGTGGCTCCCGATGTCATTTGTCCCTGCAGCTTGTTGCAGGCTTTTGCCAGCCACTCCGGTCCCGCCATGTAACCGATCCTCCACCCGGTCATGGCATACGCTTTTGAGACCCCGTTGATCACCACCACGCGATCGCGAATCTCCCCGAATTGGGCGATGGACTCATGACCTCCTGTGAAATTGATATGCTCGTAGATCTCATCGGCCAGTACATACACCTGCGGATGCCTGGCCAGAATCCCGGCCAGTCCTTTCAACTCCTCCCTGGTATAGACACTTCCCGTGGGATTGGACGGCGAGCAGAGCAGCAGTGCCTTTGTCTTCGGGGTAATGGCGGCCTCCAGCTGACGGGGGGTGATCTTGAAATCATCTTCCACTCCGGTATCCAGGACCACATTCTTTCCCTCGGCGATCTTCACCTGTTCCACGTAGCTGACCCAGTAGGGAGCCGGTACGATCACCTCGTCCCCCGGATCGATCAGGCACATCATCGCATTGGCCAGCGAATGCTTCGCACCCACGCTTACGATGATCTGTGAGGGTTTGTAATCCAGGTTGTTCTCCCGTTTGAACTTGTCGGAAATGGCTTTCAGCAGGTCCGCATACCCGGCGATGGGTGAATAGTGGTGCCAGTCACCGTCGATGGCGGACTTGGCAGCCTCGCGGATGTGTTCCGGGGTCTTAAAATCAGGTTCCCCCACACTCAGGTTGATCACATCCACTCCTTTTTCCTTCATTTCCCTGCCTTTCTGGTTCATGGCAATGGTGGCCGAAGGTGCCAGTGAATTGATTCGTGCCGAAAGCTGCTCCATAGGTCAAATGTTTTTAAATGAGAACAAAACCATTTCAATGGGTAAAAATACGCTTTTCATAATAAATTGGTTAATATTGTGAAGCGCTAGTTACAAAAAAAGATTCACATGGATCATCTGCTTGAAATCCTTAAGTATACCATTCCCGCCCTGATCGTTTTCCTGACCGTCTGGGTAATGTTCAGGTCCTGGTCACGGAACGAAGAGGGCAGGCGCAAAAAAGAATTGAACATGCATTTCAGGGATGAGGTCCTGCCGGTGAGGTTACAGGCATATGAGCGCATCATTTTGCTACTGGAGCGAATCTCCCCCGAATCACTGGTCATGAGGGTCAGCCGGCCGGAGTACACCGCCAGGCAGCTGCATGCTGAACTGCTCGTCCAGATCAAATCGGAATACGAACACAATCTTGCCCAGCAGACATACGTCAGTGATGAGGCTTGGGAGAAGGTGAAAATCGCCAGAAACCAGATCACGAACCTGATCAATGACGCCTCCTCCGATGTGAAGCCCGACGCTTCAGGCCCCACCCTCGGAAAACTGATCCTGGAAAGACTGGCCGAATTAAAAAACCCCCCGTCACAGGTGGCCATCGCCCATCTGAAACAGGAGGTGCGGGAATTATTTTTGTAGGCTCCTTCCTGGAGCCCGGTAATGCTCGGGGACCTGATCCTGCCGCAGGCCTTTTACCTGATCAGCTCCACGCTTCTTTTCACAAAAGCGGCCAGATCCTCTCCCTTCAGTCTGTTGTTCGCAAGCAGCGCCAAATCGATCAGCTGTTTCACCAGCTTCTGGCTTTTGCCATGCTTCTTAAGCATTTCCACACGCCTGTTCTCCACATCCTCAAGCTTCTTTTTTACATCCTCCATCTGGTCTTTCTCGCTCTGGGGAATCTCTTCGTCCTTTTTCCCCTCACCGGCCTTCTCCAGCAATTGCCGTTCCTCGGACAGGCTTTTCTTTTCCGCCCTCAGCTCTTCAAGCTTACCCGCCAGCTTCTTTTCGGTCTGTTCCACGATTTTGCCCACCAGCGGATGGTTCGAATTGACGACCAGATTGTAGGAATCGGGCATGTCCCCGTACATGGAAGCCATCCCGCTCAGTTCCTGCATATCCTTCATCCTCCGCATGAACTCACTCTGTGTGATCATCACCGGGTGGTCCGATTCATCCAGGGCTTCATAGCTCACATAGTAATGCTCTTCTGAGGGAAGATGGGCCTGAAACACAGGGGTGAGGTCCGCCTTCTGATCGGCGGTCAGTTTTGATTCCCTGGCTTCTTCCTTGGGGATGAGTTTGTCTATGATATCCGAATCGACCCTGGCGAACCTCGAATCCTTCAGTTTGGATTCCATGTGGTTCAGAAAATGCGTATCCAGCTGTCCGTCCATCTGCAGCACATCGTATCCCTTTGCCTTCGCCCCTTCGATATAGCTGTACTGTTCTTTCTTTTCCGTGGCATACAGGTAAACCAGCGTCTTGTGCTGGTCGGTCTGCTCTTTTTTGATCAGTTTCTCATACTCTTCGAACGTAAAATATTTGCCTTCCACATTCTTAAGAAGTGCAAACTTCATGGCACGTTCGTGGAATTTCTCCTCGGTCATCATTCCGTACTCGATGAACAGCTTCAGGTCATCCCATTTTTTCTCAAACTGTTCACGGTCATTCTTAAAGATCTCCTCCAGCCGGTCGGCCACCTTCTTGGTAATATGCGACGAGATCTTCTTCACATTGGAATCGCTCTGCAGGTAACTCCTGGACACATTCAGGGGAATGTCCGGCGAGTCCAGCACTCCGTGCAGCAGGGTGAGGAACTCGGGCACAATTCCCTCCACCGAGTCAGTCACATACACCTGGTTGCTGTAGAGCTGGATTTTGTTTTTCTGTATTTCAATGTTGTTCTTGATGCGCGGGAAATAAAGGATCCCGGTCAGGGTGAAAGGATAATCCACGTTCAGGTGGATGTTGAACAGCGGATCTTCCGAATACGGATACAGTTTCTTGTAGAACTTCTGGTAATCCTCTTCCTTCAGTTCTGCAGGGGGAAGGGTCCAGAGCGGCTTCGTTTCATTGATGATCCTGTCTTTGCCGGTTTCCACCTCTTTCCCGTCCTTCCATTCTTTTTCCTTTCCGAAGGCGATCTCGATGGGCAGAAAACGGCAATACTTTTCTAGCAACTCCATGATGCGGTTCTCCTCCAGGAATTCCTTGTTATCCGAATCGATGTGCAGGATCACATCGGTGCCCCTTTTCTCCCGTTCGAGCTCATCCAGGGTGAACTCCGGGCTCCCGTCGCAACTCCATGCGATCCCTTTTGCCCCTTCCTGCCATGAAAGGGTTTTGATTTCCACTTTGCTCGATACCATGAAGGAGGAATAAAATCCGAGACCGAAATGACCGATGATGGCCTGGCTGTCCTTTTTGTACTTCTCCAGGAAATCCTCCGCACTGGAGAATGCAATTTCATTGATGTACTTTTCCACTTCTTCCCCGGTCATTCCCACCCCGGCATCGGATACGGTGAGGGTTTTCTTTTTCTTATCCAGGCTTACCCTGATGGTCAGATCTCCCAGCTCTCCTTTATACTCACCCACCGAAGCCAGCGTCTTCAGTTTCTGAGTGGCGTCCACCGCGTTGGATATGAGCTCACGGAGAAAGATCTCATGCTCCGAGTAAAGGAATTTTTTAATGATGGGAAAAATGTTCTCGGTCGAGACATTTATTTTACCTTTCTGCATCTCTCAAGAATTTAGTTCTACATGTCCGGTCTGTGAGGTGACAAACGATGTGCCAATCGGGTCAGGCTGACAATACGTCAGTTTCTGTTGCGGGCGTCCACATCATCCCGGTAGACCCACCTGCCGTCCGTGAAGGCAAGGCCGTCAAAAGAACCATCCGGACCATAGAATCTGTGATCGCCGCTGTACACGGGGTGAAAAGGCACCAGGTGGTCAAACGTGATCATCTTCAGCTGCCGGTCATACCTGACCGAAATGGAAGCCTGTGAGGAATACTCAAATACCATCCGGTCCACCTGCTGTTTCCCGTCAAAGAACATCTCTTCCGCAAACCTGGGCCGGTTGCGGCGGATTTCCATGGTTTCCACGGTCTTGATGTTCGAGTGCGCATTGTTGAAGTCCAGTCCGAGCAGGGTATAAAAGGTATTCCGCTGGTGTCTGGTCGTGATGATCTGATAGTAGAGCTTGCCGTGCCAGCGATCGGTTGACTGTTCAAGTTCTTTCTCTGTCCGCTGATCCTTCAGACGGTCTTTGAGTTCAAATACCTCCACTTTGTCCCGTCTCCGTGCCACCTGAATGTATCCGAAATAGCGGTAGTGGTCCGGGTCCTCCGCCACATGCCAGGTGAAGATCCTGACCTGCTGATCGTCCGAGGTGACCACCCCGATCCTGTCCAGCCTGCTCCACGGGTACTTCAGGGAACCATCCATGGACAGCGCGGCGGGCATGATCCGGCGGATTTCTTCCAGCACACCTTCGCGGTCGGTGACACTGTCGGCGTACAGCCAGTGAAAGAGTATCTGCAGCTGCTCCTCCGCCCTTGCCATCTCCGGCGGTCCGGCTTGTCCCCCGGCCAGGGTAAAACTATAAATAAATGATATGATCAGAATGGTCCGGCACATTTCTATATATGAACGGAGATTCATTCCCTTTCTTGTGATCGCAGGCTGTCCAGCGTTTCCAGGATCCGGGCCGCCGATTCATCCACTTCGGCTTCGCTGATGATCAGCGGGGGAGCGATCCTGAACGCATCGTCAGAAAACAGGAACCTGTCGATGACCAGCCCGTTCTGAAATGCCCGTGATATGAAATCACCCACCTTCAGGTCCTTCTCCAGTACCACCGACAGGAACAGTCCCCTGCCCCTGACCATTCGGATGGCCGGATGATCCAGCTTCATCCGGTAGCGCTCCTCCATCCTGACCGCATGCTTTATCAGGTCATTCTGCTCCACCCAGCGCTGGGCTGCCATTCCCGCCGCGCAGCTGACCGGGTGTCCGCCGAATGTGGTAATGTGCCCCAGCGGGGGATCGAATGTCAGACTGCGCATGATCTCCCTGGAAGAGATGAAGGCTCCCAGAGGCATGCCTCCACCGAAACTTTTGGCCAGGCACAGGATATCCGGAACCACCCCGTAATGTTCAAAGGCAAATAACCTGCCCGTCCTTCCCATCCCCGTCTGGATCTCATCCAGGATCAGCAGAGCCCCGGTCTCATCACACCGGTTCCTGAGCTTCCTCAGAAAATCCCCTTCCGGTTCGATGATCCCGGCCTCTGCCTGGATCGGCTCCGCAACCACGGCTGCCGTATGCCGGTCGATCAGTTCCAGGTCATCCGCACAGTTGAATCTCATGTATTTGATTCCGGGCAGAAGGGGCAAAAATCCGGACCTGGCCCGGTCGTCTCCCAGAAGACTTGCAGCCCCGTGGGTGCTTCCGTGATAGGCGTGCCGGAAGGCCCTGAATTCAGCTCGCCCGCTGTACCTTTTAGCCAGTTTCATTGCTCCGTCAATGGCCTCACTGCCCGAATTCACAAAAAAGACGTTGTCCAGCGTGCCGGGAAGGTGCCCGGTGATCCAGCCCGCATACTGCACCTGGGGAGACTGGACAAACTCCCCGTAAACCATCGCATGGAGGTAGCGGCCGGTCTGCTCCCTGATCGCTTCAATCACAGCGGGGTGGCCGTGGCCCAGGCTGGACACGGATACACCTGAAACCAGATCGATATATGCTTTCCCCGAGGGATCATAGAAGTAAATCCCTTCCGCTTTCGTGATTTCGAGTTGGAGGGGATTCCCGGAAGTTTGTGCAAGATACCGGAGGAACAGCTGCCGGTCGGAAACCATCCTTTATTTAATGATCAGGTTGATGTCCTGCATCAGCTTATCCTTGTACGACTTTCCGATGGGAATGGATTTGGTGCCGTCCTCCACTTTGATGATCACAGAATTGTCTTCGATCACATTGATACAGCTGGTATTGACGATAAAGGACCGGTGCACCCTGGTGAACTTCCTGGCCGGCAGTTTCTGCTCAATGGCCTTCATTGTAAAATGGATCGTGTACTTGTCGGTATAGGTATTGAAGATCACGTAATTTTCAAGGGCTTCCACCCACAGGATGTCGTCGTACTTGAGCTTCACCAGGGTGGCATTCTTCTTGATGAAGATCTCATTTTTCCCGATTTGCTCCGCGGTCATCTGCTCGAACCGCTTGAAGGCTTTTGAAACCGCCCTGTAAAACCGACCGTAATCAACCGGCTTCAGAAGGTAGTCGGTCACATCGTATTCGTAAGAATCCACCGCATATTTTCCCTTTGAGGAAACGATGATGATCTGTGGCGGATTTTTCAGGGTATTCAGAAAATCGATCCCTGACATTTCCGGCATCTCGATATCGAGAAAGATCAGGTGGATCTCATCGTGTTTTTTCAGGATATTGATTCCTTCCACAGGATCCCCGCTCGAAGCAATAAGTTTCAGGCCATCCGTTTTCTGGATGAATTCCTCGATTATCCTTCTGGAGAGGGTATCGTCATCCAAAATCATGCAATTCATCTGCTGTTCTTTTTAATCCACCTGTGATAATAGCTGGTCCACATAAACCAACCGTTAATCAAAGATACTCAATAAATGGTTATTCTCAACATGAGCCATCCTAAAAATCGGACCGATATTTTTTTTGGAACCCCTGCTCAATCAGATCTACCCTGTGAATACTCGTTCGAAGCCACTGCAGCAGGATCTCCGTTCTTTCTCCATCCCCGAGCCGCCATTCCACGCTTGAGCGCTCCAGGGTCTTCCTGGCCTGGTAGAGAATGATGGCAGCTGAAACCGAAATATTGTAACTCTCAGTAAATCCGGCCATGGGGATCCGGATAAATTCATCCGCCAGATCCAGCGCTTTTTCCGAGAGCCCGTTCAATTCCGTCCCGAAAAGAAACGCCGCCTTTCCTTCCTCCGGATCGAAGGATTCAGGGGTGGGTGCCTCCATGCGGGGAGAAGTGGCCACAATCCTGTACCCTTTTTGCTTCAAATCAGAGATTGCCTCTGCGGTATTGTCCGGTTCCCCCTGATGATAATGGATCGTCAGCCACTGGTCCGATCCCAGTGTCACATCCGGGTTGATGGCACACTCGTTCCTGTTCTCGATGATATGGACATCCTGGACCCCCGTGCAGTCGCAGGTTCTGAGCACCGCGCTTGCATTCTGTGACTGGTAAATGTCCTCCAGCCCTACTGTAATATACCTTGTGCGCATGGAAACCACCCTCTGAAAAAGTTCCCACCTGTTATCCGTGATGAACTGAGACAGATGCCTTACCAGATCCTGCTTGTAGTGATCCATCCGATGAGGGCAGATGAAATAAAAAAAGGGAGCGGCCGCTCCCTTTTTTTTGCAGTTCAAATATCTTCTTTACTTAACGGCGTCACTCAACTCACTCCCCGGTTTGAACTTAACAACCTTCTTTGCAGCAATCCTGATTTCTGCGCCGGTCTGAGGATTCCTTCCGGTCCTTGCACCTCTTTTAGATACTGAGAACGATCCAAAACCTACCAGTGCAACGCGGTCTCCTTTTTTCAGAGCTTTGGTGGTAGCTGTAATAAAAGCGTCGAGAGCTCTCTTGGCATCTGCCTTAGTCAGGTTGGCCTCAGCAGCAATAGCATCTATTAATTGTGCTTTGTTCATAATGATGAAATTTAAGGGTTAGTAAATTCTTGTCGTTTACGCCAAATTCTATACAAATATAGATTTTTCTTACACCCGCACAAATGTGAGCAAAAAAAAATCGCTGAAAAGTTGATAAATACAGCATTTTTGTAAAAAAACCTGCATTTTACTGCCCCAGAACATGTTTTTCAGAGAATCCTCTGCATCCTTTGCCAGTACTCAATTCCTTCCATATTTCCAGAATCCCGCCTCACCGGTCCGGGATTTTTGCTAATTTTGCGCCCGGAGGAATGGCAGAGTGGTCGAATGCGGCGGTCTTGAAAACCGTTGTCCGTTCACGCGGACCGGGGGTTCGAATCCCTCTTCCTCCGCAAAACCATCAAATACCGTCCTCGGAAGTGGGCGGTTTTTCTTTTCAATGGATCGAGTCACGCTTGCGTGGACGAGAGAATTGGAAAGAAAAGCCTTTAAGAGCGAAGCGAGTAAAGGGATTTGAAGGTTTATAGCCATCCCTAAATGGGATCATGAAATAATCCCTCTTCCTCCGCAAAACCATCAAATACCGTCCTCGGAAGTGGGCGGTTTTTCTTTTCAATGGATCGAGTCACGCTTGGGATCGAGTCACGCTTGCGTGGACGAGAGAATTGGAAAGAAAAGCCTTTAAGAGCGAAGCGAGTAATCCCATTTTTTCAGCCCTGCCTGTGGTAATTCCGCATTTCCTCGTCAATCTCCGCGACGGTAAACTTGTTAAGCCCGACAATCTTGGCATCCGCCCTGTATGCGGGGGGAAGGATCTTCCTCGCTTCCTCTTTGCTGTCCACCTCAACCACCAGCCAGGCCTTGTGGTCCCCGTCCCTGCATCCCCAGTCCGCATTCCGCAGAAAATGCGAGCCGGAGGTCAGGAATATCTGTACAGCCTGGATACATGAGATGAAGTCCTCATCGTGTGGGACTTCGATCAAGAATTTCTGCATTTCTAAACTCCTTTCCGTTTATTGATACCCGTCATTGCAATGAATCGCTGTCCGTCAAAACAGAAGGATATTTTCAAAATGTCAACAATTCTCACCCTGAATTGTTCCGGGAAATTCATGAAAATTTCAGTCCATATTCGCTGAAGTTGGGATTACCTCGGCGGATAGGCTCCGACAAAAGGTTCGATTCCTTCCCCGTAGCCCAGAAGTTCCCTCACCGTTTCAGACAACCCGGTGGCCGCATTCGATGCGGGGAACTCCTTCAGGAGCTCGTACTTTCCCAGCCTGTAACTCCTGAACAGAGGACCCTGGTAACCACTGAAGTACCAGCTTCCGGTTGAATAAGACATATACAGCTCATGCAGCTCTTCCGGTGTATCCAGCATCACCTGGCAGGATTCATTCGCTGCCGGGCTCCAGACGATCAGGGGGATGTCCTCATCGGCGGCTGCACGCACATAGGCATTGTGGTCCATCTGCTTCAAGGGCGCATCAGGAACCCTCTCACAGAGGGAAGCGGGTTGCCATACGAATAGCAGCGGCCTCAGATGATTCATGTCTGCAGTGAGCAGGTTGTTCACAAATACATGTCCGTAGCGCTCTTCCACACCCGGACCGGTACTGGGATGCCACCCGAAATGGTCCCCTTCCGCACTGCGGGTATCCCGGCCGATGGCCACACAGCTGTTGATGAATGTATTCTGGTACATCTCCACCCCTGAACTGTTCAGCACCAGGATCCCGTTGTCGCAGTTGACAAATACATTGCCGGCGCAGACAGCGCCTTTGGAGATCTCGAAAAAGAATCCGTTCTGGCTCGGGAACAAACCCCGATAATGGATCTCCCCCCAGGCATCCCCCACGTTCTCAACCCAGTTATTGATGAACCTGCCGTCCACATTTCCCACGTCATACCAGATCCCGTTGGAGAAGGGCAGGTCGCACACCAGGTTATCCCTGCAGGTGACCCGGTGGGTCTGGTTGAAAATCTTCACCGCTGCAGGATAGTATCCCGTGATCTGTTCGATGTTGTTCCTGGTGAAGATGTTCTTCTCAAGCAGCACATCATTTGAACTCTGTATGTACAGTCCCTCTGTGCTCGTATCGCTTATCCGGCAGTGCCTGATGGTCATGTGGTCTCCTTTCAGGTAGGCAGCCACCCGGGAGCAGAATGAGATGGTACAATGCTCCAGGAGCGTCCCCACCACCTCCTTCCCGAATGTTGCTTCATCGGCCGGTCCCTCCGGGAATGTCCCCTCAATATCCAGGGCCCGGTAAGCATACTGGGTGAAGGTGATCCCCCGGATGACGGGTCCCTTTCTGTCCGGTTGTTTCCCGTGACATTCCCGGGTGGTCCGGACCAGCGCCGAATTGAAAGCGGTGATCTCCACCAGCCGGTCGGTCGGATCGAGCCCGATGTAGACCATCCCTTCATCGTAGTCAATGTAATAAGAGGTCTCATCCACCTCTCCTTCCCAGCCGGCAGACTGCAGGAACCAGCCGTCCACGAACACCATGTCATCATTGAACCGGTGCAGCGGAGTCAGCCTGGCATTCTGCTCCCGTCTCCACCATCCTGCGGGACGTGACGGGAAAAGATGTTCCCAGGAGGTCCTCCACAGCCCGTTCCTGAGGTTCTGCCATTCGGCGGCAACGAATGTGCCCTTCAGCACAGGATGTTCGTCCCGGTATGGCTGAATGGTGATCCCCTGGTTCAGCAGCAGGTTCCCGGTGCGGTATGTTTCTCCCCTCATGACGATGGCATCGCCGGTTACCACCCGCTTCAGTGCAGATTCAAGGGTGGTGGGATTATCCGGATCTTTCCCGGGAGCCGTGACGGCTCCGTCGGGAGCCACAAAGTAGATCATGCCGTCCACATCGGGCAGTTCATAGGTTTGAAGGATGGGACCATAGGGTCCGCCCGAAGGCTGGGCCGGAGCAGGCTCCGGGATCAGCAGTGCTGACAGCAGAACGATTGAAATCAGAATTCTCATCATCTGTGGTATTTATTGGTGGTTATCAGCGGTCCGGGATCAAAATCAACACCTCCGTCCCCGTCTGTTCACTCCCTTCGGACGACAAATCCTTTATGGTGTATGATATCTTGTTGCCTTCAAGTTCGGAGAACAGGGCAATAAGCTCATCAATGATGTGCATCCCTTTTCCCGTTCCGTTCCTTGTATCTGTATGGACATTCAGACCCGGACCATTGTCCCTGATGGATACTTCATGATGATGGGCTGCACGGGAAATGGAGATTTCCAGCCTGCCTTCCTGTTTCAACCTCCTGATGCCATGCTTGATGGAATTTTCCACAAACGAGTAAATTAGCATCCGCGGGATCTTTTTTTGCATGTCCACATCATTGTCAATATTCACATCGCACTGGAAGGAGTAATCAGACCGGATCTGTTCCAGTTCGATATAATTTTCAATGAACCTGATCTCTTCCTCCATGGACATTGAAACCTGATCCGAATTTTTGATCGTCTGCCGCAACAGATCGGAATATTTGACAAAGATATTATAGGCCTTGCTGCGGTCCGCTCCCTTGATGTACAGAGAACCGATGGCGTTCAGGATATTGAATGTAAAATGGGGATCGATCTGGTTTTTCAGGCTCAGGATCTGCAGTTCATTGATCTTTTTCCGGGTCATGTACTGTTGCTGTGCCCTGTACTGCTGGAGCCGGAAAATCAATAATACAAACAGTGAGATCAGCAGCCACAATGCCGCCGAAAGGGGGTATTTCAGGTAATAAAAGGGATTCTTTTCATATGCGGCGATGTACCCTGCATCAGGATACTGCACATAAAAAAGGTCCTCTCCGTTCCTGCGCAGGTTACAGAAATAAGTCATATAACTGGTTTCCCCGAAATCGGCCGTTACCGGATGTTTGAATCCTTTCCTGAAAATGACGAAAGTGCCCCTTTTCTCCCCCATCCATATCATTTCCGGGGTTCCGTCATTGTCAAGATCTTGATTAAAGAGTTTGTTTCTGCTTCGCAAAGGGGGTGTTTCCCTGACACGGATGAGGTCCAGGCGTTCATCAAACTCCTTAATTTCCTGATTTATTGCGTCGAGTACACAGATCACGGGCCTGAGGTCACTTTCTCCGGCCACCACATAGCGGTTTCCCCATCCGGTGAATGTCAGTTCCCGTGATCTCACCAATCTGCCGTGATGGTCATACACATGCAGACCTGATGATAGCGTGTCGGTCCCGAAGTAATAATAAAGCACAGCCATGAATACCGTATCTCCCGATACAAAAGGAGACACATTCAGCACGGAAGGGTTTCCATGAAATTCGACCGGAGTGAACAAAAATTTCAAATCCTCATTCAGCACCATCAGCCACGAGCTGTGGTCGCTGTAAGGAATATAGGATTGATAATTCCCAGGTGCAAATGTACTCAGCACAATTTCCGGCGTTGAATCTCTGTCCAGATCGCAGGGGAGGGCATTGAAGATGCTTGCCCCGCTTGCAGGTGAGGCCTCCAGACAGTCGTTGTCGATATCATATCTGTATATTCTCCTGGGCTGCCGATTGAAACCTGCGCTGAGCGAAAACACAAGTTGCTCGTTAGAATCCCCTGAATATCGAACAAGATCAAGTGTCTTTGTTTCGGGAAATTCGTTTTCAAAACTGATTGTATCGCTATAAAAAATAAGCCTTTCCCGCACGATGAAATTTCGTTTCACCAGCGGATCCAGGATGTTCAGAAAGATGGAATCATTCCGCATGGTGAGATAATACAGCTCATTGTAACCATCATGATTATAATCCCCCGCCGAGAAATACTTTAAATTCAACGGTACGGACATTAGATTGAATTGCTCGATCACCCTGCTGTCACGCAGCAGCATCAGTTTCAGCATTCCCGGGAGGTCTTCCATAATGATCTCCTCGCTGTTCCCGTCCTGATCAAGGTCTGAGAAAAAGAGAGCCCTGTGCCGCTCCATGGAAATCTTTTCCACCATTTCCACCCTGTATCGGGAGACCTCCGGCATGGCAAAACAGAGGATGATCACAGTGATGACCAGTCCGATGAAAAATGGATGGATGAGGACTTTGATGACCTTATCCTGGTATTTTTTTTTCGGTTTCAATGTTCGGGGCCCTATTTCCTTTGTTCGGGGCTCTATTTCCTTCTGCCGGATTAGGAGAACATCCTGTCAAGCTCTGCCAGCCTGTTCCTGGCCACCTTCAGATCAATTTCAGATGCACCTGTCAACCTGCAGGTGCCCTTCTTATGATCCACGTGTGTCAGGTAGCGCATATTGATCACCGCTGAACGGCTGATGCGGAAATATCCATCTCTCTTTAGTTTGTCCACGATTTTCCCCAGGTTGCTGGACACCGTCTCCCTCCTGCCATTTTCCAGGATCATTTCGGTGTAATTTCCCTCGGCCAGACAGCAGACGATCTCCCCGGGATCGATCAGCATGAATCCTTTTCTCGTATTGAATTTCAACCGGCTGCCCTTCCCCAGGTAGCTCAGCAGTTCATCCGTGATCGCCCCGATCTCTTTATCCCGGCGGATCTGGCGGTACCGGTTCAGGGCCCCGGCAAGTTCATCCGGGTCCACCGGTTTCAGCAGGTAGTCAAATGCAGAAGCTCTGACGGCCCGGATGGCATATTCGTCGTAAGCGGTCACGAATATGTACCCGGTCCCGAAACCCTGGGCCCTGAGCTGCCCGACCAGTTCAAAACCGGTTTTTCCCGGCATCTGGATATCCAAAAAGATCAGGTCCGGATGGGTGCTCGTCACCATTTTGAAAGCCGCATCTGCATCCTCTGCTTCCCCGATCACCTTCACATCCGGTGTACCGGCAAGCAGAATCCGCATCAGGTCCCTGGCCTCCGGTTCATCATCCACGATCAGAACTGATATTTCATCTGAATTCATTCTATGACGATTTCAACAAGTGTTCCCGAAGCTTTTCGCCGGGCATCGTACAAATCCCTGATCAGAAACCGTGATTTTTTGCCGGTAACCTCATTGAACTGCCTGAAATACGCCTCCATGATTTCAATGCCGTTCCCTCCGGATTGTTTTGCTTTTTCAGCAGCTGCCGTCCTCCCTATGCCGTTGTCCTCAATACGGATCATCAATTTTTTTTCATTTCCCGACACAGCGATCTCCAGCCTTCTTATTCCCTGTTTGTGCCGCAGCCCGTGTTTGATTGCGTTTTCCACAAAAGTAAGGATACTCAGCTTAGGTACCTTGCTTTTGTAATGATTTTCGGAGGACACATCGATCAGATAACTGAATTTTTCCCTGAACCGGAGCTTTTCGATCTCCAGGTATTTGCGTATAAAACCCAGTTCGTCTTCCAATCTCCAGGTAATTTCGGAAGAGTCATCGGAAACCATCCGGAGCAGGTCCGTAAGCCCTTTCAGATAATTGTACGCAAGTTCCTTCTTTTCCTTGTAAATGAGGGACCCCACCGCATTCAGCGCGTTGTATGTAAAATGGGGATCGAGCTGGTTCCTGATGGCCTGCATCTGCAGTTTGCTGATCAGCCTGTCCTTTTCATATTTCCGTTCGATGATCCCTTTCTGAATGACCACGATCAGGCAGAAAAGCAGGAACAGTGCGAGGAATATGGACGGGTATACAAGCAGCCTGTAGCGATACCATCCGTTTCGGGAGTAGCTGATCGTGTAGGTATTCGGACCGATCTGTGCATACAGCAGCGGAGCCTCTCCTTCCGATTCGATCAGCGAGATCAGGACCCTTGCATGCCTTGACTCAGTCGCAACATCGACACTCCCGGTGGCCGCAAAGGAATCGTCGAAGAAAGCGAGTTCTTCGGCGTTGAATGTGATGATCTCATCCCTGCCATCCCGGTCGATATCAATCCAGTACTCAACACCACTGCCATATGGGATCTTGTTATTAAGACTGTCCGTGAATTCCAGGTTGAAGTCCACCGAATAAACCCGGGCCGAACTGAAAACCCTGAGATCGGTGATCCCTGCTTTGCCGTGCACTTTCGTGATGAAATAAGGAGTCGTCTCGAATTTGAGAAACTGCCTGCTTCTTACCTCCCTGAGATCCCTGTCATAAATTGAAAGGATGGAGGCATGATCATCCGCTCCCCGGTATCTTTGATAGACAAGCAGGAAGTTCTCATTTTTGAAAACGAACGGTTCCATGTTCACCTGCGAAGGCCCGGGATGCATCCGAACCGGCTCTCTGTAAAACTGCAGGGATCCGTCCAGGACCATCAGCCAGGAAACAGAGTCAGAGAAGGGAAAAGAAGCCTTAAAGTTATTGGGAGCAGTCGTATTCAACAGGATCTCATCTCCACCGTCACCATCCAGGTCAAACAATTCCAGTCCTATGATCGCGGCTCCGCTCTCAGGGGATCTGGTCACTTTGCGGTGCACAAAATCCACCGCATAGACACATCTCGGTTGAAGGGCATGTCCCCCGTTGATCGCGAACACGTACTCGGCCGATCCATCCTGGTCCAGGTCGCTCATCCGACCGGAAATGATCAGGTAATCGCCCTGCGTATTCATCCGGTCTAACCTGTCAACGAAAAGAATCTGCGATGTGGTGGGGCGCCCATACAGATCGGTCACCGCTGACAGGAAAAGCGAATCCCGGCGCCGGGTGAAGACCAAAATATCCTCGCGGCCGTCTGAATTGACATCTTGGATATCAAGAACGGAACCGATTGTAAGAAACTGGCCGGGCAGGTTGAACTGGTTGATGGTTCTGAGGTCCAGCTTCGAGACTGAGACAGCCACATTTCCGGCCGCATTGTAATATATGAGGAGGCGTTCGCTGCTGCCGTCCCCGTCCAGATCCGCATAATACCTGTATTCATCTTCGGTCAGCCGTTCATACTGCACCACCTTCACCATGTATTCTGTTGATAGCAAAGGGAACATCCTGACCAGCCCGATGGTGACCACCAGGGAAAGTATCAAGGGGATGATATATACGAGCCTGTCCTTGATCATACCGGTCGGTAACGGGACACGGTTCCTTCTAGGAAATTGCCTCCAGCCAGGTATCCGCCATCAGCCGGCATCCGGCCAGGGAAGGGTGTACCCCGTCACCGGTCCAGTGGGTAGCAGGTGCCAGTGTCAGGGCGTCGTTGAATGACTGCTGGAAGGGGACCCGGACGGCACTAAATTCTCCGGCCAGCTTCGATGCGATTTCCCGGTACGCGCGGAAAGGCTCCGTCCAGGAATCGTCCACGGCAGAAGTTTCCGTCAGGATGAATGGCTCACAGATGACCAGTCTGATGCCCGGCAGGGATTCCTTTGTCCGGTTCAGCAGTTCCCTGAAGTCCCGTTCATACACTTCGGGGGTTCCCTCATATCTTCCCTGCCGCATGTGCCAGTAATCATTCACCCCGATCAGGATGCTCAGCACGTCAGGTTCCAGGTCGATGCAATCTTCCTGCCACCTTTCTGCCAGCTGGTATACCTTGTTGCCGCTGATCCCCCTGTTATAGACGGTCAGCTCATGGCCGGCAAGCTCTTTCAGGATTTCGGCTGCAATCAGATACACATACCCCGTACCCATCGATGCAGCATCATTGGGCAACTGCCTCTGCCTGTTCCTGCCCGCATCTGTAATGGAATCGCCCTGGAAAAGGACCACATCTCCCGGCGAGAAAAACCTGGAGATCCCTTTTCTCTTTTTCTGTCCGCCCGAACAGGATCCGGCAATGGCCGGTACCGCAGCTGCTGCAGCTGCTCCGAGACCCGCTTTCACGAAAAAACGCCTTCGCGACAGCTGGTCCTTTGAAGGTTTATGATCATGGTTCATAGAAAGGATGGATTTTGTTGACGCATCCGCTGTACGGAACTAAAGTTAATCATTCTGGTGAAATCCGGAAGTTCATTCAGCGATACTTTCAACGACCAAACACGGGCATCACCTTCAGATCATTTAAACCCCTCAGCCTGTTCCTGGTCAGTGGCGCACCATCATGGATCAGTACGTGACTGCCGATGGCGATGGGTTCCTCTCCACTCAATCCCGGGGCTGCCTGGGTGTGAAGCCAGTTGAAAAATGCAGTGGCTTCTGGATAGGATCGAAACTGCAGGGGATAGATCATTTCCGGGACGGCACGGATCCTCAGGGCTTCTTTCCCATCTTCTTCAGCAGCGATGCAGTAAAAAGAAGGCAGGTAGTCTTTTTTGTAAAACAGGGGGATCTTTTTACTGACCGAACCGGTATAGTATTCCACCCGGTCGTCCCACTCCTGGTATGTTTTCCATCCCGATTTCACGTGCCTGTAAACGTAATTCATTTCCAGGACCGCGCAGATCGTATCGGGAGCCTCCTCCATGCGAGGAACCACCACATCCATGAATTTGAGGGCCGCCACGGCGCTGGTGTCCGCCGGCATGTGTCCCGCTGTATTGAAAATGGGTACGGTGATTCTTTCCGGGAAAGGGGAGAACTCCACGGACACATCCACGATCACATTGCCTGTCAGATCGATCTCCCTGGTACCTTCCTCCCCGATCTCGATCTTGTGCTCACCGATGCTGCCGTTCAGGATCAGGTACCTGGACCTGACCTTCTGTCTTTCCGTGCGGCCGAAAAATCCGGAGCTCCCCAGATCGGTGTCTTCCGGCAATGCTCCCTCCGCCTCCAGGTCCAGGCTCCTGGTAAAACTGATGTCTGCGATCTCGATTTCCCCGTACTCCGTTGTGAACCGGTTCCATTCCGTAAACCGGAGATTGGTTTCCTCAGGGATGCTCAAACTGAACTTCAGATATTCGATCCGGTCGGCCGGTGAAAAATGACCGGAAGGGAGGCCTCCCCTGAGGGAAGCATAATCCCTCCGTTTGCTGATGGTAAAAACCATGCGGAGGTTTTTTTTCGTGTAATCGTAGACCGGTCCCGCCGGATCGGAAAGATATTCCTGGTTGAGCGCCTGAATGAACTGGGCATTGTCAGGGTACCGGCCATCCAGGATCTGGATCAGCTGGGTCTGGGCACTGGCGCTCAGCTCCCACAGGTTCCTTCCCTCAGGAGCGATCCCCGACGGGGTCAGCTGGTAACCGAACAGGTCCATACCCACCAGGGAATTGTCCACGGCCTGATAGGTGGCCGATCTGTAACGTTTCAGGGTGGTGCATCCGGTAAGCACGAACAGGATGCAGAGCAGAGAAAAAATGTAATGACCTCTTTTCATCTTGTGGTGTTTTATTGGATGATGGTGTGGATGAGGATCCGTCTGCCGTCAAAACCACCGGCCTCAGTCGCGGTATACCCGCGCCCTGATCCTTTCCTCCGGCAGTTCATTACAGGTGATTTCCACCTCCCTGACAAATTCGCTGCCGTCAATTGGAAGGTCCAGCCTGCAGTCAAAGCACATGCCTTCTCTGTAGATATCTTCTTCGTTCCTGTCCACACATCTTTTAACGCCCAGGTTTTTTACAACCAGATAGTACATAGGGATAAAGTCATTGTGTGAATCTTAAATATAAGAAGATGAATCGTTTTACACAAAAAACTTTTAAACCCGGATCTCTCCCACCAGGTAGGTGACGGCCCTGCCCCTGATGTGCACCCGCTCGCCATGATCCTCACACACAAGTTCGCCTCCTCTCCGGGAAAGCTGTCGTGCGGTCAGCCTTTTTTTGTTCAGCCTGCGGGACCAGTAGGGGGTCAGGGTGGTATGTGCAGATCCGGTGACCGGGTCCTCATCGATCCCCACTCCCGGGGCAAAGAACCGGGAAACAAAATCCGTCTCCCTGCCGGGTGCGGTGACGATCACCCCCCGGCTGCCGTTCCCCGCCAGAAGGACAAAATCAGGTTCCATTGCTTCGATTTCCTCCTGGCTGATGTATACCAGCATATCATCCGTCCGGCCCCTGTAAGCCTCCACCGGCTTTTTGCCCAGGGCCCGTGAGGTTTCTTCCGGGACTGCGATGGCCTCCACGCTGTCTGCCGGAAAGTCCAGGACCAGAAATTCACCCGACCGCTTCACCTCAAGGATCCCCATTTCCCGTGTATAAAAACGGAGCCTGTCGCCGGGATAGGAAACATGTTCGAAGAGGACATGTGCGGTGGCCAGCGTGGCATGCCCGCAGAGTTCCACCTCCACGACCGGGGTAAACCACCTGATCCCGTATCCATCTTCCGAAGGAACTGCGAAGGCGGTTTCTGAGAGGTTGTTTTCTTCTGCGATTTGCAGCATCAAACGATCCGGCAGCCAGTCGTCCAGGATGCAAACCGCGGCAGGATTTCCGCCGAAGGGCTCCGAGGCGAAGGCATCTACCTGAAACATTTTAATTTTCATTGGATTACATTATTTTCAAACAAATCTAAAAACAATTACACAAAAACCCTTCTGTTTTGTTTATACAATGGATCACTGTCATACCTAATGCAAAAGAAACATGAAAGTAGCACTGTTCAGTTCCAAATCATATGATTCAGAATATTTTTCAGCGGCCAATGAAGCCTTTGGTCACCAGATCACCTTTTTCGAAGCGAGGTTGAAAAGCAGGACCGCCGACCTGGCCGATGGTTTTGAGGCGATCTGTGTATTCGTCAACGATGTCATTGACAAAGAAACCATCTGCAAACTGAAGAACCACGGGGTCAGGATCATTGCCCTCCGTTCGGCCGGCTTTAATCATGTGGACCTGGCCGCCGCAGAGGAATGCGGCATCAGGGTGGTACGCGTTCCCGCCTATTCACCGCAATCCATCGCCGAGCACGCGCTTGCCCTGATCCTGACCCTGAACCGCAAGACCCATAAGGCTTACAACAGGGTGCGGGACGGCAATTTTTCCCTGGAGCGTCTCACGGGTTTCAATGTGGGCGGCCGTACCGTCGGGGTGATCGGCACCGGTAAGATCGGGGCGGCATTTGCCAGGATCATGAAGGGACTCGGCTGTCATGTCCTGGGTTATGATAAATACCAGAACAGCGAGCTGGCGGAAGCGGGTGTCGAATATACGGGCCTGGAAGCCCTTCTCCGGAGATCGGACATCATTTCGCTCCACTGTCCCCTCACCCCGGAGACGGCCTACCTGATCAACAGGCAGACACTCGCCATGATGAAGCCCGGGGTGATGCTGATCAACACCAGCCGGGGGGCGCTGATCAACACCAACGACATTATTGAAGCGCTGAAGAGCGGCCACGTAGGATACCTGGGCATCGACGTGTATGAGCAGGAAGAGAAACTGTTTTACAGGGACCGTTCGGAGGAGATCCTGCAGGATGACCAGATCGCACGGCTGATGACCTTCCCCAATGTGCTGATTACCGCACACCAGGCATTTTTCACCAGAGAAGCCCTCACGCAGATCGCAGTGACCACCCTCCAGAACCTGAAGGATTTCGAGGAGGGAAAAGAGGTGGTGAACGAGATACGGTTTTCCATTTCCCGGTAATGTGGGTATCTTTGCATTGAAAAACTGAAGATATGAGAAACACTTTCAATGTATTTGCAACAGTATTCATGATCATATTCACCACCTCTGCCTGCAGCTCAGGTAAGAAAGAGGACACATCCGATGAAAACAAGAATCAGACCGAGGTCATCCGGAAACACAGGGATGACGGGACCCTTTCCAGTGTGTCCCAGGTGGACGAAAAGGGGTACGCCCACGGGATCAAGGTGAACTATTACGAGGACGGCAAGACCGTTCACTCGAAGGTGTCCTACCAGCACGGACGAAAGCATGGCCCGGCCATCTGGTATTTCCGGAGCGGCCAGATCTACGAGCAGACCAGCTTTCATTTCGGCCGGAGGGACGGGATTACAAAACGATACTACGAAGACGGCACCCTGATGGAAGAGATCACCTACGAGCAGGGCGAGGAACTGCCGGGAAAGAAGGTATACGACAGGGACGGGACGCTGATCACGGAGTGAAAATGGGTAGGCGGTTCGCCCGGTGACCACACATTTAAAACAAGTCCATTACCTTTTCAGCTAACTCCGGCAATTCCTGCCTGCCATCTGAATCCCTGTTCTTTGCCAGGAGGACGATGGCTGTTTTGCCAGGCGGTTTGATCATGATGAATGCACGGGGCCGGCCATTGGAACCCGCATGGTAAACGGTCAGTTCTTCCGAATCCGGATTGGAAATATACCAGCCCATGCCCATGACCCCCACCGGATCGACGGCGATGGGTTTCCAGGCCAGCTGTAACATGATCGAATCAGAAACATAGGTGGCATCCATTACTCCCAGGGCAAAAAGCGCCATATCTGTGATAGTTGACTGCACAAGTCCACCCGGCGCCTCAAAGAAAGGGAGTGGAGCTTTAATTGATCCTGCTCCGACCGGGTCCCCGATATATTCTTTTACCAGCTGGTTATAAGATTTTCCGGTCAACTCTTCAAGCACGTCCCCCAGTACCCCGTATCCCCTGGTGGAGTACATGATACTTTCCCCGGGGGCGAAGGCCAGGTCCAGTTTCCCGTTCTTCCAGATCCTGTCATGGTGTGGAATTCCACTCCTGTGGGAAAGCAGATGTGCAAAGGTAATTTCCACATCGGGATATTTCTCAGGTAACACATCCCTGTATCTGGAGTCATAATCCCCAATCGGATCATCCAGGGATTTTATCATCCCTTCCTCGAGCAATTGCATGGTGATCATGGAAGTAACAGGCTTCGACACCGAAGCATACTCATCAATCCGCCCGATCCTATCCTCCCCGAAAGAACGTATCAGGACAAGCTCATCCTCCTTGATGACGCCGATGCTGATATATTTGTAATTTTCCATTACATCCTCAGCGATCCTGTCAATTTCCTCTGAATGTTCCTTTGACAACATATTCAGGGCAGTATAGGTACCATTATCGGAGGCATCACTGGAGACATCACATGAACGGAGGCTGCTTGATAAAAGAGCGATGACCGCAAGACCGATGATCAGGTTTGGCAGGCCTGTTTTTTGAAAAGATCCGAACATTCCGGAAGTAAATACAAATACCAGATCTAAATTACTGAAAAATCATTTTCCCAGCAGGATATAATTCCTGAACTCGCCGAGTCGCTTTCCGAACAACAAATGTTTTTCGATCCAGGAAATAATCCGGTACCGGAGCCTGTCGTGCTTGGACCTGACCGGGTTCAGGGTCCGGGCGGGACCGGTGAACCTGAGCTGGTGCTTCCAGTCAAAACCGCTGATCCAGTCCCTCATCACCTCCGGGTGTGAATCCTTAAAACGGGTCAGCCTGCCCAGGTTCCCGTAATCGAATACGCGGTCATACTTGTGCGCCGCGATCAGTTGCTCGATCTTCTCCCGCCCTTTGTGGTTCATGCTGAATACCTTGATCTTGTCCTGCATGACTGCCGGTGGACGCACCCAGCCATAATGAAAGATCTCAGCATCCACCCCGGCCACCCTGAGCTTGGATGTTCCCTCCTGCTTCCTGTAGTTCAATCCGTCGAAAGCGGGGATCCGCCGGAAAGACTGCGCCGACTCCCATGAATGGATGTCCGGGTCGTTCCGGATGATCCGGATCTCCTTCCTGTACCAGCAGTGGGAATCCTGCAGATGTTCATAGTCGCCCCAGAAATGAAGGTACCTGAACAGGAGCCCTTCCACCTCCCTGTCCCCCAGAAGCCGGGCGCAGCGTTCCCGGATCTTCTGCAGGTCCTTTTCGTGGACCACCTCATCCGACTGCAGGTAGAAGAGCCAGTCGCCCGTACAATGATTTTTGGCAATATCGGTCTGGTGGGCATGTTCCATTCCCCGGGGATATTTCTCAATGTCCCAGACCGTATCGATGATCCTGATCTTGTCGCTGCCGATGGCCTCGATCTCCTCACGGGTGGTATCATCCGGATCGCAGTCACCCAACGCCACCACAAATTCATCCACGATGGGCAGGATCGACTCGATGGACTGCCGCATGGGGTAATAAAGCTTGAGGGCATTCTTGCCCATGGTAAAACCGCTGATCTTCATGTCCGAGGTCAGTACATCTGCATGGAATGGAGTTTCCTGTATAGCCCGTTCCTTTTCCCGATCAGCTCATCGTGACTGCCACGCTCCACGATCCTGCCCTCGTCGATCACCAGGATCAGGTCAGCATGCTTGATCGTGGAAAGCCTGTGGGCGATGACAATGGAAGTCCTGTTCTTCATCAGATTGATGATCGCATCCTGCACCAGCCTTTCAGATTCCGTATCCAGGGCAGAAGTGGCCTCATCCAGGATCAGGATGGGCGGATTGGCCAGCACCGCCCTGGCAATGTTGATACGCTGTTTCTGTCCCCCGGACAACTTACTTCCCCCTTCTCCCACCCCTTCCTCGTACTGGTTCTCCGTCTCCATGATAAAATCATGGGCATTGGCGACCCTGGCCGCATGGATAATCTCTTCCATGCTCATCCCGTTGGCCCCGAAGGCGATGTTGTTCCTGTAGGTATCGTTGAACAGGATGGATTGCTGGCTCACGATCCCCATCAGGTTCCTCAGGGGCTTGATCTGGAAATCCTGCACGGGAATCCCGTCGATCAGGATCTCTCCCCCGGTTACGTCCATGAACCTGGGAAGCAGGTCCACCAGGGTGGATTTACCCGCACCCGATTTCCCCACCAGGGCGACGGTCTGCCCTTTCCTGATGGTGAAGGAAATATCCTTTAAGACATCTTCCTTTTCGTACCGGAAGGACACATTCCTGTATTCGATGGAATCGTTGAATGCACCCACCGGGATGGCTCCGGGTTTTTCAGCGATCTTCACATCCGCATCCAGCAGGTGGTCCACCCGGTCAACCGATGCCATCCCTTTCTGTATGTTGAAGTATGCAGTGGTGAAATTCTTGGCCGGTGTGATCACCTGGCTGAAGATGATCAGAAAAAAGATCAGGTTCTCGCCGGTCATCCCGCCTCCTCCCGAAAGGACCAGGGAACCGCCATAGGCCATGATGACCATCAGCACGATCGTCCCCAGGAATTCGCTCAGGGGACTGGCCATGTACCTTCTGCGCATGACCTTCCTCAGGAGCAGCGAAAAGCGGTTGTTGGTGGCAAAGAATTTGGCCTTCATCTCCTCCTCCCCGTTAAACGCCTTGATGATCCTGAGCCCCGAAAGGGTTTCTTCCAGCAATGCCAGCAGCTCTCCCAGCCGCTGCTGTCCCCTGAACGAGGTCTTTCTCAGGCTCCGGGCGATCCTTCCGATTAAAAGGGCGGTGACGGGCAGGATCACGATGACGAAGATGGTCAGTTTGATACTGATGGTGAACAGGAAGATCAGGTAGATGATCATGGTGATCGGATCCCTGAAAAGCATCTGGAGGGAACTCATGATGGAGGCTTCGATCTCCTGCACATCATTGGAGATCCTGGCGATCACATCTCCCTTGCGTGCCTCTGTATAATAGGAAAGGGGTAGTTTCAGCACCTTCCGGTAAATGTCATTGCGGATATCCCGTACGGTAAAGGCCCTGATGGGTGCCAGCACATAATTGGCGAAAAAAGTGAACCCGTTCTTCATAAGGCTGAAGATCACCACCAGGATACTCACCAGGATCAGTGCACTTGCCTTGCCTTCCTGCAGCATGAGCCTTCCCATGGCATAATTCAGGGTGTGCATGAAGTAGTCCGTGCTCAGTTCAAACTCCATGGGATCGGTGACCAGGGGCTGGTTGTCGAACAGGATCCTGAGAAAGGGGATCACCATGGCAAAGGAAAAAAGCGCAAAAAAGGCACCCAGAATATTGTAAACAACATTCTGTATGACGAACCACTTATAGGGCAACAGATATTTTAAAAGCCTGAAAAAACGCTTCATCGGGTCAGTCTCAATTACTCTAACGGAAGAATTTACAATCCTGTATAATTCCAGGGGGTAATTTTCATCAGTTCCTCTTTCACCTCGTCCGATACGGAAAGGGCCCGGATAAAATCATGGATCATCTCCCGGGTGACGGTTTCATTGGTCCTGGTGAGATCAAGCAGCGCTTCATAGGGACGGGGGTACTGCTCCCTCCGAAGGATTGACTGGATCGCTTCGGCCACCACCGCCCAGTTCTTCTCCAGATCGGCCCGGATGGCCGCTTCATTGACAATAAGTTTTTTCAATCCTGCGGTCAGCGAATGCAGCCCGATCAGTGTATGACCCAGGGGAACCCCCACATTCCGCAATACGGTTGAATCGGTCAGATCACGCTGCAACCTGGAAACCGGGAGTTTGGAAGCGAGGTGACCGAACAGGGCAACCGCCACTCCCAGGTTCCCTTCCGCATTTTCAAAATCGATGGGATTCACCTTGTGGGGCATGGCCGAGGAGCCGATTTCCCCTTTTTTGATCTTCTGCCTGAAATACTCCATGGAAATATAGGTCCACATGTCCCTGGCAAGGTCGATCAGGATCGTGTTGATCCTCCCGAGTGCATGGAAGATGGCCGCAAGGTTGTCGTAATGGTCGATCTGTGTGGTGGGCCAGGACCGTTTGAGCCCCAGGATGTCTCCGACGAAATGCTCCCCGAACCGGATCCAGTCGATCCCGGGATAGGCAACCACATGTGCATTCATATTCCCTGTGGCACCACCGAATTTGGCGGGGACCGGGATCCCTTCCAGCTGTTCCGCCTGCACTTCGAGCCTTTTGATAAATACCCTGATCTCTTTTCCAAGCCTGGTCGGAGAAGCAGGCTGGCCATGGGTGCGTGCCAGCATGGGGATCCGGTCCCACCCGGATGCCAGCTCCCCGAGCGTCTGCATCAGCGTCTCCAGGCGCGGATAGTACACATCCCGGACGGCATCCTTCAGCGAAAGGGGAATGGCCGTATTGTTGATGTCCTGCGAGGTCAGCCCGAAGTGGATGAACTCCTTGACGCTTCCCATCCCCGCTTCCTCCAGTTTTTCCTTCAGGAAATATTCCACCGCCTTCACGTCATGGTTGGTGGTTTTTTCGATCTGCTTCACCCTTTCCGCATCCTCCCGGGTAAAGGTGCGGCTGATTTCCCTGAGGGTTTCGAACTGCTGATTTTCCATCCCGGACAGTTCGGGGATCCCGGTCAAGGCAAGGGCAATGAAGTACTCCACCTCTACCATGACACGGTATTTGATCAGTGCGTACTCGGAGAAATAACCGGCCAGCTGTTCAGTTTTTGACCTGTACCGGCCATCCAGCGGCGAAATGGCCGTCAACCTGTTTAATTCCATGCGGATGATTTATTTGACCACACAAATTTAGCAGAAAATATTCTTACTTTTGAGGATATAAAAAGTGAATATGAAGAGAATCAGGTATATGATAGCCGGGCTCCTGCTGGCGGCGGTTTTCAGCAGCCAGGTCAGTGTTCAGGACAGCAGCCCTCCCGCCCCGGAACCCCCTGCCGGTTCCCTTTCGACAGATACCGTGAACGGGGTGAAGACGCTGATCTACACATTCAGCATCAGGGACGATATCGCGGCACCCTCATTTAGGGTTACCAAGGAGGCATTCCTGGAAGCCATCCAGCTGGGGGCCGACCTAGTGATCATCCAGATGAACACCTACGGGGGGGAGGTGGTTTCTGCCGATTCCATCCGTACCAGGATCCTCAATGCCCCCATGCCGGTCTATGTGTTCATCGATGACAATGCGGCCTCTGCCGGGGCCCTGATCGCCATTGCCTGCGACAGCATCTACATGAAACCCGGTGCCAAGATCGGTGCGGCAACCGTGGTCAACCAGACCGGCGAGCAGGTCCCCGACAAATACCAGTCCTATATGCGGGCAACCATGCGGGCAACGGCCGAAGCACACGGAAAGGATACCATCATCCGGGGTTCCGATACCACCCTGGTGTGGCACCGCGATCCAGCCATCGCAGAAGCCATGGTGGATCCCAGGTTATATGTGAAAGGAGTGGTCGACACGGGACAGGTGCTCACTTTCACCGCATCCGAGGCTTTGCAGCACGGCTACTGCGAGGGGATTGCCGGCTCCCTGGAGGAAGTCATCGACCTGAGCGGGATCAAAACATATGAACTGCGTACCTATCGGCCCACTGCCATCGACAAGATCATCGGTTTTCTGATCAATCCGGTGATCAGCGGATTGCTCATCATGGCCATAATCGGCGGGATCTATTTCGAACTGCAGTCGCCGGGGATCGGGTTCCCGCTGGCCATTGCCGTTGTGGCGGCCCTGCTCTACTTCGCTCCCCTCTACCTGGAGGGAATGGCCGAATACTGGGAACTGATCCTTTTTGTGGCAGGGCTCATCCTGATCATGGTGGAGATCTTTGCCATCCCCGGGTTCGGGGTGGCGGGGGTCGCGGGGATCATTGCGATGATCACCGGACTCACCCTGAGCCTTGTGGACAATGTGGTCTTTGAAGGGACCGAATTTACGGGAGAAGGACTTGGCCTGTTGATGAAATCACTGAGCCTGGTCCTCGTTTCCACCCTGCTCGGGTTGATCCTGTCGCTCTGGGCTGCAAAAAAACTGCTGACAACCACCTCCGTTTTCAGTAACCTTTCCCTCAAGAGCGAGCAAAGGACCGAGGAGGGCTTCCTCGGAGTGGAATCGGAGCAGAAAGGCCTGGTGGGTGAGATCGGTGTGGCCCATACCGTGCTCCGTCCGTCGGGCAAGGTAATGGTGAGAGAAAAGCTGTACGATGCGAAATCGGAATACGGCCTGATCGAGAAAGGTGAGCAGGTAAAGGTGATCCGCTACGAAACCGGACAGGTATACGTTGTGAAAGCCTGATCCGATGATCATCCGTGATTACCGTGAAGGGGACTACCCCCGGATTGTGGAACTCTGGAAAGGAACCGGGATCTACCGCGCCGATCGGGGCGACACCAGGGAGGTCATCAGCCGCTGCAACCAGCAGGGCGGGGAATTCCTGGTCATGGAAGAGTCCCCGGGAGAACGGATCGTGGGCACCTCCTGGATGACGTTCGACGGCAGACGGATCCACCTGCACCATTTTGCCATTCATCCCTCTTTTCAGGGCAGGGGATGGGGAAGGAGGCTCGCCGTGGAATCACTGAAACACGCCGGGAAACTCGGCTGCCCTGTCAAGCTGGAGGTGCATGATGGGAACAAGGCGGCCATCCATCTATATGAAAGCCTCGGTTTTGTTCCATTTGAAGACTACCACGTCTACATGCTACTCGAACCCTGACTGCCGGGCACTCCTTTTATTTCCCATAGAAGCCGGCGCTGCCTGTCATAGGCCAGATAAGCCAGTCCGGCCAGCATGGCCAGGATAAGATAGGTGAACCAGGGCAATTTGAAAGCGGACCCGCTGGCATAGGAGTGGATCCCTCCCAGGAAATAATTCACCCCGAAATAGGTCATCAGCACCGATGCATAGGCAATGAATGAAGACAGGTTGAAGGCGAAATTCCCCCGCAGGCCGGGAATTTTGTGCATATGGGCCACAAAAGCATAGACCAGCACCGTGATGAGCGCCCAGGTCTCTTTGGGATCCCATCCCCAGTAACGGCCCCATGATTCATTGGCCCATACCCCGCCCAGGAACACACCGGCTGTCATCAGGTAGAGTCCCACGATCAGGGTGAGGTGACTGACCCGCGTCACCTCTGTGATCACATCACGCAGTCGCCCCGAATTGGAAGAGGTAAGCGATGCGTACAGAAACAGGTTGAGCAATCCCATGAGGGAAGCAAGTCCCAGGAACCCGTATCCGGCCATGATGACGGAAACATGGATGGTCAGCCAGACAGATTTCAGTACCGGCACCAGGTTGGTGATCTCCGGGTTCATGTTGCTCATCTGGGCCACCACCAGGGCCAGCGCCGACAGGATGGCGGTGAGGGCGATGGCATATCCCGAACGCCTGGCGAAAATGAGTCCGGCCAGGAGGGTGACCCACGACATGAAGATCATGGATTCGTATCCGTTGCTCATGGGAGCATGCCCGCTGATATACCACCTGGCGGCCAGGGCGACGGTGTGGATTACAAACGCCACGGCAAGGTGGATCACGCCCACCCTGAACAGCCTTGTGAAGATCTTGCCCGGTCTGAATACGATCAGAAACTGGAACACCAGCAAAAAGATTCCGAAAATCCCGTAAAATCTTGCCAGCCTCGGAAAGATGTTGATCCGGTTATACAGGATCTCCGTTTTCTTCCTGGAGGTTGATGGCAGTAGCTCTTCCCCGGTGATCTGGTTTTCGTGAAGCATTTGAAGCCGGGTCTGCGCCACGCCATATTCACCATTCTGCAGGGCATTCAAATATCTCAGGAACACCGTGGCCATGGTGTCCTGCGGATGTAACATCTTTCCGGTGATTGCCTCCGGGACCGAAGCCCACCTGTGGTTTTCGGCTTCCGGATCGGGAAAGATCCGGAGCAGGCTTCCCGACTGTACCAGGTATAGTGCATTGATGCGGTCATCCAGCTTGATCACCTCCCTGTCCAGTTCCGTCTGGAGGGGGACTTCCTTTGAATAAGCCGCATTCACCAGTTCGTTCAGCAGGTACCCGTTCTTGGTGGTATCCACCAGATCATTGAAACTGACCATCTCCCCCCTGTACCCGATGATCCGGTGCAGTTCGGGATGCCTGACCCGGAAAAGCGGCATTTCCCGCCATGCATCCGGATACAGGATCATTCCCAGCAGGACCTGGTCGGGTGAAAAATCCCGGTAATGTGCTTTCCGCGTCACTTTCCTCACCACTTCGCTGGACAGCGTATTCATGGGTTCGAACCTTCCTCCCTTATCCTGGACCCACAACTCACCGAACTCATTGGCCACGTCCTTCGGGGGAACCAGCTGCTGTGAGAACAGAGAAATGCTGCCTCCCAGCAACAGCAGGAGGATCACTCCTGTCTTTGAAACGGAAGCTGTTTTCCGGGCGATCCCGGCGAACCGGGTTCCTTTTGCGAAAAGGGAAAGGAACATGGCCCCGATCAGCACGAGGTAACCCATGTAGGTGATGAAGGTGCCCAACCTGTCCCTGTTCACCGACAGGACCGTTCCGCGCTCATCATTGTCATATGACGCCTGGTAGAACCTGTAGCCCCTGTGTTTCAACACATTGTTCATAAAAATCCGGCGGTTTTCCCTGATTCCCATCTCTTCATCGATGAGAATTACCTCACTGGCAAAGGAGGAGGGACTGTTGGAGCCGGGATAACGCTCCACTTCGAAATTTTCCAGGTACAGAGAAAAAGGCAAAGGGATCTCCACAGAGCCATAAACGATGGTATAGGAAAGATCGCCCATGGTTCCGGAGACGGGAGTGCCCGGACTCCCGGCCATGCCCGGGACGATCACTTCCGAGGTCATGCCCCGGTATGCGATCTCCAGCCGGACGGCCCCATGGTATGTCCCCATCTGTCCCTCCGGTGCACTGACCAGCTGTTTCCTTGCTGATGGCATGAATTTTTGCAATGCCATCCGCATGTGCCCCAGGGTGTATAGCGTTCCTTCGGTTAGGGGGACCGGCTCCCCCGCACCGTATGTCACCCCGGATTCGCTCCCCATTTTCATCGAAGTGACCGGCACCGGTGCATAGGCAAAAATTTCATCTCCCTCTGAAAAAATCCGGAAAATGGCCGTTGTGTCTTCGCTGTTAAAAGAAATGTCCATGCCTGCAGCATTCCGCGTCTCACCGGACGGGATGCCCACCGAGATCTGCCTTTCCCCCACCACCGCCAGCTGGATGAAGGGAGCCCCCCCCTGCGCCGGGACATATTGTTCCATGACATTGGACAAATACCCGGTGGACCTGATCTTTACCCGGTCTCCGCCGATCCTGGTCCGGAAGCTGAAATCACGGGGTGTCAGTTCAGACAGCATCACCTCCCTGCTGCCCTCGATCCGCTCCCTGCCCCTTTCGAGCTCCACAGCGATGGAAGCATTGTCGCTGAGCATGCTGCCGGACTCGCTGTTCTCCCTGATGTGCATGATCCCCTCGTAACTGATGAACCGGGTCACCGCAGCCCCGGCAAGAATCAGGATAAAAGCCAGGTGAAATGCAAGTACCGTGATCTTTTCCTTTCTGAACAAATTGTAGCGGAACATCGCTCCGGTTAGGTTGACCCCGGTCAGCAGCAACAGGAATTCAAACCAGCGGGTCCCGTAAGAAACCGCCCAGGCGGTCTGGGTGTTGTAAGCGCTTTCCACGAACGTGGTCAGGGCCAGCACGATGATCAGCAGGATCAAAAGGATGCCTGTGAAGGGCATGGAAAACAGGAACGATAATTTCTTACCCATGGGCCATTGCATCATTCTGAATAAAAAAAGTCACGCAAGATATGAATTTCATCCCAATTGCAGCAAACTGCCCACCTGGTATACCGCAAAACTGGCTACCCATGCGATCACCGTGGTATATACCAACACGAACAGGGACCACTTCCAGCTTCCGGACTCTTTTCCCACCGCCGTGACCACGGCCATGCATGGAAGATAAAGCAGCACGAAGATCAGGAATGAAAATCCTGCCAGTGGTGTGAACACGGGCGTTCCTTCCAGGGGACCGGAAGCATGGACCTGTTCGCTGATCCTGGTCTGCAACGAAGCGGTTGCCCCCGGTCCCTCTTCCGCCTGGTAAAGCACTCCCATGGTGCTGACCACGATCTCCTTGGCCGCAAATCCGGTCACCAGGCTGACCCCCATTTTCCAGTCAAATCCCAGCGGTCTGACCACCGGTTCGATGAATTTCCCCAGTCTCCCGATAAGAGAATTTTCCAGCTGCGTGTCGGCCGTTCCTTCCACAGGAACTTCCGTCCCTGAGATCTCTGCCGGCCGGGGTTGTTCCCTGGGAAAGTATCCCAGTGCCCAGATCACAACGGATGCCAGCAGGATCACGCCGCCCATTTTTTTAAGGTAATGCGCTCCCTTTCGCCACATATGGCGCAGGATGACCCTGATGCCGGGGTACCTGTACACCGGCAGCTCCATCACGAATGGTGCTTCCCTGTGCCTGAAAAGGGTGTTCTTGAAAATCACCGACATCATCAGTGAGATCGCCACTCCGATCATGTACAGCAGGAAAATGACATTCCCCGCCCTTTCCGGAAAGACCGCCCCCGCCACGAGCACATACACCGGAAGCCTCGCACTGCATGACATGAACGGGATAATGAGCATGGTGAGGATCCTGTCGTTCTTGTTCTCCAGTGTCCGGGTTGCCATGATGGCCGGCACATTACAGCCAAATCCCATGACCAGCGGGATAAAAGATTTCCCGTGCAGGCCGAAAAGGTGCATGACCTTGTCCATGATAAAAGCGGTCCGGGCCATGTACCCCGTATCCTCCATGAGGGAAATGAAAAAGAACAGGATCAGGATGTTGGGAAGGAAGACGATCACGCCCCCCACCCCTCCGATGACTCCGTCCACCAGCATATCCCTGAGCACTCCTCCGGGCATTTGGTTCCTGATCACCGAACCCAGCCAGTCCACACCCGCTTCGATCCACCCCATGGGATAGTTCCCCAGCGAAAAGGTGACATGGAATGTGAGCCAGAGGAAAAACAGGAAAATGGGGATCCCCAGGTACTTATGGGTAAGGATGCGGTCAATTTTCTGGGACCTGGTCAGGCCCGGTTTGCGTCCGCTCTTTTTCATGGTCTCCCTGAGCGCTCCCGCGATGAATCCGTACCTGGCATCGGACACAAGGGTATCCGCTTCCTCCTTCAGCAGATCCGACAGCCGGTTGATCTCCTCTCTGGCTGTCTGAAGGATCTCCTGCGAGTTGTTTGTCTCTTTATTAAGAATATTTTCAAAGCTTTTTCCGTCCTCCAGCAATCTCAGCGCGACGAACCTGGATGAATAGCGATCGGTGAAAGAATCGTTCTTCCGGATGAGCTCCTGGATCCGTCCGACGGAAAGCTCTATCTCCTCCCCGTAGCTGATATGGATATGCCGGGTCACCGGATCTTTCCCCTCAAATACGCGGATGACATGGTTCAGCAGGCGGAACACGCCTTTACCGCGGTGACTGATGGTAGGCACAATCCTGATCCCCAGTAATTTACTTAACAGATCCAGATCCAGATCGTCCTCGTTTTCCAGCAAATCATCGTACATGTTCAGGGCAAGCACCACGGTGATATCCATGTCGATCAGCTGGCTGGTCAGGTACAGGCTTCTCTCCAGGTTATTGGCGTCCACCACGTTGACCACCACATCCGGATTCTTTTCAAGGATATGTCCAGTTACATACTTTTCCTCGCTGCTGTAATCCGAAAGGGAATAGGTACCCGGCAGGTCCGTTATGCGGAAGGTATATCCGCGGTGGGAGAAAAATGCCTGTTTTGAATCCACCGTAACACCCGGGTAATTCCCCACATGTTCCCTTGAATGAGAAAGCCTGTTGAAAAGGGTGGTCTTCCCGCAGTTGGGATTCCCCACGAGTGCCACGTCAATGATCTTCCCGGTTTTTGCAAGGATCTCCCTGGCCGATGCGCCATTTGACCCTGGATGGGGAATTCTGGATGTATCCGCTTCAGCCGGACCGGTCGCCACCTCGATCAGACCGGCTTCGCTCCGCCTGAGGGAAACGTTTCCGTCCAGGATCCTGTATTCCACCGGATCCCTCAGGGGCGCTGACTTGATCACGGTGACCTGCTTCCCCCTTACGAACCCCATCTCCCTGATCCGCCGGCGGAAGGCGCCCCTCCCCCGGATCCTGGTGATGATCCCGGACTCTCCTGTATGCAGGTCATTGAGCGTCATTGTTCTTCCAGCCTGCCCTGATACTGATAACCCAGATTTTCAATGATGCGCTTCACGTCCGTCTCTTTCAAATGCTCCGCCCTGACCGTTACCATGTTCCTTGCAGGATCGGCCAGGACGTCCGAGACAGAGGGCTGGGACCTCAAACCGTTCTCGACACTCGCCTTGCAATGGTTACAGGTCATGCCCTTCACCCTGAATGTATGTATGTCAGAATTCATCGTCTGTGTTTTATCATGATCCGTGTTTGTTTCTTTCCGGCGGGAGAGGAATTTCAGCAGATATCCGTTGACGATCAGTCCGGCCAGGATCGCTGAAGTGACCCATTCGTACCACCTGGCTGCGTGACCATGCATGGTGGAATGCAGGTCGTGTGATATGTAACCCGTGATCCAATCCCTGGGGATCGCTTCATTGACAAGTGTACCGAACAGGAGCGCTCCCCCGATGATGCTGGCCAGGTACACGCGGAGGGATTTTTTGCCCATGGTGTTCCCGATCACGGCCATGGTGGCGATATTGGTGGCCGGACCGGCCATCAGCAGCACCAGGGCCGCTCCCGGCGAAAGTCCCTTCAGCATGAGAACCGCTGCGATGGGGATGGACCCCGTTGCGCAGACATACAGCGGAACCGAAGCCAGCAGCATGATGAACATGGACAGGTATTCGCTGGTAAAGTTCCTGACAAAGAAATCATCCGGGATCACCACCGAAAGGAAGGCGGCGACCAGGATCCCGATGATCAGCCATTTTGAGATGTCCTGGATCAGCTCCACGAATCCATACCGGAAAAATTCCCTGACGGAACGGTCATGCTCCTGTGGTTTCGTTTCCTCTTCCTGCTCGGCTCCATCCCCGGGACGGTCAGTGAGATTGCCCATCATTCCGCCGAAAACACCGGTCACCAGTGCCACCACAGGCCGTATGATGGCCAGGGGAAGGCCGAGCAGCGCATAGGTAGCCAGGATAGAATCCACACCGGTCTGCGGCGTGGAGATCAGGAACGAGATCGTGGAGCCTCGTCTGGCCCCGTTCCGGTAAAAGCCGATCCCCGTCGGCAAAACACCGCAGGAGCAGAGCGGCATGGGCACCCCGAGCAGGGATGCATTCAATACGGAACGAAAATTCCGCTGACCCATGTACCTGGTGATATAACGGCGCGGAAAAAGTACCCTGAGCAACCCCGCAAAGAAGAATCCCAACAACAGGTAAGGTGACATCTCATTGACAAGAATGAGCAATTCACCCAGATATGTTTTCAAAATCTCCGTCACTGATCTGACCCCCCGTAATCTGATAACATTTGAACCGGTAAAAAGATCAACCGTCTGCAAAACTAGTCTAAATAAACGTTCTCCTGATCCCTATTTGTGGGTATTTTCCACGAACAATCCCATCTTTCAACTGTTTTTTGCAGAGTTGCCGATAAAAGTCCGAAATTTGTCGGCTTAACCGGGGTTGATGAAAGATCTGACAAAGGGAAAAGAAGGAAGGAATATTTTTCGGTTTGCGATCCCCATGCTGGTGGGACACATGTTCCAGCAACTGTATACCTTCGTGGACCAGATCATCGTTGGGCGATTTCTCGGGAAAGAAGCCCTGGCCTCGGTGGGTGCTTCATTTCCCATTATTTTCACTCTCATTGCACTGATCATCGGCATCTCCGCCGGAGGCACCATTGTCATCTCCCAGTATTTCGGAGCCAAAAATTACGACAAGGTAAAACGTGCCATCGATACCATCTTCATCATCCTGGCAGCCTTTGCCGTGGTGATGACCGTGGTGGGACTCACTTTTTCGGAACAGATCTTCCGGCTTGTCAGGCTCCCTGAAGAGCTCATCCCCACCGCGAACACCTATTTTTCCATTTATGTATCCGGACTGATCGTTTTTTTCGGATACAACGGCGTGGCCGCCGTGCTGCGGGGAATGGGCGATTCGGTGACTCCCCTCTACTTTCTGATCCTTGCCACCATCCTGAATATCGGGCTGGACCTGCTGTTCATTGTGAAGCTGGGATGGGGCATCGAGGGAGCGGCCCTGGCCACGATCATCGCCCAGGGAGCCGCATTTGCGGTGGCGGTGGTCTACCTCAACCACAACCACGATCTGATCCGGTTCAATATCAAGGAATTCTCCTTCGACTTCGAGATCTTCAAACAAAGCCTCCGCATCGGTCTCCCCACAGGCCTGCAGCAGACCTTCGTGGCCCTGGGGATGACAGCCCTGCTGGGGATCGTGAACGGATTCGGCACCAACGTGGTGGCCGCATACACGGCTGCCGGCAGGATCGACAGCCTGGCCGTCATCCCTTCCATGGTCTTTTCCCAGGCCCTCTCCACCTTCGTGGGACAGAACATCGGCGCGGGGAAGGTCGAAAGGGTCCGGCGCGGACTCTGGCGTACCCTGCTCATGGCCTCCGGTGTGGCGGTGGTCATGAGCGTGCTTCTGATCCTGTTCAAGTATCCGCTGATGACACTTTTCACACACGATCCGGCGGTGGTGAGAATCGGGGGCGATTACCTGACCATCGTCACCTCATTCTACCTGCTGTTCACCTGGATGTTCATCTTCAACGGGGTCATGCGCGGCGCCGGAGATACCCTGATCCCCATGTTCATGACCCTGATCTCCCTCTGGCTGATCCGCATCCCTGCAGCCATGCTGCTGAGCCAGGAGACGGTGAAGATCTTCTCCCTGACCTTCAGGGGGGCCGGACTTGGCGAGGCAGGCATCTGGTGGTCCATTCCCGCCGGCTGGGGGGTGGGGATGATCCTCTCGGTGATTTATTACAGCGTGGGAAACTGGAAATCAAAAGGCGTTGTCGGGATTCCCGTGGAGCCTGCCACCATCACCAGGTAACGGTCTCTCTCTGACCGGCTCTGTGTCAATTGTACCAGTCAAAAAAAAGGCGAAAAAGAAAACGGCTTACCGGACCTGCGACACGGGCTGTTCCACTTTCTCCAGCCGCTCAAGATCATATCCCCTTTCACGTGCCCTGTCCAGCAGCATGCTGTATGTCTCTTCGTCCATCTGCGGGGTCCGGCTCAGGATCCAGAAATAATCCGGACTGGAGCTCCCGATCATTGCCCACCGGTATTCCGGGTCCAGTTCCAGGATAAAGTAATCGCCGTAAAAGAACAGGAAAAAGGATACTTTCAACCGGGCCGGATTGTTCCTGTCGGGAATTTTGGCCTTCCCCTCGATCCTGGAACGCTCCCCGTTCAGGGATCCCTTGTATCCCTGGTTGATTACCCTGATCTTGCCATCCTTGCGAAAGGAATATTCTGCGGTAACCCCCTCCAGATCTTTCTCAAACTTGTGGGGGAACCGTGCAATTTCGTACCATCTTCCCAGGTACCTGTAAATATCCACAGTTTCAACGGTGCTGGTGTCGATTGTATCCATTTTGCCGGTGCTTGAACAACTGAAAGTAAACAGCCATGCCAGGCCGATCAGAAGTATTTTTTTCATTATGCGACAGTTAACTGCTGATCATGTAAATCTACTGAAATCAATTCACAACAACAAAAGTCAATAGATACACAGGTGATCACATAATTTAACCTTTTCCCGTTGATTTACTTCCGGCGATTGGCTAACTTGGTGCGAAATTTGTGCGAAGGAGAAAGATGCAGTCCTGTCATTTTTGCCAGTATGATCAAAAAAAACATAACCCTTCTGTCACTGATCCTATGCTGCATCCTTCCTGTTTCAGGCCAGGATGAGTATGTCCGGTTCAGGCGCATCACCATCAACGACGGGCTTTCTCTCAGTTCAGTTTACTGTATTTATCAGGATTCCAAGGGTTTTATGTGGTTCGGTACCGAGGACGGCCTCAACAAATATGACGGGCAGTCCATCACCGTGTACGGGGCCACCACCGACCAGCACTATATTCTCGCAAATAAATGGATCGAGGAGATCTACGAGGACAAGACAGGGATGATCTGGATCGGATCCAGGGGGGGGTTGACCAAATACAATCCAAGAAAGGGTGTCTTTACCAGGATGCAGCACGATCCCGGGTCATTTTCCACGCTTTCCAACGATTCGGTGACAGCCATTGCCACGGACCTGCAGAATGAGCTGTGGGTGGGCACGTTCAGGGGATTGAACAGGGTGGACCGCATGACCAACGAGGTGGAACGGATAATCCCTGTGGAAAAGGAACTGGCGGGCCTCACATCCAGGATCACGGGTTTTTTACAGGATAATTCGGGTACCTTCTGGATCGCGACCAGCCAGGGGCTCTTTAGCTATGATACCAAGTCCGGACTTTTTTTCCTGGAGACAGCAGGCGGACTGCTCGGTTCAGGTACAAGGATCCACGCCATGTGTTTTCGCGATAACGCCATCTGGATCGGATGTGATGCCGGACTGGTCAGACTGGATCTTTCGGGTGCCGGACAGCACCTCGGGTTCTCTCCTGAATTTGAAGATCCCGAGGTGGCGATCAGCGGGTTGCTTGTGGATCAAACGGGCCAGGTATGGTTGCAGACAGGCGAAGGGCTTTACTGCTTCAACCCCGGCGACCGGCAACTTCGGAGCGTGATCAGCATGCGTGGCTCCACACATTCTCTTTCCCTCCGCCCGGTGCAACCGCTCATCGAGGACAGCAACGGGTTCATCTGGTACGGTACCTTCGGGAACGGGGTATTCAGGATCGATCCTTCCACCCATGCCTTTGATCAGTACCTTCATAATCCGGCCGATCCCCAGAGCATTTCCGAAAATTCAGTCAACTGTATTTTTGAGGACCGGTCAGGCGGTTTGTGGTTCGGAACATTTGGGGCGGGGATCAGCATCCTGGACCCGCTTTCCAACAGGTTCACCCTATTTAAAAGCAATCCCTTCGACCCCAACAGTCTGGCGAGCTCGTTCATCTGGACCGTCTTCAAAACCTCCGACGGCAAACTCTGGTTCGGGACCGACGCGCACGGGATCAGCGTATTTGACCCGGAACGCAGGACCTTCAGCCATTTCGACCATGATCCGGATGACCCGGAATCGCTTTCCGCCTCATCGGTCAGGAAAATCTACCAGGACAGCCGGGGACGGGTCTGGATCGGCACCGACGGCGGCGGACTGAACCTGTTCCGGCCAGGAGACAGGTCTTTTATTCACTTCCTGCACAACCGGAGTGATCCCTCCTCTCTTTCTGATAACTCCGTGCGGGCCATATACGAAGACAGGCAGGGGCGCCTGTGGGTGGGAACCCGGAACGGACTAAATCTTTTTGATCCTGAAACGGGCACCTTCAGGCGCTACCTTCACGATCCGGACGATCCTGCGTCCCTCCCGAATAACTTTATCTATTCTTCCATATACCAGGATCAACGGGGGAACTTGTGGATCGGGACCTACGGAGGGGGGCTCTGCAAGATGGATCCGGGGACCGGGACATGCGTGAGTTATTCATATGATCCGGAAGATCCCACCACCATTTCCGACGACATCGTGTTCTCCATTTATGAGGATGAAAAGGGCAGGTTCTGGATCGGGACCAACAACGGACTGGACATGTTCTACCCGGCCACCGGTTCTTTCCGCCGCTTCGGGGTGAGCGAGGGACTTGCCAACGAGGTTATCTACGGCATCCTGCCCGACGATGAACAGCACATCTGGATGAGCTCGAACCTGGGCATCATGCGATTTCACCTGGAGACTTTTGAGGTGAAGAATTTCGACATGAATGACGGCCTTCAGAGCAATGAGTTCAACGGAGGGGCATACCACAGGGGATACGACGGGAAGCTTTATTTCGGGGGGGTATACGGACTGAACGTGATCGATCCCTCGACCATCGAACCGGTGAGGGATGTGCCTGAAGTGACACTGACCAAGCTGGAGGTGCTGGGCAGGGAGGTGCACATTGCAGGGGTAGACCTGGAGGAAGCTTTTGCAGAAATGCCAGACCGGGTACTGGAGTATGAAGGGGAGTATTATGTCAGTGAAAATGTCACCTATAAAGAGCAGATCATCCTGGATTACCGGCACCGTTTCTTCTCCATTGAGTTTTCAGCCCTGAACAGCCTGCGCCCCGGAAAACTGAACTACTCCTATATCATGCAGAACCTGGAGACGGAGTGGAACAATGCGGGCACGCGGAATTATGTCTCCTATGCCAACATGAAGGCAGGCACTTACCTGTTGAAAGTGGTGGCCCAGAATACGGATGGTTTCCGGAGCGATCCGCCCCTTCTGCTGCAGATCACAATCAAACCACCCTACTGGATGTCCTGGTGGTTCATCTTGCTGGAAGTGATCGTGCTGTCCACAATCGCGGTGATGATCTACATCTACCTTGTCAAATCCAGGACAAACCGGCTGCTGAAATACCAGAACGAGCAGATCAGCCTTGCCAACGAAGCCCTGCGGGAATCTGAAAAAAACCTGAAGGAACTGAATGCCACCAAGGACAAGTTCTTTTCCATCATCTCCCACGATCTGCGGAATCCCTTTGCCAGCATCCTGTCCATCAGCGAGCTGATGGTCGAGAATTTTGATGCGACCGACAGGAATGACCACAGGGCAGGATTCCAGAAGATCCACCAGTCACTCCAGCATCTGCTGAGCCTGCTGGAGAACCTGCTTACCTGGTCCCGGTCACAGCGCGGGAAGATCAGGTACGACCCGGTCAGGTTCAACCTGACCAGTCTGATCCGGGAGAACATCAACCTGATGAAGATCCTCGCAGAGAAGAAAGGGATCATGCTCCATTCCACCGAGACAGATGAAGTGTACGCTTACGGGGACCGGGACATGATCAACAGCGTGATCCGGAACCTGGTAACCAATGCGCTGAAGTTCACGGGACCGGACAAGAAGGTGGAAGTGAAGGTGCACAAAGGGGATGAGCACATCGAGGTGTCTGTTGTGGACGAAGGGATCGGGATCTCTGAAGAGAACCTGAACAGGCTGTTCCGCATCGACGAAAAATTCAAATCCACCGGAACGGCGGGTGAAAAGGGAACCGGGCTCGGGCTGATCATCTGCAGGGAATTCGTCGAGAAGAACGGGGGAGAGATCCGGGTCATGAGCAAACCCAGTGTGGGCAGCACCTTCAGCTTTACCGTACCCAAAGCCAATTAGTGAGTTCCCCGTATTTTACTATTTTTGCTGCAAACCGAATCCGCATTCCATGATCAGATCCATGACCGGCTACGGAAAAGCCGGGTGTCTGCTGCCCGATAAAAAACTGACCATCGAGATCAGGTCCCTGAACAGCAAGCAACTGGATATTAATACCAGATTGCCTTCCCTCTACCGGGAGAAGGAACCGGAGATCCGTCAGGTCATCGCATCACGGCTCCAGCGGGGCAAGATCGAGTGCTCGTTCAATATGGAAAAGACCGATGGGTCTGTTTCCGAGTTGATCAACGAGCCGGTGGTGAAAAGTTATTACCTGCAGCTCCGCCGCCTTTCAGAGGAGCTGGGGCTGGAAGCATCGCCCGAAATCCTGTCCACGGTGATGCGCCTTCCCGATGTGACAAAAATTGAAAAACCCATCCTGGAGGAAGCCGAATGGAACGAAGCAAAGAGGATGTTGCAGGAGGCGCTGGACCAGGTGGACAGTTACCGGGTGCAGGAAGGTGCTGCAATTGAACAGGCATTCCGGAAGTCCGTCGAGGTAATATCCGAAAAACTCTCCGTGGTGGAGCTGCACGAGGAGGACCGGATCGGGCGGATCCGGGAACGCATCGGCAACAACCTGCTCGCATTTCTTAAAAAAGAAGAGATCGATGAGAACAGGTTTGAACAGGAACTGATCTTTTACCTTGAAAAGTTTGACTTTTCTGAGGAGAAGGCACGGCTGCGGAACCACTGTGCGTATTTCCTGGAGACCCTGGAAGAAATTGAGGCTCCGGGTAAGAAACTGGGATTCATCTCCCAGGAGATGGGCCGGGAGATCAACACGCTGGGATCCAAGGCGAATGATGCGGAGATCCAGCGCCTGGTCGTGGAGATGAAGGATGCCCTGGAGCAGATCCGGGAACAGGTGCTCAACGTATTGTGATGGAAGGGAAACTCTTCATATTCAGTGCTCCCTCGGGCGCAGGCAAATCCACCATCGTCGGCCACCTGCTGAAGATGGACCTGGGCCTCGCATTCAGCATCTCGGCAACTTCGCGCAGGCCCAGGAAAGGAGAAAAAAACGGGAGGGAATACTACTTCGTCTCAACGGAAGAATTCCGCAGGAAAGTCCGTGACAAGGAATTTGTTGAATGGGAGGAGGTTTATCCCGGGCGGTATTACGGTACCCTGAACAGCGAGCTTGAGCGGATCTGGAAAAGGGGACAGCACGCACTGTTTGACATCGATGTGCAGGGAGGAATGAACCTGAAGAAGAAATTCGGCGACCGGGCCCTTTCCGTATTCGTGATGCCTCCCTCGCTGCAGGTTCTCGAAGAGCGTCTGCGGGCCAGGGGGACCGACGATGCGGAATCGCTCCGGAAGCGGATCGAGAAGGCCGAATGGGAGATGCAGTTTGCACCTTTTTTCGACCGGACCCTGGTGAACGATCGCCTGGATGTGGCGCTGACAGAAGCCGAATCGATGGTGAAAAGCTTTCTGGACCAATGACCGTCACGGGACTTTTCTTCGGCTCGTTCAATCCGATCCATGTGGGACACATGGTCATTGCCAATTACATGATCGAATTCGGTGACCTGGATGAGCTCTGGTTCGTGGTGAGTCCCCATAATCCCCTGAAGGAAAAGAAAACGCTGCTGAAGGGTTTTCACCGCCTGGAGATGGTCAGGCTGGCCGTGGAAGAGGATGACCGTTTCAGGGAATCCGACATTGAATTTCACATGCCGCGGCCTTCCTATACCATCGATACCCTCACCTACCTCTCCGAAAAACATCCCTCAAGGGAATTCCGGCTCGTGATGGGATCGGACGGCCTGAAAACCTTTCATAAATGGAAGCATGCCGATCAGATCATCCAGAAATATCACCGGCTCGTCTATCCCCGTCCCGGTGCGACCAGGGAAAGGCTGGCAGAAGTTACCAACGCCACATGGATGGATGCGCCCCTGATGGATATCTCATCCAGTTTCATCCGCTGTGCCATCGGTCAGGGCAAAGATGTCCGGTACATGGTCCCCCCGAAAGCCTACCGCTACATGCGCGACATGCATTTCTACGAAAAATGACCGGAGGGATCCTGTCCCGGTTGATTGCCCGGCTGGCCGGAAATGCTAAAATTTCAGACCCAGTGCACCGCAATAGCCGCTGTTCGGATAACAGTTCTCAAATTTGCTGTTCTCCGCAAACTGGTCCAGGATCTTCACGATCTCATCCGGTCTGATCCCTTCGATGCTGTCCTTCAGGGCCCTTATTTTTGCAAACGAGCTCCGGTCGCTTTCCGCATATTGTACGAAATTGTCCCAGCCCGCGGGTTTGTCAAAGTTCATGGGGCCCCGTGTATTGTCCATTTTTTTGTAGGGCCAGAATGTCCAGTGAATCTCATTGCTGTCCAGCAGTTCCCTGAACGCCTTCACCCACGCATCCTCGTTTTCCCCGCTTTCACCCATCAGGATGGGTACCTGGTGCTTCTCCCTGAAGTCCACATACTGCTGTATTTCTCTCTGAACAGGCGGCATCCAGTATTTATGGAAGGTGTAGGCGAGCTGGTCGTCAAATGGTTCGGAGAAGACCGAGAAATCGGTCTCCCACACCGCCCCGCCCAGGAATACAATATGGTGCTTGTCCACCTCCCTGATGGCTGCGGTGATTCGCTTGTACAGCGGTTCCAGATTGGGTTTCAGGTTGTCCTCGTCAAAATACTGGGGAATGGGCTCGTTCAACAGGTTGTACCCGATGACGGCCGTATCCTGCGCATACCGCGCTGCAATATCCTGCCAGAGATCCGTAACCATCTGTTTCATCCCCTCATCCACCATCAGCCAGGGATAACCGTCACTGTTGTCGATGTTGTCCCCGGTCTGTCCCCCGGGAGCCCCGTGCATATCCAGCAGCACGTAAATGTTGTATTTCGCACACCACGCAATGGCCCGGTCCAGGTACTCATACCCGTGCAGGTCCCTTCCGAGGAAATCATCGTGGCACAGCAGACGATAATCAAACGGCAGCCGGATGAGGTTCACCCCGGCCTCCGACAGCCACCTGATATCCGGCTCCGTGATGTAATTTTCAAGAAAGGCATCCCAGAAAGCGGTGGTGGCGCTGTTGCCGATCAATTCGCGGATGGCCTGGTCAATTTTTCGCGGCGAATTGCAGTCGCGCATCTTGAACATATACCCCTCCGGCAGCAACCAGTTGCCCAGGTTGACACCCTTCAGCTGCAGGCGCTCTCCCCCGTGGGAGTAGATCTCTTTGCCATCCACGTACGCATAATGTTTTTCTGCCTCCTGACAGGAAGTGGCGGTCAGCAAAGCCATCAGACAGAACCAGATTCTTGTTTTCATGATGATGATCCGTTTTCAGGCGGTAAGTTTTGCCTCTTTTACGATCTCCATGCCGCGCCGGATGGCCTTTTCGTTGGCGGGCAGCAGGTGATGGTGCCGTTCCGGAAGAGATTTCTTCAGGCCCTTGACCACATTTTCAAATTCCACCACGGGCCTCACCTTGAGGTAAGCCCCCAGGACCACCATGTTGAATGTGATCCGCGATTTCAGCCGGGCAGCTTCTTCGGTGGCTTCCACCTGGAAGATCCGGATATCTTTGCGTTCGGGATGCCGGGTGATGCCGTTGGGATCATAGATCAGCAATCCGCCCGGCTTCACCATGGATTCAAATTTATCCAGCGACTGCTGGTTTAAAAGTATGGCGGTGTCGTAGCTTTTCAGCACCGGGGAACTCACCCGGTCGTCACTGAGGATCACGGTCACATTGGCCGTGCCCCCGCGCATCTCGGGACCATAGGAGGGCATCCAGCTCACCTCCTGTTCCTGCATGATCCCCGAATAAGCCAGGATCTTGCCCATGGACAGGACGCCCTGTCCTCCGAATCCGGCAATGATGATTTCTTCGGTCATAAGAATTAAGATTTATGTGGTCACAGGGGAACCGGCCATCTGCTCTTTACAAACATCCTTCACCAGCTTCCCGTCCACCTTGATATCCCCGAGGGGATAAAACGGGAACATGTGCTCCTCCATCCACCGGTTGGCATCGTTGGGAGTCATCTTCCATCCCGAGTTGCAGTTGGAGACAAATTCAATGAAAGAAATTCCCTTTTTCTCTTTCTGTACCTCGAATGCTTTCCTGATCGCCTTTTTGGCCTTTCTCACGGCTCCCGCCTTGTGGACCGCCTGCCGGGTCACATAGTAGGTCCCCTGAAGCTGTGCGATCAGCTCCGTGATCCTGTAAGGAGGACCCATTTTGGCCGAGTCTCTTCCGTAGGGCGAGGTGGAGGACTTCATCCCTTCCAGGGTGGTGGGGGCCATCTGTCCGCCGGTCATCCCGTAGATCCCGTTGTTCACGAAAAAAATGGTGATCTGCTCTCCCCGGTTGCAGGTGTGGATGGTCTCCGCTGTCCCGATGGCAGCCAGGTCCCCGTCGCCCTGATAGGTAAAAACGAACTTATCGGGCCAGAGCCTTTTGATGCCCGTGGCAACGGCAGGGGCCCTTCCGTGGGCTGCTTCCGAAAAATCCACATCCATGAAATCATATGCCAGCACCGCACATCCCACGGGCGAGATCCCGATGGTGTCCTGCTGGATCCCCATCTCCTCCACCACCTCCATGATCAGGCGGTGGATGGTCCCGTGTCCGCAGCCCGGACAGTAAGACAATGTTGCATCCGTCATCAGCGGGGTGCGCCTGTATACCAGGTTCTCCTGGTTGATGATGTCATTTGTATTCATAATCATCCTCCAATAAAATGTTACTCAACCGCCTCCATCACGTCATCCGGCGAATGGACCTTCCCTCCCGGCATCCCGTAGTGGTAAACCGGTACCCGGCCGTTCACTGCCAGTTTCACATCCTCGACCATCTGGCCGTTGCTGAGCTCCACCGACAGGATGCCCTTTACCCTGCCTGACAGCCGGACGATCTCATCGGTGGGAAACGGGAACAGCGTCTGTGGCCGCAGCAACCCCAGCTTCTGTCCCCTGCCCCTGGCCACATCCACCACCTTCTGACAGATGCGTGCGCTTGATCCGTATGCCACCAGCAAAAATTCCGCATCCTCGCAATGAATGCTTTCGAACATCACATCCCCGCTCATGCGGTCGTATTTTTCCTTCAGTTTCAGGTTGTGTTCATACTGGCGCTCCGGGTCCAGGTTCAGGGAAGTGATGATGTTCCTTTCCCTGTCGGGAGTTTTGCCGGTGATCACCCAGGACTGGTCGAACTCGGTTGTCCTCGGTTTCTGGGGAGGGAGCACCACCTTTTCCATCATCTGGCCGATGAGGCCGTCGGAAAGGATCATGGCCGGATTCCTGTATTTGAAAGCCATTTCGAATGCCAGGTCCACGAAGTCGGCCATCTCCTGCACCGAAGCCGGGGCCAGCACGATCAGCCTGTAATCCCCGTGCCCGCCGCCCTTGGTGGCCTGGAAATAATCCGCCTGGGAAGGCTGGATGGTCCCCAGACCGGGCCCTCCCCTGACCACATTCACGATCAGGCAGGGAAGCTCGGCTCCGGCAATGTAGCTGATCCCCTCCTGCATCAGGCTGATCCCCGGACTGGAGGAGGAGGTCATGACCCGTTTCCCGGTTCCCGCCGCCCCGTAAACCATGTTGATGGCCGCCAGTTCACTCTCGGCCTGAAGAACGACCATCCCGGTCCGCTCCTCGGGTTTCTGAAGAGCAAAGTACTCCAGTACCTCGGACTGCGGGGTGATGGGGTATCCGAAATACGCATCCGTGCCGGCCCGGATGGCTGCCTCTGCAATCGCCTCATTCCCCTTCATTAATGCCAGTTCCTTCATAGGTCAATTCTTTATGATTGTTTTACCCGGTACACCGTAATGGCCCCGTCGGGGCACACCACCGCACAATTCGTGCATCCCGTGCACTGGTCCGGCTCCTCCATGTATGCATAGTGGTATCCCTTCTGATTCACCTGTTCCGACATGGCGATCACATCGGTGGGACAATTCACCACACAGACCTCGCAGCCCTTGCACCTTTCCACATCCACAACGATCGCTCCTTTTGCTTTTGCCATCTGCAAATAATTTGAATGAATCCCAAATGTAATAATTCTCATTCATTATCCCGGAATCAGGCATTCCGGACCGGGTGATCCTTTTTGAATGCCTTCAGCCGTTCTTCCAGGGCCGGGAACTGGTCCCTTCTCACCTGCGACACACAGGCCCTCAACCCTTCTGTCCGCTTGCTCCCGGTGATCCCCAGTGAAATGGCGCTGATCCCGTAGTACAGCAGTTCTTCCACCAGCCGCGGGCCGTCAAAGCCGGGATATGCGATGGTAAAATAAAATCCGTCTGCAATGGGCTCGTCCAGGTCCCGGTCATAGACGATATGAAATCCGTACTTCTTAAACAGGGACTTCATGATCGCTGCCTTCTCGCCATATTCCCTCACCTCCCTGATGAAATTGTAGGTGCCGTCATTCACCGCTTTGAAGATCGCCGCCAGGGCATACTGTGCCGTATGGGATGCTCCGGCCGACAGCGAATAGAGGGCCCCGTACACCATGGCGTGCCCGAATTTCTCGGAAGTGTAATAGCGTTTCAGATCGGGGTACCTTCTTTCAAACAGTTTGGGGGCGATCACCATCATCCCGATGCGCTGGCCTGCGTAACTGAATGCCTTTGAACTGGAGATCAGCAGCAGGTAGTTATCCGTGTATTTTGCCACCGTTGGCTGGTAGGGAGGCTTCCCGGGTGTGGAAAGGTCCTTCCTGAAATCCATGCCGAAATAGGCCAGGTCCTCGATCACGGTCACATCGTACTTCATGGAGATCTCGCCGATGGCTTTCAGTTCCTCCTCATTCAGGCAGATCCAGGCAGGGTTGTTTGGATTGGAGTAGAGCAAGGAAGAGTATTTCCCCTTGACGATCTCCTCCTCGATCATGGGCTTCAGCTTATCCCCCCTGATATCGTACATGTCGATGGATCCGTAATCATGGCCCAGCACCAGGCACTGCTGCTTCTGCACCGGGAAGCCGGGGTCCAGGAAAAGGGTGCCCGTCCGCCTGTGATCGGACCGGTTCACCACCATGAACGCTGCCATACCCCCCATCAGGGATCCCACGGTGGGGATGCAATGTGCCGGCTCCACATCCACATCCAGAAACATTTTAACAAATCTTGCGGTCTCCTCCTTGAGGGGTTTGATCCCTTCGATGTTGGGGTATTTGGAGGCCACTCCCTGCCGGAGGGCGATCATTTCCGCCTCGACCCCCACAAAAGTCGGATCCAGTCCGGGCACGCCCATTTCCATCCTGATGAACTCCTTTCCCGTGATTCCCTCGATGTCATTGACAATCTTCACCAGTTCCCTGATGGTGGCCTTCCCCGCAGGATGGATCCCGAATGCATCAATGACCGCATTGACCACTTCTGCTTCAATGGGCGTTGATTTCATAGTTCCTGGTTCTATCAGGTGTGAATTTAGGCAAAGGCAAAAAAACCGGGTGTGTCCGATAGCATATCCCGCATGTGTTATATAACGTCTTTGCTGATCCGGATCCTGGCATCGACCACCGTCAGCCGGTCGCCCCGGCCCATGATGGGATTCAGGTCCATCTCGGCAATCCCGGAGGCATGCACGAGCATGGAGGAGAGCCTGGCAATGATCCCGGCGAACAGGTCGGTATCGATCCCCTCCTGACCCCTGATCCCCCTCAGCAAAGGATACCCTGTTAATGAGCGGATCATTTGTGATGCTTCATCCGGGGAGAGGGGAGCGAGTCCGTGGCTGAGATCCTTCATCACCTCCACATGGATCCCTCCCAGGCCGCAGAGGACCACATGTCCGAAACCCTTTTCGTATTTTGCCCCGGCAAACAGTTCCATCCCTTCCAGCATGGGCTGGAGAAGCACACCCTCATATCCTTCAATTTTCCGCATCTTTCCGAACCAATCCAGCAGCTCCTTTTCATCTGAGATGCCCAGCGCCACGCCACCCACATCCGATTTATGGACCGGACCCACCACCTTCATGGCCAGCGGGTACCCGGTTTCCCGGGCGATCCTGAGCAACGATGCTTCATCGGCTGCCAACGACTCCTTCACCCTCGGGATTCCCGTTGCATCCAGGATCCGGTTTACCATTTCCGGAGGAAGATATCCCTCCTGTGCATCATCGATCACCCTGCTGACAATGTCGATATTGACCCCGCCGGGGAAGGGCGCGACCTCTGCCGGTGGCGGCGTGTTATAGATCCTGGTAAGCGCCTTTCCGAGCAGCACCTCATCCGGGAAATTCACATGGCCCCGGGAGAGGAACTCCCTGACCTCCCCGGCAGCTGTGGTGATGGACGGCAGCACAGGGAAGATGGGCTTTTTCCCCGCCTCCATTTTCCGGTGGAGCACATCATAGGCCTCGAAGACAGGCGTCAGTCCCGGCGTCCCGTAAATCACCACCATCGCATCGATCTCACGGAAGGAGTGCTCGCAGGACCCAATGGCAGCACCCAGCTGTTCGGCGGTGCCGGTGGCCAGGATGTCGATGGGATTGGCGGCTGAAGATCCCGGGTAAAGCCGGGAGAGCAGCGCTTCCGCCTCCGCTCCTTCCAGGCGGGGGACATCCATGCCCCCCTTCACAAGTACGTCCGTGAGCATTACTGCCGGTCCCCCGGCATGGGTGATGATGGCCACATTCTTTCCTTTCAGGGGCGGGTATTGCATCACCGATGCCACGGTGGTAAGCTCTTCCCTCCCGTCGCACCTGACGATCCCGGCCTTTCTGAACAGGGCATCCACAGCCAGATCCGGACTTGCCATGGCTCCCGTATGGGAAGAGGCAGCCCTGCTGCCGGCATCGGTGGTGCCTGCTTTTATGGCCGCGATCCTGCAGCCTTTCCGGATCAGACTTCCGGCGTGGCGGAGGAGCTTCTCCGGATCCCTGATGGTTTCGAAATAGAGCAGTTTCACCCTGGATGAACTGCCCTCCCGGTAGGTTTCATCAAAGTACTGGAGCACATCCTCCACGCCGGTCATCGCGGAATTGCCAACAGAGAATACATGATTGAATCTCAACCCTTTGTGCAAACCGGATTCCATGATAAAGACCGCTGTGGCCCCGCTTCCGGAGATGAAATCACACCCCCCGGGATCCAGAACGGGGATGGGCAGGGTGAATACCCCCTGGTAGGCCGGGGTGAGCACCCCGATGCAGTTGGGCCCGATCAGTGCCGCATCGTACAACCGGCAGATCCTGACGATCTCCTCCTCGATCCGGGCCCCTTCCTGGTTCTCTTCAGAAAATCCTGCAGAAATGATGATAAAGGCGCGTGTATTCCTGGTTTCGGCCAGCTCCCTGACCACATCGGGACACGCGGCAGCGGGGATGGCCAGGATGGCCAGGTTCACGTCGGGGAGCTCCATCACCTCCCGGCAGGAGGGCACTCCCTGAATGGTTTCTTCCCTGGGATTCAGTGCATACAGTTTGCCCGTGAAAGTCCCGTTGCGGATATTGTGAAAGATCTTCCCGCCGGGCTTTGAAAGCTGATTGGAGGCCCCGACCACCACGATGCTCTCCGGATCAATGAGCTGTCTGTTGATCATTGCAGATGTGTTGATGATCCAAAGTTAAAAAAGCGGTCTGTGCGGGAGGCAGGAAAGGGGGTGTCTTAGAACATGCACAAAAGAAGTCAGAACATCTAAAAAAGAAGACAGGCTGCGGTTCTCCCTAAAACCCTCAAAAGATTCGCAGCCTGCCTTGCACCCCAACAATTACTTTCAACGATATTAACCAGAAAAATCCGGATAAGTTGTCCCCGGAAACCGATTTAACATCCGAAAGGGATTTTTTTAACAAAATGTCTCCCGCCAACCCGCCGGGATTGACGCTCCTCCGCGTAATTCATCCTGCCAGCAGGGACTTCACCTTCACTCCCGGAAGCCTGCCCAGTTTGCCGGTAAGTGCCCCGATCCGGTCGGTGTCCCCCTCCACAACCAGGGAAATGACGCTGACCGACCTGTCCCTCAACGGGATGCCCTGCCTTCCCAGGATGATGTCCGACTGGGTTGAGATGATGCTGTTAATGTGCGGTATCTGGCTGTCATCGCCTATCAGGATGATCACCGCTCCGATTCTTCGTTCCATGATCAACGCATATTTTAGTGGACCAGCTCATTAATAGACCAGCTCGCGGACCGCTTCCATATCTGTCAGGAGATCGGCCGGCTCCCGGAGGGTCATTCCTTTGTAAAAACGGATGGTGAGGAGGTTTCCATCTGCCGGGACGGGATCCTGCCGGGTAAACAGACAGATGCTCCCGTCCGGCCGGACCAGCAGCATTCCCTTTCGCCGCGTTCCCTTCTGCCTGACAGCAACGGCATAGGTTCCTGGCGGGGGGACCAGCTTGGCCGGGTCCCTGTGCCTGACCTCCGTGCAAAGGTAACCCGGCAGCGCTGAAGTGTTTTTGGAACGGACCACCTCCGTTTCCATGATAAAATGGTGTTCAAGGTACGCGTTGGCCCGCTGAATGTTCCCTTCCGACAGCGCTTTCCGGATCCGCGTGCTGCTCACCGTCTCATGCTGGATCTCCTGTGCGGGGATCTCCTCCACCATGAAACCGTGGGATTCACTCATTTTGAAAAGCGAGTCGAAATTCCCTGCCCGGTGATACCCGAAGTAATGGTTGAACCCGACCACAATGGTATGCGCCTTCAGTTTCCCGAGCAGGTACAGTTCCACAAAATCTTCCGGGGTCGTCCGGGAAAAGGACTCGGTGAATTCGAGGATCACCAGGTGGTCCAGTCCCGTTCCGGCAAGCATCCTGCATTTTTCCTCCTGGTCGTAGATCATCTTCAGGTCCTTTCCGGCGCCATCGGGATAGAGCACCCGCCGGGGGTGGGGATGGAAAGTGACCAGGACCGAGGACCCTCCCGCCCTGCCGGCCAGGTCATTCAGCCGCCTGATGATGGTCCGGTGCCCCACATGCACCCCGTCGAATGAACCCACGGTTACCACCGGAGCAGGAATCGAAGGAAGGTGGTTCATGGAGTGGTGTACCTGCATCATCGATCGGCCATCTTCACGAAATATGCCACTTTTTCCAGGGAGGTAACCATGTCGTATTCCTCAAGGTACACATCCGGGCCGACCCGGAGGGGTGCGGTGGTAAAATTGAGGATCCCCCTGATGCCCTCCTCCACAAGCTGTTTTGCCACCTCCCTGGCCGCATCAACCGGAACGGTCATGATCGCAATGGAGATGTTCTCAGACCTGATGATCTCTCCCAAACGGTTCATGGGATAACATTTCACACCCGACATGACCCGGTCGATCTTGTTGGTATCCACATCGAAGGTGGCAATGATGTTCAGCTTTGAACGCTTTCCGACGAAATAGGTGGTAATGGCCCTCCCCAGGTTCCCGATCCCGATGACCGCCACATTCAGTCCTTTTTGGGAATCCAGGGTTTCCTCGATCACTCCGACCAGCTCCTTCACATCGTATCCTTTCCGCTGCATGCTGGTGTAACCGATGAACATGATGTCGCGGCGCACCTGAACGGCCGTATTGTGGTGGAGCGCGGCAAGCTCATGGGAATAGATGTGGGTTTTTCCCTCTTCCAGCCACTGCAGCAGTGACCTGCGGTACTCGCTGAGTCTCTCGACTGTCCGTTCGGGCAATAACATGGTCGCTACAGTTTGTTTGACATACAATAATATGAAATAAAAGAGAGATATCAATCAGAGACCCGGCAGGATGATCCTGAACACACTGCCTTCATCCGGTTTGCTTTCCACCTCTATTTCACCGCCGTATATCTCAGTGAGCTTGCTCACGATGGAAAGGCCCAGTCCCGATCCGGTAATCCCTTTGGTCCTGTCGTTCCGGATGCGGACAAACTCCTTGAACAGAACGGCGATCTCTTCCTCGTTCATCCCGATCCCCGTATCCCGCACGATGATCACCGCCCGGGAATCATTCTTTTTCACTTCCAGCTCCACCTTTCCGCCTTCCCGGTTATATTTGACCGCATTCGACAGCAGGTTGTTGAGCACGATATCCACATCATTTGGATCGGCGTTCATGAACACCGGTTCATCTGCATAGAGCGAAATGTCGATGTTCTTCTGGATGGAGAGGGGTTGAATGGTGGAGATGGCAAGCCGCGCCCGCTCGGCCAGATCCACCTGTTCGATCTTGTCCTCCCGCTTTTCCAGCCTGATCCGGGTAAAATCCATCAGGTCCATGATCAGGAGCCGCATTCCTTCGATCCGCTGCAGGCAGCGGTTCAGGATTTCGTCATATTCGTCCACGCGCTCTCCGAACTCCCGCTCCTGGATCATGCGAAGGTACCCCTCCAGGGCGTTCAGGGGTGACCTGAGCTCATGGCTCAGCACGGAGAGGAACTGGTAGCGGATCTTTTTGCCCTCTTCTTTCATCCCCCTGGCAATCCGCTTCAGAAAGAGCTGTTTGACGATCAGATCCACGCTGGCCTTCAGTTCAGCAGGCGTGAACGGCTTGGGTATAAAATCGCGTGCCCCGTCGTCCGTGGCCCTGGCGGCAATATCCAGGGATGCATAGGAGGTGATCATGGCCACCATGGTGTCAATCTTCCGTTCCTGGATGATCTTGAGCAATTCGATCCCGTCCATGCCCGGAAGCTTGTTATCCAGCAGCAGGATATGCGGAGGGTCCTGCTCGATCATTTCAAGCGCTTCCTCGGCACTTGCCGCTTCCCTGCATTCGAACCCATAGTCCTCGTCCATAAAGGGAAAACTTACCGTATGCCCTTTCAGGATCCGGTTGATGCCCGAACGGATCCCGGGCTCGTCATCAACCACCAGTATGTTTAATTGTTCCATATGATGCAAGCAGTTTTTCGATCACCTGTTTCAACGTTTCCATCCGGTAGCCCTTCTCCAGGTAATGGTCGGCCCTGATCCAGTTCCTTCCGGCCTGATTGTCAAGATGGAACCTGATTCCCTTTTCACTGTATACGGCCGTGGAAATGATCACGGGGATGGCAGGATCCTTTTTCTTGATCCTGTATGAAAGGATGAAGCCGCTGTCTTCCTCCTCCATCATCAGATCAACAATGGCCAGGCTGGGGGAGGACACTTCCAGGAATTTTTCGGCTTCCCTCCGGGATGCCACCGTTACCGCTTCGTATCCCCACTTTTCCAGGTGATGCCCGAGCATGAACAACACGTCCGGATCATCATCCGCCACAAGGATGGTTTTTTTCTTTGTCATGGATCTCATCTGTTATCAAATCGTATCTCCGCATTCGGATGCCGTCATTTTTCAGAAATTCCTGTTCCTGGGCAGTTTCAGGATGAATTCCGTTCCGGTGGGCCCCAGGGAGGGGTCCGTGTTGGACTTCACGTCGATCTTCCCCCTGTGCATCTTGACGATCCCGTAGGTGGTCGCCAGTCCGAGCCCGGTTCCCTTGCCCAGTCCCTTGGTGGTGTAAAACGGTTCGAATATCTTTTCCAGGTCCTTCTCCGGGATCCCGGTTCCCTGGTCACTGACACTGATGGTGAACCAGTCCGGATTTCCTTTGAGGGTGACCGTAAGGAGTCCCCCTTCCTTCATGGCCTCGATCCCGTTCTTCAAAAGGTTGGTCATCACCTGGATCATCTGCTCGCCGTCCACTTCCGCCACCGGATCCGTCAGCCGGTTCTCAAGCCTGCATTCAATGTTTTCGGGAATAATGATGGATGAAATGCTGAACCGCATCAGCTCTTCCAGGTCCGTCCTGGAATATTTCACCTGGGTCTTCCTGGCAAAATTGAGCAGTCCCCCGACAATATTCTTGCAGCGTTCGGCCTGTTCGACGATCAGCTCCAGATCCTCCCTCTGCTGGGTATCGCCGCACTCTTCAAGCAGAATGTTGGAATACATGATCACCACGCCCAGGGGATTGTTCAGCTCGTGTGCGATCCCCGCGGAGAGCTGTCCCATGTGCGCCAGTTTTTCACTCTGTCTGAGGGCCTGCTCCACGGTGATCAGCTTGCTGTTTGAATCGGCCAGCTTGTGGATCGATTTGTGCAGCCGTTCGATGGAAAGCGGAAGGCACATATCCACCTCCGCCAGTCCCTGCGCAATGGCAACGGCATGGGCCCGGCAGGTATCATACCCGCATGCCCCGCAGTCCAGGTGGTCCTTCAGGGAGAATTTTCCCATCTCCTGCAGCACTTTTGTGATCTCGTCTTCTGAAGGATCGGCCAGCCGCTGGTCATCAACGGCAAACCGTGCGGAGAGATCAAGCGTCCGGCCCGACTCCCGGCATTGTTCCTCTCCGGATTCCTCCAGCCGTCTCTGAAGGTGGTCCAGAACGCGCTTCCTTCTCACGAATTTGTTTCCGCCCCTTGAGGTACCCGGACCCATGATGCACCCTTCACAGCATAGCAGCTGCAGGTGCATCGTTTCCAGGGAGCCGGAGGCAAATTCCCTGATGGCCTCCTGGAAGTGGACCCTGCCCTCGGCCACGATCACACTTTGCTCCACATGATGCCCGGGCAGGTCCATGCACTGAAGCATTCCCCGGTTGACCGGAAATCCTGCCCCCTTCCAGGCAAGCGGCGGCGTAAAATCAGCCGGAACGGTCCTTCCCGGCCGGATGCGTGCCTCCGAGAGCATCTCACGCAGCTCCTCGAAAGTGATCACCTCATCCACCTCATCCGATTCCCCTTTCTTTGCGATACAGGGCCCGATGAACACAAGCCGGGGAACACTGCCTTCCACACTCCGGACATACCTTGCCGTGGCCACCATGGGCGAGACCACCGGTGCCATGGATCCGGTCAGACCGGGATAATATTTTTCCACGAAAGAGACAATGGCGGGACAATCGGAGGAGATGAAGGCCCTGCCCGGATTCTGATCATACAGGGTTTCATAGGCCCGGGATACCAGGTCGGCACCCATTCCCACTTCGTATACCCGGCTGAAACCCAGTCTGACCAGCATTCCCACCAGGATCCTGCTGTCGGGGATCTCGCCGAATTCGGCTGCATAGCTGGGTGCCAGCAGGGCAAAGGTCTCCCCGCCCGAATCCAGCAGTTGTCTTACCCGGTGGGCCGACCGCACATACACTTTCGCCCCCTGCTTGCAGACACGGGTGCAGTTGCCGCATGCAATGCACCTTTCCTGTACCACCTCGGCCTGTCCGTCAATGATCTTGATGGCTTTGACGGGGCACTCCCTCACGCAGGTGTAGCATACCCTGCACAGGTCCTTCACCGTGTAGACGAGTCCCGTTGGTTTTTTCCTGTCCATGGATCAGTTACTTCGCTTTTCTCATGCAGCCTGGTTGCTTCGGGATTTAGATGGGCGGCCCTGACTTCTGCATTGTTGTCCAGGTCATAAATTGCCCGGGTCCTGGCACGTACCGGATCCCCGGCCGACCGGAGGGGTTGTCCCCCTCCGTTCACACATCCTTCCGGACAGGCCATGACTTCCAGAAAATCCGGATGCAACTGCCCCTCCCTGATCTCATCCAGGATTTTCACCGCTTCCGCGAGTCCGCTCACCGCCCCGATCACGAGGGAGCCTTTGTCTGTTTCCAGGGTTGTTTCCCTGTAGTTCCTCCGGATCCTGAACCGCTGGAACCTGGACGGATCCAGTTCCCTTCCTGTCTCCCGGTAGTAAATGCTTCTCGCCGTGCACTCCGCTTCACCTCCTGCGGCAGCAGTGAGCCGGCCCGCCGTCCCCACGGGAATCCCGGGCAGCTCTTCCTCTTCAGGGGGCAGATTTTCCACATCCAGTCCGCCCAGCCGGATCATTTTAGCCAGCTCACGGGTGGTCAGCACGAAGTCAATTCCGGGATCCTCCCCGGATGTCATGTCACTTTTCCCTGCTTCCCGCTTTTCGGCCGTGCAGGAGGTGATCAGCACGGAGACCGGGGACTTCTTCCGATCCGGAGCCTCTTCGGCAAACCACCTTTTCATGAGCATCCCCGTGACCCCGGCCGGGGAGCCGATGGGAGAGAGATGGGGAACAAGTTCCGGGTAATTCGCCCGGCAGAATTGCACCCAGGCCGGACAGGAACTGGTGATCAGGGGCAGTGTCGAGCCCCCGCTTTTCCTTTTTCCGAAGAGCGCTGCCTGCTCCAGGATCATCACATCCGCCCCAAGGGAGCTTTCCACAATATGATCAAATCCGAGTCTGCGAAGGATCACAGGGAGTTCCTTTCCAAGGTTTGTGCCCGGTTTGCAGCCCAGCAGTTCTCCCACGGAGACGGCCGCGGCCGGGGTGTACTGGACCATCACGAAGGACTTCGGGTCGTGGATGAACGGTTCAAGTCCGGGGAACCGGATATGCTCTACCAGGGCGCCTGTGGGACATGCATTCAGACACTGCCCGCAGGCCGTGCAGTTTGAATCATCCAGGGCTTTTGCCATGGAGGTGGAGATCTGCAGCTCATTTCCCCTTCCGGCAAAATCCAGCACGGAAGTGGCCATGATCTCCTCACAGACCCGCACACACCTGCCGCAGAGAATGCATTTGGCCGGCTCCCGGACAATGGCCGCACTGGAGCGGTCGGTTCCCGGTGCCCGTTTTCTTCCGGGGATGCGCCTGTCGCTGATATGCAGCTGTTCGGCGAGGGACTGCAGCTCGCAGGCACCGTTCCTTTCACAGTAAAGGCAATCGTCCGGATGGTTGGAAAGCAGCAGTTCGATATTGGTCTTCCTTGCGCGGAGGACCCTCGGCGAATGGGTCCTGATTTTCATCTCCGTTTCCACCGGAAAGGAGCATGCCGGAACAAGGTTGTCCAGCCCTTCCACTTCCACCACACACATGCGGCAGGCTCCCGTGGGTGTAAGCCCCTTCAGGTTGCAGATGGTGGGCACGTGCATTCCGTTGCGGTTGAGTGCGCTCAGAATGGTTTCACCCTTCTCTGCGGTGATCTCCCTGCCGTTGATATCCAGACGGATTCCCATTCCTGTTCATTATTTAAAAAACACTGCTGAAAATTTGCACACCTCGAAACAGATCCCGCATCCGATGCATTTTTCCTGGACGATGAAGTAGGGATGCCTGGGGGTTCCGATGATCGCTTCGGCCGGACATCTTTTTGCACAGACGGAACAGCCCGTGCACAGGTCCACATCAATGAACCAGCTTCTCAGCCCTGTGCAGATGTTTGCCGGACAATGCCGGTCGAAGACATGCGCCTCGTATTCCTCCATGAAATACCTGAGCGAGCTCATCACCGGATTCGGAGCATTCCGGCCCAGTCCGCACAAAGAGGCATCCTTCATCACCGCGGCCAGGTTCTCCATCTCAGCGATCCCCCTGAACCTTTCAAGGGCGGTCTGCTCGGGCTCCTCCGAAGGTTTGCTGCAGATCCGCTGCATCACCTCGGCCATCCGCCTGGTTCCCTCCCTGCAGGGAATGCATTTCCCGCAGCTCTGCCTGTCCACGTACTCCGCGAAATACCGGACCATGCTGACCACACAGGTGCGGTCATCCAGGACCACGATTCCCCCCGACCCCATGCCCAGCTGATGTTTCTTCAGGTTCTCAAAGGTGACTTCCAGATCCAGCAATGCCGGAGGGATCATATGGCCCAGCGGTCCCCCCACATGGATCGCTTTCAGTTCTCTTCCCCGCTCCACCCCGCCTGTGATTTCGTTCACAATCACATCGAAGGGGGTGCCCGTGGGTACCTCCACAAGGCCTGTGATCCTGGACCGGCCCGAAATGCTGAATACTTTGGTGCCCGGACAGGTTTCATGTCCGATGCTCCGGTACCAGTCCGGTCCGTTCCGGATGATTCCCGGCAGATTGGAGAGGGTTTCCACGTTGTTGACCACCGTGGGTCTTCCCAGATAGCCCGATGTGACGGGATAGGGAGGTTTGGGGGCGGGCATTCCCCTTCTTCCCTCGAGGCTGGCGATGAGCGCCGTTTCCTCACCGCAGACAAATGCGCCAGGTCCCTTCCGGAGGGAGATCTGCAGGTTGTACCCGCTCTCCAGGATATTGTCGCCCAGCAATCCGTAATCCCTCAGTTCATGGATGGCATGTTCAATCCTTTCAATGGCGTCCCGGAATTCGCTCCGGATGTAAATGTATGCCCGGTTCGATCCGATCGCATATGCCCCGATGGCAATCCCCTCCAGCAGCTGGAATGGATTCCCCTCCATCAGGGAGCGGTCCATGAAGGCGCCGGGGTCGCTTTCTTCCGCATTGCATATGAGATACTTCTGATCCGACGGGGTGTCGGCGGCAGCCTTCCATTTCTCGCCCGTGGGAAACCCTCCGCCCGACCTGCCGCGCAAACCGCTGCGGATGACCATTTCGCATACCTCGCTGAAGGTATAGCTGCGGATGATTTTCAGAAAAGCGCTGTACCCTCCCCTTCCCACATATTCTGCAAGGGAATAGGGATCGATGATGCCGCAATGTTCAAGGACGACCCTTTTCTGCAAGGAAAAAAACGGAAGATCCCCCAGGTTGCGGACATCGCTCCAGGATTCCTGGCCCTCCACGGGCAGCTGTCCGATCACCTGTCCGGAGGGTACCGACGAATGGAAAACATCATCCAGAAGCGCGGGGACCATTTCCGCTGTTACTTTGCTGAAAAACAGCCTTGTGCGCCCGGGAAGCTGAATGGACAACACCGGTTCCTCGGTCGTGAGCCCGATGCTGCCCGTCTCCCTGACCTCTGCATCCATGCCCCGCTCCTGCAGGTAGCTCCCGACAGCCTGACGGGTCGCCCCTGCACCCGCTGCCTTCCCCGGGGTGGAAATGTTCAGCATGATCAGCGGTTTGTTCACCGTCCGCCGGCTCATCAGCGCCATCTGCTCCAGCGCTTTCCCGTCCAGCTCAGCGGGTTCTGCCTGGGCCAGCCTGAACAATAATTCCTTAGCGGGCTTCATCCTCTCGGTATTGGTTGATAATCTCCCTGAGCCGCTTCACCGTGACACGCGGGTAATAGGTGCCGTTCACGGCCATCACGGGCGCATTCCCGCAGGCACCCAGGCAGGACTGAACCTCCAGGCTGAAGAGCCGGTCCCTGGTCGTTTCTCCGTCTCCGATATCCAGGATCTTCCTGATCTCCCCGAGCAGTGTGCCGGAACCATCCAGATGGCATGCCGAACCGTTGCAGACGGTGATGTGATATTTCCCTACGGGACTGAATGTAAACTGATTGTAAAAAGTGGCAAGACCGTACACCTTGCTGGAAGGAAGGGAAAGATGGGTCCCGATCCTGGCAATGGCCTCTTCCGGAATATAACCCAGCTCGTCCTGCACCGCCTGCAGGATCGGAATGAGCGCATTCCGCTTGATCTGAGGGAACCTCTGAAGGATTTCCCCGATGCGGTCGGACTGGGTTGGCATAGAACCGGTCAGTATCTATTGTCAGGTCAAAAACTAACAAAAATCACAGAACTCACAAAGATATTGATTATGTTTGTTATTTGAAAAACAGGACCCTATTTGAACACATTATAAATTGAAGGGATCTTGTCCCTGAATCATTATCTTTATCGATATTATATGCCATGGCGCTGGTAAGAAAAGAGATCAGGATTTGCATGGGGAGTTCCTGCTTCAGCAGGGGGAACCGGCATACCCTGCAGCTGGTCCAGAAATACCTGAAAGACCATCACCTGGAGCGCGACGTTGTACTGAAGGGGAACCACTGTTTCGACCAGTGCAGCAATGGTCCCATCCTGAAAATCGACTCCAGGGTATACGAACAAGTGGACCGGGATAATATCATTGAGATCCTGGAACAGGAACTGGGAGATCTTTAACCGACAAAAGATGGAAGCCCTTCTGAAGGTCAACGAGGACAAATGCATCGTCTGTTATGCGTGTGTGCGGGCATGCCCTGTGAAAGCGATCCGCGTCAGCACCGAAAAAGAAAAGCCCGAGATCATCGCCGGGCGTTGCATCGGATGCGGCAGCTGTGTTGCAGCCTGTGGCCCCGGGGCCATTGAGGTACGGGATTCCAGGGAGGCGTTGAAACGCCTCCTGAAAAAAAAGGAGCGGGTGGCCGCCCTGGTGGATCCTTCCATCGCCGGCGAATTCCCGGATATCACCGATTACAGGAAATTCGTGCAGATGCTCCGGACCCTGGGATTCGACCTTGTGCATGAAGTTTCCTTCGGCGCCGATCTGGTGGCCAGGGCTTACGGGGAACTGCTCGCCCAGAGCAAGGGGAAATACTACATCATGACGAATGACCCCGTGACGGTGTCCTATGTACAGAAATACAGAACCTCCCTGATTTCAAACCTGGCGCCCATCCTGCCCCCTGCAGCTGCAACCGCCCGCGTGGTAAGGAAAATCACAGGCGACGATCCACGGATGGTATACATCAGTCCCCTCATCGCCAGCAAAAACGAAATCCTTGGTTTTGAAGGGGACAGCAGGATCGATCTGGCCATCACCTTCGTGGAGCTGCGGGAATTGTTCAGCGAGGCCGGGATCCATGAATCGGATCTTGAATACAGCGATTTCGACGAGCCCCTCGGATACAGGGGATCCCTGTTCCCGCTTGCCAACGGGATCATCCAGGCCGCGGGGATCAGCGAGGAACTGACCGGCTCAAAAGTGATCACCATCGAGGGGAAGGGCATCATCGACGGTCTTTCAGAATTCGAGGAACATATCAGCACCATCAAAAGCCATTTCAATCTCTTCTACAAGGAATTCCTGATGGGAAGGGGAACCAGCCTGGGCGGCAAACGGTACCTGCGCCGAAGTCACCTGATCAAATATGTGAACAAACGGTTCAACACCCTGGACATGGATGCCTGGAAAGCAGCCATGGAGCGGTTCAGGGATGTGGACCTGTCCCGGGTTTTCAGGGCCGATGACCAGTCCCTCCCCCCGCCCCCGGAGGAAAAAATTCAGCAAATCCTGAAGGAACTGGACAAAGAGGGAGAAACGAATCTGGGTTGCGGGGCCTGCGGCTATGAAAGCTGCAGGGATTTTGCCACCGCCATTGCACAGGGCCTGGCCATTCCCGAAATGTGCAACACCTATGCCATCAGGAACCGGCAGGATCATATCAGGTCACTGAAGATCAGCAACGAGAAGCTGGCACAGACACAGGAAGCCCTCAAAAAATCGGAACGGGTGGCGCAGCGGGAAAAGGAAGCTGCCAGGGAGGCCGGCGAAATTGTCAGACGAATGCTGCACAAACTGCCTTCCATGGTGGTGATCTGCGACAGGGAGCTGAAGATCATCCAGACCAACCAGAGCTTTATCGAATTACTGGGCGAGGAGGCAGCCGAGATCAACGAGGTTGTTCCGGGACTGGAAGGAGCGGATTTGAAGACACTCCTCCCCTACCATTTTTACAACCTGTTTACCTATGTGCTCACCCACAACGAGTCCATCACCAACCGGGACATTGAATACGACGATAAAATATTGAATGTAAGTGTTTTCGTGATCGAAAAGGATAAAATTGTCGGCGCGGTGATCAGGGACATGTCCGCCCCCGAGGTACAGCGGGAGGAGGTGGTCAAACGGCTCACGGAAGTCATCGACAAAAACCTGAGCCTGGTGCAGCAGATCGGGTTCATTCTGGGAGAGGGGGCCTCGGAAACGGAACGGATGCTCAATTCGATCATCGAATCCTATAAAACCCGCACCGATCTGAAAGGGCGATGAATGAGGAGTTCTATATAGAAGTCGCCTTTGATCAGCGGAATTACGGAGAGGAACGGATCTGCGGGGATGCTTTCATCAGCCGGAAGATCAAAGAGGAGAGCCGCACCATCGCCGTCCTTTCCGACGGAATGGGGCACGGGGTAAAAGCCAACATTCTGGCCACGCTGACTTCCACCATGGCGATCAATTTCACCAGGGAGCACAAGGCGGTGGAGAAGATCGCCGAAATGATCATGAACACCCTGCCTGTCTGCAGCGAACGTCGCATGAGCTACTCCACATTCACCATCGTGGACATCGAGCATGAAGGACTCACCACCATTCTCGAATACGACAATCCGCAGACGATCATCCTCAGGGACAACGCTCCCTTTAATCCCGGCTGGAACTGCCTTATTCTCCGGAGTGAAAAAAATGCCGGGAAGGAGATCCTCTCCTGTCAGTTCCGGCCCAGGAAGGAGGACCGGATCATCTTCTGCAGCGACGGGGTCGCGCAGTCAGGGCTGGGCACGGAAAAGTACCCGCTGGGCTGGGGAAGGGACCGGATCGAGGAATATGCCATCCGGCTCATCGGGAACAGTCCGCGGATCTCCGCGGCAAGGCTCACGTCCAGGATCGTGCAGATGGCCCACCGGAATGATGATTTCCGCTCCAAGGATGACACCACATGTGCCTCGGTCTATTTCAGGCAGCCGCGAAGACTGCTCATCGTCACGGGTCCTCCCTATGAAAAGGAAAAGGACAGGGAGCTTGCCGAAGCGGTCCGGGATTTCAGGGGCAGGAAGGTCATCTGCGGGGCAACCACCGCCGACATCGTTGCGCGAGAGCTGGGAGTTGAGATCGAGGATACCCTTGAATTTGAAGATCCGGAGCTGCCCCCGGTTGCACGCATGGAAGGAATTGACCTGGTGACCGAGGGGATCCTCACCCTCACCAAGGTGACCCGGATCCTCAAGGATTACTCACCGTCCCATGTGCCGGGGAAGGGACCGGCGGACCGGATCGTGAAGCTGGTCAGGGAAAGTGACGAGATCCATATTATCATCGGCACCCGGGTGAACATTGCACACCAGGATCCCACCCTGCCCGTCGAGCTGGAGATGCGCAGGACGGTGGTGAAAAGAATGGCCAGGTTTCTGGAGGAGAAATTCCTCAAGGAGGTCTCCATCCGTTACATATAGAACAATCTGTCCGTCTTGTTCGTATATTTCCTGGCACGTTTATTGATAATAAAGTAAAACCCGTGCTGTCCGGTGGCATCTGACAGAATGGCGGAACAATGAAATGAGAGGAGGATTTTACATGCAAGGTATTTTGAACGGTATTGGACATCTGATGATCCCCATTGACGAGGAGACAGAATATATTCCGCTGCTTTCCGAGGAAGAGGAAGAGGACCTGAAGAAAATGAGCATCCCCGATGTTCTTCCGATCCTGCCCCTGAGGAACACGGTGCTCTTCCCGGGGGTGGTGATCCCCATCACCGTGGGAAGGGACAAGTCCCTCAGGCTCGTCCAGGAAGTGTACAGGAAAAACAAGATCCTGGGGGCGGTGGCCCAGAAGGACAGTTCCATCGAGGACCCCGAGTTCGACGACATGTTCAGGGTGGGCACGGTGGCCCAGATCCTGAAGATCCTTGAGATGCCCGACGGCACCACCTCGGTGATCATCCAGGGCAGGAAGCGTTTTCAGATGGACGACCTGCTGACCAGCAAACCCTACCATGCCGCCAAGATTACCCCGCTGGATGATGCCGATGAGAAACCGGACGGGGAGGCCAGGGCTGTTGCTGCAGCGCTCAAAGAACTGGCCATCAAGATTATCCGGCTTTCATCCAACATTCCTACCGAAGCAACGTTTGCGGTGAAGAACATTGAGAGCCCCTCGTTTCTGATCAATTTTCTGGCATCCAACAGTGAACTGTCCCTGAAGGAAAAGCAACAGCTACTGGAAAACAACAGTATTTCCAAACGGGGATTCACCCTGCTGGAACACCTCTCCAAGGAGGCGCAGATGCTGGAGCTGAAGAACGACATCCAGACCAAGGTGAAGAGCGACCTGGACCAGCAGCAGCGGGAATACCTGCTGCACCAGCAGATGAAGACCATCCAGGATGAGCTCGGAGGGTCCCCGCAGGACCAGGAAGTGCTTGATTTCAGGGAAAAAGCGAAAAAGAAGAAGTGGAGCAAGGAGGTAGCCGCCGCATTTGAGAAGGAGCTTGAGAAATTTTCCAGGCTGAATCCGGCCACCGGAGAATATTCCGTCCAGGCCAATTATCTTCAAACCCTGATCGAGCTGCCCTGGAACGAATACACAAAGGACAATTTCAACATGAAAAGGGCCGGCAGGATCCTTGAAAAGGATCATTTCGGGCTGGAAAAAGTCAAGGACCGGATCCTGGAGCACCTGGCCGTCCTGAAGCTGAAAGGGGACATGAAATCTCCCATCCTCTGCCTGGTGGGACCTCCAGGAGTGGGAAAGACATCCCTGGGCAAATCCGTCGCCGAAGCCCTGAACCGGAGGTATGTCAGAATGTCACTGGGCGGCCTGCACGATGAGGCGGAGATCAGGGGACACCGGAAAACCTATATCGGGGCCATGCCTGGAAGGATCATTCAGAACCTGAAAAAAGCCAGGTCCTCCAACCCTGTATTTGTGCTGGATGAAATTGACAAGGTGGGGAGGGACGCCCACGGGAATCCTGCCTCGGCACTGCTGGAAGTGCTGGATCCAGAGCAAAACAGCACGTTCCATGACAACTTCCTGGAGCTGGATTATGACCTGTCCAGGGTCATGTTCATTGCCACGGCCAATACCACATCCGGGATTCATCCGGCGCTGCTGGACCGGATGGAGGTGATCGACCTGTCAGGTTACCTGGTGGAGGAGAAAATAGAGATCGCCAGAAGGCACCTGATTCCAAAGCAGCTGGACAACCACGGACTCCGGCCCGGTCAGATCTCACTTCCCAAAAAGACCCTCGAATTCATGATCGAGGGATATACCCGCGAGTCGGGGGTCCGGCAGCTTGACAAACAGATCGCCAAGGTGGTCCGGGTGGTGACAAAGCACATCGCATTCGAGGATTCCTATGAGAAATCCATCACCAAAAAGAAAGTGCTTGAGATCCTGGGCACCCCCCGTTTCCTAAAGGAGAAAAGGGACGAGAAAAGTTATGCCGGGGTGGTGACGGGACTGGCGTGGACGGCCACGGGCGGGGAGATCCTTTACGTGGAGACCTCTCTCAGTCAGGGTGAAGGAAAACTGACCCTCACGGGAAACCTGGGGGATGTGATGAAAGAATCGGCGGTCATTGCCCTTGAATACCTGAAATCACATGCCTCTTCCCTCTCCCTGGATCCGAAACTGTTTCAGAAATACAATGTCCACGTACACGTTCCCGAGGGAGCCATCCCCAAGGACGGGCCCTCTGCCGGTGTGGCCATGATGACCTCGATCGCCTCGGCATTTACCCAGCGCATGGTGAGAAAAAACACGGCCATGACCGGAGAGATCACCCTGCGGGGCAAGATCCTTCCCGTGGGAGGCATCAAGGAAAAGATCCTGGCAGCAAAGCGGTCGGGGATCACGGACATTGTGATCTCGGCGGAGAACCGGAAGGATGTGGAGGATATCAAAGAGATCTACCGGGACGGACTGCGGTTCGTCTATGTGCATGAAATCTCCGAACTGATCGACTTTGCCCTCCTGAAAGAGAAAGTGGAGGCGCCCATGCCCATCAGTTAGCAGATCAATAATTTTGCAGTCTCGATCCCGTTTGGTTTCCTGATCTTCACAAAATATATACCGCAGGGCAGCCCTTTCCCCTGAAGCTCGGAAATCTTGAATGAATCATCTTGCGGGGTACGGTGCTTGTATACAGGCATTCCCTCCAGGTTGAACACTTCGATCATGGGGTTTTCAGGTTTGGTTTAGCAAGTGGTTTGTAAGGGGCTAATTTATGCAGCGGGAAAATGAAAGTAAAGGAAAAAACCACTTATTGTATAAAGGGGTCACCCTTTCAGATGAACCGGTGATTTCTCTGTACGAACCCGGGAACCTGCTAAAAACCCGCCTCCAGCAACCTGATCTTCTGGGCCGGGATCTTGAGGTCACATACCTGGTCCGAATATTCCAGGGTGCAGGTGCAATTCTTCCGGTCCACGCGGGAAAGGTAATTGATATTGACCAGGTATGAGCGGCTTGCCCTGAAGAAGTTCCCGGACCCGATCAGCTCTTCGATCGTCCCCAGGTTGTGGGTGATCAGTTCCATCTTTCCGCTGAGCAGCTGGACGTGCGTATAATTTCCGTCTGCCTTGCAGTAAACCACCTCGGAAGGGCTGACCAGGATGTATCCCGACCGGGTATTCAGTTTTATTTTTCCCGCTCCCGACGGCCGGAGCATTTCCATCATCCTGTTGAAATCCTGAACCCTGTCCGACTGCAGCTTGTATTTATATCGCTGGATGGCAGCGACGAGCTCTTCCCGGTGGACCGGTTTCAGAATATAGTCAAACGCTGCGGTGCGGATGGCCCTGATGGCATAATTCTCATAAGCGGTCACAAAAATGATCCCGGGTTGGTACCCTTCCAGGGCTACCTGGTCAATGAAGGCGAACCCATCCTTTCCCGGCATCTGGATGTCCAGGATAACCAGATCGGGGTTTTCCCGTTTGGTGACAAGGACCGCTTCATCCACGCTTCCGGCGAATCCGGCCAGCTGCAGCTCTTTCTCATCCTGAAGCATGTATTTCAGCAGCTGCCGGGCTTCTGGTTCATCATCCACCACGAGTATTTTCAACGGTCGGTCCATTGCGCTGTTTCCTGCGCGGGAAGGCCCTCAAACGGACACTCCACGGGCCCAAGATATAAAATTCCGGATGTTCGTTTGGTGCCCGTCGGATTTTTTTTTCATCTTCACTTCCGAAAACAGAACCTATGGATCGTTTCCACCCCCACAGAACGACCGCCAGATTCGGCACGCTTCCGGTCTTTATGACCTCCATCTCCACCATCCTGGGGGCCATCCTGTTTCTGCGGTTCGGCTACGCGGTCGGTCACCAGGGATTCGCCGGGGCGATCGGGATCATCCTGCTGGGTCACATGGTCACCCTCCCCACCGCCATGGCGGTGGCCGAAATCGCCACCAATCAGAAGGTGCAGGGGGGAGGAGCGTATTACATCATCAGCCGGTCATTCGGACTGAACATCGGGGCCGCCATCGGCATCGCACTCTACCTGAGCCAGGCCATCAGCACCGCCTTCTATGTCATCGCCTTCTCCGAAGCCTTTGATCCGCTGATCCGCTATCTCCATGAGGCATACCGCATCCCGCTGATCGATAAGCGGTGGATCGGCCTGATCAGCATGGGACTGCTTTCCGTGCTGATCCTTACCCGGGGGGCAAATGTGGGCATGAAGGCGCTGTACCTGGTGGTGGGACTCCTGTTCACCGCCCTTCTGTTCTTCTTCCTGGGAAAGCCTGTCTCCGGGGGACATGTGTTTCAGATCAATGCCCAGATCCGGGAACCTGACAATTTTTTCTTCGTGTTCACCATCGTATTTCCTGCTTTTACCGGACTGATCGCAGGCCTGGGATTGTCGGGCGACCTGCGCGATCCGGGCAGGTCCATTCCCAGGGGGACCCTGCTGGCCACCCTGGGAGGATTTGTGGTCTATCTCCTGGTCGCCTTCAAACTGGCATCAAGCGCATCACCCGAGGCACTGGCCACCGACCAGCTGATCATGCAGAAGATCGCCCTCTGGGGTCCCATCATCCCGGTGGGACTGGCTGCCGCATCCCTTTCATCGGCACTGGGATCCATCATGGTGGCACCCAGAACCCTGCAGGCGATCGGTGCGGACAAAGTTTTTCCCGGAGGCGCCCTGAACAGATGGCTTGCCAGAGGGAAGGAGAAGGACAATGAACCGGTCAACAGCGCCCTGGTCAGCATTGTGATCGCTTTTGTATTCGTGGCCTTCGGGGACATCGATTTTGTGGCGCAGATCATTTCCATGTTCTTCATGGTGACCTACGGGGCCATCTGTCTCATTTCGCTGCTTGAACATTTTGCCGCCGATCCTTCTTACAGGCCCACCTTCAGATCCAGGTGGTATGTCTCACTGGTGGGTGCGGTCACCTCCTTCTGGCTGATGTTTAAAATGAACGCCCCCTATGCAATGCTTTCCCTGATCATCATGACCGGGATCTATGTGATGGTATCGGGTTACAACCGGAAAGAGGAAGGACTGGTCAACCTGTTCAGGGGAGTGGTCTTCCAGATGAGCAGACAGCTCCAGATCCTGGCGCAGCGGGCCGATAAAGAGGACCTGAACGAGCACTGGCGCCCGTTCACCATCTGTGTTTCCCAGGACACCTTTATGCGGAGAAGCGCCTTTGACGTGCTCAGGTGGATCTCGTTGAAATATGGTTTCGGCACATACATCCATTACATCAAGGGATTCCTGACCGATGAGACCAACCGGGAGTCGAAGGAAGTCCTGAATAAACTGATCCACCTGGCGGCAGGAAGCAAGAACAGGGTCTACCTGGACACCATCATCAGTCCCTCCTACACCTCCGCCATCGCACAGGTGATCCAGCTCTCCGGGATCTCCGGGAAGGGCAACAACATGATCCTCTTTGAATTCTCCAGGAACAATCCGGAAGCGCTTGAAGAACCGCTGAGCACCCTTGATATCATCTATGCGACCGGTTTTGATCTCTGTGTGCTCAACACGTCTTACAAAGGATTCGGCTACAAGAAGCAGATCCACATCTGGATCACCACCGCCGATTATGACAATGCCAACCTGATGATCCTTCTGGGTTATATCATCCTGGGACATCCTGAGTGGAATGAGGGGATCATCAAGATCTTTGCCATCTACCACGGGGAAGAGGCAGAAAGAAAAACCGCGGAGCTGAAGGAGTTGATCAGGGAAGGCCGCCTGCCCATCTCCCTGGGGAATATCAGCCTGGTGAGGGCAGGGGAATCAGAGGTGACGCAGGTGATCGAATCAACCTCCGTGGATGCCGACCTGACCATCATTGGTTTCAGGCATGAACAGGTAAAATCAAAAGGATACAGGATCTTCACGGGATACGATCAGCTGGGTAATGTGCTTTTTGTCAATGCCAATAAAAAGAAAGAAATCAAGTAAAACGTTACCTTTGCAAAAAAACTGATGAGGAAGATTGCGGTTTTTCCCGGTTCATTCGATCCGTTCACCCTCGGACACGAATCGATCGTCCTGCGTTCACTGGACCTTTTTGATCACATCATTGTGGCCATCGGTGTGCATTCGGGCAAGAAGCCCCTGCTGAAGATCGAATCCCGGGTAGAGATGGTCAGGGAGGTCTTCCGGTCATTCGACAAGGTCAGCGCCGATTATTTTGAAGGGCTGACGGTGGATTTCTGCAGAAAGGTGCACGCCACCCATATGCTCAGGGGGATCCGTACGGCAGCCGATTTTGAATATGAAAGGGCCATCGCACAGATCAACAAGCGGATGCTCCCCGGGGTGGAATCCATCTTCCTGCTCACATCTCCCGAGCATACTCCCATCAACTCCACCATCATCAGGGACATCATCCGCAACGGGGGCGACGCGTCCCAGTTCCTTCCCGCGGGCATTGACATCAAAAAGTATCTCTGATGCCGTTCATCCGGTTCATTTTGTTCCTGTTCCTGTTCCGGGCAGCCATCCCTGCTTCTGCCGGAGAGGCTGTCATTTTCGGATCGGATCCCGGGTACCGGGGAAAGACGGTCCATCTGTTCATTCCAGGAAATCCTTTCCTCCCCCTTCCCCGCCATTCGGATACGGTCGTCTGCGATGAGAACGGGCGTTTCCGGTTTACCCTCCGGCTGGAAAGGGGAACTTTCGTGTACCTTGAAACGGGTGTGTACGAAGGATCCCTGTACGCAGAGCCTGGTCATCGCTACCACATCAGCTTGCCCCCTTACCGGGAAAAGCGTTACACCGACCTGGTATCTCCTTTTTTTGCGCCGGTCCGCTTCCACCTGGAAGTGCTCTCCAAAACCGGCCTGGACGGTTCCGGTCATGCCGGCGGACCGGAGGGGATCAATCACAGTCTGTTCCGTTTCGACACGCTGTTTTCCAGGGTAAACGAAGAGGTGATCACCCTGAGGCGCCTGGGCCTGGACAGCAGGCTGGATTCGGTGATCCGGGCCATGGAAGCATCTTTCGCGGAAGACACCTCCCTTGTCTTCCGGGACTACAGGAAATATAAATACGGGATCCTGAAGATGAACGAAGGGCGGTCCGGACTGGAGGAGATCGGGAGGGAATACCTTGGACCGGAGATCAGGGATGAACATCCGGTATTCATGCAGCTTTTCAATTTGATGTACAGGGAATTTCTTTTCTATTTCTCAAGAACGGAAGAGGGAGCGGGGATCAGGGATGTGATCAACCGGACCCACCAGCTGGATACCCTGCGCCGAAAGATCCGGCTGCATGCCTCCGTGACCAGTGACACGCTGGCAGACCTGGTCCTGCTCCGGGAACTCTACACGGCGTTCCACCAGGGAGCCTACCACAAAGAGGCGATCCTGATCCTGCTCGATTCCATGGCCGTTGATCCGGTGATCCCCCGGTACGGCGCCTACGCTGCACAGATCCGGCAGAAACTATCCAACCTGATGGTCGGATCGGCGCCTCCGGCCTTTGTGCTGACCGATACCGGGGGTAACCCCTATTCCCTTGCCGATTCCGAAGGCAAATATGTCCTGCTTGTGTTCTGCACCCCCGAACATTATGGCTGTATGATGGAATACCCTTTCATGCAATCTTATCTTGCCAGGCATGCTGAATACCTGGATGTGGTTTCCGTGATGGTGGCCGAACAGAGGGAGGAGGTGGCGCAGTTCATGGAGCGGAACGGGTACACCTGGAAGGCACTCTATTATAAAGATCAGCCCGGGATCCTCAGGGATTATGAGATCAGGGCATTCCCGGTAGCCTATCTGATCGGTCCAAACGGCAGGCTGGTTTTGTCACCGGCCCCGCTGCCATCGGAGGGATTCGAACAGCAACTGTTCAGGATCATGCGGTCCAGGGGAGAGGTGTGATCAGAGGATTTGCTTGAAATACAATACATCAAGTATACTCGGATAGGTGTTCTTCCGGATGAAGTCGGTCTGCCCCGGTACTACCCACACCGCTTCGGTGATCCCTTCCTGCGACCGGGGACGGGGCCCGGCACGGCCGCTGTAGAACATTTCAAACCACCTGGTCTTTTTGAGGATCCTGTCGTCTGAAAGCTGATAGGTGTGGTAGGTGGAGATTATGGGCTGACCCAGTTCCAGGCTGCTGAGCCCCGTCTCTTCCTCCACCTCGCGGAGTGCGGCCGTTTCAAAATCCTCGCCCGGCTCCAGTTTTCCCTTGGGCAGGTCCCAGACGCCATCCCGTTGGATCACCAGGAACTCTCCCCGGCCGTTGAAAACCAGTCCCCCTCCCGCCTCCACAAAATGAAAGCAGGATTTGAACTCTTCGATCAGCGCCAGCATGTCGTGGTGAAAGATATACAGGTTCTTGATCTGCTTCAGGGCAAAGAAGACATCCACCAGCTCGTTCAGCTCCTGGATGTTGTTGTATCTGTAAAACAGACCTTTGTTTCTTCCGAAGGCCCTCGAAAAATTGTCCCCGAAATAGACTGTTCTGTCCTTGAAAAAAACTTTATACATTTGTCAGATGACGCAAGTGAGGAAACAGATTGCCGGCTTCCTGCTACAAAGTAAAGCAATAATCTTAGAACCTGCAAAACCCTTCAGATGGGCTTCTGGCTGGCTTTCACCCATTTATTGTGATAACAGGGTCACCCTTTCATTCCCGGAGATCAGGGACCGGATCAAAGAAGCCTTCGTGGAAACGATCCGGGCTCATTTCGGTCAGGCCGGACTGATTGCAGGGGTGGCGACGGGAGCCATTGCCCAGGGGGCCCTTGTGGCCGACATGATGCACCTGCCGTTTGTGTACGTCCGGTCCTCCCCGAAGTCCCACGGCAGACAGAACCAGATCGAAGGGCGCATGACCGGGAATGAAAAGGTGGTGGTGGTGGAAGACCTGGTAAGCACCGGAGGCAGCTCCCTCAGCGCGGTGGAAGTTCTCAGGGAGACAGGGGCGGAGGTACTGGGCATGGTGGCCATTTTTTCCTATGGATTTCCGGTTGCGGAAGAGAATTTCAGGAAGGCAGGCGTATCGCTTTTCACCCTGAGCGATTACCCTGCCCTGATCGACCTTGCCCTGGAATCGGGATATATCAGGGAAGACCAGATGAAGCTGCTCGAACGGTGGAGGGAGGATCCGTCCGGATGGGGTGAAAGACAACCATAGTTTCGCATCATGAAGATCGAAAGCCGCATAGGGAAATCAACCAGCAGCGACCGTCAGATCTACGGGTTTCTCACCGATTTTAACAACTTCGAACGGATCATCCCGGCAGAGAGGGTCAGCCAGTGGGAATCGTCGGCCGACCGGTGCAGTTTCAGGGTGGATCCGGTGGGAAAAGCCACCCTGGAGATCGTGGAAAAAGAACCCTGCTCCCTGGTGAAAATCGCATCTGTCCCGGAGCTTTCCTCCTACAGCTTCACCATCTGGATCCAGCTGAAGCCCATGAACGAGCATGACACCAGGATACGGATCACCATCGAGCCCCATGTGAACCGGTTCCTCCTTCCCATGATCAAATCACCCCTGAAACAGCTGGTGGACGGGATCGTGGATCAAATCGAGAAGTTCGATTTCAGTCAATAGCGGGCGTACCTGATCTGGTGAAATCCGTAGGCGCGGAGCAAACCCTGCTCTTCCACCAGCAATTCGCCGTATTCGTTCACCCCCGTGATGATTCCCCGAAAAGTCCTGTTTTCCGAAACAAAAACGGTCACCTCGCGCATCCTGTGCAATCGGCTGTGGTAGGCCTCGTCCAGTGCATCGCAGGATCCTTCCCTCAGCTGTGCCATTCTTTGCTGCAATGCTTCATAGATTTCCCCCGCCACCTGTTGCGGTGTTGTGGTCATCCCGGTTTCCAGGACAACGGATGTGGCGGGCATCCCAAACGGAGGGAAGACGGCCTGGTTGAGGTTCAGCCCGATTCCCGCGATGGAACTGACCAGGGACCGGCCCGAAACCGTGTGCTCGATCAGGATCCCGGCGATCTTCCCACCCCCGGCCAGGATATCGTTCGGCCATTTGATCCGGGTGTCTATGCGAAACGATTGAAACACATCGCACAAAGCGAGGGAGACTGCCCTGGACAGGGCGAACTGGTGGGAGGCTGACAAAAATACAGGGAACAGGAGCACGCTCATCAGCAGGTTCTCTCCGCTGTTGCTGTGCCACCTGTTGTTTCCCTGACCCCTGCCAGCATCTTGATAATCAGCAGTTACCACAACCTCCTGCTTCAAATTTTCCCGCCTGAGGAGATCGGAGAGGTAGGCATTGGTCGAACCAACCCGTTCAAGCCGGATCCAGCGAAGTCCCATGGTACGGTTTTTGCCATTTGACTACCAAGATACAACATTTGGATTGTACCGGTGTTAACCAATCAGATGTATTAATTCATTACCTTTGTCATAAAAAAAGGAGGATGCAGGAAAGCGAACCAGTGGGTATTGAGGAGAAGAGACAATTGATTATCGAAGCGATCCGGGATAAGAAAGGCAAAGAGATAGTAATTATCAATCTTTCGAAGATTGAAAATTCAATATGCGACTGTTTCATTATCTGTCACGGTGATTCATACACACAGGTAGACGCCATTACTGAATCGATCGAGAGGAAACTGAAAGATGACGCCGGACTGCGCGCCCATCACATCGAAGGATTACAGAACAGCCAGTGGGTCCTGATGGATTTCTTCGATATCCTGGTTCATGTTTTCCAGAAAGACTTCAGGACATTTTACAACCTGGAGGAGCTATGGGCTGACGGAGAGATGGTGAGAGTGGATGACAGATAGAAAAAAATGAGTGATGGCAGATAAAAAGAACCAAACAACCAGCACACCCGGCGGGAATCCGGGGAACCGTCCCGGAGGGGGCCCCGGGAACCGTCCCGGAGGGAGCCCCGGAAACCGTCCCGGAGGGGGCCCCGGAAACCGGCCCGGTGGCAATAATAAGCCCAAGTTCAGTTCCTACTGGATCATCGGGATCATCTTGCTCGTCATGATCGGGATCCAGTTCCTGGGCTCATCCGGGGGACTCAAGGAGATTGACTCCAACCGGTTCTTCCAGATGCTGAACAACGGGGATATCGAAAAGATCGTCATTGTCAACAAGGAAAAGGTAGAGATCTACATCAAACCGGAGAAACTTTCGGAGTCCCGTTTTGAGGATGTAGAATCCCAGAAAAGGAATACGGTCCTGGGCCAGTCGGTCCCCCAGTATTATTTCACCATCATCAGTCAGGATGTGTTCGTCCAGGACCTGAACGAGGCCATGAACGAGCTTCCACCCGAGAACCGGCCCACCTATACCACCGTCACCCGGAAAAATTATTTCGGTGAGATCTTGCTGTGGGTCCTTCCTTTCCTGATCATCCTGGGCATCTGGATTTATATGCTTCGGCGGATGGGAGGAGGCGCCGGAGGCGGAGGCGCCAGCAACATCTTCAGCGTGGGGAAATCAAAGGCCCAAATCTTCGACAGGGACACCAATGTAAAAGTTGATTTCAGCGATGTGGCCGGGCTCGAAGAGGCCAAGATGGAGATCCGGGAGATCGTGGAATTTTTGAAGAATCCCCAGAAGTACACCGACCTGGGCGGAAAGATCCCCAAAGGGGCCCTGCTGGTGGGACCTCCCGGAACGGGTAAGACACTGCTGGCCAAGGCGGTGGCCGGAGAAGCACATGTGCCGTTCTTCTCCATGTCAGGTTCCGACTTTGTGGAAATGTTCGTGGGGGTGGGAGCCTCCAGGGTGCGTGACCTTTTCAAGCAGGCAAAGGAAAAGGCCCCCTGCATTGTCTTTATTGACGAGATTGATGCCGTGGGCCGTGCCAGGGGAAGAAATCCCAATTTCGGGTCCAATGATGAACGGGAGAACACCCTGAACCAGCTGCTAACCGAGATGGATGGCTTCAGCAGCAACAGCGGCGTGATCATCCTGGCTGCGACCAACAGGGCAGATGTCCTGGATAAGGCGCTCCTGCGCGCAGGAAGGTTCGACCGGCAGATCCATGTGGAGCTTCCGGATTTGAATGAGCGCAAAGCCATCTTCCAGGTCCACATGAAACCGATCAAGATCGACTCTTCGGTGGATGTGGAGTTCCTGGCCAGGCAGACCCCTGGTTTTTCCGGAGCCGATATTGCCAATGTGTGTAATGAATCGGCGCTGATCGCCGCCAGGAAAGACAAGAAGGTGGTGGAACGGCAGGATTTCCTGGATGCCATTGACCGGATTATCGGGGGACTGGAAAAGAAGAACAAGATCATCAAGGACGAGGAGAAACGGACCATCGCATTTCATGAAGCGGGACATGCCACGGTGAGCTGGCTGCTGGAACATGCCAACCCCCTTGTGAAAGTAACCATCATTCCGCGCGGACGGGCCCTGGGTGCAGCATGGTACCTTCCGGAGGAAAGGCAGATCACCACCACGGAGCAGATGCTGGATGAAATGTGCGCCACACTGGGTGGCCGTGCCGCCGAGGAGATCACTTTCGGGAAAATCTCCACAGGAGCGCTCAATGACCTGGAAAAGATCACCAAACAGGCTTATGCCATGATCTCCTATTTCGGGATGAGCGACAAGATCGGCAACCGGAGTTATTATGATTCCACGGGACAACAGGACTTCAATTTCAACAGGCCCTACAGTGAAAAGACAGCTGAAACGATCGACGAAGAGGTGAAAAAGCTGATCGACGCGCAGTACAGGAGGGCCAAGGAAATCCTTAAAAAGAGTCAGGACGGGCTGAACAAACTGGCTGAGCTGCTTCTGGAAAGGGAGGTGATCTTCAGCGACGACCTCGAGAAGATCTTCGGCAAGCGGCCCTGGGCCACCGAGGAACCGCTGCCTGAGCGACCCGGACCGCTCCCAGGGAAGAAACAGCCCGCTAAATCCGGAGATGAGAAAACGCCCGCGGAAGAGGAAAAGGTGAAGTAATGACATCGAACCTTGTCAATATCTTTTCCACCGACAAAGTTTACCAAGCGGAACTGATCAGGCAGATGCTGGCGGACCACCACATCCATTCCTTTATTATTAACAAACAGGATTCGGCGTACAAATTCGGTGACATTGAAATCTTCGTTCACCGGGACCATGTGATCAGGGCCAAGATGCTGATCCGCGATTTTGAGGCACATTGAAAGAGCTGTTCATCCGGACGCTGACCGGCATTTCGCTGGTGGTCCTTGTGGCCGGATCGATCCTGCTCGGACCGGTGCCCTTCCTCCTGGTAGCCATTGCAATATATGTTCTGAGTGTCAGGGAACTGCTGAAGCTCCGTGCGATCAGCAACCGGAGTGTATCCGTTTCCCTCTACCTTTCCGGGAGCCTTTTCCTGCTGGTAATCCTTCTGATGGCCGAACAGCAGGTGCACGCCCTGTGGTTACTTCTGCCTGCGGGGACCTGGATAACGGGCTGCCTGTCCGGCGGCTCCCCCAGAGCCTGCCTGCTTACCCTCTTCTGGCTGATCCTGCCGCTGTCCCTGTTCTACCTCCTGGGATGGATGACAGATGATGCGGGGTACAGTCCTTTGCTGCCGCTGTCGCTCATCGCACTGGTATGGATCAATGATACCTTCGCGTACCTGACCGGGACATGGATCGGGAAACACCCGATGTCCCCGCGGCGGTCACCCGGCAAGACCTGGGAAGGGTTTTTCGGGGGACTCGCCTTCACCCTGGTCGGGGCATGGCTGGTCTTTCTCATTACCGGAACGCTCCGCATCCCGGAGTGGCTCCTCATCGCACCTGTCGTCTCCCTGTTCTCGCTGCTGGGGGACCTGTTCGAATCGGGACTGAAAAGGGATGTGAATCTGAAAAACACGGGAAGCCTGCTGCCCGGACACGGGGGGGTCCTGGACAGGTTTGATTCGCTTTTTTTTGCAGCACCTGCTTTTTTTGCCGTAATTTTATTCATCCGTTATCTCTGACGGTTTGAAGATTGCATCGGCTATGATCAACATCCATAAAGAAGGGCGCCTGATTGTCTTGATCTCCTTCCTGGCGGCGGTGGCCCTCATCATTCTTATGGCCGTCTTTCTGCCGGGGCCCGCCTTTTATATCTCCCTCTTCGTGGTGGTCCCGCTCTTTTTCATGGTGGTGCGGTTCTTCAGGGTTCCCGACAGGCGCCCCTTTATGGAGGATGGGACGATCACGGCGCCTGCGGACGGAAAAGTGGTGGCCATCGAGAGGCTGCACCAGGAGGAATACCTGCAGGGACCTGCTCTCCAGATCTCCGTTTTTATGAGTTTTCACGATGTGCACATTAACTATTTCCCGGTGAACGGACAGGTGGAATATGTCCGCCATCACCCCGGAAAATACCTCATTGCCAGGCATCCCAAATCATCCACTCTGAATGAGCGGACTTCCGTCGGTATCAGGAACTCATCCGGGCCCCTCCTGGTCCGGCAGATCGCCGGTTACGTGGCCAGAAGGATCCGTTGTTATGCTGTAGAAGGCGCCCGGGCCGTGCAGGGTTCCGAACTTGGATTTATCAGGTTCGGCTCCAGGGTGGACCTGTTCATCCCCCCGGATGCAGAGGTACTGGTCAGCCTGAACCAGCGGGTAACAGGAAGCATCACCCCGCTGGCCCGCATCAGAGACTGACCTCCTGCCGGTGCAACCGGCATCCCAAAAAAAGACCTGCTTATCTTTTTTTAACATCCCGTTAACACCTTCCTCCGGGTTGATCCCCTATCTTGCCAACGTAAACAATATCAACAGTCAGCATGACTTGAAGTTTTAAGGTCCGTTACATTCAGATTGTGAGTTTTCAGAGGCTGCTCCGCTCAGGCGGAGCAGTTTTTTTATGACATCCCATAAAGACTTTTTCTATCTTTACCTCTCATCAAAGAAGCCGCCCGATGAAAAAAGAACAGGTGCTTGCCATTACCGAGGATGTTTCGTGGATCGGAGTGCTTGACCGTGACTTGGTCACATTCGACATTGTGATGGAGACCAGGTACGGGACCACGTACAATTCATATTTCATTAATGCTGAGAAAAAAGCCGTGATCGATACGGTCAAGGAACCATTCTGGCCGAAATTCAGGGACAAGCTGCTTTCGGTCACCGATCCGGAAGAAATTGAATACATCATTTTCAACCATACCGAACCGGACCATTCGGGAGCGCTCCGGCACCTGCTGGAGTTCACTCCCAATGCCACGGTGGTAGGAAGCGGCCAGGCCCTTGCGTACCTGGGTGAAATGGTCGAAAAACCTTTCAGGTCACTCAGGGTGAAGGACGGGGATGAGATCGATCTGGGTAACAGGAAAATCAAAGTGATCGGTGCCCCCAACCTCCACTGGCCGGATACCATATACACCTATCTGGAGGAGGAAGGTGTGCTGTTTACGTGTGATTCGTTCGGAGCCCACTATGCCGATGAAAGGATGATGGATGACATGGTGGGCGATTACATGGATGCTTTTGATTATTATTTCGATGTGATCCTGAAGCCTTACAGCAAATTCATGCTGAAGGCCGTCGAGAAGATCCGTCCGCTGCCCATTGATATGATATGCCCGGGACACGGTCCCATCCTGCGTTCAGGCTGGAATGAAATGGTCAGGCGGTCGGAGAGGTCCGCACAGAAATACCTGGAGGATACCCAAAACGGCAACAGGGTGCTGCTGGCCTATGTCTCGGCCTACGGTTATACCGGGGAAATGGCGGCAAGGATCGCCGAGGGACTGAAGAAGTCGGGGATCGCCTCGGTGGACGTGGTGGACATCGAGCACATGCTCTCGGGAGACCTGGAAGAGCATGTGGTCAGGGCCGACGGGATCCTGGTGGGGTCACCCACGATCAATCAGAATACCCTTCTGCCCGTCTACAGGCTTTTTTCGGTGATCAATCCCATTCGAGACAAAGGCAAACCGGCTGCCGCTTTCGGATCTTTCGGCTGGAGCGGTGAAGCGGTCAGGCTGATCGAGGATCATTTGAGGAACCTGAAGCTGGATGTGGTCTCCGAGGGAATGGCCACCCGCTTTTATCCCGGCCGGGAAAAAACCGACCGGCTGATCAGCTGGGGTGAACAGTTCGGTCAGATGCTGCTGGCCAGATCGGAGGCTACCTCATCCTGATCATCCTGGCCCGGCCCTTGCAGACTCCCGACTCGATGTACCGGATCATGTACAATCCATCCCTGAGCCCGGAAATGTCCAGGCGGCAGACGGCATATCCCCCGGGCACACGTTCCAGTTTTGCCACTTTCCCTGACAGATCCACCACCTCGATCCATCCGTCACCTCCGGCATGGACGCCCAGGTTGACATAGATCTCGTTGCGGGCGGGATTGGGATACACGAACAGTGATCCCAGGTCGCTTTTCCGCGGCTTCCCGATCCCCACCTGCGGGGTCAGGTAGCTTGCATCCGCCTGAAGGATGCGGCCGTCATGACGATCCTGCAGGAAAGCAACCACCGCCAGGTCCTCAATGTCCTCCACGTAACCCCGGTAGTCCCAGCTGAAGCTCTCCGTATCGGTTTTTCCGGGGTACCAGTCACCTTCAAGCAGTTTTCCCGCGGAGGTGGGCAGCATGTCCAGGACCACATTCCTGAACATGGTGTCCGAATTCAGTCCGGTGTATGCGGTCACCGAGGTCTCGATCACTGCCATGTACAGCTGGACATTGGAGGTGTAACCAGACGCGCGGCAGGTGACCGTCGCGGTGGCCTCCAGGCTGGTCTCCAGCCATTCCACTTCCAGGTCCAGGTCAAACAGCGGGATTTCCAGGGAGACCAGCTTCAGCTCCTCCCCGTCGGGTTCATGCTCCGGGCCGGAAAAATCATACCGGTGCCCCGGAACCACCCCTCCGTCAAGGATCGCATGCGGGACCCCGGGAAGTCCGTAAAAGAAAGACCTGGTGGAGGGGGGACCGGGATTGTTCATGTTCATGCGGTCCTCTCCGGGAAAATCCACGTGATATTGCAGATCGATTACATCCCCCGGATTTTCCCTCACAAACCGGTCCACCACCGAATCGGCCCTGAAGGATCCCAAATCGGAAGCATTTGTAAAATGCTCCAGGATGGATCGCCTGGTCCGTTCTGCCAGCCTGAAATTATCGAAGGCAAAGCCATGGTTCCCGATCCCCGGCTGCATCCCGCTGGATGAAATGATCACGCGGAAACGCACATGGGGATTCCCGGCGATCTCATCCAGGTCATGGATGGCCGTCACCCAGTCCCTGTCCGGGTTGAACGCCCCTTCCAGTCCCCATCCGAAATTGTTCCCTCCAGGCTGGTTGATGATGCCCGCCACGTTGTACCAGCCGATCCCTTCACCCACCTGGCCGATGGTTTTCCACCCCTCGTCCAGCACATCCTGGTACTGGATCACCGCACCTTCCACGCCCGGAACAAAACTTTTCATGACATCCATCTGGACGAGTGGTCTCCTGCTTGCACTGAAATCAAAGCAGGGGCTCTGCACCCATGATTCCTCATGGTAACCGGGCAATCCTGCGGGCAGGTCGGTATACCAGGCCAGATCACCCGGCACCTGTCCGAATCCGCTGAAGTCCGGCACATCCCACACCCAGCTGGCGGCTGTGTCTTCCGAAAGGACCAGCCAGCCCTCCGGTTCCGCATCGAAGGCTTCGGTATGGCCTGCAGCGTCCAGCAGGACAGCAGGATGAAGGGTGATCTCCCTGGTGATGTCGTCCGAGCATCCGTTTTCGTTGATCACCAGCAGGTCCACCATGTACCGTCCGGGTGAATCGAATGCATACTGAACCGTATCTGAGGAGGTGCCGGTGCCGATCTCCCCGAGAATGCTCCCTGTGGTGTCACGGAAGAGGTACAGCATCGTATCCACAGGCGAGTAGGATTCAAGTGTTTTGTTGATCAGGGAGATCTTTCTGCCGGGACTGAAGCAATCATTCAGCAGGGTGAAATCCGCCACCGGATTCCCGGAAATGACGGTATCCGCCTGGTCTGTGGCTTCGCATCCGGCATAGGTGGTGGCTGTCAGCGTGATGATCCTTCGGCCCGGACCGGGATAAAAATGTTCCGGTGACTCCAGGTCGCTGAAATTGTCGTCCCCGCTTTCCGGATCCCCGAAATCCCACGCCCAGGTTTCCACCAGCTCCCTGCCGCCGGTAAGGTTCTCAAAGGCCACCGTTCCCCCCTCCTCGGGCAGACAGACACTGCTGATGGTAAAATCCACCCCGGGGACTTCATGGTTGACGACCACCTGTTCCACCGTGGCGGCACAGCCTTCCGTGGAAGTATAATCCATAGTGATCAGGTTGTCCCCCGTGGGGATCGAGTCGGGAGCCGGGTTGTAATAAAATCCCTCCGCCTGGCTTCCGGTCACTCCCGGACCGCTGATGGTATAGACCGCCCCGGGGTCATCGGCCACATTCCCCGGGGTCAGGAGATAAGGTGCATCACTTTTACAGGCATCGTCCGGCAATCCCGAGATGGTGAGACTGCCCAGGTCCTTGACCCGGATCCGGAGGGTCGTGGTAATCACCAGCTCCTCGAATCCGTATATGTAGGCCACGTCGTACTGGCCGGAGAGCCCGGAAGGATCCAGCACAGCCGTATTATCATTTGGGTCCTCATCCACGATGTGTCCCTCGATAACGGCGGGTGAATCGGGAAGCCGCAGTTCGAAGGTACCCTGGATCCCGTCCCTGTTGGCCCCCTTCAGGAGGTAGGTTCCCTCACCGCCGCAGACCATATCGATCGTATCTCCCTCATAAACCAGGTACAGCTCCCCCGTGCCGTAAAGGACGTACAGATAGACGTTGTCCGTACTGGTACAGCCGTTCCCGTTCACGTAGGTATAGGTGATCCGGTGGGGTGATCCCTCGGGGGATGCAATATGCGGATAAAACATCCCGCCGGTTACCCCGTTCCCTGAGAAGGTCCCCCCGGAAGGCTCTGCAGTTAACCTGATTCCCGGCTCGCTGTAAAGGAACACGGTCCGCTCCATGGTGATCTGCACGGGGGTCCGTTCCATCACCTCCACATTCGCCTCCCCGTAGGTATTCCCAGTCCTGTTAAACCTGTCCCATACCTCGTGTACAACATAGGCATTTGTTTCTTTGGGCTTGAGCCACAGGGTATGAGGCGATTCCACATCTTCCAGTTTCAGGTAGAACCCGTCCTTGTCGTGGATCTCCGCATCCCAGGGTCCGAAGCCCGTGAAATTGATATACGCCCTGACAGAATCCCCCTGGCAGATTTTCCCCCCTCCCGAGATAGCGGCAGTTGGTGTAAACTGACCTTCTGCAGCATCGGGCCACAGCCAGCAGGTGACGAGAACCAGTGAGAGCATGAGATTTCTCATGGGCTTGTGGTTTTTTTTCGAAACGGGGACTACAGGGAGCCCGAATCGTCCGTTTTGATCAGGGAGAACATGCTGTTTCCTTCATAACTGTTGGTTCCCAGCATCAGGAGCCCTCCCCCGGGAGGCAGGCCGACATCAATCCCGGCCTGGTTTCCCAGGGAACCGAAAAGGATCCGGTCACCCACCTGGTAATCCTCCGTGAGGAACTGAAGGAACAGATCCTGGTTCCCCTCAGCGGTCCTGGTCCCCACAATCGCAAATCCCCCATCCTCCGTTTTTACAAACCTTCTTGCATGTAAGTCCGAATTTCTCTCTGAAATGGTTGCAAGCAGGAGTGAATTGGTGACCAGGAGTCCGTTGGTCTCGATCAGGTACACCAGCATCTCGCTTTTCCCGGACACATTGACCCTGTTGCCCAGGACCAGGTATCTTTCGGCGGCATCGGGGATGATACAGCAGGCGGATTCATCAAAGTTTCCTTCCAGGAATTCCACGTTGTAGCTGAGTTCGTCGTTGAGAATCAGGATCAGGATATCGGAATCATCGCTGTAGATGGTGTTATAAGTGCAGGCGCACAGGTACCGGTCACCCGTATTCAGGATGTAGTTGGCAGAAGCATTGTCCGAATAAAGGTTCTTGTAATTGAGGCTCAGTTCCAGGGAATCGCCCTCGTCCCTGAGCCCCATGACCATGATATCACGTTTCCCGTCCCTGACCTGGTATCCCGACAGGATGAAGCCGGAGGAGATCCCTTCCGCCGCGTGAAGGATGGACTCATCCTCGGACGAACCATAACGTCTTTTCCATATTTCCTCCCCGTCACTCGAGGTACGCACGATAAACAGATCCTTCGGAGGGGTGGCGGTCCCGTCGGGATCTTCCACATAACCGCACAGCAGGTATCCTCCCAGTCCGCCCCTGATCGCCACCATGGCATTGGCCCCGGAGTTGAGCCCTGCTTCGGTGTAGTATTTGGGAAATCCCGGTTTGGGGTTTCCGTATTCATCCGTGATGAAAAAGGCCATCCTGGAGCCTGAATCGGGAGAGGTAGCGATTCCGCAGATGGCAAATCCTCCGTTATCCAGCACGGCCAGATCGGTGGCCTGGTCGACGGAGTATCCCCCGAAGAACTTGATGAATTTTTGCGATTGTTCGGGGGACATTTCCCTTTCACAGGAAAAGAGCAGCCCGATCAGCCCCGCCAGTATGAGTATTCTGTAGTTCATGATTAATAATTCACGGTTTTGTAGAGATCCCAGGCCATTCCGAACGACAGGGTAAGGTAGTTCACCCTGAAGTCGCTGTCCACATGGTAAATCAACCACGTCAGGTTCTGGCTGTCGTAGCGGTGATCCTGATCATTCGTCAGGAAGAACCCGTAATTGAACCTGGGTTCAATGAATATCTTGCCGCCGGGGATAGGAAATTTGATGCCCAGACCTCCCGATCCCATGAGGTTCAACGGTTTTCTTGTGGCTGTGATTTTCTCCTTCTCAAGCACCACATCCCTCAGATAGAAGGTGCCCGTTTCGGTATAGCTCCTGGTGGCCGAAGCAGCGGCCGAGAACAGATATTCGGCTTCGATCCCGAACCGCATATATACGTTCACCCTGCTGCGGGGATTGAACATGATGGCAATGGAGACCGGGATACCCAGCAAATTTTCGTATTCATCATACTGATAGCCGGCAAAGGAGAAGGGCGCTCCCTCGTAGCTTACATGCAGCCTGGTGTACCTGACCTCAAATGAGGCTTCTGCGCTTCTTCCCATGTTCAGGTTCATGATCCCTCCCAGATGAAATCCCGGCACTGCGCTGGCAAACCCGCCGCCGTCGAGCTCCGGAACACCGGTGCTGTATTTTTCGATCAGCTGCGGAAAAGAGAGATTCCCGCCCAGGGTGAACCCAAGCGAACCGAATGACCTTTTTTCAGGAGGTGCCGTCTCCCGCTGCATTTGCTGCCGCCTTGCCAGCTCCGCCTGTCTTTCACGCTCCTGCTGTTCCTGCTGCCGCTCCGTTACCTGCTGCCGGGTCACCTCCTGGTGGTGTTTTTCGAACAGCTGCACGAATTCGCCCGGGTCGGCCGGGGAAGTGGAATAATCCGGGAACTTCTCAAGGAATTCCTTCATCAGGTTATCTGCTCGGTCCGGCAGGTAATCAAACAAATACGCGTTGATGACCAGTTTGTAGGCTTCCTGGAGCTGTTCGCCGGACAGGCCCGATTCGAGGCAGGGATTCAGCAATTCGGGCACCAGCTCCACCATGCCGGCCTCATACGCCTCCCTGGCATCTTCCAGCAGCTGGGAACAACCAACCTGGTCCTGTGCCCCGAGGGTCCGGCCCAGGAAAAAGAGTGTGATACCGATCAAGGTCCATGTACGCATAACAGATTCTGTTTTCAATTGTTTCCGGGACATGTCTGTTCGTAGGGAATTTCACTTCCAAAATACTGTCCCCATTCAGCCCGGGTGAGGTTCCGGCCCACACGGCTGCAAAAGTCACCCACCATCTGCGCCGCTCCGGAAGGCCTGACGATCAGCCGTGGAAATTCCGTGCTGCCGCTGTAAAAATACCTGCTGTTGCCGCTGAAACAGGCAGAGAGCACGAATCCGTTGTGATCCGGGAAGGTCACCGGGGGATGGCTCCAGTCGGATGTATTCCATAAATAAACCCTTCCGTCGTGGGAAACAGCAACAAGGCTTCTGCCGTCGGGACTGACCGCAAGGTCGGAAACCCTGGCACCCGGTCCGGTCAGGGTGGCCACGGTCCGCCTGTTGCTGCCCGACATGACCCGGATTGATCCGTTCAGCAGGCCAACCACCAGCTGTTGTCCCCCGGGACCGTAGGCAATCGCCCGGACATGGTTTTGCCCGAAATCGTTCAGCAGCCTCGGGTTCCCGGGAGCACTGGTGCTGACCTCGTAGAGCTTGCCGTCCCTGGTAGCCATTGCAGCCTGCTGGCCATCCGGTGAGACCGCTAGCGCGGAAGGCCTTGCATCCAGCTCGATCCAGGTAGATGCTTGCTGGCTTCCGTATTCCCATTTGAGGATCCGGTTGTCGGTACCTGCAGAGATAAAGCTCCCGCTGTTTCCGATGTTCTGAATGAAAAGGAATGTGTTCCCCTGCTCCATGTCCTGTTTCAGGACACTCCCGGATGACAGGCTGAGAAAGAGCATGCCCCCGCCGTTGGTGCCCACTGCGATCATTCGCTCGTCGGGACTGACGGCCAGACACTCGTTGTTGTAGCCGGTGCTGGCAAGCTGTGTCTGGGTTGCCCTGTTTTCATAGTTCCCGGGAAGAATCATGATGGTACCGTCACTGCCTGCCGTGATGATGCTGCCTCTTCCGTTGAGCCATTCAATGGCCCTGATGGAGCTTCTGATATTCGGGTAAATGTTGTATGCGGGAGAGATCAGTTCCTTCATGGCCGCATACAGCCCCTGATAGATGTCTGAATCATATGTTTTACCGCCGAACCTGCTGTTGAGCTGGTAAGCCTGGTAGGCAACCAGACCTTTCAGGTCCGGATTGTTTTCGATGCGGGTGCTGGTCAGGGCTGCTTCTTTTGCAGCGGACACGACCCTCCCCTGGTAAGCCCTGTCAACCGCCGGTTCTGGCTCCACAGGGGTACTTTCCCTGGCTGTGCTTTGGCTTTGGGTCACCCGTGTGTTCCGGCTATCCGATACCGTTTCCTGACGGGAACGCTCCTCGGTCCGGCTCTGGCTAACCGGCTCTTCCCGCCCGGGAGTCACCGTTGCCTCCCGTCCGGCGAGATCCTCCGTCCGCTCCCCGGTCCGTCCTTCCGTATCCGTGATACCTGCCTCTTCCAGCCCGGTGGATTCCTGTTCATCCGTATAACCTTCTGTCTCCTCGGTGGTGAAATCTTCGTTGAGACCGCCGGCTGCGGCCGTCGGCTGCCTGTTTTGCGGCGGCGTGTAGACATATTCCTCTGCGGTAGGTTGCTCCGGTTCTGTCCCCTCCTCCCGGTTGCGGGTCCCGAAGAAGATCAGGGCCAGCACGAGAACCAGCAACGCCATCACAGCGGTGACGGACCGGTTGATGATCCGCTTTCTCTTCTGGAGGACCACCTTCCTCTCCTCCTGCCAGACGTACTCCTCCTCGCTGGTTTTCAAAAAAACCATCGCCCTTTCGAAGGCCGGATTGTACTGGATCCCCCAGGCCGGAGTAGGCTGCTGTGTCTCTTTCCATTTGAGGGCAGTCTGCAATTCCGGTGGTTTCAGCAGCTCGGTCCTGCCCTGCTGATACAGCGCAGAAGCTTCAGACAGCCTGATGTACATTTTAATGGATTCCGCCTCTTCGGCCACCCACATGGCCAGACGCTCCCAGTTCCTGATCAGCGATTCATGGGACAGCTCAATGGTGGTATGCTGATTCAGGGTCACCGGTCCGGAAGGGGAAAGAAATGAACGGCCCTGTTTCCTGAAGTTCTCCGCCACTTCTGCCGACTCCTCCACGGTGCACTGGGCGATCCGGGCGATGGTTCCCAGCGTTGCGGGCCTGCGGAAAGCCTGGTGGTCATCGGTTTTTGCGGTGATCGTTTTAAACAGCCGCTCGCAGATCACTTTTTGCCTGTTGTCCAGCGCATCAAAGAGCTCATCCAGATGGCTGCCCAAGGCTGTCCGGATGGTCCCGACCGACTTGTAATCATTGATGGATATAGGTTTTTCCCTGCTCTTCCGGTGGACCCAGTGATCCCATGTACGCATCAGGGCATGCTGGAGAAGCGGCAGCTTGTCCTCGACCTTCGACAGGTCACTGATCAGAAATTCGACGAATCCGCTCTCGGCAGATGCACCCGCTTTCCGGATGGGTTCCGAGATGGCCCGGGAAAGTTCTTCCCGTGTCATGGGCTGCAGCATGAATTTGCTGCGGCCGATCTGCTCGGGAAGACCACGGAAGGCCGAGCAGGCATTCAGGAATTCCGTCTGTACGGAGAGGACCACGTGCATCCCGCTGATCTCACTTTCCGCCGCCTGCAGCAATAACTTCACCAGTCTGGAGGCCTCCTGGTTCTTACCGCCCTTCTTCACTGGCTGATCATTTCTGAACACATCCTCGAACTGATCGATGAAGATCAGGTAGCGGTGACTGCTCAGTCCTTTTTCATGGATCCATTCGATCAGGTTTTTGTCGTCCGACAGAAAGGCCTCCACATCGGCGTCATCGAACTTCTTGGGAAAGACCCGCTGGAACCCTTTTAAAAGACTCAACAGGGGCTGACTTCCCGGCTGCACGGTGATGGGGACCCATTCGTGGTCATTTTCAGAAAGCAGTGCGGGGATGATGCCCGATTGCACGAAAGAGGTCTTTCCCACACCGGAAATACCCGTAAGGGCCACAAACCGATTTTCCAGCAGCAGGTCCAGGAATGCCTTTACGGATTCCTCCCGTCCGAAGAAATATTGATCCTCCGCACTGGTGAACGGTCTGATACCCGGAAATGGATTTCGCTGAAGCACCTTTGTATCCAGTATTGTGGAATCACCCATATAAATTCAATATCAGGACCCGACTCTCCTTAAACAGGAAATGCGCTGTTCTTGTTTAAAATTCCGCAAAAAGTGTGCAATAAACTCACTTCATCGAAAAGCAATTCGATGAACTCCTCTTTTTCAATCAGATATGCAACACACTTCCCGCCTGCACCAAGATAACGAATTTGCTGCATTAATTCAGGCTGGTGGGCAGCAATTATTGCGATTCCCGATGAAAGTGGAGAAAAATCTCCCTCTTCGATTGATCTGGCCAGAATCACAACATTGCCATCCGACGGCAGTCTCCCATCATAAGTCCGCAGTCCCGATACCAGCTTGAACAGGGCGTTCAATCCCACGTTCGTAAACAATTCCCATTCGGACAGCCCCAGCACGGTCTCAATATACCAGCTTCCGGGATCCTCATGATCGAAAAAGCTGTTATCCGGAAAATCCGGCCGCTCCGACACGAGGCTGTACCGCTCAGGATCATTTTTACGTAATAATTGGGCTGCGGTTTCACGAATCCTTTTGTCCGGGTGAAATCCCTGGGCAAGGATCTGCTGTTCATCAAAAAACTCCTCTCTGCGTCCCATGATGTCCAGTGCACAGATCCTGACAAAATGTCCCAGCTGCATGCCGTCCCTGTTGAGGATCTTGGTGAGAAGGGGTTTGAAAGGAAATATCTCAACCGGGAACAGCAGGTGAAGTTTATCAATTTTTTCTCTGACGGAAATATCTTCAAAATAAGTAATGAGCAGTGTTTTCAAAGGAGGTTTCACCAGGAGGTCCAGCAATTCGATGGCGATGGCCCGGTTCCCGGGATCGCGGTCCTGCAGGTTTGCCTGTATCCGCTGCACCGACCGGCGGTCATAGATCATGGCAAGCAACATCAGGATCAGCCCGTTCACGTCCCTGATCTCGTCATCCATGGCACGGGCGATGGCCCCTTCGGGTTCACTGAGACCGGTGGAGATTTTCGCCGCCAGGTTCCAGGTGCCGGTCCGCACCAGCCTGAGGATCGCATTCTGAATGGTGGCGGACTGGATCTCCGTTGCCCGGAAGCTGCTTTCGTACAGGCTTCTCACCGTTGCATGAAAGATCTCCCGGTGGTGATAATCCAGTTTGCCCAGGATCAGCTGGAGCGAACGGGCTCCTCCGATGGCAGCCATGCAGGAAATGATCCGTTTCTGGCAGACAATACTGGCACCGGGCTTATGAAAAGAAGCTTCCAGGTCATCCAGCACCCTTTCGCCCTGACTGACAAGCGCCGACCACGCGGTGACGTAAAGATCCGGATGACCCAGGAATCCCGCCAGCGGTTCCCCGATCCCGTCCGATTCCAGCAGTGCAGCCGTGGAGATGGCAACACTGCTTAGATTGAGGTCATGGCTCCTCAACAGCGATACCACCTGGGGAAGGTATTCCGGATCCCGTTCCTGGGCCACATGGTAAAGCGCTCCGAGGACCTCGTTCTTTTCATTCGACCTGAATGCATCATCGACCATCAGCTTCTCTTCAGGCCTGCCGCGTTCATCATAGAACCTGTCCAGCCGCTCCTTGATGAACGCCTCCTGCAGCCCCAGCTTCCCCCTCAAGCGTCTCTTTCCAAGCTGCCGGATCCGGTCTTTCAGTGCGGGATCCTGCTCTCGCAGGAGCATCTGGCTCAGCGTCAGATCGGGCAGACCGGGCGATGATTTTAACAGGTGCGTCCAGATGAGTTCACGGACGCCCGCGTGGGAATGCTCCAGAAGGAACAGCAGGTTTTCCCTGGAAGTGTAATGGAAAAAATAAGGATTGAACAAGATCATTTCCACGGGAAAGGAGGTCTGCTCCAGGTCGGTTTTTGCCAGCTCCTGCACGTTTCGTTCCGATGTCTCTCTCAACCTGTCCGATTCCAGCGTGCCTTTCAGCAGCCTGCGATAATTCCTGTACAGGGCAATGCCCGTCAGTACCCATAAAAAGAGGATCATCAGGAGGAGGTAGGTCACGTGGATGATCCCGACAAAACTGATCAGTACCACAGCGGCAAGGAAAAATCCCGTGGCAAAAACAGCAATCTGATTGAGGATCCCCTCGATCCCCCGCTGTGCCAGCACCCTTTCCCGGCGGTCCAGGGTCTGATAGATGATCTTCATGGAAGGGTCTTCCATGGAATCTTTCAGCGTCCGGTCCATCAGTTTGGAGAGGATGATCATCAGAAAGAAATAGGAGATGGTTGTTGCACCCCCCGGATAACCGTAATTCTGGGCAGCCAGCGCACTTGCCACGGTCAGGATGATGAGTACAAAAGGCGCCGTGAGCAGGGTGGTCATGAGGCCGAACTTCTTTTTCACCCATCCGAACAGGTGACGCTTCATGATCCAGGCCAGGATCATCATGCTCCCGAAGAAAAATCCGAAGAATGTCACCAGCGACACTCCCTCCGGGATGCTGCTCCCGGAAGCCCACAGAAAGGAATAATGCAGGATCACGGATATGCCTGCACCCATGATCATGAAAGCTGCCATCAGACCGGTGTACCGGTGAGAAAAGAGCCCGAAGGCACCTGTTCCCGGACCGGAAAACCTGAAGGGGTATCGCTTCTGATCGGTTTTCATCCAGAGGAGCAACTGCATGACCGCCGCAAGAAGCAGACCGCCCAACCCCGGATAAAGCAGATCTAACGTGCGCATCCCCTCTGCTTCCATGAAAGGTGCGGCGTAGAATCCCAGGACCATTCCGCCGATCAGGGTCGCTTCGATCAGCCCCGAAAACTGCTTCCGGTTCCCGCCCTGCAACAATCCCCTCACCGTACTCCAGAATCCCAGCAATGTCATCAGGATCAGGGGACCCATTAGCACGAACAGGGCGAATTCAACCTTTTCCCTCTGGAAAATCCCGGTCAGCATCACGCCCGTGAGGAGCATGACCAGGATCAGGTTCAGCATGCCGAATGCACTGACGCCCATTCTGGTACGCAGAAAATTGAAGATGGCGATCAGGACGATCCCAGCCCCCCCGGAGATCATGAATGCCAGCGGAACCCTCTCGGCGCCGAATCGCTCCAGGAAAATCACATTGGCCGAGAGGTCAAAAAGAGCGATAAAGAATCCACAGCCCGCTGACTGAAGAAGCAGGGCGACCAGGATGTTCCTCTCGCTTTTTTGAGTCCGGAAAAATCTTCCGATCACAGCATGCATTTTCCTGAATATCTGTTAGATTCAGCCTGTTCTATCAAGCGGGCAAGCGGCAGGATGAATCTTTACAATAAAGGGATTAATTGGATATCATTCAAAAGATTTAATGAACAGGATCCATTGAATAACAATTCATTTTATCAGATTATATTGTATTTTTATTTGTGAGCCGGAAATTATTTTGTTTAATTTATCTACTGATTCTTTTAAACAAAAAAGCATCCGAAGTGTTAACTGTTTGATTAAATCCGATTGTTTTGAAGATCCTGACCTCAAAGACCGACCCTGCATCCGGCGAGTTTCTCCGCAGGAAGAAGCGGACCCTCTCGCTGCTCAATGAGCTGAGATCCCACCTCTCCTCCTCCCTGCCGGGCGGACCCCGGCAGGCCAGGGAGAAACACCTGGCCAGGGGAAAGTTGCTTGTGCGCGACCGCATTAACCTGCTGCTTGATGCGAACACCCCGTTCCTTGAACTGAGTCCGCTGGCCGCATTCGGACAGTACGAGGACCAGTTCCCCGCTGCGGGGATCGTGACGGGAATCGGACTGATCCACGACAAGGAGGTGATGGTCGTGGCCAACGACGCCACGGTAAAGGGAGGCACCTATGTGAGGGAGACCATCAAAAAGCACCTCCGGGCCCAGCAGATCGCCCTCCAGAACCGCCTGCCCTGCGTGTACCTGGTGGATTCGGGCGGGGTATTCCTTCCCAACCAGGCGGAGGTGTTCCCCGACAGGGACGATTTCGGAAGGATCTTTTATAACCAGGCCAGGCTGTCGGCTGAGAGCATCCCGCAGGTGTCCGTGGTCATGGGGTCATGCACCGCGGGGGGTGCCTACGTGCCTGCCATGAGCGATGAAACGATCATTGTCAGGGACCAGGGCACAATTTTCCTGGGCGGTCCCCCGCTGGTCAAAGCGGCTACAGGGGAGGAGGTGACAGCCGAGGAACTGGGGGGTGGACTGGTGCATGCGGGGATCTCCGGAGTGGCGGATCACCTCGCCGAGAATGATCAGGATGCCCTGCAAAAGTGCAGGGACATCTTCGAGACCATCTTTGTCGCGGAACGTCAGCCACTGGAAAAAACCGCCCCGAAAGATCCCCTGTATGACACCGAAGAGTTGTACGGACTGATCCCCGAATCCCTGAAAGAACCTTATGACGTGCGGGAGATCATCGCCAGGCTTGTGGATGGCAGCGAGTTTTCCGAATTCAAGGAAAATTACGGGACTTCCCTCGTCACGGGCTTCGCCAGGATCATGGGTTATCCGGTCGGGATCATCGCGAACAACGGGATCCTTTTTTCGGAATCCTCACTGAAAGGCACCCATTTTGTCGAACTCTGCGACCACCGCGGCTTCCCCATCATTTTCCTGCAGAACATTTCGGGGTTCATGGTGGGAAAAAAATATGAACACGGTGGGATCGCCAAGGATGGTGCCAAGATGGTCCATGCGGTCTCCAACACCAGGGTTCCCAGGTTCACCGTGATCATCGGCGGTTCCTTCGGTGCGGGAAATTATGCCATGTCGGGCCGCGCCTACGATCCCCACCTTTTATTCATGTGGCCCGGGGCAAAGATCTCCGTGATGGGTGGAGAACAGGCGGCCGACGTGCTGGCCACCATCAAGGAAGAACAGCTTCAGGCGGAAGACAGGGCCCTTACGGCGGAAGAGCGGGAGCGCATCCGGAGGCCCATCCTGGAGAAATACGAGCGGGAGGGATCCGCCTATTTCAGCACCTCCAGGTTGTGGGACGACGGGATCATCGATCCCGCCGATACCAGGCGGATCCTCGCCCTCTCCATCTCCATGTCCCTGAACCGCAAATTCAGTCAACCCCGCAAGGGGATATACAGAATGTGATATGGAACACTACGAAAATATCCTTCTCGAATCGAACGGAGCGGTGGCCGTCCTCACCCTGGCCAGGGAGGAGGTGCACAATGCGATGAATATCGTGATGATCAGGGAGCTCACCCATGCATTTGAATCCCTGAACCGGCGGGACGAGATCCGGATTATTTTGCTTCGTGCGAAAGGAGAACATTTCTCAGCGGGAGCGGACCTGAACTGGATGCGTGCGGGCACGGAGCAATCCCGCGAACAATTGCTGGCTGAGAGCAGGGAGCTTGCAACGCTTTTCAGGCACATTCAGCATTCGGACCATGTGGTGGTCGCGGCGGTACAGGGCAAGGTGATGGGAGGGGCCAACGGACTGGTCGCTGCATCGGACATCGTGGTTGCCGAGGAAAATGCCTGGTTTGCATTTTCAGAGGTGCGGCTGGGTCTCATTCCCGCCACGATTGCGCCGTACGTGCTCAGAAAGATCGGGTACAGCAGGACGGCCGAATGGATGCTCACCGGGCGGCTGTTTGATGCAAGGGAAGCGCTCGGAGCCGGACTGGTGCATGTGGTATCCGCTGAAGGCAGGCTGAAGGAAACGGCGCATGCGCTGATCAGGGATCTGCTGTCGAACGGTCCATCTGCCATGAAAGGGGTCAAATCCATGTTGAATACCCTTGAAAAGCAGGACGACCCCGACCGGATCATTGAATACACAGCTGAGCTGATCGCCGGATACCGGACCTCGGAAGAGGGACAGGAAGGGATCAGTGCTTTTTTTGAAAAGAGAAGACCGGGCTGGTATGAAACATATTGAAAAATTTCAGAAGGTCCTCGTGGCCAACCGGGGCGAAATCGCCTGCAGGGTGATCCGCGCCATCCGGGAACTGGGGAAACTGGCGGTGGTGATCCATTCGGATGACGACCGTACCCTGCCGTTTGTCATGGAGGCCGATGAGGCGTATTCCCTCGGATCGGGCAGTCTGTCGGATACATACCTGAACAGCATTAAAATACTGGAGATCGCCAAAGCAGCCCAGGTGGACGCGATTCATCCGGGATACGGATTCCTGTCCGAGAATGCCGCATTTGCTGCCCTGTGCCGAGAGCAGGGGATCATTTTCATCGGTCCCCGTCCCGAAGTCATTGATCTGATGGGAAACAAATCGAACGCGAGAAGCAAAGCCGCCTCCCTGGGACTCCCTGTGCTCGAAGGCATCGTAAAAGACACCGAAACCCTTATCCGCTCCAGGGAATCACTCCCCTACCCGGTATTGATCAAGCCCTCGGCAGGGGGGGGCGGAAAGGGGATGCGGATCGTCCATTCACCGGACAATTTTGAACAGGAAGCGCGCGAGGCATCGAGGGAAGCACTGAACTATTTTGGATCGGGGGACCTGTACGTGGAGCGGTACCTGGAGAATCCCAGGCACATCGAGGTGCAGGTGATTGCCGATCACCACGGACATGCGGCCCACCTGTTCGAACGGGAATGCTCCCTTCAGCGCAGGTACCAGAAGATCATTGAGGAGGCGCCTTCCGGTTTCATCTCGGAGGACACCAGGGAAAGGATCACGGCCAGCGCCCTGGCGCTGGTGAACGGCATCGGCTATACCAGTGCAGGTACGGTTGAGTTCCTGATGAACAGCAAACAGGAGTTTTTTTTCCTGGAAATGAACACGAGGATCCAGGTGGAACATCCTGTGACGGAAATGGTCACGGGAATCGACCTGGTCAAGGAACAGATCCGGATCGCGGAGGGACGTCCCCTTTCATTCAGCCAGGAGGAGATCAAAATCTCCGGACACTCCATTGAAGCCAGGATCTATGCGGAAAATCCCGGGAAGGGTTTCATGCCCTCCACCGGACGCATCGATACCCTGACCGTCCCCGCCGATGGCATCACCAGGATAGACAGCGGTTACAGGGCAGGGAACCTGGTAGAACCCGCATACGATCCCATGATCTCCAAGATCATTGTCCGCGGGTCCGACAGGGAGGAAGGCAGGACACACCTGATCAGGGCGCTGAAGGAATTCAGGATCACAGGGCTCCATACAAACAGGGATTTCCTCATTGAATTGCTCCGGTCGCAGGAATTCACCGGGAACAAAATTCACACCAGGCTGGTCGACGAAAAACTGGACCGCCTGATGCGGCTGAATGCAAAAAGGAGAAAAGCGTGGGACCTGGAGATGCTGCTGTCGGCCGCCACCCTGATCGCCCTTCAGAAGGACGCCGGCAGGCATCCCTGTTCCGCATCCCCGTGGCACAGCATCGGTCACTGGAGGATCCTGCCCTTCATCGTGCTGGAGATTGACCATACCACATACCGGATCCGCTATGAATTGCTGAAGGGAAGAGAAAAACTGAGACTGCACATCGGGGAAAGGGACTATGACATTTCCCTGGAGAGCAGGAAGGGCAACAGCTTCTGGATAAGGATCAACCAGCATCTGCTGAAGGTCTGGGGGATCACCGATCGCTCGGACATTCTGCTCGATCTGGACGGGCATTTTTTCAAGCTTCGGCGAATGGATATTCTGGACCGCCGCTACATCGCAGTTCATAAAAAGCGGGACAGCGAAAAGCAGACGGAGATGAACGCACCCCTGAACGGAAAGGTGGTACAGATCAATGTAACACCGGGAAGCAAAGTGGTGAAAGGAGATGCACTCCTTGTCATTGAATCGATGAAAATGGAAAATAAAATACTGGCACCCCGCACTGCCTCGGTGAATGAAATTCTTGTCTCCGTGGGCAGCCAGGTCAGCCTGAACCAGACATTACTTACTTTTAAATCAAATTGAAACTCATATGAAAGACCCTTTTTTGACGGACCGGCATTTTCAGTTCATTGAACAGGTAAAGGATTTTGCCGAGCGTGAGATCAGACCCGTGGCGGCTGAACTGGATGAACATTCGGAATTTTCCACCGAACTGACCCGGAAAATGTTTCAGATGGGATTGCTGCGGATCAACCTGCCCGAGAAGTACGGAGGGATGGGGATGGATACCCTCTCCTACATCCTGGCCGTGGAAGAACTCTCCAGGGTGGACGCCTCCCAGGCAGCCACCGTGGCGGCCCATAACTCACTGGGTATCGCCCCCATCTATCAGTATGGCACCGACCGCCAGAAAGAGAAATTCCTTCCCATGCTCACCTCCGGGGAGCAATTATGGGCTTTCGGGCTGACAGAGCCCAACGCGGGATCTGACTCCAACAATACGGAGACAACCGCCGAACTGAAAAGCGGCAGGTGGATCATCAACGGAAAGAAGATCTATATCACCAACATTTCCTCTCCCTTGTCGGGGGGCATCACGGTACAGGCAGTCACCGGGAGTCCCGGTGATCCCCGGAAAGAGCTCTCCGTGATCCTGGTTGAACGCAACACGCCGGGTTACAGCGTGGAGACGATCCGGACAAAAATGATGTGGAGGGCGGCGGATACCGGCAGGGTCTATTTCGACAATGTGGAGGTCCCGGAAGAGAACCTGCTCGGGGAACGGGGCAAGGGAGCAAAGATCATGCTTGCCACGCTCGACGGAGGCAGGCTCTCCATTGCCGCCATGGGACTCGGGCTGGCCAGGGGCGCCTTCGAAATGGCCATGGAATATGCCTCTAAAAGGATCCAGTTCGGGAAACCCATCAGGAGTTTCCAGATCAATTCTTTCAAGCTCGCAGACATGGCCACGAAGATCGAGCTGGCCCGCAACCTGCTGTATAAGGCTTGCTGGCTGAAGGATCAGAAACTGCCGTTCGGCAAGGAAGCGGCCATGGCAAAGCTGTACACCTCGGAGATTGCGAGGGAGGTTGCCAATGAGGCCCTTCAGATCCACGGGGCGCACGGACTGATGAAAGAGAATCCCATCGAGCGGTTTTACCGCGACCAGCGCATCCTGGAGATCGGTGAGGGTACCTCCGAGATCCTGCGGCTGGTGATCGCCCGCAAACTGGGAATCCGATAAACAACCCTTTTCATGGAACATCTTGAAAGCAGAAAACGGGACCACATCGAGCTGGCATTCAAATCACAGACCGGGATCCCTGAGATGGACCGGAGGTTCCACTATGAACCGATGCTGCAGGCGCATCCCGGTCAGGGATTGCAGCCCTTCACGTTCCTGGGGAAGACCCACAGGGTTCCCATGTGGGTGAGCAGCATGACCGGCGGGACCAGGATGGCCGGCACGATCAACCGGAACCTGGCCATGGCGTGCAACGAGTTCGGGATGGGAATGGGACTCGGCTCCTGCCGGATCGTCCTTGAAGATGATACCTATTTCGGGGATTTCGACATGCGGGGGATCATCGGCGATGATCTTCCCTTATGGGCCAACCTGGGCATTGCACAGATCGAGGAGCTGGTTGCGCGCAACAAAGTTTCCGCTGCTGCAGCGCTCGTGGAAAAGCTGCGTGCTGACGGCCTGATCATCCATGTGAATCCCATGCAGGAGTGGTTCCAGCCGGAAGGGGATATCCTTGCCCGCCCTCCCCTGGAGACCATTCAAAGGTTCATGGACCGGTTCAACCACCCGCTCATCGTGAAGGAAGTGGGACAGGGCATCGGTCCGGAAAGCCTCCGCCAGCTGTTTCAGCTGCCGCTTCAGGCAATTGAATTCGCAGCTTTTGGGGGAACAAACTTTGCCCGGGTGGAACTCCTGAGGGACGAAAATACCTCCAAAGAACTCTACGAACCGCTTTCCCGTGTGGGAGAGGATGCCGTTTCCATGCTGGAGGATGTAAACGATATTGCACGCAAGGGACCAACCGCCTGCCGGGAGGTGATCATTTCCGGCGGGGTAAAGACATTTCTGGACGGGTATTACCTGATCAGGAAATCTGTGCTGCCGGCTGTTTACGGAATGGCATCCACATTTCTGAAGTACGCAAGGGAGGATTATGAACAGCTGAGCGCCTACATCCATTCCCAGGTGAAAGGGCTGGAAATGGCATACGCATACCTTACCCTGAGAACCTGAACGGTCATGTCATCACCGCACATCGTACAGGGTTTTTCGAAGCTCTCCCGTCCGGAAAAACTGGAGTGGCTGCGGAAACAGGGCCTACTGGCCGAAGAGCGTCTCCGGCACTTCAAGGGACACATGCATCCGGATCCGCGGATCCAGGAGATCTATGAGGAGATCAGCGAGAATACGGTGTCCAATTATTTTCTTCCTTTCGGGCTCGCACCCAATTTTCTGATCAACGGCGAACTGATGACCCTTCCCATGGTCATTGAAGAAAGCTCCGTGGTGGCCGCCGCCTCCCATGCCGCCAAATTCTGGGCCATGAACGGGGGATTCCACGCGGAGGTCACGGACACCCTGAAGGTGGGACAGGTCCATTTTACCTGGACCGGAGGGGAACAAGCACTGCTGGATGCATCCGGAACCATCGCGGACAGATTAAAGCAATCGGTAAGACCCCTTACATCCAGGATGGAACAGCGCGGAGGCGGGGTGGAAAAGATCACTGTCCGGCGCGGCAGCAGGGAACTCCCCGGTTATTACCAGCTTTTTGTGACATTCCGCACCGCCGATGCCATGGGTGCCAATTTCATCAATTCGGTCCTGGAGGCCATGGCGGAAGGATTTCCCCCGCTGGTGGAATCCATGGGACTGGAAGGGGAGCTTTCCATTGTGATGTCCATTTTGTCAAACTACACCCCCGAAAGCAGGGTGACCTGCCGGGTGGAGGGGGATGTGAACCTCTTCAACGGGCTGGACCGCCGTATGTCCGGGAAAGAATTTGCCCGAAAATTCAAACTGGCGGTGGATATCGCCGGGCATGACCCTTACAGGGCCGTGACCCACAACAAGGGGATCTTTAACGGGATGGATGCGGTGGTCATGGCCACCGGGAACGATTTTAGGGCCGTGGAAGCCTGCGGCCATGCCTATGCCGCCAGGAACGGCAGGTACGCCGCCCTCTCGCACGCTGAGCTTTCCGGAAACACATTCCGTTTCACCCTGGAGGTCCCCCTGGCCCTGGGAACGGTGGGGGGACTGACGGGAGTCCATCCCCTGGCCGGAGCTGCCCTTGAAATCCTGGGGCATCCTTCAGCACAAAAACTCATGCAGGTGGTGGCTGCGGCCGGACTGGCCAATAATTTCAGTGCCGTCCGTTCCCTGGTCACTTCCGGCATCCAGCAGGGTCACATGAAAATGCACCTGAGCAACATCCTCAGGCGGCTCGGAGCCAGCGCGGAAGAGACGGTGAAGGTGGAGCATTATTTCAGGGACAGACCGGTCTCTTATGCCGGGGTGGTGAAGTTCCTCGGGTCCGTCAGGGGTGAATCAACGGAATGATGAACAACTTTTATGCACACGGCAAATTACTGCTGACCGCCGAGTACATGGTGATCCACGGCTCAAGCGCCCTGGCCCTGCCCCTTCGGGTGGGACAATCAATGAAAAGGATCCGCTCGGACCGGCGCGATGTCTTTACCTGGATGGCCCTGTATGAGGACCGTCCATGGTTCAGTGCCGTCATCGATCCGCTCCACCTGAAGGTCCTGGAGAGCAGCGACCCGGAGAAAGCTTCAATACTCACCAGAATCCTGGAAGCATGTATCGAACTGATGCCCTCCTTCCAGAAAGAGTTGTTCAGCTGGGACGTGGAGACCAGCCTGGAATTTTCCCCCTCCTGGGGATTTGGAAGCAGCTCCACGCTGACCGCGCTTCTGGCCGAATGGGCGGAGGTCAATCCCCTGGACCTGCACTTTCTGACCGCACCTGGTTCGGGGTATGATGTGGCATGTGCCATTGCTGACGGACCCATTGTGTATAAAATCCGGGACGGATCGCCCCATTACAGGCATATTCCCTTTCATCCCCCGTTTTCAGACCGGATATATTTTGCCTGGCTGGGCAGCAAACAGCAGACGGAGAAACACCTGAAGCAGGTCATTGAAAAAATGCAGGTGGGATATGAGGAGATTCACCGGTTCAGCCAGCTTACAGAAGAGATGATCAGCGCCACCGATCCCGGTATTTTCGGAAAACTGATGGAGGAGCACGAAGAGGTGCTCGCCGGGATCCTGGGGATGGAAAGGATCGCGGCAACCCGGTTCAAATCCCTACCAGGCCACGTAAAGTCCCTGGGAGCATGGGGTGGAGATTTTGTCATGATCGCCTCCACGGCGGATGAGAAAGAACTGTATGCATATCTTCACGAAAAAAACATCCGGGTGATCTTCAGGTATGATGACCTGGTCCTGGACAACATCAGCCGGAACAAATCCCTGGAAACGGAATGAACAGAAGCCGAACGCTGGAACAGATGGTATGATGAAACAATCCTACGAGAAGACCCTGCTGGAAGAAATCCGGAAATCCGGAAGAAAGGTTTACCCGCCCGCTGCAGGGAAGACAGGCTGGTCCTGTCCCTCCAACATTGCCATTGTGAAATACTGGGGCAAAAAGATCTTTCAGATCCCCACGAACCCATCCCTGAGCATGACCCTGCAGGAGGCCAGGACCCTCACCCGGGTGGAATATGATTATGATCCGAAGCGCAGCCGCCGGGAGATCAGCTTCCGGTTCGAAGGCAGGGAGGTCCCCGCGTTTGAAGAACGGATCACTTCCTATATCAGCCGCATGCAGGCGTACATCCCCTGCCTGTCCCATACCTCCCTGAAGATCGATTCCCGGAACACCTTCCCCCACTCTTCAGGGATCGCTTCCAGCGCCTCCTCCATGGGCGCGCTGGCCATGTGCCTGGTCACGCTGGAACAGGAAATCAACCGGGGCACCACACCCGGCGATCTCCTTAGAAAAGCTTCCTTCATCGCCCGCCTGGGCTCCGGCAGCGCTGCCCGCTCCGTTTATCCCCGCCTGGCCCTCTGGGGCAAATCAGATTCCTGGACCGGATCAAGCGATGAATTCGCCGTCCCCGTGACCGGTTTCCACAAGGAATTCGAAGGGATGCGTGATGCCATCCTGATCGTGGAATCGGGACAGAAGAAGGTCTCCAGCAGCGCCGGTCACCAGCTCATGGAAAAAAACCCTTTTGCGCCGGTACGATTCGACCAGGCCCGCGGGAACCTCTTCCGGCTGCAAACCATCCTGGAGCAGGGCGACTGGACCGGGTTCATCTCCGTAATGGAAGAGGAGGCACTCACGCTTCATGCGATGATGATGACCGGCAAACCTGGATACCTCCTGATGCAGCCGGGTACGGTTTCCATCCTCCACCGGATCATGGAATTCAGGGAAGAGACGGGTTACCGGGCAGGTTTTACCCTTGATGCCGGGGCCAATGTGCACCTGCTGTACTCCCGCCAGGATGCCGGTGCCGTGGAACAATTCATTACATCCGAACTCCTGAAGTTCTGTGAAGAGGGGGTGCTGATCAGGGACTTCATGGGAGAGGGACCCGAAAAAATCAGGCCATGAATCCATCAGGCGCTCAGGATTCCTATCCCTCAAAGATCATGCTGGTGGGCGAATACGGCGTGGTGCTCGGAGGAAGCGCCCTGACCGTGCCCTTCCGGAAGTTTTCCACCCGCGTCAGGCATGTCGGTGAGGCTTTCGCCGGGAGGGGGACTTCCCCCGGCAGGGAGGTTGACGTGCGTATGTCCCAAAAGGTCCTGCAGGACATCTTTGCTTACCTCCGGGATCTTCCCCCAGATGCATTCCATGCGGCACCTGACCTAGCGCTTTTCCGGGCCCGACAAAGTGACTACTGGTTTGATTCGGACATCCCCGTGGGATACGGCCTGGGGAGCTCGGGCACGGTCAGCGCGGCCGTCTATGACCTCTTCTTCCCCGGCGCGGAGAAGGTCCCGCTGGCGGACAGGAAAGAGGACCTGGCAATCATCGAATCCTTTTTCCATGGAAAAAGTTCCGGGGTGGATGCGCTCACCTGCCATGCGGGGGTTCCCCTGCATTTTGGAGGCGGGGGGACGATCCGGAAGGCGGAGCTGGATCTCACCGGGCTGACCGGTGGTTACCGGTTTTTCCTTCTCGACTCGGAGATCAAATTTGATACGGGACCACTGGTGAGGTACTTCCTGGAACAGATGAAGGATCGGGGATACGAAACCGCCATCCGGGAAGAATACCTGCCGTTGAACGACAGGCTGATCGAAGCCCTGCTGGGCAGGAGCGAGGCGGACATCGGCCTGCTGGTTCGCCTGCTTTCCGATTTCCAGTTCAACCATTTCCGCAGAATGATCCCGGATCACATGACGGATGTCTGGATCGAAGGACAGGTCTCCAATGATTATTACCTGAAACTGAATGGTTCCGGAGGGGGATTCATGCTGGGGATCACCCATCACACCGTTGTGGAGACACTGGAAGAGCGCTGGGGGAAAAAGCTGGTTTGGGTCCGCTGAACTGTTCAAAATCGCCGGACAATGCTTGACTTCTGCATCCAGGATGTTGTAACTTTCTCATAGTTATATAATCCCATGACGGGATGAAAAGAATCGTCTGGTTTCTTCCAGTGATCATTGTGGGATTCTCGCCGGTTTACCCGCAGAATGTGAATATCCCTGATACATTATTCTTATATACACTTATAGATTATGGAGTCGATACCAATGGTGACGGTCAGATCAGTTATGAGGAAGCGGCGGCAGTTAATTATCTGAATCTTTCATATGGTTGGTGGTGGTGGCAGATAAAGAGTCTGGAAGGGATTGAAGCATTTGTCAATCTGGAAACACTTGACTGTTCCGGTAACCTGTTAACCAGCCTGGATGTATCGGGGTGCACTGCTCTTAAACTGCTGGACTGCTCAGGGAATGATTTAATCAATCTGAATATCTCAGGGTGCAGTGATCTAAATGTGTTGCATTGCGATGACAATCTGTTAGACACGCTGGATGTGGCAGGATCAGGTACCCTGGTTTCTCTTACATGCGAAAATAACCGGTTCACCAGTCTGGACATTTCAGGGTGTACCGCGCTGGAGGAATTAAAGTGCTCCGGAAACCGGTTGACCGGTCTGCTCCTTTCCGGCCATGCAACGCTGAAAGAACTGAATTGCAGTGATAACCTGATTGACACGCTGGATGTATCAGGGTGCACCGCTTTACAATTGTTGTTCTGTGACGGGAACCCCATCACCAGCCTGGATGTTTCGGGATGTACCGCTCTTTATATTTTGTCCTGCAACGGGCACCAGCTGACCAGCCTGGATGTATCAGGCTGCAGTGCGCTGGAATTACTGGAGTGCCACGGAGACCTGCTGACCACGCTGGACATATCGGGATGCACCTCTTTATATGAGCTGGATCTGAGCAATATGCCCAACCTGCAGATGGTTTGTATCTGGTTCGTGCCCCCTCCGATCTATATCAACACAACAGGCAGCCCAAACGTATATTTCACCACAGAATGCAGCACCACCATCGGCAAGCCGGAAGAAACAGGGGAAATCAAAATTTATCCGAATCCTGCCGGTCAGCTGTTACACATCGAAACGAAACAACCCGGACATTATCCGATTGAAATCACCTCCCTGGATGGCCGGTTGATATATATGGCAACCGTGGACGGGAAAACCCACCAGGTTGACATGACCCGATATGGCAAGGGCACCTACATCATCACGGTCAGGTCCGAAGCACATGTATGGCAGGAGAAGGTGATCAGGTACTGAAATTACAGGTCTGAAGGAGGGTCAGTTCACCACGAAGGGGATCCGTTTCTCTATGAAAGCCCCGGCATCGTCATACCCCCTGATCAGGATCTCGTAGGTTCCCTTCACATCCGATGTCTGAAAGCTGAAACTGCTTTTTTCACCGGGATTCAGATTCACACCCGGATCCCAGAAAAGGGTGTTCCTCAGGTCGGGGAAATGGGGATCTTCCGGAGGGGTTTCGGGAGGGTTGGCTTCAGGCCCGGCCAGCATCTGGTAGTCCACCAGGAGCCCGGATGAGGGCAGGTCAATATACCCCAGGTTGCCTTCGCGGGTGATCACGTTGACGATCCCGCCGAAGGTCACATCGCCCCTGACGTAGGGTGCATTCACCACCTCGATCCTGTCCACAAGACCGGGAGAAACCGCAAGCAGGGCCTTCACATCGAAAATGGCCACCCCGTCGATCATCACCAACGATTTGTATACCCCCAGGTCGGGATGGTCTCCCAGTATCTGCAATTCTTTACCTCCCCTGTTTTTCCTCACCAACACATGATGTACCAGTTCGATAAAATATTCTTCCAGGTTGGCCAGGTTTATAAAATCGTCGAAACGAATGGTAGCGGACGGACGGCCGTAGAAGAATCCACCGGCAGTTGTTGTTTCGTCTCCATTGTTTTGGGGATCCGATGGATCCGGTTGAGGACCGGTGACATACTGCTGCATCACCTGTGCATTGACTGAAAGTCCTGTAGCCAGGCTCCTGGCCGGATCATCCGGCAGAACAGGAAAGGAGGGGAGCCAGATGTTCCCGTTGCTGAAATCCTGGTCGATCAGGAGCTCAATGTGCTCGAAATCCTCATGCTGGGCGGAAATAAACAGATCCTCACGGCCGTGACGGTCCGGGAATGCCAGGTAAAACCGGCCTTCCGAATCGGAATAACAGCAGTAAAAATTGCCCTCCTCTCCTAACACGGACACGTAGATGACGGCATAAGGCACCGGCTTCTCTTCCGGTCCGCTTACCGCGGTACCCGTCAGGGCCGCATCCCTGGTTTCCGGAATGAAATCCATCCGTCCCTGTCCAGAGATGCTGCATCCCGGACCTGAACCATACTGGAACCCATGTGTCCCATCTTTGGAAACCGAAATACAGATCATGGCGGCGCGGTCAGGATCGTTCCATTCCAGCAAGGCCTCCACCTTCTCCCTGGAACCGTATTCATCTCCGGGGAGGATGCAACTGAGTTTTCCGTCCTGGTCCGGATCCGGGTATAATATGGAAGGATCTGCCGTGAAAGTTCCTGCAGTATCGGTCTCCAGGACCGAATTATTGAATGGATCGATGATCCGGAGGGGAAGGTATGTGAATGATTCCGGGCCACAGTTTCGCATCCAGCTGGTATAAGCTTTCAGATAGTGTGTTCCCGATGCGATATCCTGCGGAATGGTGATTACTCCCGTTCCGCCGGTGGGACCTACTGAGAATTTTTCCCTTGCCAGCGCCATTCCGGAAGGGGTAATGAGTTCCACGTGAAGGACTTCGCTCCAGGGAAGCGATCTCACCGTTTCACTGCTCCGGTTGAAGATCCGGAACCGGATTGTCTCCCCTGAAATATAGATGCTCCGGTCTGTCATCAGCACAAATGCTTCTTCATGCACTGCCACTGCACTACAGTGCAGCACAGGAAAGATGCCCTGCGCAAACAGGGTGATCCAGAGGATACGGAGGGCGATATGGATCCGGTTGCCTGTCATCATTGTGGCCAGAAATCAGGCGGTTCTCCCGAGCTGCCCCGGTACAGGCGGCAATCCAGGCACTCCTGGTCGGTTTCTCCGGTAATGATTTCTCCCGTTTCCGGCCAGGTGGCCCTGGATAAAAAGATCGGGAGGTCCTGCAGGCGGAAATAGTTTAACCTGGGAAATTGGAAAGTCGGGAAACAAAATATGCGGTCAGGTACTTCCAACCCTTCCACATCCCTGATAAAGATCCGCTTCTCAGATAACGCCGAAACACTGAAAAAGCCCAGCACCCTTTCTTCCGGATCGTCACAGCTGCAGATATTTCCCGGGGTAATGGATGGCTGGGTGTCAAACAGCGCGCCTGCCTCCTGGACGTTCTTTTTCAGGTTATCCCAGTACCTGAAAGCGGCCTCATCCAGGGATAGCTGCCTTACAAGCAGGCTGTATCCATGCCTCAGCCGCTGGGTCTGGTTGGATACGAAATGCAGTGGCTTCATGGAGTAGCGCCCCGCTGCAAGATTCCCTGTTTCCTGTGTGAAGATCTCCGGGATATGCCGGGTGATCCAGCACTGCCGGTCTGACATATTGTCCGGCAGCGGCCTCAGCACACGGTCCAGGTCATAAATAAATCCTTCATAAGGAGGATTGTGAAATTCATACGTTTCGGTCAGGTCCCACATGAGGAACCGGTCGGATTCCGGATCAACAATGAAGTCCATATAGAACCTGAGGCCCTCCACTGTCGTGCCCGGATCATCGCCCGGAGCAGTTTCAATCCTGTAGTAAACCGAATCGATGGTCAATGCCGGATGCAGGGTGGCGAACTCAGATTCATACTTGTTCCCTTCGGCAGTGATCAGCAATAGCCGGTAGCTGCCACCTTCCTGAAGAAAATCATCCGGAAGATCGCCCAGGTAATCGCCACCACCCGATTCGGCGAAATTGATCATGTCGCCCCTATCATTTTCCACCTGCACTACAGCTCCTGATTCGGGCTTGTATTCAGGAAAAATGAGACCGTCACTCCGGGAAAGATTGATGGTCTGGGTGCCTGGTCCACCTGTAAGATGTGCATTTACCACCAGGATCCCCGTAAGGCGGTCTGCATTCTCGGGATAATACCTCTCCACACAGGCCGTGAGGAAGGCGGCCAGCACCATGAAAACACACGCCTTCCTAGTTGCTTTCATAATTTCCCAGTTTTACGTTCCAGGACAGGGTGAATACGGGGACCCCTATCACTGAAAACGCATAACCCCTCACGAAGAAATCCTCGGACCTGAAAAAGATCGACTGCGGGTTTTTCCTTCCCAGCAGGTTGTATACATTGAAGCTCCAGGTGGAGTGCATCAGCTTGTCCGCCTTCAGATTACCCTCCACGGTCAGGGACAGGTCGATCCTGAAATAGTCGGGTACCCTGAATTCGTTGCGGGCGTAATAATCAATATAGGCCACCTCTTTGATATAATAAAGCGATGCAGGGAAAGTGACGGGCCGTCCTGACATGTAAACAACATTCGAGGCCACAGAAAATCTCCGGTTCACATGATAGTTGGCCACCAGATTGAGGACATGGGGGCGGTCGTAATTCGAGGGATAAGGATTCCCGTGGTTAATGCTTTCGGACTCTGTGTCGCCGGCCACCAGCATCTCGGAACGGGAAAGGGTGTAGTTGATCCAGCCGTTCAGTCTCCCCGACGTTTTCTGCAACATCAGCTCTGCACCGTATGCATCCTGGGATCCCTGCAGTACCTGGGTTTCAGTCAGGGGGATGTTGACAAAGTCAGCCCCGTCCTTGTATTCCACAATATCCTTTGAATACTTGTAATAAAGCTCTACGGATCCGGATACACCGATGCCCGGGAAAATATGATATGCCCCCGCCGAAAACTGGTAACCGGTTTGCGGGTCGATATGGTAATCCGATAATTTCCACTGG
>Ga0272443_10000111_pt1 | contig 157321 bp, 132 predicted proteins | sample SSMAcet12_FD_193581 | JGI IMG/M metagenome (GOLD analysis project Ga0272443, IMG submission 193581) | Marine sediment archaeal communities from Little Sippewissett salt marsh, Falmouth, MA, United States - SSM-Acet-12 | ecosystem: Environmental > Aquatic > Marine > Wetlands > Sediment ... | reverse complement strand
CTGGGGGGCGAAAAAAGATCATTCAGGAGGCACGGAAATTTTACCGCGAAGAGTTCAAAAAAAGCCATGGTGAGAAATCTCACGATTCTTATTGTCGATTTGTCGGAACGATCTTCAATGAGAAATACAAAAATCCTCTTCTTAAACCCGCCATCCACATTCTCGAAATAGAATCACAATTAACATTCGAACAGTACGAACAACTCGTCAGGGAGGCAAAACGACGTGGAGTAAATATCACGGATTTACTGAATGATATGATCAATAAACCAAGCTATGTGAATGGAGCTGAATCTCTATATCTGACCCTGCTGAGTTGGATCAAACGCCGGCCTGTACAGGGAACAAACTATTGAAGAAATGAAGGAGCATGTATTTCAAACCATCTGGCAGATCCAACAGGAACGCAAAGCGGCAAACCGGATGCCTGAAAATGTTACCAGGAGAGACCTACGGGACAGAATCCAACAGCATGTAGATCAAGCCCTGGAGGATCTGGAGGCTGATGACAGGATTGAAAGTGGTACAACGATCAATGACCAATATTTTAAGATAAAAACACAATGAACGATCAACTTATCAAAATTGCCCTGGCTGAATACGGGGTAACCGAGATCCCGGGGGACGAGCATAGCCCCGATGTGCTCAAATACTTCCATCAGACGGGCCGTGACTGGGTGAAGGATGATGACACTGTTGACTGGTGTGACGTCTTTATGGACTGGGTGATCCTCAAGGCAGGCCTCAGGCCAACCGAAGGGCTGAATGCACGGGAATGGCTTAAGGAAGGCCAAATTATCAAAACACCTGAGCTGGGCGATCTGGTTATTCTCTGGCGTGAGTCCAGGGAGTCATGGAAGGGCCACGTGGGGCTTTACATCCGCGAATCGGACAGGTTCGTATGGGTGCTGGGTGGTAACCAGGGTAATTCAGTGAGGATCTCCGCATACCGAAAGGAGCGGGTGCTGGGTTACCGGCGACTCAAAAGAAAGAATCCCGACTCGGGAGAACACCAAAGCTTCAGATAATGACACAGGAAGAGAGAATGTACCAGGTGGCATACCGGGCCGATCTTGACGCCAGGAGATATATACTCATAGAGAAACTAAAGAAATGCAGGACCTACGAGGCTTATATCCATATCATTAATCGGCTGAATGCGATTGAATACAAGATCGAATGCTTTCAGAACCGGGTAAACCTGCATAACTGGGATAAGAGGGATAAGATAATTTCCCTTCGTTCCAGATGGGAGAAAAGTGGAAAGGAAGTTCGAATTGCTATATCTCACAGGTAATGGAAATCGACATAGAAAAATTAAGCAGGAAGTTGGTTACCCTCAGCAAATTCACAAAGGATGAATTCATGGCCAGATGCCCAAAGATCTTTCCGGAATGCGAAGAGGAGCTGACCTGGTGGGAGGAATGGTGGGAAAAACATCCAGATGAAAGAGCAGATGCGGAAATCGAATTCTATGAATACCTGAAAAAGCGGGATGTCGAATACTTTATGTTCAGGCTTCGGCTACGGATGTTCCTGGAAGAGCATTCCATCTGTAGCATTGGAGATTTCTACCTGCATTTTGAGGGTAAAAATGTGACTATACGGCCTGTGGTACCGACAGGGAAGGTTTTCATTTTCAAGCTATAATCATGGGGAATTTATCTTATAAATACATACGTCAAAGCCTCCGGAAGAAGGATATCCCCGTGGCACGAACCAGGCTGGGATATCAACTGCTGATCCGTGGATTATATTTTAAAAGTGGGAACATCCATTGGGTTTTCGCCGAGAAGTTCGGCTATGTGATACTCAATCTCACTACCGTGGACGCATTCAATTCAGCGCGAATGAAGAACGGCCTTTCAAGGCTCCGGCTCCGTGATCTGAACCGGATGTGTGTATTCAGATACCCCAGGCGCGGCTGGATTGTAAAGAAACCCCAATTAAAAAAACCATGAATTCATTTCGATTGATCCGTATTGCAGCAAAGGTGGTATTCTACCTGCTGATGATCTTCACCGCTTATTGTGTGGTGGTGGCCGATATGCACCCCCTGGCCAAGATAACCCTGTTTATTCTGATTCTGAGCGCCTGCTTTTTCGTTCGGGAGATCGATCATGCAGTGGAGATCGATGACAGCATACCTATGAGCCCGGAGGAAGAGATTATGTACCGGGAAATGGTGGAGGAGGAGGTCGAAATGACAAAAGAAAAGGAGGTGGAGGTATGAAAAAAGGGGACAGAGTCAAAATACTAGGCCTTCCAGTTGGATCTGGATTGTCGAGAAAGATGATCGGCCGTGAAGGTGAGATCACCCACACTGTATCCTATATGCCCGGTACTGAATTCCATAGTGTCCGTTTGGATCCGCTTCCCAGGGAGAGAACGATCAAAACCATTTCCGGTGTGCATCCGAAATTATTAGAGTTGATCAATGAATAATGTTATTAACCAAATACTTACGATTATGAAAAGACTGATCTTATTTTCTATCATGGCACTCCTTTACGGGTGCATGATGATCGCACAGATCCCCCGGCAGTATGTCTATGTGGACGAAAACTGTGAGGCCGCCCTACCTGATTACTCTTCCCTGGTGGTGGTATATGACAACTGCGGGAGCTACACCCTTGAGCAGGATCCTGCCCCGGGCACAATGATCAGCGGGGAGGTAACTGTCACATTCACCGCCACCGATGCAGCAGGCAACACAGCCGATGCCAGCTTCCCTGTGTCTATTCTTGATACCATCCCCCCCACTATCCTGGATACCGCAATGACAATAGCTCTTAATCCCGAATGGAAAGGATATACCGATCAGGAGGTGATGGATATGTACCGGACGTGGTATGGATGGACGCAGTTTAACCTGGAAGAGTTCAACAGGCTCTACGCCGATACTGAAGTGTTTGTGCAGCTGGGAGACACGGCTTTTACCGACACCCTGGGGAAAGTCTATGTATTCGAGAATACGATTATGATACCGGATACCATCATGGATCCTTCATGGTGGTGGGCAAGTGTTAAATGATGGAATACCGGGATATACACGATTTTAAGCGCACCTACAAATACTTCGTGGAGGAAGTGGGGAGAACGCAGAAAAGTATTTGTGAAGAAACTGGCTTATTGCCACCGACAATTAACAATCTTATCCGAAGTAAGAACGGCGATACGATAAGGATAACCCCGCTCACTCTGGCAAAGATCCAGGACTTCAACGAGAGATACCGGGACGAGACGGAGGCTTTCAAACCGAAAAAGCCTATGTCGCCCCGGGAGGTCGAGGAGTTCGCCCAGGAGCTGGAGGAGGAGGACTACCTGGGAAGAAAAAAGCCACCCACCATACCCGAGGAGAAAGAGGCAGCCCTAAAAACCCTGGATCAATGCGATATGTTCGATCTGCTCAGGGCGCTGTCCTATCACCCGCAAGTGAAGATGAATTTTAACATTGAATTGAAAGAAAATGAGTGCAGTCTATAAAAAGATCCGGCAGGCCAAAGAATTGACCGAAATTCTCCAAAGCCAGGGGAAGTCCTTCACCAATATCAGCAAGGAAATCGGAATAAACCGTATACTTCACAAAGAGATCATGGAATTTGACCCGGTGGCTGTAAGCATCCGCGAGCCATCTGTGAAAAAGCTGGAAAAATTCATTGAAAAGTACGGTCACCTGCTGAATGGGAAGCCCAAAGATTCTGCCGAATCAGCCGAAAAGCAGCCGATGAGTGAAGCCCGGGCAATTGAGAAGCCGGTAAGATCGGGGAGCATGCCGACAGGTAATTATGATCCCGAGATGCTGCGAAAACTATCCACTCTGATTAACCAGTTCCAGGATATGGGCTACCGGCTGGATGTAAATATTTCACGGATCTATACACCACAGCCATGAGACTCCGCATAGGCAAGAACTTCGAGATAGTGATCCATAAAAGGACCGAAAGGCCCAGGTGGAGACAAATAAATCCGGGCAAATCGACAAGGACCGAACCATTAAAAAAGCAAGATTATGTTCTCAGGTGATCCTGGATTGGACTTCGGATGGTGGGACATCGTAGGATTCTTCGTATGCATCCTGCTTGTTCTACTCGTTGCAAGTGCTAATGAAGATGAGTCGGATATATCTGATGATATCAATAATCCTGATTAATGGATTGGTGGTATTGATCTACCCGTTAATCAATGATATTAACTGGCCTGTAAATGTGGTATGGATCTATATCGTTCTGCACCTTGCCTTTTCCTGGGCGGCCTTACTGATCTACCTATCCAGACGAGATGAGTACAAAGGGCAGCGTCTGACCAAGGAGTTGATAGAGGAGTTGCGGGAGCAGGATAGGCTGGATAAGGAAAGTGTTTTTGACCAGACATATCAAAACCAACAACCATGAAAACAAATATCAGATTAAGACTATTGCGCTGGGTGAACAGGAGGATTTTCAAGACTCCACCGAATCAAATACCCCCGAAATTCATCAGGGGTCTTTATGCAGTATTATTTCCTCTACGGGCTCTTTATGAAAGGCAATCCCGTTGTCATTACGACTTCGTGACTGATACCTACACCATTGGAGGAGTGAAGATATCAGGCAGGGTTTTCAACTATTTTGATTCATATGCGAAAGGACGGAATGTATTTCGTTTCATAAAGTCACCATTGGGAGATATAACCATTGAAGATCTGACAAAATATCTGATATAAAAAAGCCCGCCACACGTGACGGACCCTGAAAAATCTTTTAAGCCTGGCAGCGGACAAAGATACAGGGCTTTCAGGTGGTTTCCCAAGCGGTTAATGAACATATAGAAAAGAATTATCAACGCTGGAGCGATTATGCGGAGTATCATGCCTCCCTGGCTAGGATCCCGGATGAGGCCGGCGACATACTCGATGAAGTCCTTCTGAACCTTTTGCAGAAGGATGACAAGAAACTCACCTCCCTTTTATCACGAAAGAAACAAGGCTATACAGAGCTTGACTTCTTTGTCTTGAAGATGATCAAGCTCAATACTCACTCCGAGACCTCGCCATACCGCCATAAAACCAAAAACGTCCCCCTGAACCAGAACATCTCTCCAGGAGATCTGAATCCAGAGGATCTGCAGCAGGAAGATGATATCGACCAGGAGATAAAGATCCTGCAACGAACACGGCAGGCACGAGAGATACTTGCATCACTTAACTTGCCTGACAGGGAAAAGGAGATCTTCTCCTGGAAATTCTTTGCCGACAATCCCCTGAGTAAATGGCCGGGACCCGAAGGATATACCACAGTCTGCTGGATATTCAACAAGGTGAAACGAAAAATGATGTGGCGGATAAAAAATCCACATTCATCTAGAAGGAAGTGGACCGGACCGGAGATCGAATACCTGAAAGCGGAATATCCGTACATGGAAACAATCAAAATTGCCGGGTACCTGGGAAGGAATTATAAGTCTGTCGAACGCATGGCTCAAAAGCTCAGATTGATGAAATCTCACTCTACATTGAGCCGCATCAACAGACGGAACAGGAAAAAACAGCCTCTGCAAGCCTCACCAATACAGCGATCACCCATAAAATGACATTCCATGGTGAAATTATATTTTAAAGTATGAAGGGAAAATCCACACTGAAAAAGCCGGTAAAAAGGAAGAAGCTCACCGGTCGTCAGCTGGGAAAGAATGGCCTTACCCTGAAGCAGGAGAAGTTCTGTCATGCTTATATGGAGACAGGAAATGCATCTGAGGCATACCGAAGGGTATATGATTGTTCCAAGATGAAGGATACGACAATTGGAAGAAAGGCAAAAGAGTTAATGGATCACGGCAAAATTTCGGCATTCCTCCAATTGGAGAAAGAAAAGCTCCAAGAAGTATCTGACATTAAGAAGGAAAAGCTGCTCTATGTTCTGGAATCCATCCACAATGCCAAAATCACCGATTACGTAGAATTTGACGGTAAAACGGTCCGATTCAAAGCCTTCGACAAGCTCACCGATCAGCAGGTCAGGGCCATCGAATCCATAAGACAGAACGAAAAGGGAGAGATTGAGTTAAAGCTCCACGGCAAATCCTGGACAACAAAACTCATTGCCGACCTACACGGATATGAGGCGCCGAAAAAGGTCGACGTGAAAGCCACTGGCGGGATTTTGTATCTACCTGCGCGCGATGAGTGAAAAGAAAGAACTCAGGCCCCAGAAGGGCTTCCAGATGCAATTCCTAAGTTCGAAGGCCGATATCGTTATCGGGGGAGGGGCTGCTGGTTCTGGCAAGTCTTTCGCCCTGCTCCTGGAGGCGCTGCGGTATTTTGAAGTTCCGGAATATGGAGGGGTGATCTTCAGAAAAACATTTCCACAGATTGATGCTGAAGGTGGATTATGGGACACATCCATGAAGGCTTATCCTGTCATGGGTGGTACACCCTTTGAGTCTTCATATTACTGGAAATTCCCTTATGGATCAAAAATAACCTTCAGACACCTACAGCATGAGAAAAACGTTCTGGATTGGCAGGGATCACAGGTGCCATTCATCGGTTTTGATGAACTGACGCATTTCTCCGAGTATAGTGTCACATATCTCTTATCCAGGAATCGGTCGATGCTCGATGATCACCCGGTACGTGAACCCGGGAAGCCGGTAAGGTATGCAAAGTCAAAACCATACATGAGGGCTACTTGCAACCCGGACCCGGACAGCTGGGTGGCAAACCTCATCTCATGGTGGATCAATCAGGATTACAACGATCCGAGATATGGTTATCCTATCCCCGAGCGTGCCGGCAAGCTACGATATTTCATCAGGGATGCGAATGAATATATTTGGGGAGACACAAAGCAGGAGGTTCTTGAAAAAACAGCGCACATCATCAAGCCATTGATGGAGGCGGATCCAGAAATCAATCCCCAGAATCTTGTCAAATCAGTAACCTTCATCCCTGGAACCATATATGGTAACAAGGAACTCCTCAGAGCAGATCCCGGCTACCTGGCCAACCTGCTGGCCCAGGACGAAGCCGGCCAGGCGCAGCTCCTTCACGGCAACTGGAAGGTTCATGTTGACGGGACGGATATTATCAACATCCATAAGTTCAAGGAGACATTCAATAATTCAACGGTCCCCGGAGGGAACAAATACCTCACCTGTGATATTGCCCTGAAAGGGTCGGATCTGTTCGTGATCATGGTGTGGGATGGGTTCAGGCTCATTGATGTGCACACAATGGCAAAGAGTGACGGGCCGGAAATCATTGAAGCCATCAAATCGCTGGCCTCCAGGTATAGCATTCCGAATGCCAATATTGCCTATGACAGTGACGGGGTCGGAGGGTTTATCGAAGGATTTATCAAAGGCGCGTACCCATTCAAGAACAACAGGCGGGCGTTCATGCATGAGAACTATGAAAACCTGAAGGCCCAGATGTATTACAAGATGGGCGATCGCATCAGCCGTATGGGATATTATGTACTGCCTGAGGTGCGCAATAAGCGCATTGGAACAAAAACCTTTGAGCAGCACGTCATGGAGGAGCGCCGGGCTATTAAGCGTGATAAGCCTCTGGATGATGGTAAGCTGCGGATCATTCCCAAGTCTCAGATGATAGAGGAGATAATAGGACATTCCCCGGACTTCATGGACGCCTGGATGATGCGTGAGTGTTTTGAATACTTCAACATTACAACATCATCCCAGGGCAAAGCCTCTCTGGGCTTCTTCTAACTGATTATATTTTAAAACAAAACATAGATGCCTTCCATAAAAGAGATCCTTAACCAACATGCTGACAATCCTCAAAAGCTGATTTCCTCTCTCAGCGTGGATACTCGTGATGAGCGCAAACAGGAAGAGTACCGCGAGGAGTTTGAAGGCGAGCGCACCCGCCGGATCAAATCGGTGGGTAGACGGCAGAACAAAACCTACAAAGTGCTGAAGGAAGACGGCACACCCACCAGAGAGGAGAAAACCGTTTACGTTTCCAAGCTCATCTTCCCCTTCCCGAAGAAGCTCGTGCGTACGGGAGCACATTTCCTTTTCGGCGGGGAGATGCATGTGTCGGCTGAGGAGGATAGCAATGCTTTCCAAGAGTTTGTCGATGTGTGGACCAAGGGGCTGAAGATGCAGAATATGCTCAAGAGACTGGCCCGTGCATGCATGATCGAAACAAAGGCGGCCCTGTTGTTCTATCCCCAGCCTGTTGTCGATGGATCGGGCAAGCGGCTCAAGCTGCGCTGCATGCTCCTGGATAACGAAAGCGGAGAGTTCTACCCGCACTTCGATGATTATGGTGATATGGATGCTTTTTTGCGAACATATGATGTGACAGACAATGAAGGGAAGGCGGTACATAAGGCGAGGATATACACAGCTGATCAGATCCTATCACTCAAAAGCGAATCCGGATCCTGGGAGCATGAGAAATCAGAAAAGAACCTGTTCGGCAAGATACCGGTAGTTTATGTTGAGCAGGACCTCCCCGAGTGGGAAGAAGTGGCCAGTCTGATCGACAACTTTGAAAACCGCATCTCCCGCCTGGCAGATACGAACGACTACTTCGCCGAGCCCCTGCTAAAGATCTTCGGTGAGGTGACGCGCGCACCCAACAAGGAAGAGGTTGGCAAGACGGTTGAATTCCCAATGAAAATCGATACCGAAGGTAAGGTTTCTCATGGGGATGCCGAGTATGCCACCTGGGATGCCATGCCGGAGGCTATCAAGTTGGACCTGGAGACAACTTGGGAAGGGATATTCGCAATGACCTCTACTCCGGATCTCTCGTTCAACAACGTGAAAGGCCTTGGCACCACCTCCGGGGTGGCCCTTCGCCTGATGTTCATGGATGCGCTGATCAAAAAAGAGGAGAAGGGAGAGATTTTCTACGATGCCCTTAACCGCTGTATCTCTGTCGTGGTGGCTGGTATTACCGGATATACCAATGTGAAGATGGAGGGCCAGCTGGACAGTGACGAGATCAGTGTCACCTTCGATGGCCAGCTGCCCGATGACCTGGCTGAGACTGTTGATACCCTGATGGTCGCCACGGGCAACAAGCCCATCCTCTCCCAGGAGTCCGGGGCCTCTCTGTCCCCATTTACCCGGGATGCCGGAGAAGAGGTTGAACGCCTCAAAGCTGAGGCTGCTAGAGCATCACCCAACGTATCATTCAACATGTAATACAATGGAAAAAAACGAAGAAGTATTAAACGCTTTTCTCGAAGGCTGGCGCGATGAGGACTACCAGAAGATGTTCGATAACGCCCAGATCACATGGAAGGATAAAAAAACCGTGAAGAACATCGAGGCACTCTTCTCTTTCGTTCGCCTGAAGGCATTCAAGGGGATCTCCTCATCCACCCTTAACTCGGTTAAGCGCACATTTGTAACTGAGCTTACCCTTGAGGGGGGCGACAAGGTGATATCGGCTATCAATGTGATATGCGAGGCCGCTCCTTATGAGCCCCGCACATATGGCACCTGGGGAGTGAACCCGCTATCGGTGATGAATATCACTCAGCAGATGCCAATGGAAAAGAAGAAGGATCCAGTGAAAAAGCCGGTAAAAAAGCCGGCTTCCGGCATCAAGAAAAGCAAGTGATGTAAATGCCGGAACAATGGGATCCAAGAATCTGGGAGCGGAAGCTCATGCGAATGATCCTGATGCAGGAGTCCGGGATCACACGGATCTTTAATGAATTTATCGGTTCCTCCTCCCCTGCCCTGACCAAGTACCATCAGACCAGAAAAAAAACACTCTGGTACCGTAACAGGTCCATCGAGGCGGCTCTGGATAAGAACCTGGCCCAGCTCCAAGAAAAGCTTTATTCGTATCTCACTGTCAATATTGAAAAGGCCTGGCACCTGGCAGCCGATAAAACAGATCTCCTGGTCCAGGACTATATCAGCAAGATGGCGGTCAGCGACCTGGTAAGGCAGGGATTGTTCACCCGGGATCTTGAGGCTCTAAAAGCATTTCAGAGCCGCCGCATCGGAACAATGAACCTTTCGGAGAGGGTATGGAAGATCTGTGATCAGACCAAGGAAAACATTGAATTCTACCTGCAGAGCGGTGTGGGCACCGGCCGGAGCGCGGCTCAGATGTCCCGGGACGTGCGACAGTTGCTCAATAATCCCGATGCACGGTTCCGGAGGATCCGGGATCCCGAGACCGGCAAGCTAAAGCCCAGCCGACCCATGGCCAGCTATCACCCCGGCCAGGGAGTGTACCGGTCCGCTTACCAGAACAGCCTCCGGATGACCCGCACGGAGACCAACATGGCCTATCGGATGAGTGACCAGGTCAGATGGCAGAAACTTGACTTTGTGACCGGCTATGAGGTGAAGCTCTCCGCCTCCCATCCGGTTGAGGACATATGCGATTTCATGGCCGGCGAGTATCCGAAATCCTTTGTTTTTGGTGGCTGGCACCCGAACTGTTACTGCTATACGGTCCCGATAATGATGAAGCAGGACCAGTTCGCCCAATACCTGGAGACCGGTAAGGTGCCGGGCAGTCTCAAGATAAAAGGGATTCCTGCCGGTGCAAATCAGTTCGTTAAAAGCCATAGCGGCCAGTTCAGAAACTGGACCAATACACCATACTGGTTGAAGGATAATTTCGTCCTGAAGAATGGAGAATTCACTCCCCGGCCCGGCCTGGGGATGCTGCAGCCTGGAGCAATGGTCTCATTGCGGCAGCAGGTCCCCAATGTAGCCGAAGCATTCAATTACATAGACAGCAGGGTTAAAAGTCAGGTCAGTCATGCCATGCATGCGATCAACATGGTCCATGGTGATGGGAAGCTACCCAGGATCCCGATCATGTCATTCGGAAACAAAAAAACTGCTGGTTTTTATGAGGCCGTCCCGACTGTACATGGTAAAAAGGCATCAAGAATAGCAATCAGCTACAGTGGTCCATGGAAGGATCTCACCGTGGTCCATGAAACAGGACATTTCCTGGATCATTGCGGGATTGGATCCCCGAATGATTTTGAGACTCTGTCCGGCAGCATCTTCAAGAACTTCATCACTTTGGCGCACAAGAGTAAGCCAATTCAGGAGATAAATAAAATGATTACCCAGGGATATATGATAGTCGATGGCAAGCGATTGAATCTGAACTGGGCGCTCATTGAACGTCTGATGTATTTGCTGCAAGATCAGGAAGTCTGGGCAAGAGCTTATTCCCAGTACATTGCGACCAAGTCAGGAGATACAAAGCTGCTTCGCCAGGTTAAGAAGTTGAGAGAAAAAAGTGTTCTCCCATCACTTTGGGATACAGATGATTTCGTACCTTTGTTGGAGGAAATTGATAAGATCTTCAAAAACTTAGGATGGCTCAGATAGACGAACATATGAATAAGCTTCATGATAAGTTCTTCCATGGTACTATTACCGAGGAAGAGAGGCTGGAGCTATTCGGCCATTATAAGGATTTTATCTGCCATGGACCGATAGATGAGACACTCATCGGTGAATTTCTCTTCACCTCCCACCCGGATTACGGCAAACCCGACAAAGAGGGTAATATTATTCTCATCTAAGCCAGATAATTCTCATTCTTCGTTGAAGGCTTTTATACGACTATTGGATTTGTGATGTTTGAATCCTGAATGATCCATTGTGATTGCGCTGAGCTCTCCTGTCCTAGTATTTAGAACCACGTAGAGATAATCACTTCCAAGAGTTTCGGCACCTACCACACTGTATTTTGGTGTGAATAGACCAACCGAAACGACTAATGCCAGTGTAATGACTAAACCTAACACAAATCCGACGAAGGCAAATGCCAAATCTTTGTTTTTCATATTAATAAGATTAATTAATAGAGGATTCTAAGTTAATAACTATAAAAATAGAGTGGCACTTATATTTTAAGTAGAAAGCGCTTATGAAGGAAAAACTTTTAGCTGCCCTTAAATCCAAATTTGAAGGGGTTAAGGAAGCTACGCTAGACAGGATCGCAACTAAAAAAGCCGGGACTGTCACCGATGAAAGTAAGATTCAATCCATCGTTGATGGGGTGACCATTGACACAATCATCGAGTCGGAGTCAGACTATCGCGCATCACAGGAGGCCAAAAGCGCCTCGAAAAAAGCCGTAGCTGACTATGAATCCAAGCACAAGCTAAAAGACGGGAAACCTGTTGAGGATCCCGGGCAGAAGAAATCGGATCTCGATACCTCCAAGTTAAAAGGGGGTGAGGGGGGCGAGGATGTACCTGCATGGGCAAAATCCCTCACGGAAAAACTGGATTCTTACGAGAAACGGTTGACGAAACAGGAAAAGGAAAAGGAACGAGCTACAAAGCTCAACCAGGCAAAGGATCTGCTTAAGGCTTCGAAGATCCCTGACAAGCTGAAGGACAAGTGGATCAAGCGGATTGATGTGGATGATCAAGAAGCATCACTCGAAGACCAGGTGAAGGCTCTGGAAGCAGAGTACCTCGAACTCAAACAGGAGCATGTGAATGAATCCGTGAAAGAGGCCGAGGAGAGCCAGGGTGGTGCCGCCACCGATGCCGAGCTGAAGGAATACCTGGATGACAAGTTCCCGGATACTACCCAGAGCGCAGAGAAAAAGTAACGTTAACTAAAAAAGCACAAAAATGCCGTACGTAAAATCAGAGTCTTATACCGAAAGATCTCTCTGTGTTGAGAAGATACTGGAGGACATCCCTGGTGGACTGACTGTGGCCCAGGCCGACTTTCAGAGTGACACCGAGGAGATGCTTGAAGGTGCTTTGATCGGGGTCGATGCCAATGGCCTCGGGCACATCTTCAAAACCGCCGAGCTGTACGAGGACGAGACTGATGCCGAGACCGATTACAAGGTTCTCAAAGACCATGAGTTTGTAGTGGGTGATTTTATCACCGACTCCGGGCTGGATGGTGCCGCCTACGCTATCACCGAGATCGATACATCCAACAACGATTACGATGTGCTCACCGTTGGGACGACACTCGGTCATGCGATGAGTGAAGGTGAATGTCTCGTTCAGGCAACAGCAGAGGCTGCCGCGGGAAGTGCAGCACTTAAATACACCCTTAAGGGAATTGCCATGGACCAGGTTGATCTCACAGACGACAATGACAATCTCGGCTGTGGTGTCCTGGTTCGCGGAACTGTGAATGAGTCTCTCATGCCGTACCCGGTGGATGACAACATCAAAGCGATGACTGCCATGGCTCTTATTCGATTCGTTTAACCTCAAATTGTTGAAAAATGGAAAGATCATTTTTGAAAGAACTCGATAAGAAGAGCCTAACTGCTTTTATCAACCGCGCCCGCGAAACGTGGTACAAAAGATCATTCTGGCAGTCGTTCTTCGGCTTGAAGTACACGACTCAGCTGACCTGGGAATCCCTTTCCGGAAGCGGGGGGAATCCCGTGATGGCTGATGTGATTGAGTACAATGCAAGCGCGCCCCTGAAAACCCGCCGGACGCTCACAAAGCGCAGCGGGGACATCCCCAAGATCGCCCTCAAGAGGAAGATGGACGAGAAGGACTTCAACGATTACCTGAACATGAAGGCCAGGGCCATGGGTGATGCGAACAAGACCGCCCTCCTGGACCTGATCTTCGGTGACGTTGGATTCTGTTATGACGGCGTGATGGCCCGGACAGAGTTTCTCTGCCTGCAGGCCCTTTCCTATGGCGGTCTCGCCCTGGATTCGACCAATAACAACGGGAAAATCACCGAGACAAGCGTGGACTTCGGTGTTCCTTCGGCCAACAAGACCGCCGTGGGCACCATCTGGAGCACCGCAGCGAGTGCCACCCCACTGGCTGACATTAAAACAAAGGTGACAGCTGCCAGGGACAACGGGCACAAGATCCAGCGGATCATCATGGATGTGACAACGTTCAACTACCTGGTGGCTACCGATGAGGCGAAGGAGACCTTTGCGGCTTTCCGCGGCTATTCGGATAAGACCAAGCAGCTCCTGATGCTCCAGGATGTGAACCTGTTCCTGACCGGTCACATGCTGCCTCCAATCATGGTGGTGGACTCCTCTGTGCGATTCGAGGATGAAGATCACTCACTCTCAACCGTTGCACCCTGGAAAACCGGGTATGTGGCCTTTGTCACCGACCAGAAAGTGGGTGAGGTGAAGCATGGGCCCATTGCCGAGGAGAACGCCGAGGCGGTGAGAAAGAGCGCCATCATGACCAAGCGTGATCACGTGCTGATCACCAAGTGGGGTCAGGTGGAGCCATTCGGCGAGTTCACCAAGGGACAGGCGAACGCGTTCCCGACCTTCTATGACGTGGACTCGATCTACCTATTGCTCACAACGGCAACCGAGTGGTCGTAACATGTGAATAAGCAGTGACGCTCATTGATGCAATACGATCCTTCCCGGGACTTGAAGATGTGCCCGAGAATTACCTCACGAAGGTGTTGACCGACCGTTCTGTCACGGATGGGACGGTCGATTACACCCTCTCGCTGAAGGCTACCGCCGAGCTGTGCGCTGCCGATTGTTACATGGCCATTGTTGCCTCACCTGACTTTTCTGAAGGGAAATACTCCCAGAAGATGTCCAGGGGCTACATGATGAGCATGGCGCAATCGCTATACGCGAACAACGGTGAGGCGGCAAAAGCGAACCGTGCGTCCATTGGACGCGGATATGCGAAGGAGAAATGGTGGTAAGATACCCCGATGCAGCGACGGTGACTGCAGTTGTCACCACAATAACCGACGGGGAGTACGCTTCAGAAAGCACCACCACCACGGATATCAAGGGGCGTTTTGAGCCTTCAGAGGGGATCACCAGGGTGCCGACCCCGGGAGGAGAGTACACAGACTTAAAGGGCAAGTTCTTTACCAAAGCTGAGAAGATCACAGGCGCTGAAAAGCTCACGGTTAATGGTACTATCTATCGCATCATCTACTGGTACAAGTACCAAACCTACGCGGAGATATGGCTGGACTGAAACCCATGTTCACCGCCTCACAGCTGAAGCGTTGGACGGATAAGTTCGGCGATCGTGCCGAAGGGGCAATGATCGTGGCCCTGCAGTACGCCGGAGAGTATTTCGTGAAGGCAGCCCGCGAGACGGGCAACTACAACGATATCACCGGTAACCTGAGAAGCTCCATAGGCTACCTGGTAGCCCGCGATGGACAGGTGATATCTGAGAATTACGAGCGCGGAGGTAGGGGGAGCGATCAGGAAACGGGCGTACAGGAAGGCGCACGGCTGGCCCATGAGCTGGCCCTGGCGCATAGTGATGGGCTGGTGCTGATAGGTGTTGCCGGGATGGATTACGCGGTGTACGTGGAGAACATGGACAACAAAGATGTGATATCCTCCTCGGAGACACGGACGAAAGCCCTGCTGAAGGACCTGATAAAACAAGTGTTCGATGGCAGATAACTTCGATGCGGTTGACATTATCTACGATGCGATAAAAAGCATCGGCGTGTCAGTCATTCCTGACCGGTCCCCCAGGGACCAGTCAGGTGAGCACGTGGTTATCTCCTCGAACGCATGCGCCCCCGATGAGGTGGTGGACATCCCCCAGGTGAACGTGAATATTTTCGTTCCCCGTACGAGCAACGGGATGATCAACCGCACCCGGATAAAGGCGCTCCGGACACTTGTTTATGACGCGGTGGATGCGGCTTCTCCGGAAAACTACTGTGTGATCGACAAGGTTTTCTCAGCCCTGATAGAGAGCTCCCGGATGTCTTCTGTCAAAGAGGCGTTCGACTGCTTTACGATAAGATACGAATTAACGCTAAATAAATAGAAATTATGGCAGATATTGCATTAGGAGTCAGCGAGATTGGATACGGTACCTATGGTGACGGGGTCCCGGCGACATCTTTTACGGCGCTCACCGATCCGATTTCCCGGGGCACTGTTGTATTCAACTTCTCCGAACCCACCGAGTTCCGGATTGAGGCCGAGGAGCTGGATGACCCTGTGTATGTGGGGAATGTTAAGGAGGACACCGACTATGTCGAGTTCGCCCTTATCTCCCCTACAGCAGCGACAATGGAGCTTCTGGCCGGAGGTGATACGACAAATGATAAGTGGGAGGCCCCAGCGGCGATCCCTGAGATCATAAAGTCAATCAAGATCACCTCAAAAGCCGTTGCTGGTAAGATGTTCGAATATACCATCGTGAATGGTAAGATCGTGGCCCGGCTCAGCCAGGCACCCGGTAAGCAGGAAGCAGACCTGTTGCTGGTAAGGGTGTATATCCAGGCAGCCATCACGGACCTTGGGGTGAAAAACACTCCGTTCATCCGGGAGATGGTGGATGAACCAGTATAAATTCCCTTTTTACCATCGGTTCTACTCTCAAGGGTACGGTGATCATATCACTGTGCCCTTTTATATTTTAAAGTAAAATGGCGGACGAGTTGCAGAAGATCCTTGAATTGCAGGCCGAATCGATCACCGACCTGCCCTTTGAGGTGCCCTTTGAAGTGGCTGACGACTCGATGCTTCCCGAAGGAGTGACCATTGACAAGATCCAGATCACACCCCTGAAGGTGGGCACAGTGCTAAGGATCACCCCCCTGCTCGGCAAGATCAAAACACAGGACCTGGAGAAGATCTCCGTGAATCGGGATCGTGACTTCGATGAATCCGCACCTGAGCTGTTCGATAAGTACGCGGATCTGATTATCGAGGTTATCTGCATGGCCATCCACAACCGCAAAAGCAATTTTCCGGATTACTTGCCCGGGTTTCTGAAGGAGAACTGCCGGTGGAAGGATCTGCACATGCTGTTGAACGCGATCCTGTACCGCATGGGGACTCTGGCTTTTATCGACTCTACCACCGCATTGATGAAGGTGGGCCCGGGAGCAGTGGAGACAATAGCCCTGCAAAGGAATCTGGAGAGCTGGAACAAAAGCCGGTCAATCCATTCGGGATAATCGAGCTTGCCAACAAGGCTTTTGGCTTCTCACCGCATTACACCCTGTGGGGGATGAGCTATCAGATGCTGAACTCGATGATCATGGAGGCTTATTACCGTACCAGGGAGCCGATGAAAGACGACAAGGGTGAGTACGAATGGTATGAATACGAGACTTACGATGGTGAGAAAAAGCGGGTTAAGCGATATAAGGATCCTTCAATAATCTAACAATGCCCATACCAACATCAGACGGTAGTCTATATTTCGCCTCCGGGATTGACAACTCGGGACTGCTCCGTGGCCGGCAGGAGGCTGTCGGGATCATTAAAGGGATGGCCGGCAGCATCAGCAAGCTGGATGTGTTCGCCGGGCTCGCCGCTGCCGGGACAGCTGCTTTTATCAAGATTTCCAAAGCATCCTTCCAGCTGTCCAAGGATCTGGACCTGGCCATGCGTGAGGTGCAGACCATCTCCAAGGCTGCCCAGGATAACTTTGAGGGCATGAAGGATGCGGTGGTGGATCTCTCCACCGGTGTGCCCGACTCAGCACGAGATCTCAGCAAGGCATTATATCAAATCGTATCCGCAGGCTATGACGGTGCCGAGGGGCTCAGGCTGCTGGAGGTGGCCAGCAAGGCCGCCGTGGGTGGGGTGACAGATACCTTGACTGCCGCCGATGGCCTTACCACGGTGATGAACGCGTGGAAGATCTCCGCCCAGGACTCCACCAAGGTTGCTGATGTTTTCTTCACAACCGTTGAGAAGGGGAAAACCACCTTTGGCGAGATAGCCTCTTCTATTGCCAAGGTGGCACCCCTGGCTGCAGCGTACAAGATTTCCTTTGAGGAGATTTCCGCAGCTACGGCAACACTTACAAAACAAGGTGCTCCAACAGCCGAGGCCATGACACAGATTCGCCAGGCCATCATTGCGGCGAACAAGGTGCTGGGCGAAGGATGGAGTGAGACAATGACATTCCAGGAAGCCCTCGTCGAGGTAAGAAAAAGAGCAGAGGAGTCAGGTAAGGGCATGAAGGAATTTATAGGCGAGGTAGAAGCTGTGACCGCCGTCCTGGGCCTGACAGGAAAGAACATCGAAATGGCAACCGAAGACCTGGAGGCCATGAAGAACTCCCTGGGTGCATCAGGGAGGGCCTTTGATGTTATGAGCATGGCCGCCGAGAACAATATTCGGGTGCTCCGTAACCGGTGGCATGAAAAATTGCTGGGCTTTGGGGACAGCTTGATTAAGATGTTCGGACGTGTGGCGGGTGCCCTGAATAGCAAGGCCATTGTAAAGGGTCTGCGGGAAGAGGCTGATCAGGCAAGGCTCACTGTTCTGGATATTACCGCCCTTTCCCGGGGTACAGAAGAGCGCAAAGCCGCCATTGAGCGACTCCAGGCCTCGTATCCCGAATACTTCGGCAACCTGGATGCGGAAAAGGCAAAGAACGAGGACTTGTTGGGTTCCATGAAGTTGATGAACGAGGAGTACGCGAACAAGATCGTTCTGCAGGAGTACGCCGATGAGCTGGGTAAGGTAATCCGCCAGGAAGATAAGCTAGAGAAAAAGCGCAAGCAGCATGTCGAGGCACTTGATACCATGGCCGAACAGGTGAACTACACAGGCCTGGCCTATGATGAACTGCTGGAGAAGATGAGGCAGGTGGCCTATGGCGAGGGATTCGACAGGCTCCGGGCAAGCATGGGTAAAGGATGGGTCGCGGGATTAAGAGGTACGCTTGATTTCCTAGACAGCTACTCTGATAAGCTGAATGATATCACCAGTCAGAAAGGAGATATTGAGGAGGCTAAAAACAGGATCCTTGAGCTGCTCGACCAGGCAAGCGGCGAGGCGGAGTTAAATGTGAAGGTGAATTTCGAGGGAGGCGGTGAACAACCGGGGGGATGGGAATTCTCAGAGGAGGAGATGACAGCCTTCCAGGACCAGATCCAGGAAGCGAAGAAAGCATATGACGAGTGGAACCGGTACAGAAAAACATCTCTTGCCGATGAATTGAAGGCCGAATACGACCAATACCTAGAGCACGGGGAGGACTACGAGGAGTACCTGAATGCAATGCTCAAGGCCTTCAAGGGTAACGCACAGGCGCGCATGCTGATTATGAAGCAGCTGGCGGAGCTGGAGGCTGCTTACCTGGAGGCCACGGAGAAGGCCATGGAGGAGTTCTACAAGGGATGGGGTGAGAAGATTGAGAATTCCTTCAAAAACAATATCGACCAGGTAAAGAAAAGCCATGATAAGTGGATCGACAGCCTGGATAAGGCCGTTCAAACATCCCTCAAAAATGAGAAAACAGCCAATGAGGCGGCGAAGGCCTATATCCGCTTTGGTAAAGTTGTATTCCTGACTGATAAGGAGCTTCAGGATCTTGAAGAGACAACCCGGAAGTATATCGATGTGCTGGGCAACCTGGGAGCAGCGCTGAGCAACTTCGGCGCCCAGGGCAATGAGGCTATGAGTGCCCTTGGCGAAGGCATCAATGGCATTGTCAATATATTATCCGGCAATGAGATTGGGGGGGCAATGCAGCTGATCAATGCCCTGAACCGTTATGTGGAAAGCCGGCAGGAGGCGAAACGTGAACTGGCCGGATTGAAGGAGGAGGCACACGTTGCTGCACTGAATCATGAGATCGACAAGCTGAACAAGCTGTTGGATGAACATCTGTATCTGCTAAACAAATTACAGGGCAATCAGTGGCTGATGGGTGCTCGTGAATCGATCGATATATTGAATGATTCCATTGATCAGCTGAATGTAAACATTCGGGATACCCAGCTAAGATGGAGGGCTCCGAAGGATCCATTCGCCGTCCCCGACCCGGATCTCGACAGGTGGACCGACTGGATGGAGGTTGGTAAGGATATCGCCAAAATGACCAATGAAGAGATCCAGCAATTCCTTGATGAATACTGGGATGTTCTTCTTCCCGGCCCCAGGGATCAGCTTCAGCAATGGCTCGACGAAGTAAAAGAAGCGGGCAGGGCGATAGATGATCTGCTGGCCGATATAGAGTATGAAACATTAGGTTTCGATGCCAGCGCCATTACCGACAACATTGTGTCAGCCTTCGAGGAAGGCAAGATCGCAGCTGAGGATTTTGCCAACACTTTCGAGGATCTGATGAAACAGGCCATGATAGCCTCTTTCAAAAGGGAATTCCTCGATGCCCAAATACAGAGATTTTACAAAAATATGTATGCCTTCATGACGGATGAGGATACCGAAGCGGAGGGGAAATCATTCGGCGGGTTCAGCGAGTTTGAACTTAATCGCATGAGGCAATGGTGGAACGGCATCATCGAAAATGCGAAGGAAGGATGGGAGGCCCTTGAAGAAATCATGGGAGGTGTGTTCGGTGGAATGGAGGATGATCCCAATAGCCTGGCCGGCGCGATCCGGCGCAGCCTCACCGAAGAAACGGGATCCCTGCTGGCAGGAAAGATGAACATGCTGATAATGGATGTAAGGGATATGAAGCTGGTACAGCATGCGGCTGCAGATACGCTGATGAAGATCGAGCAGAACACATCTTTCAACCGGTATCTGGCACACCTTGAAGCGATGAGGTATGATCTGAACGCACTCAAAACACAAATGCTTGGATAACAATTTATTAACTAAAATGTAAAGAATCATGGCTAAAGCAGATGTTCTGGCGGTAATCGCCCAATTCAAGACCGATATGACAGCCGGTCCTTCAACTCAGACCACAGAATTTGCCCGTCCGGGCGGATGGCTCTGGAACAGGCACCCTGCCGGATATAAAGAGCTGGTTGGGGAATTGGAAGACCTGATTGATGATATGAGCATCGCGGTGGATAGCGCATATTAATTATTGCTGATGGCATATACGATAGGCGGAGATAGCTTCTCGGATTATAACCTGCATGTGATATCCTGCATGGGCGCTCTTGATATGCCCGGGCGCCTGGGTGAGGCTGACTATGACTGGAACGATGATCATGGGGTGGAAGCCTATGTTCTTGCCGATGACCTGCACTGGGACGGACGTGAGATCACCTTGCTGGTATGGTATAACGGGAGCAACTTTAACTCGGATATTGCCAACTTCAGGGCCGCTTATGCCGGGCAGGATATCACCCTGGTGACATCGTATGGGACGCATACGGTCCAAATGAGCGAGATCAGGCTCAGCCAGGTGCATGTATCGAATAAGAAAATTATTCTCACGATCAGGTTCTGGGAGCCGGAGGTGACCGTTCCGGAGGTGCCGGTTGCTGTCGGGGGATCCGGGATCACCCTGGGGGATTACGATCTGCTGAAGGATTTCGGATTGTATGCGGAGAAGATCGAGGGGATGAGCAATGTGAACTACAGGGACAAAGAGCTTACCTATGGGGTAACTCCGCGGCAATATTGCTTCAGCCGCATCAACCAACGGTTCAGCCTTATCCTGAACGGGCACTATTCAACGCTTTCTGCTCTGGTTGATAACATCAATGATCTGCATGCGGTGCTGAGATCTCCTGGGATGAAAACATTAACCTACGGGGGGCTCACCGCTCCTGTTTACTTCGCCGATAAAGCCACCGTGACAGTGATACACAATGCCCTGGTGGCTACTGTCCGGCTGACATTGCGCGATGATGAGGCTACAATGGAAGGGGGTGGATACCTGATTGAGTTCCCGGGTAAGGATACCACGATGATATTCCCGGGCAAAGATGCTGAGATCCTGTTCCCGAAAAAGAATTAAGGAATGGCAACCATTGACATAAAACGATCCACGGAAACGATCCTCGGTCCGCTGATTGATGATTCCTCCAAGCTCACCAAGCAGCTGAACGGGGAGGATTTTATTCAGCTTTCCTTTAAGCATGATTCGTTTGTTGAGATCCTGATAGGCGATTACATGGAATGGAGAAGCCAACAATACACCATCAACCAGGCACCGGAATTTAAGAAGGTAAGCAACCGCGAGTTCCAGTATAACCTCCGCTTTGAAGGGCCGCAGTATGCGCTGACAAAAGCGCTGTTCCTGCTGGATTATGAAGGTGAGTTCTACCTGACCGGCACAGCCGAGGACTTTGTTGATCTGATCGTGTCGAACCTGAACAGGGTGTACGGGGCCGCCACATATTCAAAGGGCACTGTTGAGAGTACCGATTATAAGAACCTGCACTTTGATAGTGAGGACTGCCTTGCAGTGCTGAAAAGGCTGTGTGAGGAGTTCGAATTGGAGTATTCCTTTACAGCAACTACCACGATCAACCTGGTGGATGAGATCGGCAACCCATCGGGGCTATCCTTTGAATATCATGCGGGATTGCGGAACATCAAACGCTCTAAGGTAAACGATAAGGACCTTATCACCCGGCTGTACGCCTTCGGATCAGAGAAGAATATCGATTACAACTACGGATCCCGGCGCCTGCACCTTCCATCGAATAACTATCCGAACAGTTATATCCAGCGGAATGTCAACACTTACGGGATCAGGGAGGCGGTTCATAAGTGGGATGATATCTACCCGCATTTCGAGGGGGAGGTGACCAGCACGGCTGCCAAGAATAAAGTAATTGATACATCCATCAACTTTGATCTGAATGATTACCTGATTGAAGGTACAGCTGCCAAGATTGTCTTTCTCACCGGGGACCTGGCCGGTTATGAGTTCGAGATCTCGGCTTACAATAACTCCACAAAGGAAGTAAACTTCAAACTTTATACCGATGAAACCGGCCTGGAGCTTCCCAGCAACACTATAAAACCCGCCATAGGTGATCAGTTTACTTTCGTGGATATCACCATGCCGCAGATATATATTAATCTTGCGGAGAGCGCTCTTGCACAGGCGGCAGGGACACTTATCGACCAGCTATCGGCCCCGAATGTCCAGTATGAGATCGATACAGACTGGCATCATCTGAGAGCCACATCAACCTCCCTGGATGTGGGGGATATCATCACTATAACGGATCCACAGCTGACAGACGGGAATCTCCAGTTCCGCGTCCTGGAGCTTTCTCAGAGTATAGCGAATGAATATAAGTACACGGTGAAGATTGGTGAATCGATCCTGGTGGGGTACCTGAAAAAAGTGATCAATGAACGGGCGAAGATCAAAAGGGATATTGTCAACACCCGGAAAGAATCCACCAGGGACTATCGCAGGGGATATCAGCTGACAGAGGAGCTTCAGGATGCAATTTTCGATCCCGACGGGTATTTCGATCCGGAGAATATCAAGCCTCTGAGTATTGAGACGGCCATGCTCACCGTGGGCGCAAAATCCACCCAGCTGGTTCTCCGGGACGTGGTTGCAGAGGCGAATTACCAGGGGAATCCCAACCTGATGAAAATCTCGACCGGCCACCTGACGCACTTTACAATCGAATCATCACCGAAGACATGGACAGTTGCAAGTGCTTACACCCCTACACTTTTGGCCGGATCTGCCTATTACCTGTATGCAAGATGCAGCAAGACAACGACAGCTGCTTACTGGGCTGCCAGTACGAGTCAATGGACAACCGATCCGGGGGATGGATATTATTATTTCCTGGTTGGTTTTATCTCCACCGCTGTTGATAATGTGAGGGCATTTTCCTGGCTCTATGGCCAGACAACAATCAATGGAGGATTTATTCGTACCGGGCACATTGAGTCCCTGGATGGGACTTTCTGGGTGGACCTGGACTCGGGGGAGGCCGAGCTGGGAAGGGCAACCCTGAGAACCAGCCAGACAAATGATTATGTCCAGATCTCCGGCCAGTCATATGCGATGTATGACGGGGGTAATAAGGGTGTTGAGATAGTAACCAATGTGGGTAAGAACGGAGGAGAGATCCGGGTATATGGCTATGCGGGGGACTTTCTGAGCCTGGCCTATGACGGCATAGGGGTGAATGAAACCCCGACGACTGATCCCGCGATCAAGTTCGGTGCCGAGCAGGTCATCATTGGTGATGGCCGGGATCTGCACATCGACAATGACCTGGTTGTTTTTGGCAATGTCACCTTTGACGGGCTCCCGGCCAAAACCACCGAGAGCTATATTTTATGGTGTGACGCGGAGGGTAACCTGGCAATCGGTTCACCGCCCTAAAAACAGTTACTATGGAAGCAAAGAATAACCGGATGTACGTGATCCCCCAGGAGCTTGCCCAGCGGGTCCTGGATTACCTAGTAACAAAACCTTACATAGAGGTTTTTAAAATGATCCGAGAACTTGAAGGACTGCCCCGGCTGGCAAATCCCCCGGCGAAAGAAGAAGAAAAACCAAAGTGATGAAAAAAATACTCATAATCGTATTCTCCCTGGTCCTCTGGCCGGCAGTAATGACGGCGCAGGACAAGGATCCCGTTCCTTGGGCAGACTGGACCCTGACAACAGAAAGTAACCTTGGTGATCAGGTAGTGGTCGTCCAGGGTGATACCGCGGTCCGCATGACACTCCAGACCCTGTTGGAGCTTGCATTTCCCGATCAAACGAGCCACGTTGGGGATATCCTTTACTCGGACGGCACCGATCCGTACTGGGCCGATCCGCCTGCCGGAGGAGGTGGAGGAGGTGTTGACACTTCCTATATTGCCACCGATACGATCAACGAGAGGGACCCCGATCATGGTGTGCTGGTAGAAGAGGTGCTCAATAAAGACGGGAATCTGGCCTTGAAGTCAGGCAACAGACTATACCTGGATGGAGGAACGAATAATTACCTCCGCTATTCAGCCGGCACATTAGATATCTATGTTGACGGTGTTGTTCCATTAGCGATGACGGATGATAATATAACTGTCTACAAAACCATCCTTCCGGTTGCAAGCGGTGAAAAAGACATAGGAGCGGATTATTATTGGTGGGGATCTGCATATGTAACCGATCATTACATAGGCAATACAAGTACGGGCATATACAAAGATCCATCGGGCAATCTGACATTCTTTGATGCTGTCGCTGGCACAAAGACGCTTGCAGAGATTGCGGCGGGCGGAGGGGCAGATATATCTGATACCGTAGTTGTCCCCACAATATTCGCATGGGCCTTTACCGACTCGGCTCAGATGGAGGCCGGCAGGGACTTCATCCCTGTTGAGTGGGGAGGATCACCGGACTCTTGCGGCATTGACAGCCTGCGGGTGTTGTGTATAACAGATGACACCCCGAATTTCTCTTTTCAGGCGTATGCGAACGATACTCTTAATTCAACATCCACGACAGCGGAGGGGATATTCACCACCTGGCAATCAGTGGGGGCGGCATCTACGGTGAAGGGCCAGACCTTTGTGCCGGACAACAAGCTCTATCTGGCTCCGGAGGAAAAGATGTGGATACGATTTAACGACAGAACTTTATTACCGAGATATGGTGCTACTATTCAAGCTTATTGTACTGTTTATTAGTCTGTCATTTACGGCCTTTTCACAGGTCGTTATGATGACTGTTCCCTATTTGGAGAAAGAGAGTGTGGTATATGCTGATGACTTTACTGGTGATGTGGGTAACCTGGATGATAGGGAAAATTGGTTGAATGACCGGCCAAGTGAGGATATTGTGATCTACAACAATTCGGGTGATAATGTAATAAAAGGAGGATACACTTACTATGCGTATTGCGCGTATGATGCTGTTTTGAATAGTGATCATTGGGCTGAAATCAAGGTTGATAATATCGGATCCGGTTTCGTGGGAATAATTGTGCGGTACGATAGTTCAACCGGGAAATATTATCTTTTTATGAGTGATAATTCCGGGTCCCGGTTACGTATCGTTCAGAACGGATCCGCTTTGTCACTATTTGCATCTGGAAGCGCATGGCAGAACGGAAGTGTGTATCGACTGGAGGTGGTAGGGTATGAACTAAGATGTTATAAAGACGGCGTACTGGATACCTCTATTGATGGTGATGGAAAGTACACCGTTGGTGAACCTTACAAAATAGATGGGAATAAAGCTGGTGTAGTAACATACAGTACAGGGACTTCCATGGCTGATGACTGGAAAGCATCAAGTCTATGAAAAAGATACTTATTTACATATTACTATTAATCCCGTTAATTGTTAACGGGCAATTCCGCACAAACGGCAGGGGTGCGTTACAAACGACAGATAAAGGAAATTTTCAGAAATCAGCTGTCTATGTTGCCCCGGAAGAAACTCCTCCTCCACAAAGTTATTATTACTGGAATTCCATGACGGCTGATATCTGGCTTTGTGCCGTGGACGGGAGTGACGGCAATGAAGGCACATCCAGGGAAGCCCCGATAGAAACACTTACCAAACTCAATCAGATCATTGCTGCATCAGGCGAAGGAATCAGGGTTGCCATCTCGGACACTGCTTACTATGGACACATCGTTTTTTCGGGCAAAACCGGATCGTCCGGGGATAAATACGAGATAATCGGTGCAGATAAATTTGGTAATGGCCGTCCGAGCATTAAGGGTTATAAGGAGCTGATAAGCTGGACGAGTGACGGGGGGAACCTTTACCACAAAGATGACGCTGATTTGCCAACTACGGAAACCGAGGCCGTTCTGGAATCTACCGATCAGACACCAACATATATCACAATACTCAACAGCCTGTATATTGACTATCAGACTTACGGGATCGCACAGACACCCAACAGCGGATACTATGATATTGAAAGTGTTGCAGGAGATTATAAGAGTTACTTCGTGGACAGCGAGTTGGGTGCTTCGACAAATGAATATCAGGGTGCTTTTGCCTATATTGGCGTAAGGGACTGGGTTGCGGATAAAGCCAGGATTACAAGCAATACGGCCACTCAGGTGAATCTGGATGCTGCTGATTTTACCACATACGATATGAATGCATCCGGCGATATTAAGTACAAGATAGTCAATGATACACCGGATAGTAACCTTGAATGGAAATACGATTACTCACAACAAAGGGTCACTTTGTACTCAACTGTTAATCCTTCGACATTGGATATATACGCTCCTTGGGGCGACAGTGTGATCTATATTGCCAATTCTGAGTACGTGAGGCTGTGCAACCTGAATGTTTACGGAGGGAACCTGTACGGGGTTTACATCTTAAATTCGGATGATATTGAGGTGGATTCTTGTAAAGTTTATAATTCAGGATTTGCCGGGATAGCTGCTGTGAGAAGCGGCAATGTGGATATTGAGTATAATACTGTTGTCAATGGAAATTCAAACGGCATCTACGTCACGGGATCAGACGAGAACGACATGACTCACATTTACAACTGTTACATAGAGGGGATGGGTGAATATGAATACTTCGGTGACCGTGAAGGGCGGCATTACATGGGGATATTCGCAAAGGACAATATCGGGGACACGGATTTTCGATACAACCACATTGAAAATACGGGTTATAACGGGATTTTTTGGGCGAATCTTGTCGGAGCAACCCAGCCCGACAACATGACCATCTACGGCAACCTGATCGAGGGGTGGAATTTCCATATCGGTGACGGCGGGGGGATATATGTGTATGGTGAAAATAACTGGAATAAGGTGATCAAGAATAATATCTTAACTGATCCCGACATGGGCTTTGAGTTCATTGACACGGATGACCGCAATACAATGGGAATCTACCTTGACCATTCTTCTGAATACTTTGTTGTGGACAGCAATACCGTTTACAACAGCCCCTACTCTATTTTCCAGCAGAACGAAGCGGATCATAATACATACAGGTACAACATATTAACCAATTTTACGAGGGATCATTCCGATCCACAGCAGAGAACGGGCTTTCTGAAGAACGGATTCAGCGATGGCGAGGGGACATACACGACATTCAAATATAATACCATTGTGGTGTGTGATGCGGATACCGGATGGGTCATGGCATATAAGAATGATAAAAGCATATCATCCACGGGTAGCGATATTGATTACAACTATTATTTCAATCCGTTCACAGCAACAGATGACATAGTATATTCATGGTATAGCACATCACCTTATAAGGACACATGGACACTTGCTGAATGGCAGTCCAATTCACCTTTTGGAGATAATTCTACTTATAATCAGGCAAGCTGGGAATATGATGACGTAAGCGGAATTGATGAGGATGAATTTGTCTGGTGTTTTAGAAATTGGTCAGGCAGTTCACATGAGTTCGATCTTGGCGATTGCACGTTCAAGGATATTGACGGGGATGATGTGTCGGGCACGGTAACTGTCCCGCCTTATTACAGCGTAATACTATTTTACGCTTCAGGAACGACAAGCACGGTGGAGAACCCAATTTACAAAGGAGAATGAAACACATCATCCTGGTAGCCCCCTCCCGCAGCGGCCATAACTGGACGGCAAAGATGCTCCGATCCTGGCTCCCGGGGGATAAGGTACACAAGTTCGAGGGGATCCCGCCGAAGATCTATCATAACCGGATCCGAACAGAGGTATGGCGGGGTGCTCCGCCCAAAAAGGATCAACCGGTTATTGCCGTTCTCCAGCTGAGGGATTTTCTGAACTATGCCGCCTCCCTGATCAGGCACATCATCAACAATGCCACCCAGGACAGGGCAGCCGGCCTGTTTGATACCTGGTATGCCATTACCAGGGAAGCATTCAATGATACTCATTACATCGGCGAGAAATACCGCCTATATTACGATCACTTTGTCCGCAGCCATGCATACCGGCAGGGGATCTGCTGCATTCTGGACGGGGAATATAACGAAGAGGCCATTGATTTTGTGCCTAACGGGGGACGGGGAAGCTCTTTTGATGACTTCACCTACCAGGGAAGGGGCAGAGAGATGAAGGTGCTGGAGCGGTGGAAGTGGTTTCTCACTGATGAGGGTGAACAGTATATCTCATATCTGAAAGCCCGCAAAAACATTGTCGAATACTACATGGAGCATTTTGATCCCGACCCCGGGCAAAGGGAACTGGCAGGTTATATTTTAAAGTAAACCTGTCATGAAAAAGCTCATTTTACTTATTGTTATGCTGGGGTGCCTGGTGGCTGCTGAGGCGCAGACAATAGTTGACTGGCCGGAGAGCGTAGTGTTCTACCACGAGAACGGGGATTCCCAGAGCATCACCAAGGATCACGTTGCCGCACTGGACATCGCTAATTCAAAGGTCGTATTGCTGACCACAGTGGGGCGCTTCGCCATGAGTACTGAGGAGTTCGGATTCGATACTGATAGCATGTTCTTTCTGTACCTGAACGCCATTATCCACCATGACTATTATGAAACCTACAACTATACGAGTGGGAATATGGATACTATTACATATGCTCATAATGGCGAGGTTCAATATTATGAAGTTTTAGGTTGGACCAATGATTCTTTAACAAGCAGAAAAATAGTCCATCCATGAAGCTGAAGCACCTTGTTTTCTTCCTGCTTCTGATCCCATCCATTATTTACGGGCAGGAAAAGAAAAAATTCTGGAATCCATTTATCCGGTCTCATGATTATTACTCTCAATACAATCCGGTAAATGATTCTGTGATCAATTTCGGGACAAATAATGTCCTATCAGAAGATACTCTGAATGGTGTGATCGGGCACGGCAACCTGGTCAATGCCCCTGAGACCATGGCCCTGGGTTACTTTAACTCGGTGAATAAATCGAATAACCTGCTGTTTGGATACTTCCTTTCTGCAGACACCACCCACACAATTACGATCGGACGTGGGCTGACCACCGGATTGAGGATGACAAACTCCCGATACGGATCTGTCGGCCTGGGATATTTTTCTTCGGTCCCCATCATGTACGTTCAGAGCGGGTATGAGCCCGGGGAGACCTACACGACGGATATCGGCGGGGTAAGCATCGGAGGACCGGATCTGGACACATTGACTGCCCTTCAGATCAATAAACACCTCACGGATCCGGACTCCTATTTTCTGAAATGCAAGAACTGGAACGGAAGCGATGTATTCACACTTGATTATGATGGGAATGCCGAGCTCTCCGGGATCCTGATCGCGGATTCAGTTGTCTGCACCCATGTTCCAACGATCCACCAGGCGGCCGGCGACACATCGAACTATAATACTCCCGATAAGATCGGTGATATGTTCATCGATACATCAGCCGGCGATACCTATATCTCCGTGGGATCCACCCGGGGGGACTGGGTAAAATTGAATGGATTCATTCCACTGCTTCTGTTTGTTGCGCCGGTGAGGAAAAGACGCAGGCTGTTTGTGTTCGCCATATTACTGTTGTCAGTCTTTGCATGCAGCTGGGGACAGAGGGTTATCAAAAACCCGTTTACGCGAAAATTTGATTTTGTTCAGAGCTTCAAACACGCACAGGACACACTCATCAACATAGGGTATGACAATTATTTTGAACCCGGAAAATTTAATTCTGTAATCGGATATGGTAATTCCAATTTCAGCCAGAACTCTATGGTGATAGGCTGGAATAGCAATACCGGATGTCTTGAGAATCTTTTTTTAGGCTCTTCAATCAGCTGCGGGTGTGATAAAGTTATCGCCGTAATAGGGAAAGATGGCGGGATAAACCCATCTCCCAGGATCCCGGGCTCAATAGCTCTCGGCTATTCATCGGAATACGCAATCATGCATGTTCATAGTGGATATCCCGTGGGCCATAATGCTTTCAGGGGAAATGTCGGGGGAGTAAGGATCGGTCCGATAAACCGATCATCTTTCGATCTGAATACCGCCCTGGAGATCATAGCTCATAACAACTCCGAATCCACCACTACGATCCTGGCCACCGAATCTGATGAGATCGTAATCGATAATACCAGCATGACACTTTCCGGATCCCTGGAGACCGGGTATTTTGAGAATTTGCACACACCATCCATACATAGTGCCGCCGGCGATACATCCCTCCTACCAGTCCCTCTGAAGGCCGGGGATATCTACATCGACACAAGCGCTAAAGATGTTTACATCAGCGCCGGAATAGAAAGGGGGAAGTGGAAAAAGGTGAACTGATGGGTAATGAGGTCATCATAGCCGCCAAGCAGGGAAAGAAATCCGCAGTTACCCAGGTGCTTCAGCATTTTGAATCTGAGATTACTTACCAGGCCTGGAGGCATCTCCATAATCATCAGGATCCCTTTTATGATGATTTCGTCCAGGAAGGCCGTATCGCAGTTTTGGAGGCAATAAGAAAAACCGACCTGGAACGAGGTGGCTTTTCAAGTTTCGTAAAAATCAACATACGTAATGCCATGGTCGAATTCCGCTACAAAACCACCGGGATCCCATACCATCATGTTTCTTATTTGAGGAGCTATCTGAAAGAAAAGGCAAGGCTGGAAACGGAAAAGGATTACGAACTGGATGAAGAGGAAGTTCTGGCTCAAATGAATGTCTGGCCACACATTAAAGACCGGATCCGGGGTCTGCTTATATATAATAAGATCCGCCTGGGCGAGAATGAGATTGTTGACCGGCAGATCGAAAAGAAGATATCCGACCGGGAGGAGGAATATCGCGAAACGGATCCCGATGCCCGGGAGGAATTGTTAAGAGGCCTGATCGAGCTCCTGCCGAAACAGAGACGCGAGATGGTGAGGCAATGGTTTTACCATGGTAAAAGCCAGGGAGAGATCGCCATGGCAATGGGGATCACCAGGGAGAACGTGAATGCAAGTTTCAGCCAGGCCAAGAAAAATTTGAGAAGAGAATGGCCTCAAAGGCTTTTTCTCTGGGCGCTTGAGTCAGGACATTTCTTCGATCTCGAACACACCTTCCCTGATGAAAGATGGAGAATCATGAACGGAGACTGGAAGTATGAATACCGCATCAGCAATTACGGAAGAGCGATATCCCCTCCAAATCATGAGAACAGATCAGCATCATTTGTTCGCAAGCCTGTTGTAATCAGGCAGGATCAATTCATCAAAAGATATTGCTATGGCCTTACATGCAAAACCGGCAAGGTGTTACAAAAAGGTGTGCTCAGGTTGATCAAGGAGAATTTCAGGGAGAATGAATTACCAAAGTTCTATGAGGCATGAGATATTTATATATCATTTTGTTGGGTATTCTTCCCCTGGCACTCTTCGGCCAGCACCGGATCCGCTTCGAGACCGGTGATCATATCTATATTCTGGAAGACCGGGATGATATCCCGATGCATTATATCGTGGACCGGGAGAATGAACTTGAAAAGCTGAATATCCTATGCGGGATCCTGACGGAGAAAGGCACGCCGGAATGCGAAATATGGTATGATCCCGAATCCGCTGGAAACCTCACAATACGCAGAGGACGTGGGGATACAATGTATGTCCAGGCCATCCCTGATATAGTCAATCCAGATGTCCTGGCTTTTAACCACGACACCGCCACACAACCTATATTTTATAGGGGGGAGGTGATGTTTCCCGAGGGCCGGTTCCTGGAGATCCGAACACCACATCTGACCAGGGCTACGAGCTTCAGGATCCACACCCCAAACCGGGTCTTTGTGATTGTGAAAGGTCAACCGGAAACTGCTGAAGAGCTATGAGAGCACTCTGGATCATTTTGTATCTATTGGTCGGAATAGCAGAACCAATTAATCATCTCAAGTAATATGGCTGAATGTGTTTGTCCATTTGAAGGAACGATAAAAGAGAATAAAGAGGACCTGCGCGGCAACGGGAAAACAGGCTTGGTGCGTAAGATGGCAAGGATGGAGGTGGAAATGAAACACACGAACGAACACCTCGGCGAGCTGAGCCGGAACTATGGGATCTTGGCAAAATCAATGCAGGATATTGATGTGAAGGAGAAAGTGGAAATGAAGCTTAAAGAGAAAAAACTTGAACTCAAACAAAAGCATAGTGATCTAATTAAGAGAATAGTAACTGTTGTCAGTACTGGGGCCACAATAGTTGGTGTTGTCTATCTGATACTGGACCATATAAAATAAGAATGAGCAAGCTCAAAGCCATACTGGCTCTTCTGGCCGGAAACATCGTAAAGGATATCGGCGAGGCCTTCGATAAAAATTTCACCACCAAAGAGGAGAAGGAACAAGCCCTGATCGAAAAGGAGAAGGTTTACAATGAACGCCTCAAGATCATAGCTGATATGACGGATCCGGATGTGGATTCCTGGTGGAGCAAAAATGTTCGGCCGCTATGCCTTTTGATCGCACTTATCACCTTATCCATTATCCTGATCTTCAAGATCCAGGTGGATGAAGAACTCCTAAAACTGTACGCCGGCTGGACCGGATCAATGATAACCCTGTACTTCGGGGCCCGGGAAGTTGTCAAGCTGGTGAAGCGAAAAAAGAATTCCTGACCGCACTTATATTTTAAAGTGTATACTTTAAAACATTTCGAAATGGAAGAAGAATTTGGAATTGAAAAATTAAAGGAAATCGGTGTCGATCTTTCGAAGTTCGGCATGAAGGTCGAGGAAGCGCTCGAAGACAAGAAACTCTCTTTCGCTGAAGCAATCTCCCTGGGTGTGTTCGCTGCTCCCAAGGCTATCGCATATGCCGGCGATGCTGAACAGATCAAAAATGAGGTCAAGGATTTGAGCCAGGAAGAGACCGAGGAACTGGTTGCTCATATCGCCGATAAACTGGATCTGCAGCATGACAAGATCGAAGCAGTGATTGAAGCCGGTCTGGAATGGGCTGCATCCACCAACAAACTCCGGTTGGTGATCAAAGAGGCCGTGTAGGCTATTTGCTTCATAGGTTTAGTTTTAGGTTAGTGAATCCCGGGGGTGGTGCCCCGGGATTTTTACTTGACTTTACTTTACAAATGATATAATTTTACTTACTCACAAACCCTAAATCTATACCTATGAGTGACAAACCATGTTATGCTCCTGTATTTAAGCCCATCAATTTCTGGGCGTGTTTTTGGCTTATGATTATCTACACTCTGGTTATCGCTTATCTGTTGATCATGCTGATTATTGCACTAATTGGGGGAGGCGCTGCTGTGAGGCAGATCCTATGCCTGATTAAACAATATTCCTTTAGGATCAGCCACTGCAGAAAAGGTAACGATGATCCTAACCAGGTGATCTAGGTTTATGGATAATGTCAGCTTTTTTTAGCAGCACCCCGGAGTCTCCTCCGGGGTATTTGTCTCTGAAATTGAGTTATTGAGAATTATCCTTTAAATTTGGTTTAGTCTATAAGCATTCTTTGTTACGAAAGAATCGAATGAATTCAAGAAAACGCACAACCTTATTATGAAAAAGATTATATCTATATTTTTGATTATTATACCGATTGCGCTTCCTGCTCAATTATCTGATTTCAATGATACAATAGTCAAGACTGTTGTCTTAATCGAGAAGAAGGTTGGAAGTAAGATACAACCCCATGGCACTGGTTTTATCTTATACGATTATAATTCAGCATTAAGATATATAGTCACTAATAAGCATATCATTGGTAAACATAAATCCCTATATGTAAGTTTACCGCTTAAAGGAATGATATCTAATAAAAAAATAATTCTTCAAGATGATAATTGGGAAGTAACTAACAATAATATCAGAGGAAAAGTTGATTTGATTCCTGATAGCACAGTTGTATTTAGTAGAAATTATGATCTTGCTGTATTTAAAATGGAAATCCCATCACATATTGTTTTAAGTGATAATAATGATTCAATTTCGGTCGAAAGACTTTCAATCCCCAGATCGGGAATTTTGAAACTTAATCAAGTCGAAGTTGGGACAGATGTTTATTTTATTGGTTTTCCCTTCCATATAGGTACAGAAATAGGATATGCATATGATACAACGAGATTATTTTCAGATATCGCCTCCAATCCATTGGTGAGAAAAGGATTATTATCTTGGAAATCAGAAAGATCAAATGAGTTTCTTATTGATGGTTTCTCATTCGGAGGGAATAGCGGAAGCCCGGTCATAACTAAAATTGATCGGGAGACAGGTCGAAGCTATTTAATTGGTATAGTTCAAGGTCATTTGTCTGAATATGATACGACCTTAAAGCATTCTGATTATATAAAATACAATGCTGGTTTAGCAAGGTGTATTAGTTCAGATCAAATACTTAATTTAATTGAAATATATAAAGAAAAATGTGAGTAAAAGAAATAACACTAATTAATAGATAATTATTATGGATGTAAAAAAAGCAGGTGAAAAAGCCCTGGATTATTTGAAAGCTTTTTTCCCAAATGCACAATCAATAACTGTTGAAGAGGTTGAAATCTCAGATGATGATAGATATTGGTATATCACATTAGGTTATGATTTACCACAAGGAAGCGCAGGATTAATGTCTATTGGATTTTTACATAGAAATTATAAAGTATTTAAGATTGATGATCAAACTGGAGATGTAAGATCAATGAAGGTAAGACAGATTAAATGACAAATCTTGAGCTAGCGATTCAATATTGCAGAGGGAGGTATGTCATACTTGATACTAATGTCTTTCTTCTATTTATAGTGGGAGGAATTGGAGTAGAACATATTAGTAGAGTTAAACAAACAAGACAATTTCTTGATGAGGATTATGATTTACTGTTGAGTTTGATAAGTCAGTCCAAAGTAATACTAACTCCTAATGTACTGACTGAAGCAAGTAATCTACTGGAATCCTATTCGTTTAATGGGTATAAAATTGGGCTGCTTGGACTCAAAGTGATAATAGAAAAATATGATGAGATATATACTGTATCTCAAGATCTTTCAGATCTTGATTCATTCACTAGTTTCGGATTAACCGACTCCTCAATTAATTACTTATGCCAGAACAATGTTTTGGCAATCACAACTGATCTATCTTTATTTGGATATTTGATAACCAATTCGTTTCCAGTAATAAATTTTAATCATTTTAGAGATCTTGTATAGTAATTTTTTATTGTACGTTTGAACCTCAATTTTAATCTCTGACTCTTTCATAATTTATTGGATTTGGTTATAATTGTTAATGTGGTATCCACCCCAATTATCAGCGTTTTTTGAGATCATATATTACACATTGCACGCCGGAAAATTTTTAACTCCTCTTCTATTGCTTATCAATAAAGCGATAGGTAATTTTTATATGCATAATTCATAATCATGAGGTCGGCGGTTCAATCCCGCCTCTCGCTACTCCAAAAAAGCCTTGCTGATGTAAATCAGGAAGGCTTTTTTAATGGAGCCATACCATAAGCTTGCTTAATGGTATGGTGACAATTAAAAAAGAACCATTTGTGAGCAAAGCGAACAAAAGGCTTTTTTGGAGTAAAGCTTCCCCTCCCGGGGATCTTGAGTCCCGACGTGAAGTCGGGACGAAAAATCCCGCCTCTCGCTACAAGCCAAATCAACCACTTATGGAAAATTCCGTAAGTTGTTTTTTGTTTTGTGCTAGGTTTGCGCTAGGTTGTAGAGTTATTTGACAAGCTATTCTGAAGAATACGGTATAATTGACCATCCTTTGCCGGAATATGGCATCAAATATAAACCCTGGAGGACACATACCACAATTTCCTTATAATTTAATTGAGAGGTCTATTTGTCCGCCCAATCCGAGTTTAACAATCTTTTGAAGAGTTGAAAGTCTGACTTCTTTGATATTATTTTCAATTTTTGATATGTACGACTTTGTGGTCCCTACTTTCTCCGCCAATTCCGCTTGGGTCATACCTCTTTCAAGTCTCGCTTCATGCAGTAAAGTTCCTAACTTAAAGTTTTCGTAACCACTATCTAGTTCATCTCTAGCTTTTGTTCCTTTGATGCCGTAGTGCTTGTCCTTAAATTGATCAAGAGTTATTTTATCCGTTGATTTCATTTTTATATTCCTCCATTATTTTTAAAGCTTTCACAATTTCTTTTTTCGGTGACTTTTGTGTTTTCTTTTGAAAGCCATTAGTAATGATTATTAATTTTCCATGGTCAAAGAAGCAAAAGATCCTAAAAATATCCTTGCTACTTTTAACCCTTATCTCATATAATCCCTTTGTTGATTCAATATGCTTTAGATAATTCTCAGGCACTCTTTCGAGTTCTTCTATGAGTTCAATGGTCCAAATTATTTTTGCTTTAACCTTTGCCGACTGTTTTGTGAAGAATTTTTCAAAATAGTCTTTATAGAAAATAGCAGTTCGATATTTTTGTTTTGATCTCATTGCACAAATATACAATATGTTTCACTAAAGTGCAACATATAAAGATGAATTATAGGTGGGGTTCAAATTTGTAAAAAAACATGTAAATGGTAAATAACAATGCACAGGTTTTAGCTATAACTTATTTTATATAAACCCCAATTTAATGAAAAACTATTTGACCCTATTAACTGGATACAATTTGTATTGGATAATAATATGTTATAACTTACTTGATTGACATAAAATACCAGGACCTGCATAGCTGGCTTGCACCATTTATGTAGCAGTGGAAACGTGATAATCTATTAGTAATCATCTATAAAGAGAGTGTTATGAAAACGCTACCTACACTTTTTATTCTAGTGTCATGTCAATCATAGTATGACGTAAATAAAATATTTTGTATCTTTACTGAAAAAACAACATGATAAAGTACAAAGTAACTTTAACAAAAGAAGAAAGAGAATTATTGATGGATAATACAAGAAAGGGCAGCCATACAGCCAAAAAGGTCATTCATTCTCTTATCTTGCTTAATGTTGATCAGGGTCCTTATAACGAGAACCAGCAGACCAATGAACAGGTCTGCAAAGTGTTAAAAACAGGCATGCGAACCATTGACCGGGTAAAACAACGTTTTGTATTAGATGGCCTTGATGCAGCCCTTGGTGTTGCACCAACAAGCCGGGTATATGAGAAAAAGGTTGACGGAGAAACAGAAGCTCGGTTAATCTCAATTGCCTGCAGTGAGCCGCCGAAAGGATTTGGCAGATGGTCTTTACGCTTGTTGGCTGATCGCATGGTAGAATTAAATTATGTTGATGAAATTTCGCATGAAACTGTTAGAAAGGTTTTAAAAAAAACGAACTTAAACCTTGGCGGGTCAAAGGCTGGGTAATACCGCCACAGCAAAACAGTCATTTTGTTGCAGCCATGGAGCAAGTTCTTGACGTTTACAAGCGGCCGTATAATAAGTCAATCCCGGTAGTATGCATGGATGAAACACCGAAACAATTGATAATAGAAGTTCGTAAATCAGTACCGATGAAGCCGGGATTTGAAAAAAGAGTCGACTACGAATATTCACGTTGTGGGATATGTAATATTTTTATGGTTAGTGAGCCCCTGGCAGGAAAGCGATATATGAAGGTCACCCAAAACCGGACAAAAAAAGACTGGGCGCTGCTGGTAAGGTATATTTGTGACAAGCTATATCCCAAGGCAAAATCCATAACCTTGATAATGGACAATCTGGCTTCACACAGCGCAGCAGCATTATATGAAACATTTGCACCAGCTGAGGCTAAAAGACTATGGGATCGCCTGGAGTTTGTTTTCACGCCCAAGCACGGTAGCTGGTTGAACATGGCTGAAATAGAACTAAACGTATTAACCAAACAATGTTTAAACAGAAGAATTGACAAGATAAATACGGTAAAGGCAGAAGTCAAGGCCTGGCAAAATCACAGAAACAACAAAAAAGCCAAAATAAAGTGGCAGTTCACAACTGATCAGGCAAGAGTAAAACTCCACAGGCTATAACCGTCAATTCATGATTGACATGACACTAGTGATCTTCATTATTTTTTTCGGCACCCCTAATTTATATGCTCAGCAAAAACAAGAAATCAAGGTTGATATACAACTTCCTGAGGGCTTCTCATCACAACTCTATTATACGGGTGATGAAGTTCCCGCTAGCATTAAATATATAAATGACAGTGCTCTCTATGTCCTTTCCCAGAAAATTCCGCAGGAATTACTAAAGGTTAGCAGGGGAAGCACATATACCAATTCGGACACTATATTATTTAATGGTCCTCCATTAGTAAGTCAAAAAGACTTTTTATTTCACCCGAATGGAAAGATTTATATTACCGTGGCGGGGGGTAGGAACAGCAAACAAATAGTTTATAAAATCGCGCCTGAAGATGATAAATGGATACCTTTTGTTACAGGAGAAAGTATCGGTACACCAAATGCATTTAATCCCTATGATATGGCAATCGCACCCCCTGGTTTCGATGGGCCAAATGTTGATCCCGGCGATATTATTGTGGCCGACAATGGCCTCGGAAGACAAGCACATATGGCAGTGTGGGCTATCAATCCTTCAACAGGAGATGCCAGGGCAATTGCCAAGGGTCGGGTTTTTCAAGACGGCCCTCTGAGAGTAGAGTTTAATCCTGATGGGAAGCTTATTATATCTCAAAATAACGATTCGGGATCAAGTAGAATAATCATGATGGATAAAGAAGGAGAATCTAGAACCTTAATTTCTAATATCACCTCACCAGGGAAGATTGCAGTTAATCCCGCAACCGGAGATTTGTTTTTTATTCTATATTCTGAAGTTCTGCAGATCTGGCATCTCCCAGCAAAAGGTGGATTGCCAAGTCTGTTTGCCAAGGTTGCTGGAAATAGTAAGATTCGGGCGCTTGAGTTCAGTGCCGATGGCCAAAATCTTTATGTCGGAAACAATAATGATATTATTGAGATCAAAGGGCCTTTTCTAGAGTCTTTCTCCGGTATTGAATATACTATGGGTTCTGTTAAAGGAAAAGTTTTAGATTCGAAAGACAATGAGCCTTACACAGGAATAACAATAATAGCACGTGATGGCAATAAAATTGTATCAAGCAGTCAATCCGATGAAAATGGCGAATACGAATTATTACTATTCCCAGGGAATTATCGTGTAAACCCCATGATTGGTCAGGGAATTAATTCTTCTGAGGAGATGAACCTTACACTAAAAGTTGGTCAGGAAATAAAAGCTGATTTTACTGTAAGCATGATCGAATTACCATTGATAATTGAGCAATCAATGGCTCAATACAAATTAATCAAAGGGTATCGTTGCACTATCTTAACTGATATACGTATGGTAAAGTCAGGAAATGATAATCACATGACTTCTGAGATACTGTTTGCATGTGAAAAACCAGACCGAATCCTGGTAAAACAAATGTCAGAATCTCAGCTTGGTAATATGGAATATTATGGCAATGGTGAGAAGATGATCTATTACAATAAATCGTATAAGCAATATTTGGAGGAAGATTTTGAAAAAGAATTAATTCAAAATATCTCATCCAGTCTGGAAAGTATAATCCCCGGAGATTTCATCTTGGCAGAGGATCCTCTTCAAAATATGAGATCAGATCTTATCGAAGTAAAAGAAACCGGTACTGAGCAAGTGGAAGGGATTTCAACAATCCTTATTAATATGAAGAAATCAAATATAACCAGAAGAGGTGTTATACCTAGATATATGCCAAGTGCTGAAGTGTTGATTCCTATCCAGATGTGGATTGGAAGTAATGATAAACTGATTCGTAAAATAGTTTATACTCTGGATATGGAACAATTACTCACGAATTTACCTGATGATCAAAGAAGCAGGATGGAAGAATATTATAAAGGGATGAAGATTACCTTCACTGAAACTCATAAAGGAATAGAGATCGATCCTATTTTCACAACGGATGACTTTAGATTTATTCCTCCTAAAGGAACAGAACTTGTTAAGAGTTTTAGTCCTCCGGCTCCTGTCAGACCAGAAAATTCAGATCTTATGAATTCACCAGCCCCGGGTTTTTCTTTGAAGGATACGGATGGTAAAACTACCAATCTTGAAGATCTGAAAGGAAAAGTAGTCCTTCTTGATTTCTGGGCCACATGGTGTGGTCCTTGCATACAAGCAATGCCTCATATTCAGGCATTATCTGATATATATAACGAAGAAGATGTAATTATACTGGGAATTAATACATGGGAGCGTGATAAGAATAAGGTAGAACCATTTCTTAAGGAGAAGAAGATAAGCTACAGGATACTGCTGGATTCAGACAATGAGGTAGTAAATGAGTATGGAGTAAGCGGTATCCCAACATTCTTTATAATAGACAAGAAAGGGACAATTCGATACACTTATACGGGTTTCCCGGCAGATGAAAAAATCATTCAACAGAATATTGATGAGTTATTGATTGAGTAGTAATCTAGTATAGTACTCCCCATTTACGGTACCAAAGATCTGGTAAAATAGGATCTCTCAATTGGCAGTCTTATTGGAAAAAACAGTGGCATTGACTAATTTAAACCGATTCCAGTCGATTAACTTAAGACCTTGGTGTACTGGACCTAATATTAATTGCCATATTTTGATTAAGTGTGATTAGTGACATCATTTTCTTCAATCCATACGCAGATAGGCTAAAATTCTCTTGTAAATACAGTTTGCCCAATTGATACACTTTTAAAGAAAAAGTGGTAAATTTCATTGAGTGCATGTGCCGGGTTAACTGCCCCCTCTAGACTTTTTTAACTGACCCCATCTGTGCCGGACTTAACTGACCCCTCAGAGGTTGTTCAAAGATCTTTATTTCTCGCATTGAAAGTAATAAATATTCGTTACGTATTCATTCTTGTTTCTGGTTTTTTATTTTGCTGTTTACGGAGATTATCGCCTTCAAGCTCCAGTCTGTAGGCATAATAAACTAAACGATCCATCACCATATCTGCATTATGCGAATGTTCGCATAATGCAGATGCTATCCTGGATAGAATGATCCATACATCGTTCAGAATAGAACTTAAAGGAGAAAGTTTAAGAAGAAAACGGTAAAAATGTCAGTAAAAAGCTGTTCTTTGAATTAAAACCTAACTAGGGGGTGTCAGTATCACCGAAATGGGGGTCAATATCACTGAAATATCCAGGGGTCAGTTAAAAAAAGTCTGAGGGATGCAGTTAATTACGGCAAGGGGGGTGCAAAGTGTCCGGCGATTGCAATAGACCTAAGTGTACAACGATTTACACATCCTTCCTTTGTATCAGTATTTATAATATCTTTGCAGGATAAACTAGATTACATACGTCAGGATATACTAAATTACGTGCAACGAGATAAACTAGATTAAGCACGAGAGGATAAACTAGATCAAGTACAACATTAAAAAAGAAGCCATGGCATCACCAGCAGAAAAACTTGCACAATCACTGGAAGAGCTAAGAAAACTTCAGAATGATCAAGGAATTGCCGTTGTTAAGACATCAGACTTAAGTAGAACACACTTAGACCGATTAGTAAAAGAGGGATTTCTAATACAAGTAATAAAGGGTTGGTATCTTTCAACCAGACCTGATGAAAAATCCGGAAGTACATCAATATGGTATACGTCATTTTGGTATTTTATTTCTGTATACTTAAACTATAGATTTGGAAATGAATGGTGTTTATCTCCTGAACAATCAATGCAATTACACAGTGGAAATTGGGTAGTACCAAGTCAACTACTTGTTAGATCCCCAAAGGGAAGTAATAATCGAACCGTCTTACTCCATGGAACATCCTTATTTGATGTACAGCTGGGATTACCATCTAAAAATGAGCTAGTTGTTATTAACGGTATAAATATCTACTCACTTGCCTCCTCTATAATAAATGTCGGGGAGGATACATATAAGCGAAAACCTATTGATACAAGAACCTGTTATTCTTCAATAAAGGATTCATCAGAGATATTGTCGATTCTATTAAATGGGGGAAATACAGTGAAAGCCGGTAGAGTTGCAGGTGCGTTTCGAAATATTGGCAATAGTAAAATCACTGAGGAAATTCTTTCTTCGATGATCAGTGCCGGATACGATGTGAGGGAAACAGATCCTTATGCTGATAAAATAATTTCTAAATTTTCTATTAGAGAGGTTTCGCCTTTTGCGAATAGAATAAAGCTCATGTGGATTCAAATGCGTACGTCAGTTATTGAGAACTTTCCTGCAGCGACTAGTTCAATAAGCAGCATAGAGGAACTCCTTAATAAAGTTGATGAAAAGTATGTGTCTGATGCCTACAACTCTTTATCTATTGAAGGATATCAAGTGACAGAGGAAATAATTAATAAAGTAAAAACCGGAGATTGGGATCCTAAAGAAAATGAAGATGATTTGAAAACAAAAAACGCCTTCGCAGCTCGTGGTTATTGGCAGTGTTTCCAAAAGGTCAAAGAGGGAATTGCTGAAGTACTTAATGGCGAGAATCCAGGAGCTGTTGCTGACGCTAAACATGGAGAGTGGTACCGTGAACTATTTTCACCCAGTGTAGCAGCTGGAATCTTAAAGCCATCAGATCTTGCAGGATATAGAAATGCACAAGTCTTCATATCTGGTTCAATGCATACTCCTCCAAATAAGGAGTCAGTTCGAGATGCAATGCCAGTATTATTCGAATTATTAACCCAGGAGGAAAATGCAGCTGTTAGGGCTGTGCTTGGACATTTTATTTTTGTTTACATACATCCCTACATGGATGGAAACGGCCGCATAGCTCGTTTTTTAATGAATCTGATGTTTTCATCAGGCGGCTACTCCTGGCTAATAATTCCTGTAGAGAAGAGGAATGAATATATGGAAGCACTTGAATCTGCAAGCGTTGATCAAGATATTACAAAATTTACAAAATTTATCGCTACATTAATGAATGAAGAGTGATCCTGGAAGTATGAAGTTACTTATAGGTTTTCAATCCCTTGTTTTTTTGCCAAAAAATGGTTGGAGCCAGATTTTAAAGCCAGATTTTGTTCCAAAATGCTTCAATTTGCATATTCGAAACCTCGGAAACACTGATATTACAGGACACCTTTGAAGATTCATAATCATGAGGTCGGGTGTTCAATTCACCCTCTCGCTACTTGAAAATAAACCACATATGGAATTTTCTGTAAGTGGTTTTTTGTTTTGTGCTAGGTTTTAATGAAAAATTCGGACATAGTGTAAATGCCCCATTGGAAAACCCGCTCACTGAGAACCACGTCCACCACTCAAAAATGAGCCACCAAAACCAACCAAGGCGAAGCCGAGCTCGCTGAGCCGAAGGCGAGGAAAACACTAATATTCTTTTATTGATTTGATGTGTTGAATTTCAAATCATTCTATCACAAAGCTTGATGGTTCAATACAAAACGGTGAAGGCGGTTCTGCAATGGCGGAATTTACACACTTGTTTCATTTAATCCTGAATACCTCTTGTATTGCTTCAAGATTTTCTTGATTTATAATATTTTTGGCTTCAGGAGTGTAGAGGTAGTCTATTTTATCCATATACCGATCAACAATTTTCGCCCTTACCATTTTTCCAAGACTATTCAATTGTTTGTTATCAGCATTGAATGGTTCGTGGAGTATGGAGATAGCAGCTGGCAGCCACCTCGATGGGAATAGATCACCATATATACCTCCTTGTTTATATTGGTTGATCACTGATTCCAGTTCAATCAGCACAGCTTCAAGACCTTTTGAATTATTCAGATCAATATTTTTTTTCTTTGCCCATCCTGCCAGGGCATCACGGTTTGGAACTATAAATGCTGTAGTATATCTATTTTGGTCATTGTATAACATCATCTGGTCAATAAAAGGAGACCTGTCAGTTATAGTTTCTTCTATTCCTTCAGGACTGTATTTTTCACCATCGTCTGAAATCAGAAGGCTCTTAAACCTACCAAGAACATAGAGAAATCCATCTTTATCCAAGTATCCCATATCACCGGTATAAAGCCATCCTTCCCTCAGAACCTCCTGAGTGGCTCGTTCGTTTTTCCAGTATCCCTTCATAACATTCTCTCCTCGTATTGCTATCTCACCTTTTTCTCCAACAACCAGTTCATTTCCTTCCTCATCACAAATTTTTAGATCAAGATTTTTAACCACGACTCCAGAAGACCCAAGCTTATATCTTTTTTCAACGTTTCCGGAGATAACCGGAGATGCCTCAGAAAGACCATAACCCTGAAGCATTGGTATTCCAATAGCAGAAAAGAATTTCTGAAGTTCAATGTCCAGCAAAGCAGCTCCACCAAAGAAGAACTTCAATCTTCCACCAAAGCTTTCCCTGATCTTTTTAAAGAGAATTGCATCGTACAGCATGTATAAAGGTTTTAGTAAGAACCTGAGGCCTTTCCCTTTATTCCATCCAATGCCATTATAAGTATATGCGACCGATAGTGCCTGCCTGAATAACTTTTCAACTAATTTACCCTTGTCTTTAATCCCTTTTTCAATTCCTTTACGGAAGTTCTTTGCCAGGGCCGGTGCACTTAGGAGAAAGACAGGTTTAATTTCCCTGATATTTTCCGGTATATGTTTAAGACTGTCTAGATAAGATTTGCCAGATTGAACAGATGCCAGGCTGGCTCCTGTTGCCATCATAATATATATTCCGACTGTATGAGCAAATGAATGGTCCCAGGGTAGTATAAGCAATGTCGTCCACCATTCAGGAACGTCCATAAGTGACAGTGTCTGTTCAATATTAGCTGTATAATTCCTGTGAGTCAGGATGATTGCTTGCGGATCAGCTGTAGTCCCTGAAGTGTAACTTATATTTACAGAATCATCTGGACCTATCGAGTTTAAAGAGGCTATGAATTTATCATAGTTATTACCCAGATATTCCTCACCCAATTTCTTAACATCTCCCATATAAATCTCATCCTGGGAATAACTTTCCTTTGGGTCGAGAAGAATGATTTTCTCAAGATTCTTAAGATCCTGCTTGATTGAATTTATTTTATCAACCTGGGTAGCAGATACTATCACCCATTTTGATTCTGAATGACCAAGTCTGAATTTCAGATCAATGCCCTCTTTGAGTAATATTGAAAGTGGTACATTTATAGCCCTGGCATGTAAAACTCCCAGTTCACTTATTACCCAATCTGTTCGGGATTCAGACAATAATGCTATGCGATCGCCATTCTTTATTCCTAGCGCCAGAAGACCTGCCGCAACTTTATAAACCTCTTCCTTTGTTTCTTTGTAGCTTATAGATCGGTAACTATCAGTTCTTTTCTCAAATAGATAAGGGTTGTTGCCATATTTCCTTGAACTGGTTTCCAATAAATCAATAATAGTCTTCATGATAACTGGTTTAAATTTTAATTTATCAGCAAATTATTATAGCCAATGCGAAAGATTATTTTCTGATTTTCAATAGTAGAATTCATTGATTTCAATAAAGTTATGAAATTTTAATCAATTGACATGCATGATTTACAGTTCCAATAATTATTTCAGTCAATAAATAGAATAAGGAAAGAGGGATGCTTAATTTAAGGCTCAAGGGAGTTGAAGAAAAACTACAATTATTTGCCCCACTTAGGATATTTACAGATGGAGACTGTTATGCAACCTGACATGATCAAGCTGAAATGGAAACCAAAGTAAATGAGTAATGGTCTATAAACCAATAGTCATATCTTTCATAATCATGAGGTCGGCGGTTCAATCCCGCCTCTCGCTACAAAGAAAAGGCCCACAGACGAAGTCTGACGGGCTTTTTTGATGTATCGAACCATGCTTTTTTGTGTTCATAGTATGAAAGTTTTGGTTTTTAACGCGCTGTGGAACTAGGCCGCCGTAGAATGGCGCGGGATTTGCATTATCTGCAGAGAGCGTGACTCACGTGAGCGGTCGGTTTTAGTGATTTGTTCTGCTTTTATTCTTCCCCCAGGGCTTCAATGTCTGCAATATCTTTGGCGCGTCCAATGGCCTTTTTATTCGCTACGTATTGCTTTTTCCCAATATAGTTCACCGGCACGTTCCCATAAAATCCTGGTTCTTTTGTAGCGTCAGCTTGTTCCCAGCTTACGCCACTAATGGATGTGACAATATTTATTCTCACCGGTGGTAGCCCAAGTTGGACCACGTTATCCTCATTTAGAAAATCATCAATTGAAAGCTCAAGAGAGCTGAATCCGAATTCTTCAAGTACTTTAATTATTCGCTGAGCATTCTTACGGTCTGGCTTTACGAAAACATCAATATCGCCAGTATAACGAGGCACGCCATGGTAAGCTAGGGCATAGCCTCCAACAATCATGAAATCTACTTCATGTGCGTTCAACAATGCGAGAAACTCGTTGAAGTCTTTCTGAACTTCCATAAAATTGACGCCTTAATATTTCTACAGCAGAGATTCGCTCCTCATAAGGGCGATTCAGCCAATATGCCAGATCTTCCGACTGAGAATTATCCCTTAATTTGCGCTTTATAACTACCTTTCTCATAGGAGCTGAAGTCTATATTTAAAGATACGAAAATATCTGCATTAACAAGCAGAATATCTATTCTACTGCATATAGCGGCATAGCTATAAATATACGACATTTTATAGAGACAGGCTGTTGAACAGCACAATCTCAGGGTTTTATGAGTATCTGTGACTGTCCAGCTGCAATCTATGAATGGAAATTGGCCTCACAGATCCGTTCCCAATTCGATTCTGCGGACCCGGTTTTGTTCCGGTGAATTTGGACTTCAGGAAACATCACGGCATACCCTTCCCATAATCTTCTATTAGAAGCCATTCCTTTTGATTAACAGGCAAAAAAATCATAATTTGCAGTAAGCAACCCGATCCCCATGCCCAACAAACTATCCCATTTCTGGCAGGAGCTGAAAAGAAGGAAGGTTGTACATTTCCTGATTGGCTATGTGACTGCCTGCTTTGCAATCATTGAATTCTTTCTCAATGCTTCCCAAACCTTTTCTCTTTCTGAAAGTACCATCAGGCTCCTGTACCTGCTTTCGGCAATTGGTATACCGCTGGTGATCCTTCTTCCCTGGTTCATCAACAGGAAAAAACATGAATTGTCACCTGAGCAGTTGATTTTAGAGGAGATGAGGACTGAGAAGAAGGACGAGAATGCACTCCAGAACTTACCTAAACATTTATCCAGTTTCATTGGAAGGGAAAAAGAAGTCGAAGCCATCAAGCAACTCTTGTCTGAACACAGACTGGTAACGCTTACAGGCGCCGGTGGATGCGGCAAGACCCGCCTGGCGATCCAGGCTGCAGCTGAAGCCCTTCCGGATTATTCAGATGGCGTGTGGATGGTGGAGTTAGCCCCTGTTAATGTTCCAGACCATATTGTCCAGGCCATTGCGGAAATATTCAAGATCAAAGAGCAACCGGGTTCTGACCTGATACAGATCATCACTCACTTTTTTAAGAAAAAGAATCTTCTGATCATTCTTGACAATTGTGAGCATCTGATCAGTGCATGTTCTGAAATTGTTGAGCGAATTCTGAAATCAACAGAAGACTTGACAATTCTGACCACCAGTCGTGAAGCCCTGAACGTTGCTGATGAAGTAGCCTGGCGGGCTCCTTCGATGACTCTTCCGGAAAATGGGATTGAACTGTCCGCAAATGAATTGAACCAGTACGAAGCTGTTCAACTATTCGTGGCCAGGGCGAAAAACAAACAACCAGAATTTAGTCTCTCGGATCAGAACGCCCATTCTGTTCTGCAAATCTGTAAACGCCTGGACGGTATTCCGCTGGCCATAGAACTGGCAGCGTCCAGGGTGAATATATTCAATCCGGAGATAATTGTAAATAAGCTGGATGACCGCTTCAGGCTGCTTACAGGTGGCAGCAGAACCGCACTTGAACGGCATAAAACCTTACAGGCCACCATCGACTGGAGCTACGATCTTCTGACTGATAATGAGAAAGAAATATTTCACCAATTATCTGTTTTTGTAGGTGGATTTGATCTGAAAGCTTACGAACATATATGCAAGATTGAAGCAGCTGAGAAGGAGGATATAATGGATCTGCTTACAGGCCTGATAGAAAAATCGCTGGTCATCACGAATACTCTGGAGAACGGCGATTACCGGTATCAGCTGCTGGAGACCATTCGTCATTATGCGAAAGAAAAGCTATTGGAAAGCGGAGAATCAGATTCTGTAAGAGAATCTCATTACCGGTATTTTTATAAGCTTTCCGAACAAGCATATATGGAGAATACCAATCAGTTTGATTACTGGGTAGATCAGCTGGAACTGGAACATGAAAATATAATTGCCGCGCTTGAATGGGTCCGCAATGATATTGAAAAGCGACTGCAACTTGCCGGTGTCCTGGGTTGGTTCTGGTATGAACACGCTCATTACAATTCTGGATTGGATTATTTGAAGGATTCTGAAGATTGCCCGGAAGAAGCAATTCTTACCAGAGCAAGAGCCATTACCAGCCATGCATTTCTGTTAATGGTCGTCGGCGATGCAAATGGTTTTTCAAGGGTTGATAATAGCTTTGATTTATGGGATAAACTGGAAAATAAGATGGAGAAGGTCAAAAGCTTTTTCCACTATTCAATTGTTAAATCTGCAATGGGCGATTATGAAGCTGCAGAGGATTTGGCCACAGGGATGAAAGAGATTGCAGAAGAGCTAAATGACGATTATCTATTGCTGCGGTCAAAAACGGCACAGACATTCGTCCATATTTGCCAGTTGCAGGTTGATTCAGCTGAACCACTTGCAGAGCAAAATTTGAAAGATGCGGTTGCTTTAAATGATAATATGGTGAAGCCGTGGAATCTGCATTTTTATTCAGACTGTGCTCTGATGCGAAAAGATTTCAAAGAGACCGAGAAACGCTATTCGATAGCCATGAAACGCTATCTGGAAAATGGCAACCAGGTCGAGGCATGCACGGAATTGCAGGGAATGGTTTTTGCATTATCGGGGCAGGGAAGATATGCAAAAGCATTGCGTCTTCACGGAGCAGTTGAGGCAAAGCATGATGAATTTGGTGCTGCAACACCCCAGATTAAATTCTGGACGGACTGGGTTGAAGAATATATCAATGGAGCACGAAAAGCTGTTGGAGAAAAAGAAGCATCCCGGTACGAGCAGGAAGGCCGCCAAATGGAATTTGAACAGGCAGTGGAGTATGCATTGGATTTTGGAAAGGATTAGTTTGCAAATTTGATTACCGGTGATTATTTCAATTCTTAAATATGGATAACTTCAAGTCAATTCTGCTGGTATTTTGTATCCATGTCATTTTGTTTCCTCGCATCGGGGTGGCACAAAGTCAGAATGTCGTAGATTCTCTTATGAAAGTCGTTAACGGTTCAAATGAAGATACGATAAAGATCGAAGCTCTTTTAGATCTCGGGAACTTATATATATACAACCTCCCGGATACGGCGCTGTTTTATTATGAGAAGGCGCTCGAAATCTCGGAGCAAATAGAGTCATTCAGACTTCAGGCTAACAGCAGACGCAACATCGGCATGGTCAGGGAGAAGCAGGGAATGTACGATCAGGCGCTGGAGGAATATTTCGCTGCGCTGGCCTACTATGAGAAAACCGGAAATAAGCAGGGAATTGCCAGCTGTTACAATGACATTGCCATTATCCACTATTTCCAGGGATCCTGCGAGCTCTCCATGGATTACCTGACCAGATCCTTCGAGATAAAGAAGGAGCTTGGCGACACGCTGGGGATGGCCAACTATTACACCAATATGTCCTCATTGAATGACGTTCTAGGGAACTATCAGGAAGCTTTGAACTTTTCTCAGAAAGCCATTGATCTTTTCAAAGAGCTGGATGATAAAGAAGGGATCGCCGTGGGATATGGCAACATAGGCACCATCCATTACAATTTGGGCAACTACCGGATCTCCTTGGATAACCATTTAAAGTCCGTGGAAATGCATCAGGAGATTGGTAATAACGACGGGATGGCGCATTCCCTGAGCAATGTGGCTGGGGTGTATCTGATAATGGCAGATTCTGTGGCACGGACGGAAAGCCAGCGGCGGGAATATCTCGACCAGGCCATTTCCTATGGTCATCAATCACTCAACCTCACTGAAGAGCTGGATGCCCTGTATGTGAAGAATTACGTGGCAAGTACCCTGATGAATGCCTACAGGGCCCTTGGAAATCATGAGGAGGCCCTGATATATGCAGATATATTCATCTCCACCCGCGACAGCCTGTTCAATGAGGAGAAAGCGAGGGCCATCGAGGAAATGGATACCAAATATGAGACAGAGAAGAAACAGCAGCAGATTGAACTTCAGGAATCCCAGATATTGGCCAGGGATGCCACCATTAAACAGCAAAAGACATTAAGGAATTCCCTGCTGGGAGGCCTGGTTGCCATTGCAATTATAGTATTCTTAATCTCATACGCATATGTGCAGAAGAGAAGGGATAATCAAAGAATCCGTGAACAGAATAATCAGATATCAGAGGCCAACGAAGAATTAAAACAGCTGAATGAGGAGATCCATGCACAGAAAGAAGAAATAGAAGCCCAGCGTGATCATTTATTCACTCAAAATGAGGCGATTACTGATAGCATTAATTACGCTCAGAGAATACAAGCGGCAATGCTGCCTCCAGAATCGTATATCCTTGAACTGCTGAATGAGGTATTCATTTTGTACAAGCCTAAGGACATCGTGAGCGGGGATTTTTACTGGTTCAAGCATGTGAACCAGTACATCATTATAGCAGCGGCCGATTGCACAGGTCATGGAGTCCCGGGTGCCTTTATGAGTATACTCGGGATGAGTTTTCTAAATGAAATTGTACAAAGAAGAGAAATAACGTGTGCCAACCAGGTGTTGGGTGAATTGCGCGACCAGATAAAACACTCGCTCCGCCAGCATGGCCATCCTGATGACCCTAAAGATGGCATAGACATGGCTTTATGCGTGATTGATGAAAAAACCAGAGTAATGCAGTATGCAGGTGCCAACAATCCCTTGTACATGATCAGGGAGAATAATGGCAAACCTGCGTTGATTGAGATTAAAGCAGACAGGATGCCGCTCGGTTATTACCTGGGAAAAGACCAGCCATTTACCAATCATGAAATCAAACTGGAAATTGGGGATGCATTTTATTTGTTTTCAGATGGGTTCGTGGATCAAAAAGGTGGCAGGGAAAATAGGAAATTTTTGAGCAAGAATTTCAAAGAATTGCTGTTGGGGATATATGAAAATTCTATGTATGATCAGAAGGAAGCCCTGGATAAAAAATTAATGAACTGGATGGGTACCAACTCTCAGATAGACGATATTTTGGTTGTTGGGGTAAGGGTATAGAAAAATAAATATTCATTCAGGTAGAAGTTAATCACAATCTGAACAAAAAATGGCAAGAACATCATTTTCCGGTTGTCGGCCCGTGAACCACCAGTGTGCCGTCCTCCAGCACTTCCATCCGGTCAATGAAAACCACCCGCTCATCCCCTGTTTCAGCGGTACGTCCGTGATAGACGCAGAGCATTTCCGTACCGTCCGGTGAATAGGTCATTGAATTGTGTCCGGTGCCCGTGACATTTCCGCCCTGGTCCACATTCTTCTGTAAAACAGGATTATTCTGTGCTTTCGTGAACGGGCCTAGCGGGGAATCAGAAGTGGCATAGCCCACTGCATAATTCTTTCCGCCGAAAAAGTTGGCTGAATACATCATGTAGTACAGATCCCCGTGCTTAAAAATGTAGGAACCTTCCGTCCACCTGCGGTTCACCTCCCCCGAAGTCACGGAGCGGCTCTCCCATTCAGCCTGTTTGTCGTCCATGGAAACGGGTGGCCTGAGCAGCAGTCCGGGTTCTCCGATGACCCCTGTAAAATCAGGTTTCATTTCCACCCCGTACACCCAGCTCTCTTCGATCTCTTCAAATAAACCTTTCTCGCGGGCCCAGTCAGCCAGTTCACTTTCCACAGGATGCTTGTAACAGGCTCTTGAGTAATAGAGATAGACCTTTTCATCTTCAATGAGCAGGTTGGCATCGATGATGGGGTAACCGGGATCGAAAATGGGACGATTCATCAGATCCGTGTAAGGACCTTTGGGCCGGTCTGCAACCGCCACACCGATCCTGAAATTTTCCAGTTCATTGGTGGGATTTACCCGCCAGTCGGCACTGTAAAACAGATAGAATTTCCCGTCACGTTCATAAAGTTCAGGTGCCCAGAAACTGGCAATGCACCAGGAGGTATCCGTGTTGCCCCGGAAAATCCTGCCTTCATCGTTCCACTCTTTCAGATCCGGGGAGGAGTACATCTTAAATCCGTCTTCGACACCGCCCGTACCCACCATATAATACATCCCGTCAGATGCCTTCAGGATATAGGGATCCCCCAGTTTCACGGGCAACGGGTTATCGAATTGCAGCTCCTGTTTGTTCCTGCTGCAGGATAACAGGACCAATCCTGCGATCAGTACCGTAAAAATATTTTTCTGTCTCATTTTCATTTTTTTTAGTTGAAAAGTCTGGCCGTTACATTTTTCCACGGGGACCCGACCGACCGTTTTGCAGGATTACAAACAGGTAATCCCATATAGCATGTAGCCGGTATCATTCATCGACGAAACCAGGTCGATGGAGGTGATCTCCACGTCAGGTATGGGATTTTCCCAGGTAAAATGGTAGAGCTTCAGATCCATTCCCTGATCCTTCACCCTTTCATTGGAACCTTCCCATGCCAGGACAGCTTCTGGAGGGATCACCGAATTTTCCGGGTGGAACCACCAGTCCTCCACGTGCACCTGGTATTGCAGGGTCACGGTTTGCGTTTTCTGATTGGCATAATGTATCACCAAATCGACCACATCGGTACCGGGTTCACTGGCCCAGGCTGAAGAATGCAGGAAACATAACTTGTCAGCCACCCGGTCGACCGGTATCCCGGTTATTCGCTGGGGATAGTGAATATGCGAGTTTTCATAGGCTACTTTGCTGGCAAGCTGAATGATCCCCCGTACATCGAAATTCACCCCGTGATACTCGTTGATCCCTGAAGGCAACGGGATGGTGTTGCCGGGTTTGCCGTGGATCTCTTCGCTCAGAGCAAAATTATAGTAGGGACCCAGATCTACGTATTTATCGCCGGCGTCCGATGGCCTTGCCTCGATCGCATGCAGCGGTTTTGTTCTTATGCTCATTTCGGAAACAGTTTTGGAATAGGCAGGAGGACGCTCATGAGTGAAATCCTCCCGGGTATAATTGATTTTAGTAATTGTATCTCCGCTGAAGATCAGCACCTGCGTGGTACGTTCCGAGATGGTGTCCCTGTAAACCATATTCCGCTGCCCCTGCAGAATAAAACTCAGTCCCGGCCCGGTTTCATCCGGCTCGGTCAGATACAGCGTGTATGCTTCCGGGCTTCCGAAACCCCGGTTCATGATCATGACGCTGAGCCGGTCGCCATCCTCCGCACCGTATACCATACATTTGTCGTCGGATGTGGTTCCTTTTATAAAATTTCCGGTAAAATATTTAGCCACAAATTCCATGTGGCGGTAAGATGCCCTCGGGGTCATGTGGGCCCCGTCGATCAGACTGAAATCGGTTCCTGTTCGACTGCCCCCATGCTCGAACATGCTCCAGCTGCAGGCATAAAAGGCTTCATATTCCATGCACCACCCCAGCACTGCCCCGAACATCTGTCCGTTCCCCCAGCTATGTACGATCTCGCCCGACTTTGAATTGAACTCACCAATACCCCAAATCAAGGCATCGTTACCGCTGCGATGGTGCAGATTATTTACCTGGTCTATTTTGGATTTTGATTTTACGATGCGGCTGTAAAAATCGCCGGCTCCCTCCACGGCCGGATCACCATCACCCTGTGGATAACGATGCCATGTCAGGCCATCACAGTAGTAATAACCTTTTCCGGGTACTTTCCCTGCAATATCATTTTTCCCACCAAAAAGATCGTTGATCGGCTCATCGAAAAAATCACAAAAATCCGGGCCAAAGATCCTGATGGTCGGATCAACGGCCTTCATGGCAGCTGAAATGGGTTTGAAATAGCCCTCAACCAACTCGCCCACCGTTGAAAGATCGGGACGTCCGGCCTGAAGCCAGGGTTCGTTCCCGATATTCCAGTAATTTACTCCGCCCGAGACATCACGCATTTCTTTATTCAAATACCTGACCAGTTCAGCAGCCTCCTGCGGCGTTCCGTACTGTGAAACCTGCAGCACAGGCTCAGCTCCCGCATGCCGGATTTTACAGACCCAGTCCAGCAGTGTTTCCCTGGGAGGCAGATCCCGGTCGTAGGCATGTCCTCCGATCCTGATGGTCTGGAATCCTGCCTGTTCTACCAGGTCCCATACCTGTTCCCCCGGATCGAAATACCAGACGTTGGTGCCGGTCAGCCGGGGACTGATCTCCTGCGCTTCTGCAGGACATGTAAAAACTATTAAAATCAAGAAAATGAAATTCAAAGAAGTATGTTTCATGTCCGGTCGATTAGATCACAATTCATTTGGCTGTATTACATCCGGCGGCTGATGTTTCAAGTTATGTGTGATTCCGTAAGTGATCTGCTTCCTGATCTCTCCTGTTTTTGAAAGTACGAACATCATGGTCGTCTGCTCGGGGATGATCCCGCTGATTGTCTTATCAAGGCCGGCATCCGCACAAATGGTCAATGGCCCGGGAGACTCCCCTTCCCTGTGAAGAAAAAGATCAAATTCATAATCCCTGGTCTGGTCCTTGTTCAGGATCATTACAACAACTTCAGAATCACTCATCGTGGCAATGGAAGTGACATATGAATTACTGGTGAAGGAGGGCAGGAATTCTCCTGTCATATGCAATGCCATCATCTGTGTATGGTAATAACTTGAACGGGGATAGAAATCCGATGGCAGGCCGAGATATCCGAAATCGGTATTGATCCTGTCTGTTTCGCTGATGCACCAGGGACAAACGGTGAATGCCCCGTACTCAAGACCGATCCCGTAAATCTCGGCGATAAACTGGCCACCGAGGAACGAAGGATTCCCTGTGCCTGATATTTCCCTGTCAGGATTCGCATAGGTCACATTCACCTCGGTCAGTCCCCAGAGCAGTCTGTCCTCTCCTGTACGATGATGTTTCGCATTTGCTCTTTCCATCATTCCGATCAACTGTTTTACCTGCTGCCTGATGTTGTAGGGCCCTTTGAAAACAACATCATCCCTGTCGAAGTCACGCCCGTTGGGATAATTGTGGAAGGTGAATCCATCGATCATCCAGTTCCCGTTCTTATCCCTGCCTGTGATGTCTAACCTGCCCCCACACAACGCCTCATATGGCTCCTGATAGAACGTACATTCGTCAAACACGAGAATTTTGATATCCGGATCGGCCTTTTTCATCGCAGGAGCGAGACGTATGATGTATTCATAGACTTCATCGATCTCCCCCCTGTTGTTGCAGATGGGTTCATTACCGATCGAATAGAACCGGATCCCCCTTCCATCGGAATATGTATAATCCTTTACCAGTGCGAAGGCTTCCTCTTCAGAAAAATGGCGGGGTACCTGCAAGAATGGTTCGGCTCCTATTCCACGGATGGAGTCGATCATCGCAGTTAGTTCTGTTCTGCCGGGAAAATGATGTTCATACCCGATCCCACCGATACGCACCATTCTGATGCCGCTATTTTCCACTTCCGGCCAGAGCATATACAGGTACCCGGGCCGGTCTCCCTCATCCCCTCTGTCCATCCAGTGGTTCTGTCCGAACAGCCACGGACTGATTTTCTGTGCATTTGCCCCTGAAGCAAATACCATGATCATGATCAATAGTATTGCGGTTCTCATATTTTAAAAAATTTAGTCAGTTCCCCAGGAACAGGCTTTTGGTGGAGAATTCCGGGTCGCAGGTCAGGTTCACCCGCAGTTTCCTGAAGCCCACCTCATCACCGGGATTAGGGATGTGGGTCAGGTGCACCTCACAGTTGTGCAGCTCGGACAGTTTTTCGATGGCCAGCTGGGCAGCAGGATTGGTCAGGGCGGATATGCCCAGCATGATCAGGGTCTCCTCCAGGTCCAGGCTGACCATATCGCCCGTCAAAATCTCTTTTTTCATGAAGTTCACCTGTTCGATCATGTTGGCGGGCAGCAGGAGCATGTTGTCAGGGATCCCCGCAAGGTGCTTGACCGCATTCAGGATCAGGCTGGATGGCGCATGCATCAGGGGAGAGTTCTTCCCGGTGATGATGGTGCCGTCCCTTAGTTCGATGGCGGCTCCGCAGAACATTCCATCGCTGCCCTTCCCCGTTTTCCTTGCATCCGTGGCAGCCTGCCTGGATGGCAATACGACCCTTCTGTCTTCCTCCCTGGCCTTCACCTTCTCCATGATCAGTTCGATCCTGTCCACCGCCTCCCTGTCCACCAGGCCGATGGCATATTCCACCAAACAGCGGAAATACCTGCGGATGATCTCCTGGTGAGCGGCTTCGGAAATCACCGCGTCATCCACGATCCCGGTGCTTGCCCTGTTCACACCCATATCGGTGGGAGATTTGTAAGTGGATTCCTCACCTGTGATCTTTTCAAGGATCCTTCTCAAAAGGGGAAATGCTTCGATATCCCGGTTATAATTCACCGTTCTCACATTGTAGGCTTCCAGGTGGTGGTAGTCGATCTGCACCACATCTTTCAAATCCACCGTCGCCGCCTCATAGGCGATATTCACCTTGTGGGACAACGGGAGGTCCCAGATGGGAAAGGTCTCGAACTTGGCGTATCCCGCCTTCACCCCCTTCTTGTACTCGTGGTAGAGGTTATTCAGACAGGTGGCCAGTTTTCCGCTTCCCGGTCCGGGCCCCGTCACCACAACTATGGGCTTGTCTGTTTCGATATACGGATTTGCTCCGTAACCCACATCGCTTACGATCAGGTCCACATCGGTCGGATAGCCCTTTGTCAGGGAATGTGTGTATACCCTGATCCCGTTCCGCTCCAGCCTGTTCATAAATGAGGTGGCCTGGGGCTGGTTCTGGAAGCGGGTGATGACCACCGCCTTGATCTCAATATCCCATTTCTTGAAATCGTCGATGGTCTTCAATGCGTCCGAGTCATAACTGATCCCGAAGTCGGCACGCATTTTTTTCCGTTCGATGTCCCCGGCATTCACACACAGGATGATATCGGCCTTCTCCCTGAGTTCCTGGAGAAGGCGCATTTTCACATTGGGATCAAACCCGGGAAGGACCCTTGACGCATGGTAATCGTACATGATCTTCCCCCCGAATTCCAGGTACAGTTTTTCCTGGAAGCACTCCACCCGTTCCAGGATGGATGCGCTCTGCGCCCTGATATAGGCTTCATTGTCAAAGCCGATGCCGGAAAGCCGTTCTGGACTGGGGTCAATCATTTGAGAATTCCTTTTTACTGCTATTTGAAGGGTTTCAATTTAAACAAATATCTTCTTGATCCTGCATAACCGGACCCATAAATTTCTTCAGGATCCCGGGATACAATGGTGATTAAGCCATTCCAGAAGATCCGGGAACAATGGATGATCGATACGTCTTGATCCTGATCGTGCGCTTATTCCGGGACAATCGTGCCTTCGAGCCAGTATACGGCACTGGCACCTCCCGCCTGGTTCCGGGAAGTGATCAGCACCACCGTGTTTTCATCCTTGGGGAAGATGGAGGTTAGGATGGCTCCCTGGTCCACCGGCAGGTCGCCCCAGGGGGTTGTCAGATCCCCGAAATTCTTTGCCTCGTTGTCCCCGATCATCGTGCGCATGTTGCTCTGCTTCCAGTCGCCTCCCCTGTACACATGGAACGAGATCAGGGTCTCCCCCGTGGGCAGCTGGATCATGTAAGGGGCTCCGCCGTGACCGCTGAAACCGGTGACGGCCCAGCGGGTATCTCCTTCGTCCGAAATCGGGTCCGGCAGTTCCCATTCCCCTGCCAGTGCCCGGTGAACAATGTACGGGGAGCGCCAGTGCAGGACCGTCTCGATGATGAAAGACACCCCCCTGTTGCCCTGCAGGAGTACCGGCACCGGCATTCCGTCCCGTTTTTCCGGATAATAAGCGGCAATTGTGGGATAGGACCACGTCCGGCCCCGGTCGGTGGAACGGATCGCATGGATCTCCTGGTACCGCTCCACTTCTGCCACGGGCCACCATTTGGCCTCGCTCGAATAGAACATCTCCAGTTCCCCGCCGGGAAGCTGCACGATGGCAGGTTCCCAGGACCTGCCCGTCACAATGGCATTGGGTCCTTCCCAGGTCTCGCCCCGGTCTTTGCTGGTCAGGATGTGCACATAGCAGTTGTCGTTGGTCTCCGGTTTCCCGTTTGCAGTGTAAGGCAACAGGATCCAGCCATTGTCCAGCTCGATCAGCTCGGGATTGCAGAACCGCCAGAAACCGGAGGAATAATCGCTGATGTCCATGAGGATCTCCTGCGGGGTCCAGGTCTCTCCGTTATCGAAACTCCTTCGCAGGGAGATATTTACCCAATCACCCGTATCCGGTCCCCCGTGATAAACCAGCAGCAGGCTGTCCGACGTCCCCAGCCTGATCACCCTTCCGTATTCGGCGTAATAACCCTCCTGGGATATCTTTCTTGCCGTGGAGGGATCATTCCAGACGACCTGGTGTGTCTTTTCGAAAGGCTCACTGTCGACCGGATATGTGCTGTAGTCCGTAAATGTCCTGAAGGGTTTCACGCCGGAATAATGGTACACCCCGTCCGTGATCATATAGGCCCTGGCATAGTAGGTGGTGACCGGATCAAGACCGGTCAGGTCTACAGAAAACCTGCCGTCCGTTTCCACCCCTGCGGCCTTTGAAGAAGCCGGACCGGGAGCAGGCTGTGTGCTGAAGAAGATCCCGTGCTCCTCGGGTTCCGGGGTGCTGCTGAACTGATAGAACAACCGCACCGAATCGGAGGCGATATTCATGCGGTCGTCCAGGCTGATCTCCAGGGTGGAAAATGACAGGACATTGCCGGGGATAAACAATCCGTCCGCCGTTCTGATGTAAACCCTCGCAAAATAAGTGACGCCTGTCTCCAGGCTGTCCAGCAGGAGCGAAAAGGCCGCTTCGCCGGTGGTATCCGGTAAAAGAAGGGAGGTTTCCCCCGGATAAGGCCCGGTACCGAAGGCAACGCCCTGTTCAATGATCTCAAAATCTTCCGCATGCACTTCGCACCGGACCAGTGCTGCGCTGGCCGTGACACTGTCCACCGCTGCCGTTGTGATATCCGCCACCTGTAAACGGGTGATTTTGGAATATACCGGGTCACAGGTCCCCGAGGTGACCTTTGCCCTGTAAAAGGAGGAGGCGCTGGCCGTAAAAAGGTAGGCTTCCGTGTCCCCGTCCTGAATATCACTCCAGGCAGTCCCGTCGGGCGATGACTGCCACTGGATGTCACCGTGATTCATGCTGAACCACAGCAGGTTCAGATTGATCTCCTGTCCTTTCCCGGCAATCCTGAAAATGCTGTCACTGTAAATCTGCGCGTTCAGGGATGACATGCTGATAAGGCCGATGATCCAGGCAAAACTAAGCTGATGAATTCGGTTGCGCTGCATACTGGTTTCCTAATCTTTGATGAGTGAACGGGTGATGACCTTGTTTCTTCCGGTTATCCGGACCAGGTACATGCCACGGGGGAGCCTGGTGGTCTCCATGATCACCGGTCCGGTACCCCCCCTGTGAAGGAAGCGCTCGCTGTACACCACCGCGCCGGTCGTTGAAACGATCTCCAGGGTGATTTCACCCGATAGATCCCTGAGCGGAACAGCCACCTCATTGCCGGCAGGATTCGGGTAGATCGCATGATCCTGTGAAAGGAGGGAAGTGACGGAAACCGCATCGATGACGGCAATCTCATCCGCGGCCGAACAGTTGTTCGCATCGGTGACCGTCAGCATATAATTCCCGTATTCTTCAACTGTAACCACCTCGCCGTCCAATTCATGACCCGATGGGTCTTCCCAGCGGTAAAGAAAATCAGGGGTTCCGCCGGTTACGACCACCTCCTCCCCCAGGATTACCGCTTCACCGGTATGATTCCGGATGTCGGGACCTGCATCCACTTCCAGGAGCTTTGGCTGGGAGAGGGAGACATTGATGTTGATTTCCTGTCCCCTCGCCATGGCGAAGAACAGGATCAGCGCCAGTGACGGAATGAATCTCAAAGAAGGCTTGCTCAAATGGTCAGAAGCTGATCTCATCTGCATGATCGGATCGGTTCTAAAAACAATATGAAGAGGTTGTCTTAAAAGTTTTATGTGAATAATATCTGAGGGGATGCTTTTATAGCAACCTGGCATCTTTTTGCGACAGCAAAATTAGCACGTTGCGAAAAAGCATCCCTCAGACAAAGTTTAAAGGGAGTTTTCAGGAAACCCTCTTCAACTGGCGTGTTAACGGATCATCACCTTGCCCAGCTGGACATTATTCCCGGTGCTGACCTTCACCACGTAGACACCCTGCGGCAGCCTTGTGGTATAGTAGGAATCCACGTTTTCGGAGACCACTTTCTGACCCACCAGGTTGAATACCTCCACGGATGCCATGTCATATCCCTTGCTTCTCACAACCAGCAAGTTGTCATATGAATAGATGTCCGCCAGGGTCGGAGTCTTCATCTCCTCCACCGATACACCGCTGATTTTGAATGTGCCTGTGGCAAATGCGCCCCCTGCATAGGAGGCATCAATGGCCTGCACGCCCCAGGTATAATCGCCGGGTTCCAGTCCTCTCAGTTTGACGAAGGTGTTCAGACAGGCATTCCCCATCTTCATGATCTTCCTCTGTCCGTCCATGTCTCCTCCTACGAAAGAAGCAGGAGCTATCAGGTAATTGCCTGCGCCGTCCTGCAGGTAGTACTCATAGCTCAGCGAAGCGGCGGGAGTCATGTCGTCCGTTGCCGCGTCCCAGGTGAGTTCCACGTTCGCGTCGGTCACCTCGGCGGCAAGATTGCCGGGTGCAGCCGGAGGGGCATTGGTCGTGCCGGTGTTCGTGTTGAAGTACACGGCCGCGGTCCTTCCCACTTCTTCAGGATCGGCATACCACATCGCATCCCAGGAGTGTCCCGATACCAGGTAATCATACAGGCCGTCCCCGTTCCAGTCGCTGAAAAGCAACACGGTCTCCGAGGCTCCGGGAACGCGTCCCACTTCTGAGAAATTCCCCGCACCATCGCCGTGGTAGAGGTATCCGGCCTGTGTATTGACCGTGGGGGGATTCCAGCCGGTCATGACCAGGTCGTAATGCCCGTCCATGTTCCAGTCGATGGCTCCCGTTCCCACGCCACTGCTGCCGAGCGGACGCAGGTCAGGCTGGAATGCCGTCTGGGCCTTATCCGTAAAGGTCCCGTCTTTGGCATTCAGATAGACATGGGTAACGCATTTCCATTCGTCTTCCCCCGAAGCGGGTTCGCCTGTCCCCGCTCCGCCTTCTCCGTTGAGGACCAGGTCGATCCAGCCGTCGCTGTTGTAATCGGCAAAATCAACACCTCCGTTGGCCTTCATCCGGATGGAACCTGCGGGATTGCTCTCCGTGATGCCCAGATAGGCACGGTAGAAATTCCCCGGCTCCTCGTTATAATTGATAAATACATCAGCGAGTACCCTGGCATTGTCCGCCGCACTTTTATCCTCATTGTCCACATTGGCGCACATGAAGAAATCCATGAAACCATCGTTGTTGTAGTCAATTACTTCCACATAGCCAAGTCCGAAGAAGAGTCCATCAAATACATCCACGTTGGTTTTTTCGAAGGTGTTGTCTCCATTGTTGATCATCACGCATGAATTATCAGCCGCATTGCTGATGCAGACATAGTCCATCCAGCCGTCGTTGTTGAAATCGGCAAAGGCCGCCGCATGTGTCCGCTCCGGTATGGGCCAGTCAAGCAGGGTGAAGGTACCGTCCCCGTTGTTCTTGTATACACCGCCGTGATAAGAATCCCAGCTGTGTTCGGTACCCAGCAAATCCACGTACCCGTCGCCGTCGATATCGGCCCAGTCCAGGTTGGCACGCTCAATCACTGCCAGGTCGGTCCCCACGCTGTCATACTCCCCTGTCCCGTCATTGTAAAAGAGCATCTGGTTCCACCTTGTCTCCTCACCACCGGGATTTTTTCGTCCCGTGATGTAGATATCCATGTCACCGTCATTGTCCACATCAACGACAGCACCTCCTCCCCATGCCTGTCCATACTCGGTATGGACTTCATGGGTCTGGGAATACGCCCCGAATCCGATCAGGGCCAACACAATCATGTAAAAAGTTCTTTTCATAACATTTGGTTTTTAGTGAATAATGATAGAACTGAAAGTATTTAATGTTTAAAAAATGGTGCCTGCTGCTCCTGCACTCCGGGTCCGGTCCCCCGGTTTATTTCCGGCCATCCCTCTTTCCATACAATCCGGTCGATAAACAGGGGCCGCCGGGTGGCCCCGCCGGGAAGCAACGGATTCGACTTGACAATCCCGTGATAGATGAACCAGTCATCGCCCCCGTCATCGGTGACGATCTGGGCATTGTGTCCCGGACCGGCCACATGATCATTGCTCCTGATGATCACCCCGTCGATGTTCTCCACGGGAGGTGCCCACCACATGTTGTTATAGTTCATCAGGTCAGATCCGTTCTTTGTGGTATAGGGACCTTCCAGGTTTTCGCTTCTTCCCGTGACCACCCGGTAGGTGCTGGAGGCCCCATCACAGCATGATCCGGTGGAGAGGAAGAGATAATAATAGCTTTCCCGCTGATGGATATAGACTCCCTCAAAAGAGTTGCCGGCCACCTGGAACTTCTCACCGATGATCCGCATTCCGTCGGAACTGAGACGGATCCCGTAAATGCCCCCTCCCAGGCTTCCCCAGAAAAGGTGGTTCTCACCATTCTCACTGAACAGGTAGGGATCGATGGAATTGATCACACCCGTGCTCCTGGTATCCAGCAACATGCCCCTGTCCGTGAAAGGCCCCTCCGGGTTTTCCGCAAGTGCCAGTCCGATCCCCGGGTTTTCATCCCCCCAGGTTGAATTTGAATAATAGAGATAATAGAGCCCGTTCAGGCGATGGATGCTGGGCGCCCAGATGTAGCCGGATTTCCAGTCGGGTTTGACGGCGAACGCCTGGCCCACATATTCCCAGTTGACAAGGTCCCCGGATTTGACGATGGGTGTCACACGGTGTCCCTCGGGCCACGTGTTCTCGGTCCCGTATGCATAGAACCATCCGTCCTCCGCTTTGATGATCGTCGGATCCGCCAGATCAGGTTCAAAAACCGGATTGGAATAGGTGGCCGGCTCCGAATCGTCCGATACGGCAAAGGTGCTGTCCCCGTTGTTCAACAGAATGGCACTCCCTCCCTCACCTGTGATCAGAACATCCGGCAGTCCGTTGCCGTTGATGTCACCCACGGCAATATCGGCATGTTGCACCTGAAGGCCCAGGTCAATGATGTGTCCCTGTGCACCGGTCCGGGGAGCCGGAAGCATCAGCAAAATTGCGATCAGTGTGTATATCAGATTATTTCTCTTCATTTTCTGCCCGTTGATTGAATGAGTATTTTCCGGGAATGCTGCTCACCCGTGGTCCCTGTTATCCGGACCAGGTAGAGACCGGCTTTCAGGCCGGACAGGTCCAGGGAGATGCGGTTGCCCTCCGAAACCGATGACACCATCCGTCTTCCGGATGCGCCCAGAATCTCGATCCGGTCACCCGCCCTGATCCCGTCAATGAAAAGCTGGCTTGTTGCCGGGATCGGATACACCACGATTCCACGGGCCGGCCGGCCGGCAGCCGAGGTCAGCCGGGATGCCAGGAATTCAGTAATGGCGGTTTCCAGCATCCCAATGGCATCCTCCACTTCCTGCCGGGTGGCGGAAGGATTCCCGTACACCTGTTCTGCCCGGGTGATGGCCTTTTTCAGATCGAATTTCGCTCCGGGAAGATAACCGGCCACATCGGCCGTGTCATGGATGACAGTCGCCGAATCGATCAGAGTGCCCAGGGTTTCGAAATCCACCACGACCACTTTCTCCAGGAAATCCGCAATGGCCTCATGCAGGGTGATGATCCCGGCATCCACCTGCTGCATGGAAGGATCCGATGTTTTGAGTGCCATGCCCGCTTCGATGGCCAGTGCCAGTTCCAGTTTTGCCTCCGGGGGATAGAGCCCGTTTTCATATCCTGACGGGGATATGTCATAGACCCTGATGGCCGAATCGATCGCCTCTTCCAGCAGGGAAAAATCAATGATGATCCTTTGTCCGAGGAAATCCCCGATGGCTTCCCCGAGGAGGCTCACCTCCCCGTCCACCACCCCCTGCATGGGTTCTATTTCATCCACTTCGGTGATATTTCCGGCCTCTGAAACAACCGCTTCTGCATGACTGACGGCTGCAAGAAGGGTATCCAGTGCGGATCCCGGGTAATCCCCGTGCCCCTCCCCCGCCACCACCGTATCAGTGATGGAGACCGCTTCCCGGATGACGGCTTCAAGGGCCGAGATATCCACACCTGTTCTCGACCCGTTAAATACCTCGAGGGCTGCCAGAAGCGGGACTTCGATCTCCTCCCGGGTCACGGACATGGAGTCGATCAGGGGTTCCACCCTGTCGATAGAATCCTGCAGCCTGTTCACAGCCCCCGGCGGGTACTGGCCTACTCCCGTACCCTCTTCCGCATTTCGAACAAGTTCTTCTGCCTGCCTGACCAGGTCACGAAGCAGGGCTGTATCCTTCACGGCGAAGATCACCCCGGGAGGGAAAACCGATCCGGCATAAATGGCATCCACGGTCTGCACGCTCCATGCATACTTTCCTTCGGGCAAATCACGGATCATCCAGGTCCGGTTGAGGCATGCATTCCCCATTCCCGAGACCATTCTCCTTCCGTTGTTTTCCGGACCCGTTTCAGCACCGGGATGGATGATCCAGCGGTCATTGGTGATGTCTTTCAGGTAAAAATGGTAAGTGAGTGCATCCGCCGGGGTTTCCGGGTCAGATCCCTTTTCCCACGCGAATGTCACCGAATCGATCCCGGCTTCCGTCTGAAGGTTCACCGGAGGTTCAGGCCGGGTATTTGAATGTTCCGTATCATTGAGGTAGATCAGCGCCACCTGTCTGCCATAGTCACCGCTATATCCGGTGAGCAGCAAATCGATCCTGCCGTCCCTGTTCAGGTCCGCCACCTCGATGGAACTCTCCGATACCCCCGGGATGAGATCGCTTTCCGGGCTCCGCGAAAAAGTGCCGGTCCCGTCGTTAAGAAACAGGCACGTGGCCTGCCTGTTTTCGGTATTGCTCCAGCCGGTGAGGATGATGTCAAAATCCCCGTCATTGTCCCAGTCCGCAAACCGGCTGCCGTCGCCCACGCTGATCTGCCTGTAATTGCCGAACTCCTGTTTCCGGGTGAACACGCCGTCTCCCTGGTTGATGTACAGCCGGTAGATGTCATAAGAGCCCCCGTCCCCGTAAGCATCCCCGTCCCCGTTCAGCAGCAGGTCCAGGGTGCAGTTGTGATCCACGTCGGCCCAGGAGGCCGATCCAAATCCCTTCTGGATCAGGTTCAGGTCCGTTTCCGTAAAGGTTCCCTTCCCGTCGTTCCGGAAGATCTTCGAATACCGCCTCGCCGCAGCCACATCCCAGCCGGTGACAAACAGGTCCCTGTCTCCGTCGTTGTCGTCGTCCACCACCGTCACATCCGGATCGAGCCAGTCCCTCTCCTCAAATTGCCCTGATCTCGCAAATGTCCCGTCCCCGCCGTTGTTCATATAAAGGTGGCATGCACCCGGTCCGGAACCGAACATGTAGTAATCCGGCCATCCGTCGTTGTTCAGATCGGCCCATCCCACCGAAGTGGCCAGCGGATATGCCGGCTGTCCGGTCATGACAAACCTTCCCTGGCCGTCGTTCTCACCGATGCCGGCGATTCCGTTACCGGCATTGTTACAGAACAGCAGATCAAGGTGACCGTTCCCGTTCATGTCTCCCAGATCCAGCGAACCGAATTCAGGCTGACCGTTGCTCACATTGAACACCATTGTCATAAAAAATATATACAGCTCCAGCTTCCTCTTTCCCATTATCCGCATTTAGTAAAGCACAAACCCGGGTTAGTTAAGCACAAACCTGGGTGCCGTCCACCCGCTGTTGGCTTCGATCACCACCGCCGGCCATCCGTTCTCATCCCAGTCGATCTGATGCAGGATCAGTGGCCTGCGATCATCTCCCGAGTTAAGTTCCGGTTTGTTTATATCGGTTGCCCCGAACATGATCCAGTTCTTCCCGTCCCTGTCGGTGAACACTCCCCCGACGTGACCGGGCGATTTCAGATCATCCCCTTCCCTGATCAGAAGTGTTCCCGCGTTATTGACCAGATCGTTCCCCTCTTTGTCCAGGTACGGGCCTTCGATGCCGGACGCCCTCCCCATGTAAACCTCTGAGGTCACTTCATTCCCGACAGTCCCGAAGCAGTAAAAATCGTTCCCGCTCATGCGGAAGATGAAGATCCCCGTATAATCGGATCCCGCGATCCTGAATGCGTTTCCATTCGGTAAGGGTTTCATATTACGCTTGATATCCAGTTCGATCCCGTAGACCCCCTGATCTGTTTCAAAGAAGAGGTAAAAGTCAAGACCCGATTGAATGAAGAAAGGTTCACGCACGTACTGATAGCCGAGTGAATCGGCATCAAACAACTTGCCGTAGTCCACATAGGGCCCCTGGGGAGCCTTTGAATAGGCCACCCCGATGCCCGCATCGCCCAGTGAATAGAAAAGGTAATAGGTCCCCAGGGTCTTTGAGAATTCCACCCCCACGGAGGTGATCCTCCCCTCTCCCCAGTCCGGAGCGGACGCAAATGCCTCGCCGTTGAAGTTCCAGCTCATCAGGTCGCTGGAGCGGAGTACCGGGACCACGTAGTTCAACCCTTCCGACCACTCCTTCTCCTGACCGAAAGCATAAAACTGGGTGGCTCCCCTGAAAACGCTCGGTCTGCCGAGATCCGGCTCCCAGACCGGATTGCGGAAGCTGGTCTCATTGGGCAGCTGGCTTCCTTCCCAGATCACCGTATCGATTCCGTCCCCCTGGATATCCGTGCATGACAGGCATCCGAAGACCATCAGGGCAACCAGTGCAGTGAATATGAAGTTTTTCATCTCGTATCTTTTTTCCATGTGTGTCATTGCATTCATCTGATCAGAATCCGGGATTCTGGGTCAGTCCCGGGTAAAGGGAAAGCTCCCTGTTCGGAATGGGGAACAGGTGGCTGATCCCCATCTTGAAATTGGCAAACTCGGCATCCCGTGAGCTGGCCAGCATGTTGACCTGCGTCTGGTCATGCAGGATCCCCCACCTGTCCAGGTCATACCACCGGGTGCTTTCTCCGCACAGCTCCACCAGCCGCTCATGCATGATCTGTTCGTGCAGGGATCCGTAATCCGCAAAAAACGCAGGATCCAGGTCTTCCATCCCCACCCTTCTTCTCACCTTGTTGATGTACTCCACTGCCATGGACCTGTCCCCGTCCAGTTCATTAAGCACTTCGGCATACATCAGGTAGACGTCCGCAAGCCTCAGGACCCTGAAATTGATCCCCGAACTGTAATCCTCCGACGTATGGGTATCCACCCGTGTATATTTCCTCCAGTAACAGGGCTGGGTGAGGGTATAATCCTCCGTGGCCATCCACTCATCCCAGGTCTTTCCGTATAGCAACTCTGTATCGCCGGGCTTCTCGTAGAAGAGTGTTACCGCAAGCCGCGGGTCCTCCTGTCCGTCGGCCGTGGTCTCCGTCCGGAACGCATCCAGCAGCCATGCCCTGGGATAGGCATCCGCCCAGGCACCTCCATCCACCACGAGCCCGAAGAATTTGGGCCTGTGCGCCCCCAGTTCCTTTCCGTTGTAAAGGCCCTCGGCGAACTGCACTTCGAAAAGGGATTCCGGATTGTTCTCATAATCCATGGTGAAATTGTCCTTGTACACCGGCACCAGGCTGTATAGGTTCATGGCAAAGATCTCTTCGATCTTCGTCCTGGCCAGTGTCCAGTATTCCTGTGCTTTGGCAGGATCATTGACCCCCGGCCGCTTGTGGTAACCCGCCAGCTGCATGGCGAGCCTGGCAACCATCCCCTTCGCGCCTCCCTCTGTCACCCGGCCCAGGTCCTCCCCGCTCCAGCTGTCCGGCAACAACCCTTCGGCTGTCTGAAAATCGCTCAGGGCCTGTTCGTAGATCTCCAGCTGGTCGACCACTTCGCCGTTCTCGGTGGAAGAGACCATCAGGGGACCGCGCCCGAAGGAGCCGCCCAGGAACCAGAAATCGACCCCCCGGATGAAATAGGCCTGTCCCACGATCCGGTCGGCCGCCGCCCGGTCCTCAAAAAGATCATAACCGGTCAGCTCCATGTTGTCGATCACCTGGTTGGCGTAGAAGATCTGGCGGAAGATGGCCTGCCAGGGCCAGATGATCCCCTCGGCGTTGTTGTCGTTGTAACTGATGATATTGAAGTTGGAGTAGGCCTGGAAATAAGGATTGGGGCTTTCACTCCAGCCTTCATCGCTCCGGGAGATCATCAGCACGTGAAACCAGCGGCTGAAGAAGCCGGGGATCCTGAACACCGAATAGGCGGCATTCAGTCCCAGGTCAAAATCTTTCTCCTTTCTCCAGTAGGTGTCCGAAGATTCCCTGTTGGGATCTTTCAAATCCAGGAAATCCTCCGAGCAGCAGGGCATCAGGAGCATGATTCCTGCGCAGATGATTATCAGCAGATGCTTTTTCATATCGATGGCGTTTTTTTTCTGGTTCATTAAAAGGATAACTGGAGTCCCGCCAGGAATGTACGGACCGGGGGATAGGCCCCCAGGTCGCATCCCTGAACGAACACGTCGGCCGCCCTCACCTCCGGGTCGTATCCCTTGTACCGGGTAAAGGTGAGCAGGTTCTGCCCGCTTACATATACCCTGAGCCGGTTCATGAACTTGGTCCGGGCCAGGAGCGGTTCGCTCAGGCTGTAACCGATCTGCAGGTTCTTCAGCCTCAGGAAGGAACCATCCTCCAGCCACCTGTCCGACTGCGCCTTTGCATTGTCGGTGGTCCCGAAATAGGGTCGTGGCGTATCCGGGGAGGGATTGTCCCAGGTCCATGGATCGATGTCCCCCGGAATATTGTTGGGCGAATCCATGCTTTCGATCCCCAGCCTCAACCCGTTGAAGATCTCGTTTCCGTATACCCCCAGCCAGAACATGGTCAGGTCGAATCCCCTGTATTCGGCCGTCAGGTTCAGACCGAACTCAAAATCGGGGAAAGGACTCCCCAGCCACTGCCTGTCATCCAGGTCTATTTTCCCGTCTTCGTTATAGTCCACATAACGGATATCCCCCGGTTTGGCATTGGGCTGCACCAGCACGGTTTCATATGCATCCGTATCCTCATCGTACACAACGGTGGTATGCTCGAACACTTCATCCATGGACTGGAAGATGCCGTCCGTTTCGATCAGGAAGAAATCGGCGATGGACCTTCCTTCCTCGGTCCTGTTCACCTGGTTGTACCAGCCTTCCCTGTATCCTTCGGACGCCCCCAGTTTCAGCACCGTGTTCTCGATGGTCGTCCAGTTGGTGTTCACATTGTATTTAAAATCTCCCAGCTGGTCCCGCCATCCAAGGGTGACCTCAAACCCCCTGTTCCTCATCTCACCGTAATTGGTCCACTCATTGGCGTCCCCCAGGTACTGGTCCACCCCGACCCCGGTGGCCATGGCCAGCGGAAGGGTGACGAGCAGGTCGGTGGATTTGGAGTTGAACCATTCTACGGTCCCGTACATTTTGTTGCGCCACAGTCCGAAATCGGCCCCGATGTTCAGGGTGGTTTTGGTTTCCCATCCCAGGTTCGGGTTGACCCGGTTGCTCTGAAGCCCTCCCTCCCGGACGGTCTGGTCGGCGCCCAATACAGCGTAGAATCCTTCATAGGGACCGCTGTAGTTGATGGTCGCCTGGTAATCGTAATTCCCCAGGGCCTGCATATCGCCCAGTTTTCCGTAACTGACCCTGAACTTCAGGTCGCTGAGGACTTCCTTGACGGGCTCCATGAAGCTTTCGTTCCCCACCCGCCATCCGAATGAGGCAGAAGGGAATGTTCCCCAGCGATTGGCCGGACCGAACTTGGACGAGCCGTCCCTGCGGATATTGAACTGGAAAAGATACCTGTTGTCGAAATTATAGTCCACCCGTCCCAGGTACGAGATCATGGAATTGGCCTGTTCACTGCCCCACATGTTGTTCTGCACGCTTGCCAGATCGATCTGCCACAATCCGTCCACCAGCTGGTCGTACCCTTCTGCAGCCAGGTATTTGTAATTGTTCTTTTGCGAGGTGTACCCCAGCAGGGCCGTGAGCTGGTGCCTGTCCACCGTCAAATCGTAGGTCAGGGTATGTTCCATCAGAAGGCCCAGCCTTTCATCGCTGTTCTGCCAGAGCTTGTCATCCCACCGGGTCTCCACCGAAAGGTACCTCTTGGTGGCCCCCAGGTCTATACTCTTCCGCCTTGAATACCAGAAATCCACTCCGAAATTTGCCTTGTAGGTCAGTCCCCTGATGATCTCCCAGATCCCGTACACATTTCCCACCAGGCGGTTGGCTGAGGTACGGTCGTCAATGGACTCCTGCTGGGCCACCGGGTTGGTGCTGTAAGTGGGGTATTTTACCGATCCGTAACCATACCCGCCGCGTCCGCTGATCTCATCGGGATCGTACACCGGGATCACCGGCGGCATGCTGAGGGCATTGGAGAACGAGCTGGCCCCAGTGTTGGTCAGTTTCCGCTCTGTATGGCTGTATGTCAGGTTCTCCCCGAAGGTGACGGGACCCTGTTTGCCCTCGGTGTTTACCCGGAATGCATACCGGTCGTACCAGGGACCTTCCAGCACCCCGTCCTGGGTCAGGTACCCCGCCCCCACCATATAATTGCTGTTGGCCCCTCCGCCTGACACGGAGAAATTGTAGTCCTGGATATTCCCCCGTTCGAAGATCGCTTTCTGCCAGTCGGTGTTGGGGATCTCCTGCCCGACCTCGGGCCTCCCCATCCATTCAGACCCGCCATTGAGAAAACTCAGCTGGTTGTAATAGAGGTACTCCAGGGTCTCCATCATTTCAATTTTCCTGGCCAGCTCCTCCATTCCGTAAGTGGCCGAGAAGTCCACCCTGGCGGGACCTTCAGAACCCTTCCGGGTGGTGATGATGATCACCCCGTTGGCGCCCCTCGCTCCGTAAATGGCAGCCGCGGAAGCATCTTTGAGTACCTGGATGGACTCTATATCGTTTACATTCAAGTGATTTGCGTCGTTCAGGATCAACCCGTCAATCACATACAGGGGACCCACCGTGGAAAAGGAGCCCACTCCGCGGATCCTGACCTGTCCCATGCTTCCCGGATCCCCGGAGCTGAAAACTGAGATCCCGGCGGCCTGCCCCTGGATCGCATCACCCACGCCCGTCACGGTCACCTTGTTCATCTCATCCACATCCACCACCGACACGGCACCCGTCAGATCCCTTTTCTTCTGGATCCCGTAGCCGGTGACCACCACCTCCTCCAGTTTCTGCACATCGGGGACCAGCTCGACGCTGAGGATGCCCTGATCGGTCACCGGGATCCGCTGAGGAATGTAACCCACATAGGAAATGACCAGCGCTCCCCCCTCCTCGGGCAGGGTGATGGAAAATTTGCCGTCCAGATCGGTGATCACGCCCGAGGTCGTTCCCTCGATGACCACATTGGCCCCGATGAGGGTTTCCCCTGTGAAGGCATCCGTCACCGTACCCGAAACCATCCTGTCCTGCTGACTTTCTCCGTTCTTGGGAGTGATCACGATGAAATTGTCATCCAGGATCCTGTAATCCAGTCCGGATGACTCCAGCATCCGGTCCATGATATACTCGATGCTCTGATCTTCGATGTCCAGCGACACCGGTTCCTCCAGTCCGGCATACTGGTCACTGAAGAAAAACGCATAACCGCTGCTTTTCTCAATCTCGCGGAACACGTCCCTCAGTCGCATGTTCTCCACCCGGACATCCAGCAACCGGGGCTGCGAGAGCACATATCCGGGGAACAGGAGGATCCCCAGGAGACAGCACAGGTAAATTCGTTTCATAATGATGATAGATTTAGTATGGGTTGGTTTTGGATGATGTAAAGTCCTTGTTCAGGTAGAGCCTTACCGTCTTCTCCCTGATCTGATAATCCACCGGGGATGTCAGCTTCAGTGCTTCCAGGACCTGGCCCAGCGGAAAATCCAGGATGGTCCCTGAATAGGAATAGGTTTTCAGCTGGTCGTCCTCGAAGACAAAGTTGACGTCGTATTTTCTCGCCAGTTTTTTGGTCAGGCTTTCCAGGTTCTCGCCTTCAATATGCATGATGCCTGTCTGCCAGGAAACAGCCTCCTGCACATCCACGTTCGAGATCACTTCGATGGTTTGAGGGGAAGCGGTCACCCGGGCTTCTTTCTTTTCGGGCACATCCTCTTTCCGGGGGACGATCCTGGCTTCCTTCAGGTTCTTCTGGTAGCTCAGTGTCTGATGGGGTCTGATATAAATGGGGGACCTTTCCGATTCCGCCTCGATGCGGATCTCCCCCTCGAGCAGGGTGGTCTCAATCTTTTCATCGTCCGGATAGGATTTCACATTGAACCGGGTGCCGGTCACATGGATGTCCAGGTGTGACGTGTGTACGATGAACGGATGCTTGTCCTTTTCAATGGTAAAGAGCCCCTCCCCTTCCAGAAAGGCATTCCTTGTCCCCGACCCTGCTTCAGGTCTGTAGGTAAGGTGACTCCCGGCATTGAGCCAGACACTGGAGCCGTCCGGGAGGATGACCGAGGATTTCCCGCCGAAGGGGACACTCACCTCGAATGCAGTCATCCCGCTATCCGCCGGAGCGCGCCTGCCGACCAGGAAAGCCGAAACGGCAGTGGCCAGAAGCAGCAGGAATGCGGCGGCATATCTGCGGAACAGGATCACCCGCCGTATTTTTGATTTTCCGGGACTGCTCTCTTCACCGGGACTGTTTTTATTCTCAAAAGTACGCTCCCGGAACCTCCCGAATGCAGCGTCAGTGTCTATGGAATCATCGTACCGGGTTCCGAGTTCCACGTATAATTTCTTCAGGTCGGCAAATTCCTTCTCATTTTCAACGGAATCTTTCAGCCAGCTGAACAGGTAGTCTTTCTCTTCCCGGGATGCATCTCCTGACAGGTACCTGAAGATCAAAGATTCAATATTGCTCCGATCCATCATAGTCATAGGTGTACTTATTAATGATGGCGCATGAGAAGGAGGAATCCCTAAAGGAGGGTGGAAAATATTTTCGTTCAGCCGGAAACCAGTGCGGTTCTCAGCTTCTTTAACGCACTGGTAATGTGATATTCAACCGTCTTGACCGAAACATCCAGCTTTGCCGCGATTTCCGCATGGGACAGGAATTCACGCCTGCTCATCAGGAAAATTTCCCGCGTTTTCTCCGGGAGTCCGTCAACTGTGTTTTCGATGACCGCCTGGACCTCTTTCAGATCCAGGGAGTCAAATGAAAAATCCGATGCATGCTTTAACATGATCTCGGATTCCCTGATTTTCATTTCCATTTCCCTGCGGTAAGATTCTTTCAGCCGGAGCTTCCTGATGTGCTCGATACAGCGGTGGTGGGCGGAGGTGAACAGATAGCCGGAGAGGGAGGAGGAGATCCGGATCCTGTCACGGTTTTTCCAGAGATAGAGAAACACCTCCTGCACAAGATCTTCAGCGGTATCGGTGTCCTCCAGGGTGTGGGACAGGTACAGGCACAATCTTTTATAATAGTGCTCGAATAAAAGCCTGAACCCTTCCCGGTCACCTTCCCTGATCCTGTTCAGCATTGTTTTTTCATCGAACCCCATACAGCAAATATACATCTTCGCGGGATTCCTGCGGGCATGGGGAATATGTTTGATTACACCGGTCCCGGGGTGATCCCGTTCACCTGTCTGATGACAGCGATCTCATCCTCGCTGAACGGGCTGCCGTCCCTTCTGAAGATGTCCGTGAACCATATGTCGGGTTCTCCCCCTTCAGGCATGGGGGTGCTCCATTTATAAATGGTGTTCGTTTTTCCGGAGACAAGTCCCCAGTTGATCGCCCCGACGTTCTCTTCCCTGAGCATGGGCAGCACATTGGTGAATCTGCTGTTGAAGTGTCTGGCCATGTATTCGGTGCAGATCATGGGACGTCCGTGGGTTTTCAATAATTTAAGCCAGGTGCGGTGCACTTCCGGGTCCAGGTAATTGTGGTAGGTGATGATGTCCGAATGCTGTGCCTGGAATATGTTCAGGGAATCCAGATCGAGCCTCCAGATCCCGCTTGTGAGCGGCTGTTGCGGATCCGCTTCACGTGCCCACCTGAAAGCATTCTTCAGAAGCGGAAGCGATTCAGTACCATGGTTGGAGTTGCCCGGCTCGTTGTAAAGGTCCCAGATGAGCACGCGGCTGTCCGTCCCGAAGGCGGTCAGCATATCCTTTACATAGGTTTCCAGCCACGCAAACAGCGCCACCGTATCCTGCCTCAGATCGCAGCTGGGATCCTGGACCCACCCCGAATTATGGACCCCCGTGACCGGCTCCGGCTGGGTTCCCGGCCGGGCAACCGGGTTCCAGCAATCATCGAAAAAAACGAACATGGTCCCCATCCCGTGCTTTTCTGCGATGGAGAGGTACTGACCGACCCGGTCCCTGAATCCTTCCGGATCCTGTTTCCAGGCGTAGCTGTGCAGGTAGACCCTCATGATGTTGAACCCCAGATCCTCCGCCCATCCCAGCTCCCTGTCGATGGTCTCCGGGTCGAATGTATCTTCCTGCCACATCTCCAGCTGGTTCACGGCGGTGCTCGGCTGAAAATTACATCCGCTCACCCATCCCGTTTCTTCAAACCAGGACCTGGCCTCTTCTGTTGTCCAGCGCTCCTGTCCCGCTCCGGGATCCCCGGAAGCACATCCCCTGATCAGGGAAAGCATGAAAAACGCCGGCAGGGCCCCCTTCAGAATGGTACGGATTGTCTGTCTCATGGTGCTTCAGTTTTGATGTTCGTGTGTGGTTTCAGAGGAAGCCCTGCTGCCTGTCCGCCTGGCAAGGAGGATCCCCGCAAACCAGAGGATGGTCCCGCCCACCAGCAGGGATAAAAGCAGGTCCTGCCCGACGGTTCCCGCTGCATACAGGACACTCACCGTGAAGATCAGTACAAGTCCCGATATGGCCAGGGTGCGGAGTAGGGTCACAGTTTTCATGAATGTTTGATTTTACGCTGATAATACAGGCTGAATAAAAGATAGAGTGCAACTGCCATAAACCATCCCGGCAGTCCGAGGAAGAACACCTGCACCCCGGAATAGAGATTCAGGACCAGGCAGAAACCGAGGGTGAGGATCCAGGCGATGGTCGGCGGAAGGTAAAACCTGATGTTCTTCCTTTCGGCAAAAAACGGAACCATGCCCAGGGGCTTCATCAGGTAATGATCCGCGAAGATGACCGCCCCCATGGGCATCAGGATGAGGCCGTACAATGCGGCCAGATCCAGGAACCGCATGGAGAGACCGGGGAAGATGGCAATGAAACTGGCCACTCCTCCGGCCACGAGGGTGACCCTGTACCTGGACCACCTGCTGTTAACCGACTGGAAAGCCAGGCCAGACCGGTAGATGATTGGATTGGCGGTGGTCCAGCCGGAGATCAGCACCAGCAACACCCCAGCCAGACCCATGGTGCTGCTGGCCATGGGACCCGGCGTAACGGTCGTGTTGGACGGATCGGCCTGCAGCTGAACGGCATACAGCATACCGGCACAGATCCAGGCGATGTAATGCCCGAGGAACATCCCCGACACGGAGGCAAATCCGTAAGAGGCTTTTTTTGCATAGCGGAAAATGGTCAGATCTCCCATCCCGATATGCCATGCCATGTTGCCGAACCAGCTGAAAAACAGGATATGCCAGAAGGTGAATTTCACAAAACCCGGCTGGTTGTGCCCCTTCCATATCACATCGTTGGCCTTCTCCCAGAATTCGCCGGCGGACTGGATCCCCAGGTCGGGCAGGGTGGAGATGCCCAGTGCGATGAACATGACCACCATCCAGGGTGCGGCGATGGTGGCAAACCGTGAAACCGCGTCGTACCCCCTTGCCGCGATGACGGAGATGAGCAGGCCCACCAGGAGGACCAGGATAACCATGGAGAAGCTCTCGGGCAGGATGGCGTCGAGACTGGGCTGCTCGACGGGCAGGAACACACTCACCGCGGAAGCCGAGACGGAAATCATGGCTCCCGCAATGAAGCACCACAACAATCCGTTCGCCAGGTTGTAAAGGACGACCAGTTTCCTGCCCCCGATCTTTTCCAGGTGAAAATAAAGGGTCAGCCTGTGTTTGATGGCGATGGGAACGGTCAGGTAGCGCCAGCTGAGCACCGCAAGGATGTTGCCCAGGACCAGTCCCACCAGCACATCGAAAGCTGCCACGCCGTGCACTACGAAAAGAGGACCGATCAGCAGTTCCGTCCCCGCCACATGTTCACTTGAGAAAAGGCCCCAGAAAGAAGCGGCCGGTTTGGTTTTATCCTCGGGGACCCGCTCCCTTTCATATTCGATGACCTGGACTTTTTTCCTTTCCGGATCCATGATGCTGCAGATGTATTTATGATGATCTGACCACCGAGCGCTTTTCAACCAGCCTGATCAAATCGCGTGCCTCCTGCTCGGAATTTGCATAGGTGTTCAAAAACAATCCCTTCGAAGAAAGGTGCTCCAGCAGGAATTCTATTTCTTCCGGTTCAGCGAGCAGATAGAGCCTCTTGCCCGCCTGCTGGATCTTCCGGAAAATGGGAATATATTCCTCAGAGGATGTGGGAGGGGCACCCGCACCGGGGGTGAACTGGATACAGTCGATCACCTCCAGTTCCAGGAGCGCGTCCGTGTGCATCCGGATACATTGTTGCCCGTCCAGGTGGTAGGTGGTATAATCCAGCCAGCTGCCCATTTTGATCAGCTCGGGGAAAAAGAATTCGCGGAAGACCTCCGTGGAGATCATCGTCGAGAAATCATTGGCCACCTGGTCGTGTTTCCCGGGTGCCCACAGGTTCAGCCACGCCAGAACCCCGCCTCCCTGGTTCTGCCGGGCGGACATGGAATGGATCACCTCGTGGGTTTCAACCCAGGCATCGGACATCACCTCCACGGCTTCATGGAGCGCTTCCGGATAGAGCAGGGTATCCGTTGCCAGGTCCCCGATGCCCCTCAGCAAAGAAAGATTGTCGGCGGCATTGCCGATCTCCGGGACCCCCAGCAGATAGGATTCATTGTTTCGTTCAATGAACACCTTCATGATATCCAGAATGATCTGCCAGTACACATTCCGGTCCGGGTCGAAGTGCCACTCCCACCGGGACCAGTCTTCGATCACCCTGGGAAACCACACCGTATTCGTATTGAAATCGGGCTCTGCACCCCAGAAGGCGCAGCCTGCCGAGGCTCCCCAGTTGATGTAGGTGGCAGGGGCCGCCTCACCCCCGAAGAAGGTATTCTCGAACCACAGCTTCATCCGGCTGTAGTTCTGCTCCGGATCCGTCCACCACCGCCTGATCCCCTCCCTGTCCTTCTCATTGAATTTCTCCAGTCCCCCGAGCCACGGCCCGTGTGTCAGATGAGGGAAGCGTGGTATTTTTGAAGTCTTCCTGGGTGCCAGGATCCCCACCAGGGCCCTGTCGGATTCCTCGCCTGCCCAGAACGCTTCCAGCCGGCTTTTTGCTGCCGGCCAGTCTTCCTTGTAATACATGGATGCATGATTGATTACACACCGACAAAAAAATCAGTGCATAATGATAGGAAAAGAAACGGAAACGATCAATGGAAATTTGCCTTCAATGCGAAACTGTCCTTAATGAATATTTGTCTTTTTTCTGCGCCGCAGGACAAGTCCCGCGATCACAAAAAGCACGAACAGGGCGGTAACGATCCAGGTCCAGTAATTGCTGACCTGCGATTCGGCCCACATTTCATAAGGCTCCGCGAGGAAATATTCGCCGGAAACGGACCAAAGCAGGTATTTGTCCCCGCCTGTCTCCGCCCCGGTCCCGGCATACCCGTTGGATGCAACGACCTTTCCCGGCATGCGGATCTCGATGGTGTAACCGGCGGTAGATATAAAGGGTTCGATCATTTTTTCCAGCACGGATCCCGCACTGTCTACTTCGCTCCTGAATTCCCGGTAAAAGGCTTCACCCGCCACGGGAATGAGGATCCGGGCCAGTTCATCATCCTCTTCTTCTCCGTTCACCTCACCGGCAACCTCCCCTTCTTCCGGTTCACTGTTGCTGTCGGCGATGATCTGTTCCAGCAGGCGTCCTTCCATTGAATGCATTTCCTCACGGCTGATTCGTAAATCTGGATCCTCTCCGAACCGATCATAGAAAATCTCCGTCCATTGCCTCACGAAACTGGTCCACATCCAGATCTCCCCGATGGAATCGGTTCGCTTTTCCAGTTCCCTGTACATGGCGCTGTCCCTGCCGTTGAGCAACCCTTCCCTCACCTTTTCAGGCATGTACAGGAACGCCAGTTCCTCTTCGTCCAGGAATTCCGACAGCGGAGAGGAGACGGTCAATATGGGACGGACCGTTTCACTGAACCTGAAAGTGGTGGTGAACCACCTGAAACGCCTGGAAAATTCAGCACTCCGCTTCAGGTCCCGGTTGACTCCGCTGTCCGCCCGGTACCCTTCATTGATCTCCTCCACGCCGGCGAAGTGTTTTTCCGCGGTCAGGATCCACTCCGAATCACTGTCCCCGGATGTATCGGCACTGATTTCGATCTGCCAGGTGGTGTCCACCGGCACCCTGTACTGTTCCGGGTCAAACTCCGGTTCGCTGCCTTTCATAATGACCCTGCGGGTGACGGAGCCATCCGCATGCACCATGTTGATCACATGCGTTTCATAGCCGCATGAAAAGAGCAGCATCATGATCCCCATCACGATGGTTATTCCGGTTTTCTGTTTCATGGCCTTACAGGTTAAGTTCTGGTTTTTCTTTTCTTTCCTTATTCCCGGGATCCTGTCGGTTCAGATCCTCCGGTAAGGTGCCCGGTCCCAGGTACTGCTTCAGGATGTCGTAATCCTCGCGGAGTTCCATGTACGATTTGAGCAATTCCTCCATATCCGCCCTGGAGACCGTGACGCTGTCACCCGCCACCTGTTCCCTGATCACCAGGTTCAGGAAGGCTTTCTGCATGATCCCCATCCCGGGCTCCGCATGATGGATCTCGTTCACGGTGGTGATCAGGCGTTCTTCAAGGTGATTGATCCTTCGTGTGACACTGACCTGCTGGAAAATGAAGATCCCGGTCAGGATCGCTGCAGCAGCAGCCATCGTTCTTCTGATCCAGCCGTATTCGACCCACGAAAACACATAGTTTCCGACCTTCCCGGGCAATGCACCCCTGTTGCCGGATGGACCGATCCTGCCCATGATCCGCTCTTCCAGTGCCTCCCGGTCCTGCAGCACGGGCTCCTGCCGCTTCAAAGTGTCAATGAGGTTGGAATAGGGATCTTTCTTTTTCATGGTCAGATATGGTTTTTGATCCGTTCGCCGATTTTTCGCCGTGCATGGTTCAGGTTGCTTTTCACCGAAGTCTTGTTCATGCCCGTGATCTCCGCGATGTCATCATGGCTCAGTCCCTCCAGCTCACCCAGGACGAATACGATTTTCTGCTTCGGGCTCAGGGTGTACGAGATATGCCTGATGAGCCTGCCCGTTTCTTCACTGGTCAGCAGCGACTCCGGGTTGTTCTCGCTGATCAGTCCGGCCAGGCTCCGGCTGGCCTCGTCCGGACGGACCCTTCTCATTCTATTCCTTCTTCTCAGCACGTCGTAACATTTATTCACAATGATCCGGTAGAGCCAGCTGCTGAATTTTTTTCCGGGATCGATCTCCCGGATCTTTTCCCACACCGTAATGAACGATTCCTGGACAATGTCTTTCGCATCTTCCTCATCATTCATGATCCTGAATGCCACGCGGAATGCAAAGTCTGCGTTTTGCCGGATGAGCTGCCTGAATGCCTTCTCATCTCTCTGGATACATGATTGAATGACCTGGGTCGTTTCCAATGCTGAGCTTCCGGTTTAATAATAATACGGAAGAAGAAAGGTAAGGTAAAATTTAATCAACCAGTTTCCCGTCACGGCAGAAAATGGCTGTGGTTGCATGTCAGACAGTCGCGTGGAACCGGAAAGGAGGGACCTCACTACCGGGCGGCGGTGCCGGAATCCCCGAACCAGGTGAGGGTCTGGATGAAGGCATCGGGATAGCCCGACCGGTGGAGCTCACCCAGTTTCTTCCTGGCTGCCTGGTAACTGCCGAACTCCCCGTGGGTATACCTGTAATAACCGTCAGCGCAAACATACTCCTGTACGCTTTCGAGATCCCGGAAACGGGTTTTCTTCACCGGACTGTGCGTGGCCATCACCTGGATGGTCAGCCGGCACGAAGCGGTGAACTCCTGGTCCTGATAACCCCCTTCGGGAAGCAGGCTGGTCGGCACATAGAACTCTGCCACACCGGCCTCCCTTGAGGGCAGGCCCGTGAGGGTGACGATCACCTGGCGGTTCAGGTACCTGCCCAGCGGGGAATCGGTGCCGTCGGAATTCCTGTTGCGGGCAACCGGTGCATTTTCCCCCACTCCCCGGATCTCGATCCGGTCCGGATCGGCTCCCTTCTCAACCAGGATCCTGGCCACGCGTTCGGCCCGCTGAAGCGAGAGCAACATGTTGTATTCTTCCCGGCCCGTGTCGTCGGTGTGACCGGTGACAAGGATCCCGATATCCGGATGGATATTAAGCAGGTCCATGATCTTCTCGATTTCCACCAGGGCTGCCGTGCCGAGCACATGCTCATCCAGGTTGAAAGGGATGCCGGTATAGATCGTACAGGGCCCGATCTCCGGGAGGGACCATTCCGTCATTTCCCGATCCGGCATTTCACTTACTACCGCGCTGGTCTCTTCCTCTGTGACATCCGCTTCCTCCCGTCCCCAATTCATGATCTCTTCGATCTCGTCGGTGACGGGCGGTTCAATGGCCTCCACCAGGTCGGCGGGCCCTTCCTCCGACGGTTGAACCACCGGTTCCTCCAGCAGGGCAACCGGATCGCGAGCAGGAAGCTCCGTCCCGGACTCCTCTTCCTCTGAAGATGCAACCTGCTCTTCCGGCTCCAGCTCGATCACCATGTTGATCACATTGGTGGTGGGATCGGAAGGCCTTCTGACGGCGTAGTAGCCATCCAGTTCATCCCATCCCGGATTGAAGAAAATATCCTCTCCCGTGGTACTGACCGGGTAGCCGGCATTGACCGGCTCACTCCATGATCCGTCCGGCTGCTTCTCGGAGAAGAACACATCGATCCCGCCGATGGTGGCATGTCCCTGGGAACTGAAGAACAGGATCGAGTCATTTGCGGAAATAAAAGGCGTATGCTCCTCATAGGGGGTGTTGATCACCGGTCCCAGGTTTTCCGGAGTTCCCCATTCACCGTTTGCGTTCAGGCTGGACACATAGATGTCAAAGCTTCCTTGCCCGCCCCTGCGGTCGCTTGTGAAGTAAAGCGTCTTGCCTTCCCTGGAAATGCTGGCATGGGTCTCGGAAGTCCTCCCGTTGATGGGAGATCTCAGCGCTTCTGCCTGCGTCCATCTCCCCCCCTTGAGACGGGAGACCAGGATATCCGCATGGGAGTAATAATGATGAACGATATAGAGTTCCTTTCCGTCGTAGGACATGCTCACGGGATAGGTTTCCCCCACCATTCCCAGTTCACTGTTGATCACCCTCGGCCGGGTCCACACCCCGTCTCTTTTGACGGACATCACGATCTTCCTGTCGGACGGATAATCCACCAGGAAGATCATCGTATTCCCGTCGCCCGAAACGACCGGATTGTTGCTTGAGGGAAGCTCTTCGTTGAACCGGTCAAACACGTCGTAAAATTCAAAGGAGGGCGGATTCACCAACACCTTCCTTGCCCTTTCAGATGCCGCGATCTGCAATCCTGCGTACTCCAGCTGCATGGGATCCTCATCCGTTCCCACCTCTATGTATTTCTCATAATTCAGGACTGCATCATCAAACTGGTTGTTCAGGTGGTACGCCCTCCCGAGATAAAAGTAAGTCAAAACCGGAGCGCCGGATTCTTTGTGTGAATTGGCTTTGTACTTGAAAGACACCCCGTTTGAGGCTTCCCTCAGGTAAAGGATGGCCTCTTCCTGCAGGCCGGGGATATTCAGGCAGCAGGCTCCGCAGTGGAACAAGATGTTGCTGTTCCCGGGATCCAGCGTGAGCAGGTTCTTGTACCTGTTAAAAGCTTCTTCATAGAACCCGGTTTCATACAGGTACTCCGCATCAAAAAAGATCCTCTTGAATTCCTTGGTGTACTGTGCGCTGACCGCTGCGGACAGGAACAGGAGCAGGAACATGACATGCCTTCTGGTTCGCCTCATATTTCAAAGATATGAAGGATTCGAACCCCTCTTTAATGAATTTATCCACAGAGTTTTCGACAGGTCGCACGCCGGTATCCGGACATCCTTTTCCTGCAGATGGTCCGGTCTGGCCGGGATTGACTCTCCTCGCACCAGAGCTGTGGGGAACCGAGCCTGCAAGCACGGCGCAATGCTCGCGCAATTCAGATGCTTTACTGAAGCTGCCGGATCCTGACCTCGGTATCCGGTTCATCCTTCATCAATGTCACCAGTTCCTGCGGATCGGTATTGCCGTAATGGTAAGGATACAGGATGCGGGGACGGATGGACCTGGCCACATCGGCCACCATCTCAGGAGTCATGGTATACGGCAGGTTCATGGGCAGAAAGGCGATGTGGATATCTTTCAGGGCCTTCAGTTCGGGAGTATTCTCCGTATCGCCCGCGACCAGGATCCGGGTATCCCCGAAGGTGAGTACATAGCCGTTGCCCTCACCCTTTGGATGGAAGGCCGTACCGCCCGGTCGCTGATGCACGATGTTGTATGCCGGCACCGCTTCGATCCCGATCCCCAGCAATGTGGTCCTGTCGCCGTTCTTCATCACCGTGGCTTCAAAATCCTCCAGCTGGTCCAGGCACTTCTGGGTCATTACCACCCGGGTGTCGCTCTTCATGATCCGGTCAATGGCCGACACATCCAGGTGGTCGCCGTGCTCATGGGTGACCAGGATCAGGTCCGCATCGGGCATTTCATCATAGTCCGCCTCGCGTGTCACCGGATCAATATGGATCACCAGGTCATTGTATTTGAACATGAGGGTGCCGTGTCCCACGAAAAACATTTCCAGCTCGCCGCCGGTGGTGCGGATCACATCACTTTCCACCTGTCCGTTGACAGGATTAAATGTTGCAGCGCACATGGTGAATAAAATTAATAAGGTTTTCATTTCATCAGGATTGGAGTGTCACTTTTATATAGGTAACGACCGGGGATGGGGTACTGTTCACTCCGGGGGGCAGGTTGATCTCCCCCAGCAGGATTCGTTATTGATCTGTCAGCCACGCACCGATCCCGGGCAGGGCGTCTCCCTCCTCTGTAAAAAGGCTCCGGTCGAAATAGATGAGTCCCGCCTCTTCCGGCAACCGGATGCATTCCGGGTACCAGTAAAAAAGCCCGGTCACCGACGGGTGTTCCCTGCACAGGTCGTACAGCCTTTTCAGAAAATCGTACTGGCCCTGCGGGGTGAGCGGATAGGGCTGGTAATGGCTGTAGTCACCGTCCCGCGGATAGGTGCCTTTCCACTGGTAGGCCGTTTCCACGATCACGATATCCTTCCGGTAAGCGGTGGTCATGTATTCGATATTCGATGCAAGCATCTCCAGGGTTCCGTGCCACCAGGGGTAGTAACTCTGACCGATCACATCGAAGACCACCCCCCGGGAAAGCAGGTTGTCAAAAAACCATTGGGTTACTCCCTGATCTCCGCCGGCAGCCACATGGATCAGTACCGGAATCTCCGCTCCCCCTTCGGATTCCCTGATGCCCCTGATCCCGGCTTTGACCAGCTGCGTGAACTGGTCCCACTTTGCTGCCTTTTCCGCGGGGGTGTTCCCGTCCAGTTTCCCCTCAGGCCAGAGCATCCCGTAGGAGATCTCATTGCCCGGCTGCACCATGTCCGGGGTGATCCCCCGTACCGCAAAAGCATTCATCACCCATAGGGTATAGGCAAATACACTGTCCTCCAGCGCCTCCAAAGCGAGCCCCTCCCAGGCAGCGGGCTTGAACTGCTTGCCGGGATCGGCCCAGGTATCCGAATAATGGAAATTGAGAAGCAGCTTCATCCCCGCCTCTTTGACCCTGCGCGACAGCTGCAGCACGTAGTCCAGGTCCTGCACGGTGCCGCCCTGCATGTTCGGGGTGTGGAACAGCCGGATCCTGGCGTAATTGTACCCGCTGTCGGTGAAGATCTCCAGGGCATCCCGTTCAACGCCCCCTGCCCTGTAGATGCCCCCGAAATCGTAGATCCGGTCCAGCATGGAAATATCCCCTCCCACCATGAATTCCGGTTCTTCCTCCACGGGAGGCGGATCCTTCTTACAGGAAACAAGAATGACCGGGAAAGCCAGGGCCAGGAGCAACCAGGCTGCAGGTTTCATCTGAAAGATCCTTCGTCTCATCTGAAAGACCTTTCATATCCCGATGCATGTGCACAAGTGTATACATCTCCTGTTCATCGGGCCGGCACTTTTACCTGTTCAACAATCACCGTTCCTTTGACCCCGGGCCGCTCCTCCAGGAATGCGCCGATTTGAAAAGTCCCGGCTTTTTTTCCCGAACGGACCAGCGCGGTCCCGATCCCGGCAACGGTGACGACCGGATCCGGATTGACCAGGCGGGCATCCCCGCCGGTCTCAAACCCGACCTCCAGGTCATTCACCGGCACCAGCATCCCCGCCTCGTCCAGGACCCGGGCATAGATAAAGATCACATCGTTCCCGTCCGCCGCCCAGGGCATTCCCGAATAGTCGGCCACCAGCTCCAGTCGCCGTGGCTCACCCGGGGTGGACACTGTATGAAGAGCCACCTCTTCTCCGTCAATATATCCCCTGGCTTCCAATGTACCCGGCTCGAAACCTGCTGTCTTAAAATGGAAGGGAGGGTATGCCAGGTTCCCGGAAATGCGGTCCGCCCGGACAGATTGCCTTCCGAGGGATCTTCCGTTGAGGAGGAGCTCCACTTCCGCGCAGTTGCTGAAAACCCGGACCTCCGGGGGACTATCCTCCTGCCAGCGGGTGGCAAGGCGGACGAGGGGCCCGCCGAAAGGTTCGTCCGGGGCCCGCTGGCTGCGGAAAAACCAGTAGGAATACTTGGAAAGCCTGAAGATGCTCATGATGCCGGAGGCTTCCAGGTCGTCCGCATAGCCACGGTTGTAATCGAACATGACCCAGTAGGCATCTGCAAACGCATGGGTTCCCAGGTTGTCGTTGTGCGCCTCCTGGACATTGGTGGCCTGCTGGAGCAGCCTTTTCTCCCCGTGGCTGCGCAGCTGCCTGCTGGACCGCTCTTCCGGCAGCAGATCCCCCCACCGGTCCTGGTTCAGTCCCGCATTCATCGCGTAATATTCCCAGTCGCCGTACTCCGAGACAATATAGGGCTTTTGCAGGTCCGGATTGAAATGCTGCAGCCTGTGCTGCCGGGCCTGGATGTAGATGTCGTATCCGTATTCCTGCCAGCCTGCCGAAAAACACTGGTCACCCGGATACTCCTCATGCGCAATGCGGTGGAGCGAATCGATGAAAGGCTCTGGCATCCAGGATTCGTTGAGGGAGACTTCCCAGGCCAGTACCGAAGGGTGGTTCCGGTCGCGCCTGATCATGTCCCGCGCAGTTCGCAGCACATGGGCTTTGAAGGCGCTGTCCTCCCGATAATACTGCCATCCCAGGATCGCATCCAGGGTGAGCAGACCAAGCTCGTCGCATGCATCCATGAAAGCGGGGGCGTGCGGATAATGGGAGAGGCGCACGAAATCAAATCCCGCCTCCTTGATCTTGTAAGCATCCCTGTACTGGGCACGGTCAGACAGCGCATAGCCGATGAAGGGGTATTCCTGGTGACGGTTCACCCCCCTCAGCACCCTCTTCTCCCCGTTCAGGTAGAAATCCCTTTCACGAAACTCCAGGTGCCTGATCCCCGTGCGGGTTTCGACCCTGTCCACCGTATCCCCCTCCTCCAGGACGGAGGTCCGCAACAGGTAAAGATAGGGGGAGGCAGGTGACCAGAGCAGGGGGGCCAAAATTTCCATCCGGCTGGTGCAGGTGCACGCTTCATCCGGCTCCAGGCGGCGGTCCGGCTCCCGGACCATCGCCACCGGTATGCCGTCCATCAGCAGTTCATGCAGCAGGGAGAAACTCCGGGCCTCCTGATCCTCGTTCACAACGTGCGTCTGTATCTCGGCCAGGGCCCTTTCGGGGGACACTTCCGGGTACCGGACAAAGATCCCCCCTCCCCCCTTTTGATCCGCCAGGATGGGATCGGTGATGTGGAGCCGGTCTTTGTTCTCCAGCCGGACATTCCGGTAGATCCCCCCGTACATGTTAAAATCAAGGGTCTCCAGCGGTTTCGGACCGGTGACCGGATTGTCCCGGTTGTCCAGCCTGACGGCCAGCATATTTTCACTGCCGAACCGGGCCAGATGAGTGAAATCAATTGTAAAGGGAAGGTACCCGCCCAGGTGTTCCCCTGCCTTCTCTCCGTTGATCCACACCTCGCAGGCATTCATGGCACCCTCGAACCGGAGGTACAGCAGCCTATCCTCCATGGACCGGGGAACAGAAAACCGCTTCCGGTACCAGCAGATCCCCTGCCACTGCTCGTTGACCACCAGCGGTTCGATCCGGGGGGTATGGGGCAGAATGACCGGTTCCCAGCCGGAATCGTCCAGCTCCGGCCGGAAGAATCCCTCTTCACCCTCGCCCTCCTCCAGGCGCATGAACAACCATGCATCGTTGAACGAAGTGCCGCCTGAATCGGAGAGGACCTCCTCGGTGGTACATCCGGGGGACAAAACCAGGATTGCGGCAAGCAGTCCTGCGGATATGATCATATTTTTAACCTTTTCCATCCCGGTTCTTTCTATAGGAATTTTACGATCTCTTCCATCGCTTTCCGCTTTGACCGGTGCCTGTCCGGATCCGCGTTGTCCAGCGGGTACCCCACCGGCAGCAGGACCACGGGTTCCAGGTGGCCGGGAAGCTCCAGCAAACGGCGGACCTTATCCGGATCAAAATTGCAGATCCAGCAGGTGGCCAGTCCCAGTTCAGCAGCCTGGAGGGTCATGTGGTCCGCGGCAATGGCAATGTCTATGTCACAATGGTCCTTCCCGTCCCTCCGTTTCCAGGACTCCCGGTGATCCCCGCAGATGGCGATGACGCACGGCGCGGTCCGGAACCATTCCCTGTGGTACGTCCCGTGCAGCTTCTCCAGCTCATCCCTGCTCGTGAATACATAGAACCGCCAGGGCTGCAGATTGACCGCAGAAGGGGCGATCCGCCCCGCTTCCAGGATCTGTCCGATCTTTTCCTTCTCCACCGGCCGGGGATCATATTTCCTGCAGGAGTACCTATTCCTGGCAAGCTCATTGAATGTCATGGTCACTGATTTTTATGTTCTCCCAAAAGGATCTTGTTTGTCCTGTTCATCGTAATCTAAGGGATGCATTTTATTCTGAGGGATGCTTTCGAAGCAACCTGGCATCTTTTTGCGCCAGCAAAATTAGCACGTGGCGAGAAAGCATCCCTCAGAGGCGCAATCGATCAGCACATTGCGAGAGAGCATCCCTCAGAGACAGCCTCCTGTGATGATCCGGGTTTTACGTTTCCCGGGGCTTTCTCAGCTCCCTGGGCTTTTTGCCCGCCCTCCAGTGCGCATCGATCTCCTCCAGGGTCACCCCCTTGGTCTCCGGGATGAAGTAGTATCCCCACACCAGTCCGATCACCGCAACAGCCGCAAAGATCCAGAAAACGCTTCCCACGCAGGTGGGACACACATCCGAAAGCACCTTCCCTTCCGGGATGACCACATCCTTTGCATCCCCGATGGCACTGGCCATCTTGAAGAATGTCCAGACCACCAGCGTGTTGAATCCCCAGTTCGATAACGAACCGATGGAGGATCCCAGTCCCCGCACCCGGGTGGGGAACACCTCGGTGATGATCAGCCAGCCCAGGGGACCCAGGCTGATGGCAAAAAAGGCGATGTAGACCAGCATGGAGATCACCAGGAACCATTTTCCGGCTCCCGGAAGCATAAAGCCCAGTCCCATGCAGATCAGGGCCACCGTGATCCCTGAAAGACCGATGAAATATAGCTTTCTCCTTCCCAGCCTGTCGATGACAAACAGCGAGACGATGGTGAACAGGACATTCACCACACCCACGATCACCGATGCGGCAATGGCGGCTTCGGCCCCTTCAAATCCGGCCGACAGGAAGATTTTCGGGCTGTAGTAGATCACCGTGTTGATCCCCACAAACTGCTGGAAGAACATGATCCCCACAGCAATGATCAGGGCATTCCGCAGCCAGGGTTTGAAGATCTCTTTCCAGCCTGCCTGCCGTTTGTCGATGGCGATTTCCTTTTTCATCTCGGCAATGACTGTGTCGAGCAGTTCCGGATCCTCCGTCCGGGCCAGGATTTTCCTGCCCAGCTCTTCACGCCCCTTGCTCATGAGCCAGCGCGGGGTTTCCGGCAGGAAGATCATTCCGATCAGAAGGATCAACGCGGGAACCACCCCCACATAGAGCATGGGCCGCCAGCTTTCCAGGTTGCTGTTGTCGGCAAATGCCCTGTCGCTCAGATAGGCGGCGAGGATCCCCACGGTGATCAGCAGCTGGAAAAGCGATACCAGGGTGCCCCTGATCTTTGTGGGTGCGATCTCGGAGATATACAGGGGAACGGCGAATGACGAAACACCGATGGCCAGTCCCAGGTAAAAACGGGAGATCATCAGCTGGGGCACCGTGGGAGCCAGTCCGGTCCAGATGGCACCCGTGGCAAAGATCACCGCGGAAGCCAGGATCACCTTCTTGCGTCCCAGGTAATCGGTGATCCTTCCCGTAAACAGGGCGCCCACCACCGCACCGATCAGTCCCAGCGCGGTCACGTTCTCCACCTGGGAATCGGTCAGTTCAAAATAATCCTGGATGAATGGGATCGCACCGGAGATGACCCCGGTGTCAAACCCGAAAAGAAGTCCGCCGGTGGCAGCGATACTGGCGATCACAACCACGACACTCTTCCTGTGTTTGGTTTTGTCGTTCATGGCATTGGTTTGGTTTCAGAATTCTGGTTCATTCCCGAAGGGAAAAGACGTAAATATAATCACTTTCAGGAAAGAGTCATTGTTTTGATTTATATAAAAATTCAGTATATTGCTTTACCGGTGATGACTTATGAAATCCACCCCATCATGAAGATTAAATATGAGCTCGAATATACACTCAACACATCCCCCGCCATATTGTACTCCAGGCTGAGCACCCCGGAAGGCCTCGCCGAATGGTTCGCGGATAATGTGAACCTGATGAAGGGCAAATTCACCTTTTTCTGGGAGGGGACCAAACAGCAGGCCAGGGTGATCAAGAAAAAAGCCAACAAATTCATCCGGTTTCACTGGCTGGACGACGAGGAGGACGACACCTTCTTCGAATTCAGGATCCGCACCCTTGAGCTCACCGGAGATGTGGCACTCCTGATCACCGACTTTGCAGAAGAGGATGAAAGAGCCGATGCCATCGATCTCTGGGACACACAGATCTCGGGACTGAAGCAGGCCATCGGTCTCTAGCGGACAACATTTGCACCCTGGTTTTAATGAATTGCATTTATTGCATTCGTAAAAAACTAATTGTACGTTTGTCTACGTTGAAATTCTAGGAGAGAAACAGGGGTTCCGTGAAAAAACTTCACCTGCTGGTCATCAAGTCATTCATCGGTCCGTTTATCCTGACATTCTTTTTCGTCGTTTTCGTGCTTCTGATGCAGTTCCTCTGGAAGTACATCGACGACCTGATCGGGAAGGGACTGGAATGGGATATCATTTCCGAGTTCCTGCTGTACACCAGCGCGAGCTTGGTCCCCATGGCCCTGCCGCTCGCGGTGCTCCTGGCGAGCCTGATGACATTCGGGAACCTGGCAGAGAACCTGGAACTGCTCGCCTTCAAATCCTCCGGGATCTCGCTGGTCCGCATCATGGCGCCGCTGATGGTCATCGCTTCCCTGATCTCCGTGGCGGCCTTCTTCTTTGCCAATGATGTGATGCCGGTGGCCAACCTTAAAATGCGCTCCCTGCTGTACGATATCCAGCAGCAGCGGCCGGAGCTCACCATCCGGCCCGGGGTGTTTGACAACACCCTGGAGGGATATTCCATCCGCATCGGGGAGCGGGACAACCGGACAAACTTGCTCAGGGATATCTGGATCTACGATCATACCGACGACAAGGGGAATGTGAGCGTGACCGTGGCCGATTCGGGCTACATGCGGATGTCGGCCGATGAAAAACACCTGCTGCTGACCCTCTACAACGGAAGGTCGTATATCGAGCTCCAGGATCAGAAAAAGGAGGACCGGCACATCAGGGACTATCCCCACCGGAGGGACCGCTTCGACAAGCAGGAGATGATCATCGAAATGACCGGATTCGGACTGAACCGGACCGATGAAAGGTTGTTCCGGAACTCCTACGCCATGATGAACCTGTCGCAGCTGCAGCATTACGACGATTCGCTCACCGGTGACATGATCAAATTCAACGAAAAGATCCGGACCACGGTGGATCAGTCTCTCACCGGAAAACCCAAAAACGCCCTGCTGGCCCTTCCCCTGCCTTCGAACGATTCCGCGGAGGTTGCGGCGGAACAGGAGCCCAGGGTGGTAAAGCTCCATGTGGATTCAGCCTTCAACGAACTGACAAAACTGGAACGGAGAAGGGCCATCACCCAGGCCATCAATTTTGCCAGGAGCAGCAAATCATTCGTCAGCTCCAACGCCAGCACGGGGGCATGGAAAATAAACAGGCTCAGGAGGTACCAGATCGAGATCCACCGCAAGTTCACCCTTTCGCTACTGTGCCTGATCTTCTTCTTCACCGGGGCCCCGCTGGGGGCCATCATCAGGAAAGGCGGACTGGGACTGCCGGTGATCGTCAGCGTGTTGCTGTTTTTGATCTACTACATCATCTCCATCACGGGCGAAAAGTTCGTGCGTGAAAACCTCATGCAGCCCTTCTGGGGAATGTGGCTTTCCACATTCATCATGATCCCGGTGAGCATCTTTCTGACTTACAAGGCAGCCAACGACTCGGTGATCATGAACATCGAGACCTATTTCATCTGGTTGAAGAAGCTGAATGACAGTGTCCGGAAATTCCTGCGCATCCCATGAAGATCCTGGTCCTGTCCAACAAGCTTCCCTACCCGCCCCGCGACGGCGGCTCCATTGCCACCCTGAACATGCTCGCCGGACTCCGCGATGCGGAGAACCAGGTCACCTGTCTCTCTCTGAACACCAGAAAACATGCATTCCCCGCAGAGCAGATCCCCGGCCCGCTCAGCGGTTCCATCCGGTTCATTGCGGTTGACTGCGACACTTCCATCCGTCCCCTCTCCCTGCTGATCAACCTGCTGTTATCCCGGAAACCCTATATCGCGGAAAGATTCCGGGTGGGTGCCTTTGGGGACCGGCTGGCAGAACTGCTCCGTCAGGAGCAATTTGATGTGATCCAGCTGGAAGGGCCTTACATGGGACATTACCTGGAGGTGATCAGGAACGCGGGGAAGGCATTTGTGTCAATGAGGGCGCACAACGTGGAGCACCTGATCTGGAAAAGAAAGGCAGCCGGTGAACGGGGAGCAATCAGGCGCTGGTACCTGAGGGACATGGCGGCAAGGCTGGAGAAATTCGAGATGCAGGTGGTGCAGCAATCCGATTGCCTGGTGGCCATCAGTGAGGTGGACGAGGCCATCTTCCGCTCCGCCGGTTACCGGGGCCCGGCCATCACCATCCCCGCCGGTCTCCATATCGACCGGTACCCGGTCACGCTCCTTCCCCCAGACCCTTCGGTCTGTTTCATCGGAGCGCTGGACTGGATGCCCAACCAGGAAGGGCTGGAGTGGTTCCTGGACAACGTGTTCGAAAAGCTCACCGCAAAGGTACCCGGGATCACATTCCATGTGGCGGGAAGGAATGCCCCGGCAACATTCACCGGAAAACTGGAGCATCCGCGTATGGTCTTCCACGGTGAGGTGGAAGATGCGGCGGCCTTCATGCAGGCCCACCGGGTCATGGTGGCGCCCCTCCTCACGGGAAGCGGGATCAGGATCAAGATCCTGGAAGCCATGGCCCTGGGACGCCCGGTGGTCACCACCCCTGTGGGAATCGAGGGGATCCCCGCGGAAAACGGCAGGGAAGTCATGATTGGCGGCGATCCGGATGAGTTTGCAGATCAAATAGTTACACTGATCAGCCAGGAAGAGGAAACAAACCGGATGGTGCGGCATGCCCGCAGCCTTGTTCAGCAAAATTTTGATACCTTTACCCTCTCGGACCGGCTGAGCCGGTTCTTTCAAGCGCAGGTATGATCATCCTTCAGGTAATATTCTGGTTTTGCATTTTCCTGATCTTATTCTCCTACGTCCTGTTCCCGGCGATTTTACAGGTCCTTGCCAGGGGAAAAAGCTTCGGGGAATCCCGCTTTCTTCCTGAAGAGCTGCCCCTGATCTCGGTCCTGATCGCTGCCTATAACGAGGAAGAGATCATCGGGGAGAAAATCGAATCCACCCTCCGGTCCTCCTATCCGGCCGGCCGGCTGGAAATCCTCGTGGGATCGGACGCATCGACCGACCGCACCAACCGGATCCTGGAGAAGCTCGCGGACCGCGACACGCGCATCCGCCTGTTCCTCTTTGAAAACAGGACCGGAAAACCGGGTGTGATCAATCGCCTGGTGAAGGAATCCCGGGGCGAGGTCCTGGTCATTACCGATGCCAATGTGATCCCGGACAAAGAGGCGTTCATCAAGATGATCGGCTTCTTCAAAGATCCGCGCACGGGACTGGTGGACTCCCGGATGATCCACACCCGCTTGAGGAAAGACGGGATCTCGATGCAGGAAACTTTTTACATCAGCCGGGAGGTGAAGATCAAGCACCATGAAAGCCTCATCTGGGGTGCCATGATGGGACCGTTCGGGGGCTGCTATGCAGTCCGGAAATCCCTTTACAGCCCGGTCCCGGACAATTTCCTGGTGGACGATTTCTTTATCAACATGACCGTCCTCAGAGCAGGGTACCGCTGCATCAGCAGCATGGATGCGAAGGTGTGCGAGGACGTGTCCAACAGCCTGGGGGAAGAATTCCGGAGGAAGAAAAGGATCTCCGCCGGCAATTTCCAGAACCTGTCCCGTTTCCGTTCGATGCTTTTCTCGCCTCTGCCCGGCGTGTCCTTCTGCTTTTTCTCCCACAAGGTGATCCGCTGGATGGTTCCTTTCCTGGTCATGATCACCCTGGGCACCTCCATCCCGCTGGCGGCGCACTCAACCTTCTACCTGGTCCTGCTGCTGCTCCAGCTCCTGGTCCTTGTCATCCCCCTTATTGATCTTTTTCTCAGGAAAATTAAAATCCATCACTTAACTTTGCGCTTCATTTCACATTTCGTGGTAATGAACATGGCCCTGCTTGCAGGCTTTTTTAGATATATCGGAGGAATAAATAATAATGTCTGGCAACCCACAAGAAGAAATCAGGTTTAAGCTGAATACAATCGAAGAGGCCCTGGAAGACATCCGCAACGGAAAGATCATCATCGTGGTGGATGACGAAGACAGGGAAAATGAAGGGGATTTCATGGCCGCCGCCGAACTGGTCACACCGGAGACGGTCAATTTCATGGCCACCCACGGAAAGGGGCTGATCTGCGCGGCGCTGACCGAAGACAGGTGCACCGAACTGGACCTGCCAATGATGGTTCGGACCAATACCAGCTCATTCTCCACCGCATTCACCGTGTCGGTGGACCTGATCGGACACGGCACCACCACCGGAATATCCGCATCGGACAGGGCAAAGACCCTGCGTGCGCTGGTGGACCCGGTCACACACCCCGAAGATCTGGCAAGACCGGGACACATTTTTCCGCTGAAGGCCAAGCGGCAGGGGGTCCTCAGACGCGCCGGACATACCGAGGCCGCGGTGGATCTCACGATCATGGCGGGACTGAAGCCGGGGGGTGTGCTGGTGGAGATCATGAACGAGGACGGGAGCATGGCCAGGCTGCCCCAGCTGCTCCGGATCGCGGAGGAGTTCCGCCTGAAGATCATCTCCATCAAGGACCTGATCGCCCACAGGCTGAAAACCGACAGCATCCTCATCAAGGGAAGCAGGGTGAGCCTTCCCACCATTTACGGGGATTTCCAACTGATCCCTTTCATCCAGAAATCCAACGGGATGGAACATGTGGCCATCACCAAGGGAAGCTGGTCGGAGAACGATCCCGTATTGGTGAGGGTCCATTCATCGTGCGTGACCGGGGATATTTTCGGCAGTTTCCGCTGCGACTGCGGAGAACAGTTGCATGAGGCCATGCGGAAGGTCCAGAAAGAAGGCAGGGGGGTCATCGTCTATCTGAACCAGGAAGGCAGGGGAATCGGGCTCTATAACAAGATCAAGGCCTACAAGCTGCAGGAAGAAGGAAGGGACACGGTGGAAGCCAACCTGGAGCTGGGATTTGCAGAGGATGAACGGGATTACGGTGTGGGCGCCGGAATGCTGCATGCACTGGGGGTGAGGAACATCAGGCTGATGACCAACAATCCGGTGAAGCAGGCCGGACTGGAAGGGTACGGGATGCGGATCGTGGAGGTCATCCCCCTGGAAGTGACCGCCAACGCACACAATAAATTCTACCTGGAAACCAAACGGGACAAAATGGGTCACTTCCTCAACATCGCCAGGTACGATAAGCCGGACAACCATGACCATTGAAGATCTGCGGATCGTCTACATGGGAACGCCTGAATTCGCGCTTGCCCCGCTTGAGAAATTGCTGGAAGCGGGCTGCAGCGTCGTGGCGGTGGTCACCGGTCCGGATCGGCCGGCAGGAAGGGGAAGAAAAATGAAGTTCTCCCAGGTGAAACAATTTGCCCTGAAAAGAGGGCTGCCCCTGCTCCAGCCGGAAAACCTGAAGGATCCTGTTTTTGTGGAGAAGCTCAGGGCGCTGGAACCGCACCTCCAGGTGGTGGTCGCCTTCCGGATGCTCCCCGAAGTGGTCTGGAGGATCCCGATGCTGGGCACCTTCAACCTGCACGCTTCCCTCCTGCCGCACTACCGGGGCGCCGCCCCCATCCATCACGCCATCATGAACGGGGAAAAAGAGACCGGCGTGACCACCTTCCTGATCGATGAGCAAATTGATACGGGCAACATCCTGCTGAGGGAAAAAACCGGCATCGGTCCCGAAGAGACAGCCGGGGAGCTGCATGACCGGCTGATGGTCATGGGGGCCTCACTGGTGCTGGAAACTGCCAGGCGGCTTGCCGCCGGGGAGATCAGGGCCAGGTCACAGACAGAATTCATGGGTGAACATGAAGAACTGAAGAAGGCACCGAAAATCCACAGGGAGGATTGCCTGATCCGCTGGGATCGCCCGGCCGAGCAGGCGCATAACCAGATCCGGGGACTGAGTCCCGCCCCGGGTGCCCATACACACCTCATCAGGCCGGGCGGTGAGAAGGTGCAGTGCAAGGTGTATGCCTCCCGTGTGGAACATCTTTCCCACCAGGATATCCCCGGAACCATTCAAACTGACGGGAAACGTATTCTCAAAGTGGCCGTGCCGGACGGCTACCTGCATCTCACGGACATTCAGCAGGAAGGAAAACGAAGGATGGGGATCGGGGAATTCCTGGCCGGGTTCAACCCAGCTTCCTTCCGATCCCGCTTTTCCTGAGTTTCTTCAGGTTCAGCTCAACCCCCTGGGTCAACAGATAATAGAGTTTGATGGCATTGATGAACTGCAGCTGATAGGATCTGGAGTACCTGCCCGATACAAAAAACTCGAAGTTGTAATCCTCGATCTCACCCATCGTGATCTTCTCCGGCTCCGGGTCGTCATAATAGTCGAAGAAGCGCTGCATCATAAACGTGTAGCTCTTCACCGACTTTTCGGAATAGCCCTTTTTTCTCAGCTGGCCGGCAAAGAAATCCAGCCGCGTTCCCTTTTCTTTTTCGTCACTCCTGAACCAGGAAGAGAGGGATTGCCACCATTCCCTGGAATTTTTCCGGGTGGTTCGCTGACGGAAAAAATCAATGCGTGTCTGCCTTCCGTCGGGGGGAAGGATCATTTTTACGGGGTTGGGACCGGCGTTGGACATGGGAAAGGTTTATGACAAAGATAGGAAGCGGAAAGATCAATGTAAAGTTTTGATTGTCAAAAACATTAACATGTTTTGAACAGGGAGCTAGAATCCGTCGAACCTGAACTGCATCTCCGCCTGCTCCTCCCGCGGTGCTTCCCCGGGCATCTCTTCCTGAATGATTTCCTCTTTTTTCTTCCTGAGGTACAGTTCCTCTCCGGCCGCCGGCTGTGTCCCTTCCGCCAGGAGATTCATGCGGCAGAGGTGCTTCACCTTCACCCCGTAGATCTGGGATATTTCCTCCAGTGTCTCGCCCTCCTGCACCACATGGATGTCGTGGCCGCGCTCAGCCCTTCTCCTTTTGGGCTGGAGATAGATGATCTGACCGGGTTCCAGTTCGGCATCGCGCGGAAGGTTGTTGTATTTGAAGATCTCGTTTTTGTAAAGGTCCAGCTCGTCCCTGAGCGATTCGGGGGTATCGCCCGGACGGACCACAATGTATTCGATCCGGTTGTTCACCAGGATGGGGCGGGAAGTGGCATACCCGCCGGGCACCACCGATGCGGTGGCGGCTTCTTTCTGACCATCCTCCCGTGCCAGCAGGGGACCTTCCTCACCGGGCTCAAACAATCCCGCGATCACAAGCTCGTCATACCGGTGCAACTCGTTCTCCTCGATGATCCGGATCAGGTCCTTTGCATACTGGGGCGAAGTGGCGTAACCGGCTTTTTTGAGCCCGTGGGCCCACCCCCTGTAATCGTCCGGCTCCAGCTGGAAAAGGTCGGCATACCGGGACCTGCCTGCCAGGAACTCCGAATGATCCATGAAGGATTCGTAAGCCGAAGGATAAGAGCGGAAGCATTCCCTCCAGGCATCGTCATCCTGGTGGATGGTCCTCCCCTTCCAGTCGTGGCACTTGATCCCGAAATGATTGTTTCCCTTTGTAGCAAGACGGCTGTTCCCGTTATCGGATTCCAGGCATCCCTGGGCCAGTGTGATGCTGGCAGGGATCCCCACGCGGACCATCTCCCTCATGGCCAGGTTGGCGAATGTGGCAATATAATCGTCCCTGGTCAGTTTCATATCAGCCTGTCCAAACGCCATGCAGGACAGGATGATCCCCGCCTGGATCAGAATCCACCTTCTCATCTCTCTGTTCAACGATATTTTCCGTAAAATTAGGGCGTTGAATGCCATCCCCGCCCATAAGTTTTTAACAAAAGACCCGCTGGCCGTAATGAAAGAACGTCCTGGAATGGCGCGGATTGTCCCCCGTGAAAGAAAATCTGTATTTTTACGGTACCAAATCCCCCTGTATGAAGCAACTCGAGATTCAGATCCGCTACACCCTGTATGAAGACCCGGGTGAACTTCCCGGTCAATATGTCAGCCTGGTCCACTCGGCAGTGGAGGCGGCCGGAGATGCCTACGCCCCTTATTCCGGTTTCCGCGTGGGAGCAGCTGTGCTGCTCGAAAACGGGGAGGTGATTCCCGGCAACAACCAGGAAAATGCGGCTTATCCCTCCGGGCTCTGCGCGGAGCGGGTGGCACTTTTTTTTGCCGGTTCCCGGTATCCGGGGGTGGCTGTGACGGCCATCGCCATCACCGCGCTCCGGGACGGATCGGTCCAGGAGGAGCCCGTCACCCCCTGTGGCGCCTGCAGGCAGGTATTGTATGAAACGGAACTAACCGGAGGCAAACCCATCGATGTCATTCTTCACGGAAAGCGAAGGACCCTGCTCATTCAGGGGGCCGCTGATCTTCTACCCCTCCCTTTTATACTGAAAAAGGGAGCCTGACCCGCCTTGCGCTAGAATGGAGCCTCCCCGCCAGGTTGCAGGGGGAGATATCGCCAGTGGGAAATGACACCCGTGGGAAATGACACCCGAGGTAAATGACACCCGTGGGAAATGACATCCGTGGGAAATGACACCCGTGGGAAATGAAATCCGTGGGAAATGACACCCGTGGGAAATATCGCCAGTGGGAAATATTGCCGGGGGAAATAGATGGTGCTCGTTAACTGACCTTGAATACGGGAAAGATGTCCATCTTCGGGTAGGGCGCCACGATCTCCAGCCGCTCTTTTTTGACCGGGTGGATGAAGGAAACGGACCTGGCATGCAGGCTGATCCCCCCGTTCTTATTGGTCCTGGCCGCCCCGTATTTCCGGTCGCCCTTGATGATGCAGCCGGCTGCTGCCAGCTGGGCCCGGATCTGGTGGTGCCTTCCGGTCTCCAGGTCGATCTCCAGCAGGTGGTAGCGGTCCGATGAGGCCAGTGTGCGGTAATGCAGCACCGCCAGCCTGGAACCGGGAACCTCCCGGTCGTGTGCATAGGATTTGTTCTGTTTCGTGTTCCTGGTCAGGTAATGTTCCAGCGTCCCCGAATCCGGTACCGGGGCACGGTCCACAATGGCATGGTAGATCTTGGTCACCTCCCGCTCCTTGAACAGTTGCGCCATCCGGCTCAGTGCCTTGCTGGTCTTGGCAAAGACCACCACCCCGCTCACGGGCCTGTCCAGCCGGTGCGGAATGCCCAGGAACACCTCCCCCGGCTTGCCGTCCCGCTCTTTAATATAATCCTTCAGGATCCGGTCCAGGGACGGATCCCCCGTCTGGTCCCCCTGCACAATGTCCGAAACGCCCTTGTTCACCACCAGCAGGTGGTTGTCCTCATATAGGATGGGTACGGGTGGTTGTATAGATTTTTTTTCTGACATACCCGATGTAAAAGTAATTTTTTATACCTGAAAAGCCCGGCTGCGGTATTTTAATCCAATTTTAATCTCAACTTTACCCTCTTTTAATCTGCCATTCCTATTTTCCGATGCAATTATTCCCTGTTGCCGCTGTTTTTCGGTTCATTTTACAGTTAATAGAAAATCAGCAAGTTATGGATAGGAGAGAGCGTTTTTTTATATTTTTACAGAATAAGTCATTGTTATGAAAATTCTGCTGGTGGAAGATGAACCAAAAGTGGTTGAATTTATAAAAAAAGGCCTCGAGGAACATGGTCATGAAGTGGACGTTGCATTTGACGGTCAGATGGGTGAAAGACTAAGCTCCAGGGCTGATCACGACCTGATCATCCTGGATGTCATACTGCCCATGCAGAACGGTTACGAGGTATGCAGGAAATTAAGGGAAAAAGGAATCGTGATTCCTGTTTTGATGCTGACCGCTCTTGATAGTCTGGCCGACAAAATCAGTGGCTTCGACGCAGGGGCGGATGATTATCTTATAAAACCTTTTGAATTCAAAGAGTTAATTGCCAGGATCAATGCACTATCAAAAAGGTCATCCGGTGTGATTAAAACTTCTTCAACGGTCAAGATTGCTGATCTGGAACTGGATACCGATAAAAAAATTGCCAGAAGGGGGAACAGCATGATCGAACTAACCGCGAAGGAATTTCTGCTTCTTGAATATTTAATGAGGAATAAGGGAAGGGTGATATCCCGCGCAGAAATTGCGGAAAAGGTATGGGATATCAATTTTGATACGGGCACCAACGTGGTGGATGTGTATATCAATATCCTCAGAAAAAAAATTGACAGGGATTTCAATCCTAAATTGATACAGACCAGGATTGGTCTCGGGTATTGCATAAATGAACACTAATGGAGATTCGCAAGAAACTTTCCTTACAGTTCATCTTCATCGTAGCGCTGATACTGCTCCTGTCATATCTTGCGATTTATGTCTCTTTTTCAGGTTCCCGCAGGGAGGATTTTTTCGACCGGCTGAGCAGCAGGGCCAAAATGACAGCCCAGATGCTGTTCGAGATAGAGGAGATTGATGCTGAACTGCTCAAGAGAATTGAAACGAACAATCCGATGAGCCTCCCCAATGAGAAGATCATTATATATGATTACGAGAATAATATCATTTTCAGCTCGGATGAGAATCGGATCCTGGACATTTCACAGGATTTGATAGACAATGTCAGGCTGAATAATGAGGTCCGGATCAAACAAGGCCAGTATGAGATCCTGGGAGAGTTTTATACCGGTCAGTATGACAGATTTGTGGTGTTTGCAGCAGCGATGGATATTTTCGGGTTAAAAAAACTCAAGCGATTGAGGATCATTTTGATTTCGGTTCTGTTTAGCAGCCTGGTCATTGCATTTTTTTCCGGGAATATTTTTGCAAAAAAGGCCCTCAAACCGATCTCGGATATAATGGCCGATGTGAACGCCATTAAAAGCTCAGACCTCCATAAGAGGATTTCTGAAGGAAACGGAAAGGATGAGCTGTCACGCCTGGCCCAGACATTTAATAAGATGATGGACCGGCTGGAGGATGCTTTTAAAACCCAGAAGAACTTCATCGCCAACGCATCTCATGAACTTCGGACACCGTTGACTGCGATTTCGCTCCAGCTGGAAGTGATCCAGATCAAGGCCCGCAGCAACGAGGAATACAGGGAAACCATCGACTCGGTGCTGGAGTATTTAAAAAGCCTGAATGAGACCACAAATCGCCTCCTGCTTCTCACACAGTCCGATTCAGAATTTAACGAATCTGATTTCATACCCGTCAGGATTGACGATGTGCTGTGGCAAGCCCGAAAAGAAATTATCAGAAGGGATCAGGAATACAATATCCATGTGTTTTTCTCCGACAGGATTGAAAATGAAGAAGCTTTGACAATTAAAGGGAATGAACTCCTTCTAAGGACAGCGATCAGCAATCTGATGGATAACGGGTGCAAATATGCACCGGACCATCTGGCAGAAGTGGAACTTGATCATCAGAATGGCCATGTTGTCATCACCGTTTCTGATAAGGGGATAGGAATCCCTGATGATGAATCGCAGAAGATATTCCAGCCATTCTACCGTGCCCGGAACGCAAAGTCCTACAAAGGGCACGGGATCGGTCTTTCGCTGGTCCAGAAGATCATTAAGCTGCATCATGGCACCATCTCCGTTACCTCCAGCCTGATGAATGGGACCACATTCATGATTTCCCTTCCTGTCTTGGGATGATGCGGTCCATCAGGAAGCATGATGGTCCGAAAATCTTAATTGCATTTTAATTCCCTTTTAATTCCCTCCTCATCCCGGCCAGATAAATTTGCTGCATGTATCATTTAAACAATGTATGAAATGAAAACAAAGATCTTTACATGGAGGAATATCATCTGGGTCCTTGCAGCGGTTCTGATTCTGGGATCCGGTATTTTTTACCTGAACCATAAGTCCCTGAACAGGAAACTTGATCATGAGAAAATCAAGACAGAAGCATTGTTATCCAAAAACCTCGATCTTGAAAAATCCCTGGAAGTTCTAAAAAAAGAGATGGGTACCCTGAAAGGAAAAAATGAAAAGCTTGATCAGAAACTTAAAGAGATCTCAGATGAACTTTCAACCAGGGAAGCACAGGTAAAAAAGCTGGCCTCTGCAAATACCACCCTGGAAGAAGTAAAAAGGAAGAACCTTGCCCTGGAGGAATTGCGGAATGAACTGGAGAAAAAAGTTGCAGGTCTCCATGAAGAAATGGATCGTCTGGCAACTGAGAAAGAAGGTTACCTGGAACAACTTGACGAAATACAGGATGAGAATAAGAAACTGGCTATGCAAGTAGCATTCCTGGAAACAATGTTGGCTGATAATTACCGGATCGAAGCGCTGAAAGGGAAAAGCGAAAAACTAACAGTGGTTGCCAGAAGAGCCAATAAATTAATGGTCAGTTTTGATCTTCCTCCAAATGCCGGTGATCAGATCTATTTTAAATTGACCACACCTGACGGCAGAGAAATCTCCAGCCAGAAGGACAGATTCGCGACCATTACCCGGGCAGATCAGGATGAGAATCTGATGGCCAGCCTGGAGAGTAGTGCAGGAGTGATAGGTGGATCCACAGGACGGATTGAACTGGCATACTCGCCTGATTATAAACTTCTGAAAGGCATCTACCAGTTTAATGTATTCAATGGTCCCGACCACATGGGTAAATTACAGCTCAGACTGAAGTAGGTAGCAGCCGGACCCTGTCACAGGTAAAGTCAGGATGCAATCGTTCGATAAATTTTCCTATAAGTTTAAAAATAAGACAATTATGGAAACACAGAATAAAACAAAGGTACTTGAGAATGAAATAAGATCCCGTGAGTTCAACAATACGGATCAGAGGTATCAACAATTTGTATCGCAGTGGGAGTTGAGTAATCCGGGAGGATCATTTCTCGTGAAGGAATTGGGAGAAACCAACTGGTTCTTCGATTTGATCCTCTCTTACCAGAAATCACTATCACTGGAAGGGGTCAGGCTGCAACAATGGAATGTGCGCAAAATCGGAAAGGGAAAACTCCAGATCATATGCAGGGACCACAATGGAGACGTACTGATCGCCAAATTAGCCAGAAAGAAATTTCCGTTGTCAGACCTGACGGTAATGTTCACAAACAACACTGTAGAACACCCGCGAGCAAGCCTGTTGAACGATCACATAAGATGCTGTGGTTAGGGGTTAGGGGTTAGATGTTAGGGGTTAGGGGTTAGGGGTCAGATGTTAGGGTTTAGGATCCTAACCCCCTAACTTCCTAACTTCTAACTTTTTAATATTGTTCTTTCTCGTTGGGAAAGTTCCTCGACCGCACATCCTCGATGTAGCTCTGCACCGCCCCCTTGATCTCCATCTGCAGGTTGTGGTACCTGCGAAGGAACCTGGGAGAAAACTCCTGGGTGATGCCCAGCATGTCATGGAGCACCAGCACCTGTCCGTCCACCTCGGAACCGGCACCAATGCCGATGGTGGGGATGTTGACCGACCGGGTCACTTCACCGGCCAGTTTTGCGGGGATTTTTTCCAGGACGATCCCGAAACAACCGCTCTTTGCCAGGGCCAGTGCATCCTTTTTCAGCTTTTCAGCTTCATCGCTGTCTGTGGCACGCACCACATAGGTACCGAATTTGTGGATCGATTGCGGGGTGAGCCCCAGGTGTCCCATCACCGGGATCCCTGCAGATAGTATCCGGTCCACCGACTCGATGATCTCCTCCCCGCCCTCCAGCTTGATGGCACTGGCACCGGTCTCTTTCATAATCCGGATGGCAGATGCCAGTGCCCCCATGGGATTGCCCTGGTAAGTCCCGAAAGGAAGATCCACCACCACCAGTGCGCGGTTCACAGCCCTGACCACGGATGCGGCATGATAGATCATGTGGTCCAGCGTGATGGGAAGGGTGGTTTCATATCCCGCCATCACATTGGAGGCGGAATCTCCCACCAGGATCACATCAATGCCTGCCTGGTCCAGCAGGCGGGCATACGAGTAGTCGTATGCGGTGAGCATGGCGATCTTCTCGCCTTTCAGCTTCATTGCGCTGAGTACGTGGGTGGTCACGCGTTTCACATTCTTATGAAGGGCCATGGTCTGAAATGATGGTTCTGTACAAAGTTTACAATAAAATTTCTATTCACGGTCAATTTGTCAGTTTATGTGACAATGTCCCCTTCACGGGTGACATATGACCGGCTGTTTCGTGTCATTATAGCACCCGTAGAATAAAAAAACACATTGGCACAATCTATGCGCATTCACACTCCGAATGCGAAAAATGAAAACGATTACAAACAGAACCAAATAAAAAACAATTACTGAATTATGAGTAAGATCATCGGAATAGACCTCGGAACCACCAACTCATGCGTGGCCGTCATGGAGGGGAACGAACCTGTTGTGATCCCGAACAGCGAGGGCAAGAGGACAACCCCGTCCATGGTTGCTTTTGTGGAGAACGGAGAAAGAAAAGTGGGTGACCCGGCCAAGCGCCAGGCCATCACCAATTCCCGGAAGACCATCTTCTCCATCAAGCGCTTTATGGGCGAAACCTACGACCGGATGTCCAAGGAAATTGCCAGGGTGCCCTACAAGGTGGTCAAAGGCGAGAACAACACACCGCGCATACAGGTGGATGACCGCCAGTATTCGCCGCAGGAGATCTCGGCCATGGTCCTGCAGAAAATGAAAAAGACAGCCGAGGATTACCTGGGACATGAAGTGAAGGAGGCTGTGATCACCGTTCCCGCCTACTTCAGCGATTCCCAGCGTCAGGCCACCAAGGAGGCGGGCGAGATCGCCGGCCTGAAGGTGAAAAGGATCATCAATGAGCCCACGGCTGCGTCCCTTGCCTATGGTCTGGATAAAAAAACCTCGGACTTGAAGATCGCCGTTTTTGACCTGGGTGGAGGAACATTTGACATCTCCATCCTGGAACTGGGTGACGGCGTTTTCGAGGTGAAATCCACCAATGGCGACACCCACCTGGGGGGAGACGACTTCGACCAGGTGATCATGGACTGGCTGGCCGAGGAATTCAAGAAGGATGAAGGTGTGGACCTGAGGAAGGATCCCATGGCGTTGCAGCGGCTGAAAGAGGCTGCCGAGAAAGCCAAGATAGAACTTTCCAGTGCCACACAGACAGAGATCAACCTTCCCTACATCATGCCGGTGGACGGTGTCCCGAAGCACCTGGTCAAAACCCTTACCAGGGCCAAGTTTGAGAGTCTGGCCGATCAGTTGATCCAGGCCACGGTGGAACCTTGCAAGAAGGCACTGAAAGACTCGGGACTGAGCGCAAAGGACATCAACGAGGTGATCCTGGTGGGAGGCTCCACCCGGATCCCCGCCATCCAGAAAGTGGTGGAGGACTTCTTCGGTAAAAAACCCTCCAAGGGGGTCAACCCGGACGAAGTGGTGGCCGTCGGTGCCGCCATCCAGGGAGGCGTACTCACCGGTGAGGTGAAGGATGTACTCCTGCTGGACGTCACTCCGCTTTCACTGGGTATTGAAACCATGGGAAGCGTGTTCACCAGGCTGATCGAGGCCAACACCACCATCCCCACCAAGAAGACCCAGACATTCACCACTGCGGCCGACAACCAGCCCAGTGTGGAGATCCATGTGCTTCAGGGTGAAAGGGCCATGGCCAAGGACAACAAGACCATCGGGCGCTTTCACCTGGACGGCATCCCGCCGTCCCCCCGCGGCATCCCTCAGATCGAGGTCACATTTGACATCGATGCCAACGGGATCCTGAATGTGTCCGCGAGGGACAAGGGGACCGGCAAGGAACAGAGTATCCGGATCGAAGCTTCTTCGGGTCTGACCGACGCCGAAATCGAAAGGATGAAAAAGGAAGCCAAGGAGAACGAAGAGTCAGACAAAAAGGCAAAGGAACGCATTGACAAGTTGAACACTGCCGACAGCCTGATCTTCCAGACGGAGAAACAGATGAAAGATTACGGCGACAAGATCCCTGCCCAGAAGAAAACCGCCATCGAAGAGGCCCTCAACAAGCTGAAGGAATCCCATAAGTCAGAGGACCTGGGTGCCATTGATGAAGCCACCACCGCTTTGAACAATGCATGGCAGGCGGCTTCGCAGGATATCTACAACGCAAGTCAGCAGGCAGGAGGCCAGGCAGGTCCGGCCGGTGAACCGGGCGGCGAGCCGGACGGTGAGCAGGCTACATCCGGCAAAGGAGGGAATGATGATGAAGTGACGGATGTGGATTTCGAGGAAGTAAAATAGAGATAACACCACCAGAATTGGTTTAACACTTAGGAGGCTGTCCGGCGGACAGCCTCTTTTTTTGTACCAGAAATGAATATTTTTTATCCAGCCATTAACCATTTTAGTATGGATTGAGATAAAAAATATCTTCTGGCAGATATTTTTTATCTGAATATTAACCGAAAAAGTATGGTTTTCGGATAATTTTTATCTCCTCGAACTTGTTAACCTGTGAAAAGACGGTCAAACTGTACATTTCTGATTTTGTGCGACAGGCAACACGGCCTGTAATTTAGCCGATCAAACAGCTGGTAACGGGTGAGAATAGCCGGTTCTTTTTTTTCTTGGCTAAAAATCCCAAATTTGCAGGATCACGTATAATGAATACAGCATGAGGTCGCGATGAGAATGAGCGGAAAAATATTTCAGGTTCCAGCCGTGGCACTACGGGTGCCGGCCGTGGTACTCCGTATTCCGTTGATATGGATGATCTTGATCGCGGGATCCGCCCTGGTACACGGTCAGAACCGGGTGGATGAGCAGGGACGGAAGACCGGGCAGTGGAAGGAGGAATACCCTAATGGAAGCACCCGGTACGAGGCCAGTTTTCATGAAGGGGAGCCGGTGGGGATGATGACCCGTTTTTTTGAATCCGGGATCAAGTCGGCCGAGATGTACTTCGATACGGCGCGGGGACGCTGTTTTACCAGGATGTTCCATGAAAACGGAAAGCTGGCGGCCGAGGGCTGGTTCGTAAACAGGGAAAAGGATTCGGTGTGGACCTACTACTCCGAATACGACGGCTCGGTCCGCATCCGGGAACCCTACGAAGACGGAAGCCTGAACGGTACGGTCAAAAATTATTACCCCGATGGTGGCGTATCAGAGGAGATCCACTGGGAGGGGGACAAAAAGGAAGGCGACTGGAAACAGTATTACGAAGACGGATCACTGAGGCTCAGCGGATCCTATGAAAATGACCTGCTGAGTGGCGGGTACGCGGTGTTTTATCCTGACAGTACGCTGAAAATTAAGGGAATATATAAAGAGGACCAGTCCCACGGAACCTGGCAGTATTTTGATGATGCGGGGAACGAGATCTATTCCATCGAATTCGAAGAGGGGAAAGCGGTGGACCAGGAAAAATACCTGGAGGTGATGGATGAACTGCTCCGGAGGTTTGAACGGACCGGGGAGCCTGAAACCATTGAACATAAAGATTGACAGCCATGTCCGCACGTGATGGTATTACCATAAAGAGAAAGCCGGTCGCCCGCCTGGATCCGGGGACGGAATCGCGACTGGTCCAAAGAATGCGTCTTATCGGGAGATTGCGCCTGGTCCAAAAAATGCGCCTGGTCCAAAAAATGCGCCTGGTCCAGAGGATGCGACTGGTCCAAAGGATGCGACTGGCCGGGGGATTGCTTTTGGCAGCGGGACTGCTGCTGGCCATCCCGGTGGCACAGGCGCAGCAGATCTCCGAAGATACGTACTGGGTCTATTTCACCGACAAGGACAACAACGGGTACCGGATCGACCAGCCGGAAGCGTTTCTCACCCAAAGGTCCATTGACCGGCGGGCGTGGCAGGGACTGGCCATGGACCATACCGACCTCCCGGTCACAAAAGCCTATGTGGATGAACTGAAGGCCCTGGGGGCGAAGATCAAACACGTATCCCGGTGGCTCAACGGGGTGGCCATTGTCCGGCCGGAACCCGCACTTCTGGAGCAGGTGTTTGCAAAAAGCTTCGTGGACACCCTCCCCTGGATCCCGGCATCTGACGAGCGCTATTTTCCCCCGTCTCCCGCGGGCAACCGTTTTGAACCGCCCCCGGATCCACTGCCTTCCTTTGATTACGGCTACTCGGTAAACCAGATCCGCATGCTGAACACGCAGATGCTTCACAGCAGGGGGTATACGGGGAGGGGTGTGGGGATCGCTGTGCTGGATGCCGGTTTTTCCAACGTGGACAGCCTGCCCTCCTTCGCATCCATGATCGGTGAGGGAAGGCTGCTGGGGACCCGCAATTTCGTGAATGACATCCCGCTGTTCAGGCAGGGATCGACCCACGGCATGTACGTGCTTTCCCTCATCGGTGCCGACTGGAACGGGAACATGATGGGGACTGCGCCGGATGCCAGCTTTATGCTGTGCATGACGGAAGATCCCAATCGGGAGACAAGGATCGAGGAGATTGCCTGGATCGAAGCGGCCGAATACATCGACAGCCTGGGTTTTGATGTGATCAACACCTCCCTGGGTTATTCCGACTTCGACACGACCATGTTCGATTATACCTACAGGGACATGGACGGGAAGAGCACCTTTATCTCCCGGGCTGCTTCCATGGTGGCGGGAAAAGGGATCATCGCCTGCGTCAGTGCGGGGAATGAAGGCAACAAGGAATGGTATTACATCACCGCCCCCGGGGATGCTTTTGATATCCTGACCGTGGGAGCGGTGGACAGCACAAGGAACATTGCAAGCTTCAGCTCCAGGGGGCCTTCCTTCGATGCCCGGATCAAGCCGGATGTGACGGCCATGGGGGTGACCACGGTGGTGCAGAGCACCTTTGGGGGACTGGCCTGGGGAGGGGGAACTTCCTTCGCATCACCGCTCATTGCCGGTTCGGTGGCCAGCCTGTGGCAGGCCTACCCGCAGATCCCTGCCAGGGAGCTGATCCGCCTGATCCGGCAGAGCGGCGACCGGGTGAAGAATCCCGATGCAACCTATGGCTTCGGGGTGCCCAACTTCGCCCTGGCATACTGGAGCATCTCTTCGGTTCCTGCAGGTTACGTACCCGGCCATATGGAGCTCTATCCCAATCCGGCCCGCGACCGCATCATGGTCAAATTGCCGGGTGAGGAGGCGGGCACCTATGAGATGTACTTTTACGATTTGTGGGGGAAAATGATCCATGCCCGGGAGGTATCGCTGCCCGGTCAGGTCCTGCTGCCGGACCAGCTGGCCAGCGGGATGTATATCCTGGAAATCCGCACCGGCGCTGGGATCTACCGCAGCCGGTTAATCAAACAGTAATGCCTGAAGCGAGCCTTTCACTGTCCCGGCTCCATCAGCTCATCGCAGATGTGGTGAAACGGGAATTCCCCGACCGCTTCTGGGTGGTGGCGGAGATCCTCGAGCTCCACGTGAACCGCAGCGGGCATTGCTACCTGGAGCTGATCGAAAAGAGCGAGAAGGACGACGCCATCCTGGCAAGGGCAAGGGCAACCATCTGGGCCTCCCGCTTCAGCATGCTCCGGCCCTTCTTTGAGTCCGCCACGGGGACCAGCCTGAAGAGCGGGATCAAGCTTCTGTTCAGGGCTTCCGTTGAGTTTCACACCCTGTACGGCTACAGCCTGAACATCACTGATATTGATCCGAGCTACACGGTGGGTGATCTGGCCCGGAAAAAGCAGGAGGTGATCCGCAAACTTCGTGAGCAGGGGGTGATGGAGATGAACCGGGAGCTTCCCTTTCCCGCCGTTCCCCAGCGCATTGCAGTGATCTCCTCGGAAACCGCCGCGGGATACGGGGATTTTATGGAGACCATTGAAAACAACAGCCACCGATTCCGGTTTGAGACCGTGCTGTTTCCCGCGCTGATGCAGGGCGAGGAGGCGGCCGGTTCCATGATCGCCGCCCTGGAGGCCATTTTTGAGCAGGTGACCGCATTCGACTGTGTGGCCATCATCCGGGGTGGGGGCTCCAAAGCCGATTTGGAATGTTACAATGAGTACGAGCTGGCATACTTCATCACCCAGTTCCCGCTCCCGGTGATCACAGGCATCGGTCACGAGCGGGATGAAACGGTGGCCGATCTGGTGGCCAACAGGGGACTGAAAACACCTACCGCGGTAGCGGAATTCCTGGTGGACCAGATGCTGGCATTCGAGTTCCTCCTCTCCTCCCTCCATGAGCGGATGACGGGCTCGGTGAAACGGATCGTCCAGCTGCAGGCGGCCAGGCTGGAAAGGTACGGACGCGATCTGCAGCATCTTTCGCGTGCGTTCATCCACCGGAGGCAGGAACACCTGGAGCAGTCGCGCCAGCTGCTGCGCAGGTTGTGCGGCACATTCATCACCAGGAAAAAGGACCACCTGGCCATGCTGGAGAAACAGGCTGCGCTGGTGGACCCGGCGAACATCATGAAAAGGGGATATTCCATGACCCTGCTGGAGGGGAAGCTTTTGAAGAGCGTCCGTGGGGTGAAGGCGGGCGACCGTATCGAGACGTGGCTTTCAGACGGACGGATCATCAGCAACACGGAAAAAATCAAGAAGAAAAATGGCCAAGAAAGAGATCAGCTATGACGAAGCGGTAACGGAGATCGAAACGATCCTGGCAAAGATCGAGGAAGGCGAACTGGGGGTGGATGAGCTTGCCAGAAAGGTGGCACGGGTATCCGAACTGCTGAAGCTGTGCAGGGATATGCTTTACAAAACAGAAGCCCGGATCGGGGAGATCCTGGATGACGCGGAGCCTGAGGGATCCTGAGCCTACTCCGGAACCCGGGAGCGGATTGCCCGGTCAATCCATCCCCCTGTATACGGTCTTCAGCACCAGCAGGTTCATGGGATTGGAGCCCAGTCCCCGGATCTGCGGCGGCGAGAACCGAACCACCATGTCGTAATAGAGGGGGACCACCGGGGCTTCGGCCACGATGATGCTGTCCATCTGGCGGTAAAGCTGCAGCCGCTTCTCCGCATCCGGCTCACTTCTCGACCTGAGGTAGAGGCGGTCATAGCGGGGTGACCGGAAATGGGTGTAATTGGGACCGGCCGGCGAAAAGTTCCCGGAATAGAAAAGGCTCAGGTAATTCTCCGCATCCGCATAATCCGCGATCCACGAGCCCCTGAAAAAGGGAAGGTTGGAATTGGCCACCATGTTCCGGAAGGAAGCACCGGTAGCCACCTCAATGGACAGGTCGATGCCGATGGCCCGCAGCTCATACTGGATAAATTCGCACAGGTCCAGGTAATCGGAGGTGGTGGTGAGGGTGATCTCCGGCATCGCCTCTTCGCGTCCGTATCCCGCCTCTTCAAGCAGTTGCCGGGCATGGTCGGGACGGTAGCCGTATCCTTCCCCGGGCGACAATCCCCCTTCCAGTCCCAGCGGCACAAAACCGGCCGTGGCTGGATATCCCAGGTTGTTCCGGAGGTATTTCATCATCCTGGCCCGGTCGAATCCCTCGTTGATGGCCTTTCTCACCCGGATGTCCGCCAGGGGATGATCCTCCCCCACCCGCTCCGGGTCCATCAGGATCCCCAGGTATTCGGTATTCAGGTAGGGCTGGGTCACCAGCCGGATCCGTTCCCGGTATTCCGGGTTCAGTGTCCCGCTCCGGGTGAGCAGCTCGTCCTTGTATGCCGGGTGAACCCCCGAAAGAAAATCCAGGTTCCCCTTCATGAACTCCAGGAACTCGCTCTGCTTGTCCTTGATAAAGCTGATGTTCACCGCATCCAGGTACGGGAGCCTCCTTCCCTCCCCGTCGGTTTCAAAATATTCCGAATTTTTCACAAGCACCAGCATCTCGTCCCTGCTCCAGTATTTGAAAAGAAAGGGACCCGTGCCGACGGGTGCCGAGCCGAAATCATCCCCCAGCGCCTGGGTCACCTCCCGCGGCACCACCATGCAGTAGGGCATGGTCAGAATGGAAAGGAACGGCGGAAAGGGCTCCTTCAGAAGGATGCGGAGCGTGGAATCATCCGGCGCCTCGAATCCGTACTCCGGGTGTACATGGCTGAAGATCCAGGATCCGGGTGAGGCAATGCCGGGATCCGTGATCCGCCGGAAGCTGTACACGAAATCCCCTGCCTTCACCAACCTGGTGGTGTCCCCGAAATATGGGGAAGGGTGAAACCGGACATCATCCCTGAGATGAAACGTATAGGCAAGTCCGTCGTCGCTGATCTCCCAGGAAGAAGCGATGGCAGGCTGCACCTTCAGGCTGTCGTCCAGCTGGACCAGTCCGTTGAAAAGCTGGGTGACCGGCCAGATGATCGTCTGGTTCCGGGCATAGGCCGGGTCCAGGGTGCTGATCCCCTTGGATTCATTGTAGCGGAATACCCGGGGCGGATTGGGTTGCCGCTGGGTGCAGGCCATCATAAAACCGCACAGAACAAGAAGAAGGGGGACCTGCCTTGACCGCATGGTCAGATATGCTTTGCAATGATATCAAGCAGTTCGCTCACCTTGATGGGTTTGCTCAGGTAATCGTCGCACCCGGCCTGCCGGCTGATCTCCCGTTCACCCGACATGGCGTATGCAGTCTGGGCAACGACCGCCACCTCCGGACGTTCCTCCTTGATGATCCTGGTGCACTCGTAGCCGTTCATCACCGGCATCTGGATATCCATCAGCACCAGGTCCAGGTCTTCCTGCTTGCGGAAGATCTCCAGGGTTTCTGCCCCGTTTTTCGCCCAGAAGATCTCCACCCCCGTATCTTTCAGGGCCTCATACAGGAAATAATAATTGGAGTGATCGTCTTCCGCGATCAGCATCTTCTTTCCTTTCCAGGAACGGATATCGGACCGGGGAACCCGCAGCTTGGCTTCGTGCTTGATGGGCACCTCGTTCCTTGGCAGGATGAACCAGAAGGTGGACCCCTCTCCGGAGACAGATTCCACCCCGATCTCTCCCCCCAGCAATTCGGTGAGGTTCTTGGAGATGGCCAGTCCAAGTCCGGTGCCGCCGTAGAGTTTTGTCTTCGTGTCATGCCCCTGCATGAACCGGTCGAAGATCACCTTCTGCTTCTCTTCCCTGATGCCGATCCCCGAATCCTTCACATAAAACCTCACCCCCTCGGGATGCTCCTCGATGCCCAGCACGATCTCCCCCTCATCGGTGAACTTCACGGCGTTGCTGAGCAGATTGATCAGGATCTGCTTGAGCCGGAAGGGATCGGTGTAGATGGCCAGTTCATCAAACGGCCAGTCCCACTTCACTACTAGCTCCACCTGGTCCTTGCCGGTCCGCCTGATGTTCTGCTGGAACATCAGCTGCAGCTCCTTGAAGAGTTCGCCCACAAAACACTCGGAAATGTAGACATTCACCTGACCGGCCTCGATCTTGGCTATGTCGATGATGTCGTCAATGAGCCGCATCAGATCGTCCGCTCCCTGGTTGATCTGCGCGATGAAATCCCGCCGCTCCTCCGGGGTCAGGTTCTCGTCCGTCAGCAGGTCCGAAAATCCCACGATGGCATTCATGGGGGTGCGGATCTCGTGCGACATGTTGGAGAGGAAGGCCGTTTTCAGCCGGTCGGATTCTTCCGCCTTGTATTTGGCTTCCAGCAACCTGTTCTCAGCCTCTTTCCGTTCGGTGATGTTCTTCACGATAAGGACCATGGTCTCCGGCTTTCCCGCAGCGTCATAAATGGCTCCGCTGGAGACCTCCCCGTCGAAGGTCACCCCGTCGGGCCGGACGATCCCATACTCCAGGTTCTTCAGGTACCCTTTCTCCCAGGTCTTTTCGAAATCGACCAACGCCCTTTTCCAGTCCGACCGCCTGAGGAATCCGAAGATCCGCTGTCCGTACACCGCCTCGCGTTCCACATTGAAAGCCTCGAGAAAAGCACTGTTGAAATCCAGGATTGTGGCACGGGTGTCCACCACGAGCATGGGATCGGGAGATGATTCGAAGACCCGCCGCTGGCGTTCCTGGGTGGCCCTGAGGTGATCCTGGTGCCGCTTCCTTTCAATGGCCAGGGCGATCTGGTCGCTGGCAAATTCGAGCAGTTCCGCATCCGATGAGGTATAGACCACATCCTCCGTATAGGATTGCACCACAAATACCCCGATGGTGACACCCCCGTGTTTCAGGGGAACTCCAAGCCAGCTCACGCAAGGGGTTCCGACGGGTTCGATCTCTCCCAGTCCGGTCAGCACCTTTTCCCGCTCCACATCCACCAGCTGGGCTTCACCGGTCCGGACCACATAGCTGGTGAGGGTTTTCCTGGCAGGAAACTCCGTGAACGAGTCCTTCTCGTCCTTCATGAAGGGAAGCGTCAGCGTATCGGACTCATGGTTGTAGAGGGCCAGGAAACAGTTGGTGGTGTCCAGCACCCTGCCCAGGTATTCCCTGATCTTATCGTACAATTCCTCCAGGCTCTGGGTGGCCATCACCGCGGTGGAGATGTCAAGCAGCACCTGTTTGACCATCTCATCCTTTTTCCGTTCATGGATGTTTTCATGGATGCCGGTCAGACGGGTGGTGTTCCCCTTCTCGTCCCACTCCACCGCCCTGCCCTTGGCCTTGATCCACACATAGTTGCCCTGCCTGTGCCGGAGCCGGAAATCGATCTCGAAGGAGGCATCCCGCTTCTGAATGCTTTTTCTGACGCGCCTTACCGCTTTGTCCCGGTCCTCGGGGTGCAGCAGCGAGGTCCATGTTTCGAACTCCTGGGGCAGCTCATCGGGGTCATACCCGAGCATGGAGAACCAGACCGGGGAGTAATACACTTTGTTAGTGACCAGGTTCCAGTCCCACAGCCCCAGGCTGGTGGCATGCAGGGCCAGGTTCAGCCGTTCCTCGCTCTGCTTCAAAGCCTCCTCGGCCTGCTTGGCAATGGTAATGTCCCTCGTCAGAAGCAACAGCCGGGATTTCGAGTCAACACGGATCAGGGAAAAGGAGTTAAGCGTCCAGAACCTTTTGCCCGTTGCGGTTTTATTGCGCCATTCGAAGGTGAAGGGTCCCTCCTTCGCGCCCCTGTTGATGTACTCTTTGGCCAGTTCAATGGTATACCCCTCATCCTCACAGGAATAATCCCTCATCCTGACTTGCTTCATATCCTCATCCGTCACTTCGAAAAGCTCCAGGATGCGCGGATTGTAGTCCTCGATCACGAAGGTTTCGGGATCAAAAAGCAGGATGCCGTCGCTGACCGCCCTGAAAATGGATGCGTACCGGTCCATGGACTCGCTCAAAGCATGTTCGGCTTCCTGCCGCTGCCTGATCACCTTGGAATATTTCTGTGATGAGTTGATGGAGGGGATCAGCTTGTATATGTGATCTTTCAGCACATAGTCCCATACGCCGTGCTGCAGGGTCTCGGCCGCTTTCATCTCATTGTTCTGCCCCACCAGGTAGATCAGGGGGATGCTGGAAAAGTGAGGTTCCATCTCCTCCTCCACGATCTGGCGGAGGTGGTCGGGCAGGTCGAAATCCGCAATCACCACATCAGGCGGCTCTCCTGTCAGGATGGCATGCAGGGACCTGCGGTCTTTGCATTGGTGCAAAGCAGGATCGAAGCTGTTCTCCTTCAGGGTTTTGATGATTTCGTCAACCACCTCCTGGTCCAGGTACCAGAAACAAATTTTGATTTTCAGACCGGCCATTGTGGTTGCATCTTAGGTCCATGGTTCCGGTCAGAAAATTAACTAAAAATTATGAATGCGCAACATGGATTTTTTCAGAACCCGAACCGTAATCCGGCCATCAGATGTCTCCCCGCCTGGGGGAAAAAGCCATCCATCCGGTCCTCCGATCCCTCCAGATAATACCTGTACACCCAGGCATTTGTCTCGTATTCCGCGTTGAACATATTCGCCACCTTCAGCTGCAGGGCGATCTCCCTGATGAACTGTGGATAAATTGCATAGGAAAGCTGCAGGTCATTCACAAAATAGGGATCCAGGGTCCGCGCCTCCGAGGAGGTATTGTCGATGTACTGTTTCCCCACATACCTGGATAACAGCTGTATATGCAGCTTTTCCAGGGGATGAACGTCCAGGTTGCTGTTCAGGACAATTCCGGGGGAAAAAGAGAGGTCGGTGGTCCCCAGCTCCTCTTTCACCTGGTAAGGTTCGTTTTCCGGATCGGACCAGAAATCCCAGTTGTCCACATACCCTTCATAGTCCCGGATCTTGTTCCTGCTCAGGGTCGCATTGGCATCCCACCGGAGCCATGAGGTGAACCGGAAGCCTCCCGAGAGCTCGATCCCGGCCCGGTAGCTGTCCTTCACATTGGTCATCACGGCACTGCCCACATCGTTGATCTCCCCCGTAAGCACCAGCTGGTCTGTGTAATCCATGAAATATAGGTTGATCCTGAGCTGCAGGTCCTCCTCCCCGTATGCGTACCCGGCCTCGTAGTCCAGCATGGATTCCTTCACAGGCCGGGGACCGGCCGGGTCGGCATCCACCAGGTTGGTACGGTTGGGCTCCCGGTTGCCCCGGGCCACGAAAAGGTAAAACCGCTGGTTTTGGGCAGGCTCGTAATTGATCCCCGCCTTGGGATTGAAAAAGAGGTACCGGTGGTCCTGTGTGATGTCCCTGAGGTCATCATCGTTCCCGTCGATCCGGTACATGATGCCCCTCACCTGGAGGTCCGCAAAGAAAGAAATTCCGGAGCCCGTCTCCAGGTTCGCCTTCAGATAACTGTTCCAGTCGGATTTCACCCCGGTGTTCTCGTACCAACGGTGGCGGATCTCGCTCTCACCCGGGAACCTGGCCCAGATCACCGTCCCGAAGTGATCCCCCAGGTAGCGGTTCCAGCCCCCTCCCAGCACGGCACCGAATCCGTTTTCCCGGTACTGGAGACCACCCACGATCCCGTAAAAATCATTGTCCAGCCACTTCCTCCGGATAAGGTCCGTCTCCTCAACGGTCTCTCCCCCGATGACCACCGGGCCGAGCAGGTAATCCGACAAAGACTCATCCTCCCTGTACTGCTCGTAATAACCCGCACCTTTGGTGTAATGCAGGGCTGTGTTCACATACATCCGGTCGCCCAGCACCCTGGAGAAATGCAGCTGGTAATGGCTCTGGAGGTAATGGTCGATCTGGTTGTCATAGTAGGCCAGGTTCCCGTCGCTGTCAGTGTATGCACCGAGTTCATTGTAGGTTCGGTGGGATTCCAGGAGATTCGAAGGTACCCCGTTCCAGGCCTGGTATAGCTCCTCCAGGCCAGAGAAGGTGACGAACTTGACCATGGTCCCCGAATCGTAATATCCCGCCGATGCGTAATAGGAACGCAGGTCGGTCCAGGACCGGTCGATGTACCCGTCGGACGTCAGGTCCGAAAGCCGGATGTCCACCGCAAAATGGTCGCCGATCAGACCGGTGCCGGCCGAGAGGGCGTTCCTGATGGTGCGGAACGAGCCCAGGGTACCTTCATAGACGGCGTAGGGTTCCTTCTCCAGGGTCCGGGTCTGGAAGTTGACACTGGCGCCGAAGGCGGCCGCCCCGTTTGTGGAGGTCCCCACCCCCCGCTGGATCTGGATGTTCTCCACCGAGGTGGCAATGTCGGGCAGGTCCACCCAGAACACCGAATGGGATTCGGCGTCGTTCAGGGGGATCCCGTTGATGGTCACGTTGATCCGGCTGGCATCGGTACCCCTGATCCGCATGGCAGTGTACCCGATCCCGTGACCCGCATCGGAGGTGGTGACCAGCGAAGGGGTGGAAGAAAGCAGGAAAGGGATGTCCTGACCGTAATTCCGTGCCCTGATCTCCTCGCCCGGGATCCCCGTATAGGCTACCGGTGTGGTCTCCCCCGCCCGGGTGGCCGTCACAATGGCCTCCTCGACCATCACGGAGCCCCGCACCAGGCTGATCCGTCCCAGATCGGTATCGCCCGTTACCACGATCTCTCTGACAAGGGATTCATAGCCCACAAAGGAAACCTTCAGGGTGTAAGGGCGGGCGGGAAGATCCCTGAAGATGAATCTCCCTTCGTCACCGGAGACCGTCCCCCTCCCCGTTTCAACAAGGACCAGGTTCGCTCCGGGAAGGGGCCTGCCCCGCTCATCGTCAACTGCTCCGGAAATGGAGTACTGGCTGTAAGCCGGCATGGCCAGCAGCGACCATGCAAGCCACAAGGCTGCACGTTTCATGGGCAATCGGTTTAAATCAGTGTTTCATTTGATCTTCTTTATCCCTACACCGGCATTACCCGGATCAGGTGCTAAGGGTATAATCTCAGCCTGTCATTTGAGGCACCCCCTTAGGGAAGTTCAGATACAAAGGTAAGGAATTTCAGATTCCCGCGAAAATAAAAGCAGCCCTGTAAATTAATTGTATTTTTGTGTCACCAAGCGAAATCATGAACCTGGGAAATCATCTTCATCACCAGATATTTCAGATCATCTCATCGGTGGGCGACGCACAGGGTCAGCAGGTGTATGTGATCGGCGGATTTGTCCGGGACCTGCTCCTTACCGGCTCGGACGCCCCCCTGAAGGACATTGACATCGTGGTGGTGGGAAGCGGGATCGAGCTGGCTCAGAAGGTCCGCCGCATTCTCGGGGAGGAAGTCCCGCTGACCGTCTTTAAGAATTTCGGCACCGCCATGCTGAAGTGGAACGATACGGAGATCGAATTTGTGGGTGCCAGGAAAGAGTCCTACCGGAAGGACTCCCGAAAGCCGGTGGTGGAGGACGGGACCCTGGAGGATGACCTGCAGCGGCGCGATTTTACCATCAATGCCCTGGCCGTCTCCCTGGACCGGGACTCCTTCGGTGAGCTGCTGGACCCGTTCGGGGGCATCCGACACCTGGAAGAGAAAGTGATCCGGACGCCGGCGGACCCGGATCTGACTTTCTCGGACGATCCCCTGCGGATGCTCAGGGGGATCCGGTTCGCCACGCGACTGGGCTTCTCCATCGAACCTTCCACGTTCGGGGCCATCGTCCGCAACCGGGAAAGGATCGGCATCGTCTCCCAGGAGCGCATCACCGACGAGCTCAACAAGATCATGATGACCGGCCGGCCGGGCAGGGGCTGGCTCCTGCTGGATGAGACCGGACTGCTGGAGATCATCCTCCCGGAGCTTCACCAGATGAAAGGGGTCGAGGAAATCGAAGGCCAGTTCCACAAGGACAATTTCCTGCACACCCTCGAGGTGCTGGACAACCTGTCGGCGGATACGGACGACCTCTGGATGCGGTGGGCCGCCCTGTTGCATGACATTGCCAAGCCGCGGACCAGAAAATTCGAGCCGGGCACCGGGTGGACCTTTCACGGGCATGAATTCATCGGATCTAAAATGATCCCGGGGATCTTCCGGAAACTGAAACTGCCCCTGGACGAGCGGATGAAGTTCGTGCAAAAAATGGTGAAACTGCACCTGAGACCCATCGGACTGGCGGAGGAAACGGTCACCGATTCGGCCATCAGGCGGCTGATCTTCGATGCGGGAGACGACCTGGAAAAGCTGATGATGCTCTGCGAGGCGGACATCACTTCGAAAAATCCCAGGACGGTGGAACGGCACCTCCGGAATTTCCGGATCGTGCGTGAAAAGATCGTTGAGATCGAGGAAAAGGACTCCATCCGCAATTTCCAGCCTCCCATTTCGGGGGATGACATCCAGCATGTGTTCGGGATCCCGCCCTCCAGGAATGTGGGGATCATCAAGAATGCCATCAAGGAAGCCATCCTGGACGGGGAGATCCCCAATGAATTCAACGCTGCCTACGGGAAAATGATCGAGACGGGGATCTCCCTGGGGCTCACCGTGCAGAACCCTCTGGAAAGAGACGGCGGCGAATGACCAGGAGGACCGGCAGGTGGTCGCTCACCCCTCCGGCGTAGCGGAATCCTTCGTAGGTGCGGCGCGGTTTGATCCCCCCGTAAGCTTCATCCGGGGTAAGCAGCACGGGCAGCTGCAACGTGCTCCCCTCAAAACGGTACCTCCCGCCTCCGCCGGTCACCATGAAGCGGTCGATCTGTTCCCACACACCCCTGTATTTGTAGCTGCCGCCACCCCCCTCCAGTCCAATGTTCCTTATGGAATTTCCTGCGGGGCTTTCCGGGGAAATGGCCCTGAATGAATTTCCTGAAGAGATTTCCGGGGAAATGGCCCTGAATGAATTTCCTGAAGAGATTTCCGGGGAAATGGCCCTGAATGAATTTCCTGAAGGGATTTCCGGGGAAATGGCCCTGACGGAATCGCCCCCGGAAAGAACCTGCCGCATGGGCTCCATGGCGTACCCGTCCGTTTCCTCGTTGAAATCACCGGCCACCACCACCGGCGCATGCTGCCTGCGGGAGAGGACCGAGTCAATGAGCCATGTCAGCAGCCGGACCTGCTCCCTCCGGTAGGACGCCGTGGCGCCGGTCCCGCTGTACCTGGAGATCAGGTGCACCAGGAACAGATCCAGGGTATCGCGCCTTCCCCAGGTGCCGCTGATGTGCACCATTTCGCGGGTTTCTGAAAACATTTTATCCGGAGGCGGAGGGTGAAAGGTGCATTCCAGCAGCCCGAACCGCTCCTCCCTGCAGAGCACAGCCACATCCATTCCCCTGTGGTCGGGACCGTCCCGGTGCAGAAAACGATACCCGTAGGGTTTCAGAATGGGATGGCCCGCCAGGTCCGCTAGCACCGAATCATTTTCCACCTCCGCCAGTCCCACCAATTCGGGCGGTTCGCCCTCCCCCGCCGCAATGATCACCTTTGCCAGGGCTGTGAGCTTTTGCCGGTATCGCTTCCACGTCCAGTGCCGTACCCCTGCCGGGGTGAATTCGTCATCCCCCGGGATGGAGTCATCCGACGGGTGGAACAGGTTCTCCACGTTGTACCAGAGGATCCGGAACTCCCTAGCAGGCGGCTGTCGCCCCGCCGTTCCGCCCCCGGCACAAAAGCAGGATATCCCCGTACCCTCCTCAACCCGGATGTGCTTTGCGACCGCGCCAGCCCCAAAACAGAAGAACATTGCAGCCGCGCAAGTCCCAACCCGGAAAAGCATCGCAGCGGACAGAAGAAAGGCCAGGCGATATTTTTCACACCGGATCCGCTCAAGTTCCATATCAGGTTCATGTGGCTTTTCCGGCCCGATCAGCCATCCCCTTCAGAAAATTTTACCCCGCGGGGGACTCCCGACTCTCGACTCCCGACTAACGACTCTCGACTCCCGACTAACGACTAACGACTCCCGACTTTGCTCGGCTTCGCCATCGCGAGCTCCGCTTCGCTCCGGTTCGACTCCCGACTCCCGACTAACGACTAACGACTCCCGACTTTCGACTTTTGACTTTTGACTTTTGACTTTCAACCGCCCCGAGGTCCGGCGCCGCATCGTCCAGCCGGCTGTTCCCGTTCAGGTCGAAGGGAAAGAGCACCGCATGGGCGGGAAGTCCCGCGTCGATGACCGGCGAAAGGGAGTCGGGCTGGAAGATGGAATCCAGCAGGGGATCCTCATTGTTGAGGATGGAAATGAACAGGGGATCACTGCGGTAATCCAGGCTGTCCTCGTCCACTTTAACCAGGCAGTGGTCGAACAGATAGGTGAGCTGCCGCCCGTCATAACTGTCAATGGCCAGCTCCATGCGCTCGTTCCCGTAAATGACCGAGTTCCTGAAGGCGGCCTTTTCGAAATCCCCTCCCGTGTAGACCACCAGGTTCCCCTCCTGGTCATAGTTCCCGAAATAGTCTGCCAGGTACACCGCGGAAAGCTGCCGGTTGGAATACCAGGAAAGCCAGTTGTTGAAAAAGGTGCAGTGGGTGAATTCGTATTCCCCCCCGTAGATCAGGCTGGCGCAGCTTCCGCCGCAGTCGCCGATCACCAGGTTGGATGCGCTCACCCGTGCATTGAGTGCATAGATCCCGCTGGAGCTCATGTAGTTGATAATCGTGTTGGAGATCTCCAGATCGGGCATTCTTCCCGATTCGGGCGGGGCGCTGATCAATATCCCGATGGTCCCGTTCATGATCTCCGCATGATCGATGCGGTTTGCGCGGCTGTACTCCGACAGGTAGATAATCCCCCACTGTCCGGGTTTGTCATCATAAAACTCCTCCAGGCGGTCCCCCCGGAAAGTGACCGGTTCATCCGGGGCGCCGTTCACCTCCAGGGTGCCGTCCACGAACAGCAGCGCATCCCTGTGCAGATGGACCGTCACCCCCGGGTCGATGGAGAGCGTGGCCATGGAATCCACATAGACATAATTGAGGATCAGGTAGGGCTTGTCCGGGATCCATGTGTTGGACCCGGACAGGACACTGTCCCTCAGGATATGCACATCCTGTCCCCATGCCACCAGGTCGATATCCTGCAGATTCCCGTTGGTCAGGAACAGGATGGAATCCTGGATCCGGAGGATATCCCCCGAATTGTTGCGGTCCAGGGTGGCCTCCACGAACACGAAGATACTGTCGCGGGGAGCGATCTCCAGTCCGGAAAATGCGGTCCCGGGTTCTCCGTCCACATTGATCCGGAAGACAGAAGAGGCGCCCCCGGCCAGGGTGACTTCATCCACGCGGATATGACGGCTGTGCGGATTTTTGACCCGGAAGGATCTGGTGGCGGTGCCGATGGTGGTGAAGACCGTGTCGAAATAGACCGTGTCCAGGGTGAAAACAAGTTTTGCATCCGGATCCTCCGTGAAAATCCGCTCAGGGTGACAGGCGAAAAAGAGCATCGCCGGAACCAGGAAAACATACAGGATCCTCCGGATGTACATCCCTTTGATTTTGTGTTATGAACGCAAAAATGGGGAAAATAATTATGAGAATGCTACTTTTGTGCCAAACCTTTCTTCATGAAACAAATGCACCCGATCGTCCCGGCATTGCTCATCACCCTGTTAATAAGCACATCTATGACAAGCTGCAACTACTCACGGGAAGAAGCCGACCTGATCCTGACCCATGGAGTGGTCTACACGGTGGATCCGGATTTCAGCACAGCGGAAGCCATTGCGGTGAAGGACGGGAGGATCATTGATGTGGGAACCACAAATGAGATCAGGGAGCAATACCTGGCGCCCCGGGTGGTGGACCTGCAGGGGGATTTTGTCTATCCGGGATGGATCGATGCCCACTGTCATTTTTTCGGATACGGAATGAACCTGAACAGCGCAGACCTGGTGGGGACGGCCTCGGCGGAGGAGATCATCGGGATCCTTAAGCAACACCACAACACCTTCGGGGGAAGCTGGATCACGGGACGGGGATGGGACCAGAACGACTGGGATGTGACGGAGTTCCCCGACCGGGCCATGCTGGATGCGCATTTCCCGGGGATCCCCGTGCTGCTGAGAAGGGTGGACGGGCATGCTGCCTGGGTAAATACGAAAGCCCTCGAAATGGCCGGGATCACGGCTGAGACAAAGGTGGAGGGAGGATCGGTGCTGATGAAGGACGGCTCCCCCTCGGGCATCCTGGTCGACAACGCCATTGACCTGGTGGACCGGTTGGTCCCCCCTCCCTCCAGGGAGGAGATCGTGCAGGCCCTTCACAGTGCCCAGGAAAACTGCTTCAGGGTGGGGCTCACCTCGGTGAACGATGCCGGTCTGCCCGCATCCACCATCCGGCTCATCGACTCCCTGTACAATGCAGGTGATCTGAAGATCCGGATCAATGCATGGGTCTCCGCCACGGAGGAAAACTTCAGGGAATTTGTGGAGAAGGGACCGCGGCAGACCGACCACCTGACGGTGAACACCCTCAAGCTGTTTGCCGACGGGGCCCTGGGATCACGGGGGGCCAGGATGACGGAACCCTATGCGGATGATCCGGGCAACAGCGGGCTTTTCGTAACACCCGAAGAGGTGTTGGAACAGCACTGCAGGATCGCGCATAAACACAAGTTCGCCGTGGCCACCCACTGCATCGGGGATGCGGCCAACCGGCGCATGCTGGAAATATACGGACGGATCCTGAAGCCTGGCAACGACCGACGCTGGCGGATCGAGCACGCGCAGGTGATCCACCCGGATGATTTTCACCTGTTCGGGAAGTACAACATCACCCCCTCGGTGCAACCCACCCATGCCACCTCCGATATGTACTGGGCGGAGCAGCGGCTCGGAACGGAGCGCATGGACGGGGCCTATGCCTACCGCAGGCTGCTGGATGAGAACGGATGGCTGGCTGCCGGAAGCGACTTCCCGGTGGAGGACATCAATCCGCTCTACGGATTTTATGCCGCGGTGGAGCGAAAGGACCACACCGGGTACCCGGAGGAGGGATTCATGACGGAAGAGGCCCTCACCCGGGAGGAGGCCCTCCGTGCCATGACCATCTGGGCTGCCAGGGCAGGCTTCGAGGAGCACCTGAAAGGGAGCATCGAAAAAGGGAAACTGGCCGACCTGGTGATCACCGGGACAGACCTGATGACCGCCCCCGGCTCTGAGCTCTTCCGGATCCCGGTGAAGGCCACCTACTCCGGGGGGGAACTGGTCTACTGGGCGGGGAAATAAGCAACCGGCGGATGAGAAGGCCTGCCCCGGGACGCGGAGCGACGCGCCCGGCTAGCGGATGATGAAATTGACCCCCAGGGCCACGATGTCCCATGCGCGCTCGGAGACCGGCAGGTTGTATTCCAGGAAGAGGAACATCACCTCCCCCAGGTTGAATCCCACGTTCAGCGGCACCCAGAACCTGGGGTTCACATCCGATGCAAAACTGAGGTCCATGTCCACCCCCGCCGTCAGGTTCAACCAGTAGCGGGGGGCATAGGTATAGATCCCGGTCAGGTCGAACCCGTACGCATCCCACCGGTGAAGTCCCGCGATCACCGAGAAGTAACTCTGCCGGGTCTCATGAATGAGGTATTGCAAATCCACGCTCGCATAATCGGTGCCGTTCACGAAATACCCGTATTTCACGCTCAGGTCCACCGAATACTGCAGCCCGTAACCCGCGCTGGCAAAGACGGCCAATCCCCCGGCATCGAACATGACCACGTTGCGGTCCATCTGGTAGGAGGGTGTGATCCCGACGCTGAAGGCGCGCTGGGGCAAGGTCTTGGCGAAGTTGACCACCTGGGCGGAACTCTCCGCAGGCCGGAGGAGCAGGGCCAGCAGCGGCACCAGGAAAAGCAGGCGAAGCAGTTTTTTTGTCACGGGAAAGGATCAGTTAAAGTCCCTGAAAACCGGTGTCCGGTCACCGTCAGAAACAAAAATAAGATTTCTGCCGGAAATACCGCAACCGCACCCAATTAAAGCGTGATCTCACGCCCCATGTAGAAATCCAGGATCTTCACGTAGAAGATGAGCACATACTTGGAGGAGACCATTTCGGCGGTGGCTTCGTACAGCTGATTCCGCGCTTCCTGCATTTCCAGGGCGGTGCCTGTGCCCACCCTGAAGCGCTCCTCGGCAAACCGGAAGGCCTCCTCGCTGCTGGTTACCGATTCAACGGCGGACCGGTAGTTGTCCCTTGCGGCCACCGCCTCCGTATGGTACTGCTGGATTGATTTCTGCAAATCCAGTACTTCACTCTCATAGCGGTACCGGGCATCCTGCAGCTGGATCTTTGCCTTGTTGATGCCGGTCTGCACCTGCCAGCGGTTGAAAATGGGGAACTGCACCCCCATGGACACCTGCCTGTACTGGTTGTCCTGGACCTGGGTCGGGATCGGGTAATCCAGGGTGGGATTGAACGGATCCGGATCCCGCGGATTGATCAGTCCGTCACTGTAGTTGGTGTAGTAGAGTCCCCTCGCATAGACCCTGGGCGAACGCTTCCCCCGCTGCAGGGCAAGGTACCGCTCCTGGCTTTCTATGCCGTATTCGGCACTGCGGATCTGGGGAAGGATCTCCATGGCCTTCCGGAAGACACTGTCCAGCGGCGGGATCTCCACAAGGGAGGGATCGAGAAGCTCCGGTGCATCAATCTCGAAGGAGCTCTCCCCGGTGAGGTTCATCATGTGCATCAGGTTCAGGCGGGCGATCTCCCTGGAATTGACCGCCTGGGTCAGGGCCAGCCTCGCGGCGGAGAGCTGCGCATTCACCTCCAGCAGTTTTCCCCGCGGTTCGTTCCCCACCTCCACCAGCTGTTCCATCCGTTCCACCTGGCTCCGGGTCACTTCCACCTTGTGTCCGGCCACCTCCACCAGCTCCTCGTTCCGGAGCAGATCCAGGTACCCGGTCATCACCCCCAGGGTGATCTGGTCCTCCATGGCCTCCAGTTCCTCTTTGTTCATCAGGTAGCTGGCCCGGTTCATTTTCATGTTCTGAAATCCCTGCAGCCCGTTGAAGAGGGTCAGGTCGCTCTGCAAACCCATGTCCCCCTGGCTCACACTGGCATTTTTCCATTCATAGGTCCCCCGGTCAAGCACCCTCCCGGAACCCAGCTGGTGCTCGATGGCCCCGTTCAGGTTGGGAAGGAGGTCCATCTTGCTCTGCTGCAGATCCTGGCCGGTACTCTGCAGCACCAGTTCCTGGCGCTTCACCTCCAGGTTATGCTGGATGGCGTGCCGGATGCACTCCTGCAGGGTCCAGGGCGAGCCGTCCTGTCCGCTAAGGTTCCACAACAGGGATACTGAGAAAAAACATGATATGAAGATTCGTCGCATGGGAATACAATTATCGGTTGTATTTCAGGATCAGTTTGTCATGGTCGGCAAAGTTCTGGTAGGAAGAGACGATCACCTTTTCCCCGGGCTCAAGACCGCTGAGCACCTCATAGTACCTGGGATTCTGTCGACCGATGCTGATGTCCCGCTTCACCGCGAACTCTTCCGAGGGATCCAGCACGAATACCCATTGTCCCCCGGTCGTCTGGTAAAACCCGCCCTTGGTGAGCAGGATGCCCTCTTTTGACTCGCCCAGCTGAAGGCGGATCCTGGAGGTCTGACCGATGCGGATCTGCTCCGGGACCTCATCTGTGAATTCCATGTCCACCGCAAAACGGCCGTTCTGCACCTCCGGGTAGACCTTCCGGATCACACCCTGGTAGGACCTGCCCGCAAAGTCGCATGCCCCGGTAAGCCCGATCTGGATCCTGGCAATGTAATGCTCATCGATATCCACCCGCAGCTTATAGGAATCCAGCACGTTGATGGTCCCCACCCGGTTGCCGTAGGTGACCACTTCCCCGATCTCCGGGTTGAGGGTGGCCAGCTCGCCGTCCACCGTGGCCTTGATGTTCAGATTTCCCAGCCTCCTGCGGATGATCCGCATGCTTTCCTCCATGCTCCTCACAGAGGCATCCAGGGAGTTGATCTGGATAGCACGGTAAATGGAGTCGTTCTTGTAATTCTCGTGGAGAAGGTCCAGCAGTTCCGCGGATGTTTCGTATGTCTCCCGCGACTGGTCGAACTCTTCCCTGGAGATGTGGTTCTGGGAGAACAGAACCTTGTTGTTTTCGTATTGCCTCCGGTTCCTTTCCACCTGGGTCTCCAGGTCGATGATCTGCTGCCTGTAGTTGAGCATGCGCTGGTCCATCTGGATCCGGGCGGACCGTCCCTCGTTGATGGCCCTCACCACCTGCGCCTCGTTGTTGGTGATCTCCAGCAGCAGGTTGTCATTGCTCAGGCGGAGGATCACATCCCCCTGCTTCACCATGTTCCCCTCCTCGATGAGGATCTCCTCCACGCGGCCGCCTTCCACGGCATCCAGGTAGATGGTGGAGATGGGCTCCACGGTGCCCTGGACGGTGATGTAGTCCTGGAAGACATCCTCGATCACCTCCTCGATGGTGATGCGGGAGACATCCACATTGTACTTGGAGCTTTTGTCCCCGAAGATGATGATCGCCAGTACAGCAATGACAAGCGCACCGAATGCCATGTACCAGATGGTTTTCCGGGAAAGTTTTCCTTTCCTATCAATTTTGCGGTCCATTCCTTCTCCTTCCATATGCGAAGTTTTATCAGAGGTTTTATCGCAAGATTATGCACCTATTGTGCCAAAGAAAACAAAAATTTGATAATCATCAATTTAATAATTATCACCGGACAGTCGGGCCGGAAAAAGTGTACGATTTTGAGACGATAGTGTACGTTTCCGGACGCATCGGACACTTTTTTTACTATCTTTGATTGGTGACAATATTGAATATGAACACATTGAAACATAAGGCACTCTTTTTGCGCAATTCAGCCTTATATGGACCTATCTAAATGTTTAATTGATCATGGAAGAGAAAATCGGAAAAATCCTGGCTGTTGATGACAATGAGGACATCCTTTTCGCCCTGAAACTACTGCTCCGTCCCCATGTGGAGTTGATCGAGACCCTGCCCGGACCGGAACGGATCCCGGAGATGATGGAGAAACAGGAATGGGACGTGATCCTGCTGGACATGAATTTCACCAAGGATGCCATCAGCGGACAGGAAGGATTTGATGCGCTGGCACAGATCCTTGAGATTGATCCCAATGCCGTGGTTGTATTTATCACTGCCTACGGGGACGCCGAAAAGGCGGTGAGGGCCATCAAGATGGGGGCCACCGACTTCATCCTGAAGCCCTGGCAGAATGAAAAGATACTGGCCACCATCAACTCGGCCATCAGCCTGCACCGCACCAAGATCCAGGCGGAAAAACTGAGGCTCAGGCAGCAGGAGATCAGCGCGGTCCTGGACCAGCCCTACACCGACTTCATCGGCCAGTCGCCCGAAATGTATGAAGTGTTCAACACCATCAAGAAGGTGGCCGCCACCGATGCCAACGTACTGATCCTGGGAGAGAACGGGACGGGAAAGGAACTGGTGGCCAGGGCCCTGTACCGGAACTCGCTGCGGAAGGACGAGGTGTTCATCAGCGTGGACCTGGGCTCCATCCCCGACACCCTGTTCGAAAGCGAACTGTTCGGCCATGAAAAGGGAGCCTTCACCGATGCGCACAAAATGAAACAGGGCCGGTTCGAGATCGCTTCCTCGGGAACCCTTTTCCTGGATGAGATCGGGAACCTCACCTACCCCCTGCAGTCCAAGCTGCTCACCGTCCTCGAGCGGAGGGAGATCACCCGGGTGGGGTCCACCAAACCCATTCCCATCGACGTGCGCCTGATCTGCGCCACCAACAACAACATCCACCAGAACGTAGCGGAGGGGATCTTCCGCCAGGACCTGCTCTACCGCATCAACACCGTGGAGATCCACCTGCCCGCGCTGCGTGACCGGACAGGCGACATCCCGCTGCTGGCGGACCATTTCCTGAAGATCTACAGCAGGAAATACCGCAAACCGATCAGGAACATCCAGTCCTCGGCGATTAAAAAACTGAACCAGTACAGCTGGCCCGGCAATGTGAGGGAACTGCAGCATGCCATCGAACGGGCCGTGATCATGTGCGAGGGGAGCAGCCTCGGGCCGGACGACTTCGTGCTGTCCTCGCCCATGAGGAGCAGCGGGGGACTGGAGCTGGATTCCTATAATCTGGAAGACATTGAAAAAACGGTGATTGAAAAGGTGCTGAAAACCAACCAGGGCAATGTGACACAGGCGGCCACCCAGCTGGGGCTCACCCGCACATCGCTCTACAGGAGAATGGAAAAACATGGTCTTTAAGCAGTTCAGGTTCAATATTATCCTCAGGGTACTGCTGATCACCGCCACGTGCCTCGCCCTGTTCATCACCCTGAACAGTGCCTTTACCTTTACGCCCATTCTGGTAGCGGGACTGATCATCTACCAGGTCTGGTCCCTGATCCGGTATGTGGACCGGACCAACCGGGAGCTGGCCAGCTTCCTTGAATCCATCCGGTATTCCGAGTTTACGCGCTCCTTCCAGATCGGCAACATCGGCTCATCGTTCGATGAACTCAGTGCGGCGTTCAACGATGTGATGAACGATTTCCAGCAGGTGAGAAGCGAGCGGGAGGAGCATTTCCACTACCTGCAGAGCATCGTGCAGAACATCGACATCAGCATCCTGGCCTACCAGCGGGACGGCACCGTGGAGATGATCAATCCGGCAGCCAAGAAGCTCTTCCAGATCAACACGCTGCGAAACATCAACAAACTCAGGGCCCTGAGCGATGACCTGGCCGAGACGCTGCTGACCATCAACCCAGGCGAGAACCGGCTGGTAAAGGTGCAGGACGAGGAGGACATCCTCCAGCTGGCCATCTATGCCACCGAGTTCAAGGTGAAGGACAAGCTGATCCTGCTCAGCACCGTGAAGAACATCCAGAATGTGCTGGAGGAGCAGGAAACGGCCGCATGGCAGAAACTGATCCGGGTGCTCACCCATGAGATCATGAACTCCATTGCGCCCATCTCCTCCCTCTCCTTTACAGTGGAGTCCATGCTCAAACAGTTCACCACGGGCGGAAAGGGTGCACGGGAAATAGACCTGGACACGGTGAAGGAGATCCAGGGGGCCCTGCAGACCATCAACAAACGGAGCACCGGATTGATGAATTTTGTGGAGACATACAGGAGCCTGACCAAGATCCCCGAACCCAACTTCACCCAGGTCAGGATGAAGGAGCTGATCGACAATGTGCACACCCTCATGAAAAAAGAGGTCCAGGACAAGAACATCCACCTGATCAACACGGTGGAACCCGCTACCATCGAGCTGACGGTGGACGAGCAGATGATCGAACAGGTCCTCATCAACCTGGTCAAGAATTCCATCCAGGCACTGGAGGGAAAGGAGCAGGGGACGATCCACATCAGGGGTTTCTATAACAAAAGGGGAAGGCCCACCATCCAGGTGATCGATAACGGACAGGGAATCCTGTCAGATGTGATCGACAAGATCTTCATCCCGTTTTTCACCACGAAGCGCAGCGGGTCGGGGATTGGACTGAGCCTTTCCAGGCAGATCCTCAGGTTGCACGGGGGGACCATCACCGCCAAATCCGATCCGGGTGAAGAAACCATCTTCACCATGACCTTTTAGAAGAAAATCTCTATCTTGACTCGCGAAAGGCACAATGTGCGGACCGCACTGACGTTTTCTGTGCATACGAATACAAGAAACTCTCGATGATGAAACCACTGAAAACACTGCTTCCCGTTCTGCTCCTCTGTGCACTGTCCGCCGCCGTGGACGCCCAGCTCAAAACGTACCTGAACCTGGAAACGGGTCCCCAGTGGAGCATCCTCCGGGTTTCCGATCCCGGGAATTATCTCACGGGAGCCAACGTGACCAGCACCGTGGCCGGCATCACCCTCTCCCAGGAAATCCTTGCGAATCTTTCCGTCACCTCGGGAGTCTATTACATTCCATACAAGGCAGGGATCCGCATGGATGATGACCGCAGGTTCCAGTCTTCCTGGAACAGCCACACTTCGCTGCTGATCCCCCTCCGGGCCGAATACCGGATCAACTTTCCCGGTCTCCCCGTCAGCCTCTCCCCCAGGATCGGGTATATATACCATCGCGCAAGCATGCCTGCAGGCGGCCACAGTGCCGGCAGCGTGCTTTCCGCACCCGATGGGACGGCCTTCAGCTACAGCTACCAGCAGACAACCGAATCCCCGGGCAGACACCTGATCGAGGGTGGCTTCAGCCTGGGACTCCCGCTGCACGGAAACTGGATGGCCTCGCTCAATCTGTCCTACCTGTCCGGCCTGGGAGCCTCCGCCTCCTCCCTACTGGAGTACACCGACCAGGACATGAACACCCGGGAAGCGGAATACAGGTCCAAGGGAAATGCCATCCATACCACCCTTGCATTCAACGTCCCCGTGAGCAATCTCTGGCAGAACAGGGATTACCGCATCCGGTCCCGGATCGAGCAATCCACCGGGAAGGGAAAACCCGTGGACCGGCAGGGCGAGTTCTATGCGGGGACAGAAGCCGGATCGCTGTGGCGCATCTTTGCCGCCGGAAATCCCGCGGTGGGACCCCGCCCCATGGAAGGGAGGGGCGTGTTCCGTTATGCCGACATGCATGCCGGGATCTACGCGGGTTACATGCTCAACAATGAACTGGGGATCGACCTGGGGATCATGTACCAGCGTTCCTCCGTCTTTTACGCGCTCATGTACGACCATGCCGTCAATTTCGTCACCCGCGAACCCGCACCCATGTTCCTGGAGGTGCCCCTGCGGCTCCGGTATTTTTACAACCTGTACAAAAAGAAGCTCTACTATGCGGTGTACGGGGGAGTCTCCCTGCTGACCCATTTTTCGGGGACTGACTACCGGACGGGAGGCGGCGATTTCACCTACCTTTCGCCCGAATCGGGCAATCCCGTCCCGGCCACCACCACCTACACTGCTTCCAGGACCGCCCGGTTCAGACCCCTGCTGCGGGTGGGAACGGGGATTGAGTACAAACTGCCCGTGGAGTTCCCGCTCTTCGCCACCCTCTATGCCGGCTACAGCCACGGATTCATTTCCATAGACAACCTGGGGGTGTCCACCTCGCTGCCGGAGAGCCCTTCGGTGAGCAATATCACCTACCGGGGCAGCGGCTGGAGCATTGACGCCGGACTGAAGATCCCGTTCAGGTTCGGGAAAGAAGGGGTGTGCGGGACCAGACCTGAAAAAGAAGACATGCAATGAGCCCATCCCCCGGAGACGATATGAAACCATATTTCCACTCCATCGCCGGATCTTTTGCAAAAACGATCCTGCTCTGGACCCTGCTCGTGAACCTGACCCTGAGCCTGTCCGGCATGGGAGACCAGTGGCCCCTGCCGGGGGATCAGCCACCCTTGACGGCGGATCAGCCACCCTTGACGGGGGATCAGCCACCCTTGAAAGCGGATCAGCAGCCCGCTTCATGGGTTCAGCCGCCGGATAGGACACCCGCACCCGGACATGCGATCCCGGCCGATTCGGGTTTCAGGGTGACGGACTTTGTGGACCTGCCAGGGGGATGGACGGACGGGAAAGATGAAGGCTGGTCCATGGAATTCAGGGAAACCTGGTACATTGACCCGGAGCGCCCGTCCGTCATCAAGGAAGTGGAGGAATACAAGCCCCTGAATGATGCGTTGCCGGATCTTCCACCCGACTCGCTCCGGGACCGCTTTCACGAACTGATATCCGCGCAGGCTTCCGGCGATGGAAAAGCGGGTATCAAAAATATCACCTACGAGTTCGTCCTCTTGGACCCCCACCTGGCCTCCTCCGGGAATATTTCCTTCCCTTCGCCGGAGGCCATGGATCCGGGCACCCGCGCACTGCAGCAGGCGCTGATCTCTCTTGTGAAGAGTCGTGCAGGAGCCATGTCAGGATTCGATCCCGAAGAACAGATGCTTTCGGTCTATTTCCATGAGGAGTGGAAAGTGGATGCGGCAGCGAGGACCATCATCAAGAAAGTGCGGGCGGTCACACCGGTGATCTGGCAGCGCAGGAAGACCGTTCAGGGCGAACCGGTCAACGACGGCGCAACGGGGTATCCCGTCTATTACAAAAATGTGCTGGAAAGGATCGATCTGCGCAACCCGTAACCCTTTTCCTGCATCTTTTTATTACGGGGGAACATAAACATTGCATGCCATGAAAAGAATTGCGCTGACCATTGCTGTACTGACTCTCGCAGGGGCACTGTGGAATTCCTGCTCCCGGACGGAACAGGCCGGGACCCTGCGGTTGGGACTGGAATTTACGGATGACGGGGCATTGAAATCTGCAGGATCCGACCTGTACATCACCGCCGCACTGGTCACCATCGCCGGCGAGAACGGCGAGATCGTCGCGGAAAAGGAACACCTCCCCCTTTACAGGTTCGGGGACCAGTACATCACTGAAGCCCTCACCCTGCCGGTGGGACATTACACCCTGACGGAGTTCATGCTCATTGATGATGCGGGTACGATCCTCTGGGCCACTCCTGTTGCAGGTTCCCCGCTGGCCCACCTGGTCAGACATCCCCTTCCGGTTCCGTTTGTCATCGATTACGAACAGACCACCGATCTGTATGTGCAGGTGATCCGTGTGGAAGACCACTCCCCGTCAGATTTCGGTTATGTGCGGTTTCCCGTGGATTTTGTGGAACGGTTCTGCCTCAGGGTGTTTTTTTCCCATCCCTTTCCGGCAGAATACCCGGACTCGGTTCCGGGACCGGATGGTCTCTGGATTCCCGCGCCACAATTCAACTTGTCGATATATATATATCACCGCCAGGTACTGAACGCACCGCTGTACTCCGGTACGAATGATTATGAAATTCCCCTGGGAGGCGACTGGTACAGGCTGGTCGCCACCGACATAAACGGCCATCAGTTTTACGAGGAGCAGTTCCCCCTGGAAGCGCTTCTGAAACATTCATGTGCCGAGGGTGCGCCTCCCCTGGTGATCTATCATGAGGCCGACACGGGGATCTACATCACTCCCGAGGGGCTCACCAGGCCCACCATTTCCCAGGGCGTTTTCGGAAACCTCACCATCCCGGTGGACGATTCGACCATGACCGGGCAGTATGATTTTGCCCCGGTAATATATGATGTCTATTTCTATCCCTATGCGCTGATGGATTCTGCGATGTCGATGAATCTGGCTCCCATAGACTGCTACTTCCCCGAAGAAATGCTGCTGATTCCGCCGGTGGCCATCACCAGGCCGAACTCCGGGGGGTATTTTCAGGTGCCCCTGGAAGCCGGCAGATATCTGTACCTCGTGAAGACAGACATGGGGTTTTACTTCGATGCGTGGATCAGCTCGCATCTGCCGGGACAGGTGGTCGTGTACCCCGGGGAAGTTACCGAGATCATGATCCATGTAATCGATTGTAGCATGTGGATGTAAGCGGGTTTTCCTATATTTGGGCAAATCCGCCATTTTGCACATGACCAGTGACCGCCTCCGCGGCATCTACAATGACCGCCTCCATGAAATCCGCCAGTCCATCAGGATACTTTCCAGGCTGATCGGAACAATTTCCCTGCTCAGACTGGGCTCCGCCGCTGCGGCGATCTATTTCCTGGTCCGCGGGATCCGGACAGAAAACACCCTGTTTTTCGGTGCGGCCCTGCTGATGGGGATCTGCTTCCTCTGGCTGGTGGGCCTGCATAACCGGAGGAACAACAGCAGGAAGATCCTCCGGGAACTGGAATCGCTCAATGAAACCGAGCTGGACTGCCTGGAGCACCGGTTCGGTAACCTGCCGGACGGGGCAATGTATGCCGACCGTTCCCATCCCTGGTCCCATGACCTGGACATCTTCGGGGAAGGGTCCCTGTTCCAGTACATGAACCGCACCGCCACCCTGAAGGGAAGCGAACTGCTGGCCCGGCAGCTGACCACCGAACCGGAAGGTCCCGCCGAGATCCGGCTGCGTCAGGAAATCCACCGGGACCTGTCGGACCGGATCGGTTTCCGGCAGGATTTCACCGCTCGTGCCCGGCTGATACGGGAGAACAGGGACGACCTGGAGGAGCTTTCCCGGTGGCTTTCAGCAAAAACCTATATCAGCTCGAACCGCTGGCTCTTCCCGCTGGCGCTGGGGGTGTCCGCCATTTCGGTCACGATCCTCATTCTCGGGATCACCGACTCCTCTTATTTCAACTTCTACTTGCCCTTGCTTCTGTTCAGCTGGGCGATGCTGGCTCCCTTTCTCGTCCGCACCAACCGCTACCAGTCGGATATCTCCAGAAAGAACGCGCTCCTGGAAGGATATGCCGCACTGCTGAAGATCATCGCTGAAGCTGAATTCGGGCATCCGGATCTGAAACACCGGCAAAACCTGGCCAGGGCGGGACAGCATGAGGTGAAACGGCTTTCAAAACTGCTCAATCTGTTTGACCAGCGCCTGAACATGCTGCTGGGCGTCGTTTTCAACAGCCTGTTCCTGTTCGATTTCATCATGCTGCACCTGCTCGAACGGTGGAAGCGGCAGAACCGGGATCAGATCATGCAGTGGATCGAACTGACCGCCCTGATGGATGCGAGGATCAGCCTGGCCGGTTTTGCATTCAACCATCCCGGATACGTGTACCCGGTGCTGGAAGGGGGAAACGGAACACGTCAAGTGGAGAACGAAGCGCCCGCCGGGAAATCTGGCGCGCCGAAAAGGGAAACTGGTGTGCCGGAAGGAGAATCAGGGGAACCGGGCGGGGAATCGGGGGCGCTGCTGGTGGAACAACTGGGTCACCCGCTGATCCCCGGTCACCGGAGGGTGGACAACAACCTGGCCATCGGCGGGGAAAAGGTGGTGATCATCACCGGTGCCAACATGGCCGGCAAATCCACATTCCTCCGCTCCCTGGGTGTCAATACCGTCCTTGCATACGCCGGTTGTCCCGTCTGTGCCGAAAAATTCAGGGGGCGTTTCACAGGGCTGCATTCGAGCATGCGGACAGCCGATTCCCTGAAAGAGGAGGAATCCTATTTTCTTGCGGAGATCAAACGGCTGGAACAGATCGTCCACCGGATGGAAAAGGGCGAACCGCTGCTGATCCTGCTGGACGAGGTGCTGAAGGGGACCAACACAACGGATAAACGGCTGGGATCGGTGGGGCTGATCGAAAAATCGCTCGGTTACCCCATCCTCTGTTTCATCGCCACCCACGATCTTTCCCTGGGTGACCTGGAACAATCCCACCCGGGCCGGGTGGTCAACTACTGCTTCGAAAGCACGATCAGTGAGATGGAACTGTATTTCGACTACACCATCAGGAGGGGGATCGCCAGGAACATGAATGCCTCCTTCCTGATGCGGAAAATGGGGATCATGGACTAATCCACCGGATGATGGGGGAAGGAGCAGATCACCTGGGCAGCATGGAAAGGATCTTCACTTCACTGGCCGATCTGGTCTGGGGTGCTCCCCTGCTGGTGCTGCTTCTGGGAGGGGGGACCTACTTCCTGTTTTACTCCCGGCTGATGCCCCTCAGGTATATCCGGCATGCGGTCCAAATCCTGCTGGGCCGGTACGACAATCCCCTGGAGGAGGGTCAGATCAACCACTACCAGGCACTTTCCACCGCCCTGGCAGCCACGGTGGGCATGGGAAACATCAGCGGGGTGGCCATCGCCATCACAATGGGGGGACCGGGGGCCATTTTCTGGATGTGGGTCAGTGCGATCCTGGGTGTCACCACCAAATATTTCACCTGCACCCTGGCCGTGATGTTCCGGGAAAGGGATTCCCGTGGGGAGATCCAGGGCGGGCCCATGTATTTTATCGTGGAAGGACTGGGCAGAAAATGGAGGCCCCTGGCCGTCTTCTTTTCCATGATGGGCATGATCGGCGTGCTGCCCATGTTCCAGGCAAATCAGCTGACCCAGGCCATCCGTGACGTGGTGCTGGTCCCCGCAGGGGTGCAGGTGGGATTTACCTCCAACCTGGTCTCGGGGCTTGTTTTCAGTTCGCTGGTCGCACTGGTGGTCTTCGGGGGAATCAAACGGATCGGGAAAGTAACCGGCAGACTGGTTCCCTTCATGGTGGTCCTCTATGTGCTTTCGGTGCTCTATATCATCTTTTCCAACCCGGACCGGATCATTCCCGGACTGGCCCTGATCTTCCGGGATGCGTTCACCGCCGAATCTGTGCTGGGCGGATCGCTGGGAGCCCTGGTGATCACCGGTGTGAGAAGGGGTGCCTTTTCCAACGAGGCGGGTATCGGGACCGCACCGATGGCCCACGGGGCCGCAAAGACCAATGAGCCGGTGAGGGAGGGACTGGTGGCCATGCTGGGACCGGTGGTGGATACGATCATCGTGTGTACGATGACCGCCCTGGCACTGATCATCACCGGGGTGTGGAACTCGGGGGAATCCGACGGGATCACCCTGACAGCCGATGCGTTCCGGACAGGGATCCCGGGTGCGGGGGTCTACCTGCTCATTGCCTCCGTCACCATCTTTGCCCTCTCCACCATGCTTGCCTTTCCCTATTACGGTACGAAATGTTTCTCGTTCATTTTCGGGGCCAGGTACAGCCACTTCTACAAGTGGTTCTATATCCTGTCCATTCCCCTGGGAGCCACAGCCACCCTCGGGGCGGTGGTGAGCATCATAGACAGCGCCTATGCGCTGATGGCGTTCCCCACCATGATCTCTGCCCTGCTGCTCTCGCCCCATGTGATGAGGGCCTCCAGAAATTATTTCCGCCGGCTGGACCAGGGCCGGGGCAGATCCGCGGGCAGCAAACCAGATCCAGGTTCCAATACAGCAAAGCAGGTAAATGAAAACCGGGGCAGCAAAACAGCTGGCCATTCCCGGCCCGGCAGAACACGATGACCGAAAAAAGATACATACCGATGACTAAGTTCACCAGCTGGATGAAAGATTACCGGATCATCCTTTTGTTCACGATCACAAAACTGATGATCCACATCCTCACGGCAACCAATTACGGGCTGCAGCGGGACGCATACCTGTACCTGGCCCAGGCCGCCCATCCGGCATGGGGTTATTTCAGCACGCCTCCCCTGCTGGCGTTCATCATCCGGTTCCACACGTTCATCTGGGGGGATTCTGTCCTGGCCCTCCGGCTGATCCCCGCCCTTGCCGGATGCGCGGGCATGTTCATCGTGGGATGGCTCATCAGACAGCTCAGGGGAGGATGGTTCGCACAGGTGACCGGAATGACCGCATACCTGCTCTCAACGGCCTTCCTGAGGCCGTCCGCCTTGCTCCAGCCGGTGATATTCGACCACCTTTTCTGGCTGTTGTCGGCGGTGGTGGTCTTCCGGATGGTACAGAGGCAGGATGCGCGCCAACTCCTGTGGATGATCCCGGTGCTGGGACTGGGATGGCTCAACAAATATTCCATCGTTTTTTACGGAATGGCGCTGCTGGTTGCACTGGTCATCAGCCGCCAGAGGAGACTGCTGTGGTCATGGTACCTGCCTGTGGCTGTGGCCGGCGGATTGCTGGTCATCCTGCCCAACCTCGTCTGGCAGTACCAGCACAACTGGCCTGTGATCACCCACATGCACGAGCTGCAGGAAACCCAGCTGGTGAACGTTGTGGCGGGTGACTTTCTCGCCTCTCAGCTAATCATGCACATACCCGCCCTCCCGGTCTGGATCGCCGGGTTGATCTGGCTTTCCTTCAGCAGGGAACACCGCCGTTACAGGGTGTTTGCCTGGACATTCGTGCTGACCCTTCTGATGATCCTGCTGCTGCACGGAAAGTTTTACTACACCATCGCTGCCTACACGATCCTGGTGGCTTTTGGGGGCATCGCATGGGAACGCTGGATGCGCCGCTCACACCGGCTGGTGGGAGTGGCAGTTCTTTCGGTGGTGGTCTTCCTGGGCATCGCGGCACTCCCGCTCAGTCTCCCCCTCTACAAACCTGAAAGAATGGCTGAATACGGCAGGATGCAGATCGAACTGGGATTTGAGGCCATTTTCAAATGGGAGGACGGGAAGGTGCGGCCGCTGCCGCAGGATTTTGCGGACATGGTGGGCTGGGACGAGCTGGGAAAGATGGTCTGGGAATTCTATGACGGCCTGCCTGATTCTGTGCGCTCCGAAACCATGGTCTACGGGGAGAACTACGGTCACGCCGGGGCCATGCGTTACCACCGTCCCGGTCCCTCCTGTCCCGAACCCCGCAGTTTCAGCGATGCCTTTATGGAGTGGGTCCCCCGCCGCCCCGAAGCGACACATTTCATCTATGCGGGGTATTCCGACCGGCTGCCGTCCTATTTCAGGGATTTGAAGCTGGTGGGGAAGGTGGATAATCCCTGGTTCCGGGAATCCGGATTGCCCGTTTATTTCGGAAGCCATCCCACCCCGGAACTTTTCCGGGACTGGGAAGCTGAATGGCAGCACACCCGGGGCAGGTTCACCCGGAAACGGTAAATCAGGGCTCCAGGTTCCTGACCGCCCTGAGAAACTGCCTGTAGGTGACGGGTTTGTCTAAAATCACCCGGTTCCGGTCCAGCAGGAATATGGAGGGTGTGGCATAGATGTGGTACATGGACGGAACGATGCCTTCCCATCCCAGCGGCTCACGGGCGGTGATCCACCGGGGTTCCAGCATCCGGATGAATTCCTCAAACTGTTCGCGGGAGGAATCAATGGAAATGGTGACGAATTCCAGTCCGATTTCATTCTCCTCCAGGTACCAGTCATGGAGCCTGGGGATCAGTTCCATGCAGTGGTAACAGGCGGTGGACCAGAACATGACCGCCACATAGGGGGCCTCCAGGAGGGACAGCTGGCGGTTGATCCCTTCCGTGTCTCGGATCACGAAGTCAGGGGCGGTCTCCCCTTCTGCCATTTTCCTGTATCCATCCATCCTGGCCTGCACCATCTCGGCAATGTCCGATTCGCATGTCTCATCCAGGTAATGGTCGGCCAGGTGCAACTGCACGTGTTCCATGCCCAGCATCTCGAATCCTTCCAGCAGGTACTCCACCACGAAGGAGCGAAGCGCAGGATCGCCGGACACATTCGCCATGATGCGGTCCACCGCCTCCGCATAAGCTTCCTGCTGTTTCCCCGGGGAAAGGGTGTCGTTCCTCCAGAGGGAGAGGTAGTCCAGCAGTTTGAAGGAATAGACCGGGGCGTGCAGGAGCAGGGGATCATCGATGGCTGCATGGTTGAAGAAACAGATCTTCAGGGTATCGATCCGTTCCCGGTGGGTCATCTCCCCCGGCAGGAAGGGAGAGCGGAAGGCCTTCATGATGCGGGTGGCGTACAGCTCCGGGTGGACCGCGGCTACGGAGTCGATGTACCTGTCCCGTTCCCTCTGCAGTCCCTCGTATTCCCTCACTGCAGTTGTGTGCAGGGGATCCCCCCCTTCCCGGGGGTTCAGTTCCCCGTAAAGCTCCATGATCCGGTCCTCATACTGCATCTCAAAGGCGGCAAACTCCCCGTACACCCTGTTCTCCTCCGAACCGGGGAAATAGGCGACCAGTCCCGCCTCCGCTTCTCCCGCCTCCCCTTCCTGGGTGAAAATTTCCACATCCTCCCGGTTGAAGATGAACTCGATGAACAGGTTTTCGGACCTGATCCCTTCATACACATCATTGTAGATGATCCTGTACAGGCCCGGGGAGTGCTGTTCGCCGAGCAGGAAGTAGAAGGAGCCCGATCCGGTCTCCATGCTGTCCGCCACCCTGAACCGGTCGCCGTAGTAGGAGGCCAGGTAGATCTTTCCTTGCTCCGACCGCGCCAGGGTTCCCTTCACCACCCATGGCTGTCCCCTCACCATGGATATGGAAAGCACCAGCAGGATTCCTGCCAGAACCATTCGTATACCCTCGCTTCTTTTCATCACCGTGAAATTAGTGATTTATTCTTACCTTGCTGTGGTTAAAAATTCGTTATGAAAACCAGAAATCTTCTTCCGCTCATTTTCATCGCTCTGATCGCCTGCAATCCGTCACAGAAGAAAACCGGCACGGCCGAAGATGAACAGTGGATCCAGCTGTTCAACGGAAAGGACCTGAACGACTGGACCATCAAGATCTGCAAGCACCCCCTCGGCGAGAACTTCAACAATACCTTCCGGGTGCGGGACGGGAAGCTGGTCACCAGCTACGATGAATATGAAACCTTCGACGGGGAATTCGGTCACATTTTCTACAAGGTCCCGTTTTCTCACTACCGGCTGAGGGTGGAATACCGGATCATCGGGGAACAGGTACCCGGCGGAGCGGACTGGGCCCTCAGGAACAGCGGGGTGATGTTCCATGCCCGGCCGCCTGAAGAGATGCTGGTGGACCAGGAGTTCCCGGTTTGCCTGGAAGCCCAGTTCCTGGGCGGATCGGGAGAAGGGGAACGTCCCACCGGGAATCTCTGTACACCGGGGACCCATGTGGTGATCGGCGACGAACTGGTCACCCGCCACTGCACCAATTCCACCTCGCCCACCTTTCACGGCGACCAGTGGGTCCGCTTTGAGCTGGTTGTGTACGGGGACAGCATCATCCACCATATCGTCGAGGGGGATACGGTGCTGACCTATTCCAAACCCCGGATCGGAGGGGAGGTGCCGGAGGGATTCCCCCTTCCGGAAGGCACCCCTGTTGCCTCCGGCTACATCGCCCTCCAGGCCGAAAGCCATCCGTTCGAGTTCCGGAAAGTGGAATTGATGGACCTGAGCAGGTAATCCGCCCTTCATACGCAACCTTTCCCGGGAGGCGCACATCTTCCCAGTGTGATTTCTATGACAAACCTGAAAAACAATGAAATGGTACCCTGACAAATTCGCGGTATGTGTAATCCTTGCATCCATCTGTCTGGTTTCCCCGGGGAGGGGACAGGACAGCGCAGGGGTGGACCGGCAGCTGCTGGACATGAAGCTGGAACTGCTGGACTCGAAGATCGAGCTGTTCAATTCCCAGCTGAAGGTGTGGGAAACGAAGCCCCAGGAGCTGGAGCGGAGACTGGCGGAGATCGACCGGAAGATCGCTTCCCTGGATTTTGACCCGGTTTATATCAACGACCGGCTCTATGAGATCGAAGCACGGATCGAAGAAGAGCAGGTGGAACAGAAGCCGCAGGAGAGAAAAGTGCTCCAGTGGCTGCGGCCCGATTCCATCCCCGTGAAACCTTACCTGACGGCCATTTCCCTGAACCCGGTCCGCCTCGCCGAGGGAACATTCCATGTCACCTATGAACGGGCCCTGACCAGGAAGATCGGACTGAGCCTTTCCGGGCTGGCGACCTATGCCACGGAGGAAGGGCTTTCGGGTTATTATATGAGCAACCAGAGGCTGGAGTATTACAACATGGCACTGGATTCCTACATGCCCTACCACAACAAGAACATCTCCGGGTACGGGGTGATGCTCGAGATGAAAAATTACCTGCTGACCGACCATTACCGAAGGCAGCGGGCGCCCGTGGGGCTTTATGCATCCCCGAGCCTGATGTTCCGGAGGCTCTGGCTGAGCGGTTTATCGGATTATACCTTTGAAGATGAATGGTTCACGGAAGAGGTCACCCAGCTGTTGAACATATACACCGCCGGTGCCAGCCTGGGCTGGAAATTCAGGCTGATCAAGGTGCTCTATGTGGATGTGTATGCCGGGGGACTGATCCGCCTGGCGAAATATGACCACGAGGAAGGATTCACCAAGTACAAACCGCTGGGCAACATCGATTATTCGGGGGTTTCACCCACATTCGGCATCAGCATCGGGATCCTCCGCTGAGTCCTGTCAGCGGATTGGATCATGCACCATTTGTTTCATTCCATCTCCAGCTGGGTGAAAGCACTGATATAGCCGTCACCCCGCTTATCCCAGATGTTGATGTCCACCGTCACGGGATTCTGCAGTTCGGCTCCCGCAAGGGTAAAGTTGGGCGAAAGGTGACCATGCACCTCATCCCGGTCCATCGCACGCTCTCCGATCAGATCTTCTTCATCCAACAGCACCTGTCCGGATGCATCGGTAACCCTCATCCCGAGTCCGATCAGGACATTTCCCTCTTCTATGGCAAAACCCTCGAGCCCTTCGAAGACCAGGTGAATATTTTCATTAAGGAAGGCCCGGTTATTGGTGATGGGCTTCCCCCGCTCCCGGGAATAGAGGTAAACCTCCGAACAGGTAACCAGGTGGGACTCGATCACGATGGTTTCATCCGGCACCACGTCAAATTCCAGCTTCGCATTGAAGGTCCCCTCCCCCTTCTTGTCCCAGATGTGAATGCGAAGGGTGTGGCTGTGCCCTGAGTGGATCGGCTGGGCCAGGGTTACCTCTCCCTCCAGCCTGAGGGGCGAAAGGTCCACTCCTTCCGTAATCCCGGCATAGAGGTCATCATTCCTCAGCACGGTATCCCCCAGATCATTGATGACCAGAATTTTCATACCCGGGTACGCCCTCCCGTTCTCCTGATTGAATCCCTCAATATCGTCGAACCACACCTGCAACACTTCCCCGTAGGTGAATGTGTTCATTTGAATGGGCTCATCCCGGACCGCCAGGTACACTTCTTCACAGGAAAGACCGTTCCCCGTGGTCAGAAGGCCCGATTGAAAATCCTTTTTCACAGATCTGCTGAAATCACAGGAGAAAGTGATCACCAGAATCAGCATGGTCTGAATGGCAATTGTTCTCATGACGAAATGTGTTTAATGACTATTTCAGAGGTCCCGGGCTACCCTGAACCTGCCTGTTCCGCAAATGATCTCATTCCGCGGGGACAGGCCGCGGACAAGGATGATGTAATCACCGGGGGCGGATGCGGCCGTGAAACGCATATCGGCGGCATCGTCCGGTCCCAGGGTGATGTTGTCGCTCCACATCAGGGTATTCCTGCTGTCCGGAACCCTCCCGTTCGCAGGCCGGAAGTCATGCCGGCATTCCGGGTGGAATACCTGGTAATCGAAAAAATAGCCTCCCTCCGGCAGCTCAACGGATGCCATATCACCTTCCTTTGAAGTGATGGCCAGAATCCCGCCGTAATACATGCTGCCGCGGACGAACACCTCATTGACCAGATCAATCTTCAGGATCTTCGAGGGATCCACTGCCAGGACCGCTTTCTGGTCGAAAACCGGGATCCCGTCCATCAGGATCAGGGGCGGAAGGTGGGAGATCATGCTGTTCCGGCTCTCGATCTTCAGATAGGCTTCTCCCCTGTTGTATTTGACATACACAGAAGGGACAAGGTTCTCAAACACCTCGGTCATCGTGGGCAGGGAGACAAACTCCTCCATCCGGACGGTCACCACCGGGTTCCCGTAGAACGGCACCCCCTGTGCCGTTTCGCCTGCCGTTCCTGCAGCACCTGCTGATCCGGGCTGATCCTGGCGGAAGGCTTCGGAAAGCTGCATGTTCACCACAATGCGACCGGCTGCAAACCTTCTGGCGGGGGACAATCTGAACGGGTCAACGGGAAACGGCAGGGGATCGGTTGCGAAGTCCTGGTCTATGTGAATGGAAAGTTCCTGCTCATCTATTGATGTCATGCGCTCCGCCGCCACGAAAAGCTCCCTGGTCCCGGTTCCATCAGGCAGGGACACAATGAACCTGCCCTTTTCATCCGTCAGGGTGCCAAAATAGTCCGGATCCTCCCCCAGCAATGAAAAATGGAGGCGGACGGGACCGGTGCCGGCGGCTGTCACATTTCCCGAAATGGAAACCCCGCGGATCTCGGGAAGGAATGTAAAGTTGAAGTCCTCTTCCACAGCAGAAACCGGATCAGCATAAGGGAAAGCACCGGTGGGGGTGAGCTCAATGGAGCCGGGATCCTGGGCCAGAGCGGATCCCAGATGGATCCCCGCCTGCAGGCTGTCGGCCAGACCGGCGGGGACCACGGTCACACAGTACGCTCCCGGGGACAGATCCGTCCCCGGTCGGACGGCCAGTTTGAGGCTGACCGTTTCTCCCGGCAGGTACGCATCTTTCTCCGTGGAACAGGTGATCACCTGCCTGACCTTTGCGGCCTGACTTTCCAAAGCGCCGTTCCCCGGCCGGGAGCCGTTTCCGCCATTCACCACTTCCCTGGAAAAGGGATTGATGATGGTGAGGGGGACATAGCTGTAGGAACGGGGACCGAAATTCCGCATCCACCGGGTATAGGCACGGAGGTAGTAATTCCCTGTGCGGGCATCGGAAGGGACTTCGAGACAGCCGGTGCTCCCGTTTTCCCCGTTGGGATATTTTGCCCCGGCCACCGCCACTCCCGACGGGGTGACCAGCTCCACGTACAGCACCCTGCTCAGGGGCTCCTCCGCGGGCAGCCCGTTGATCCTGTAAAATGCACGGAACCGGATGGGTTCATCCACCGCATACATGTTCCGGTCGGCGAACAGGGTCACCTGCTCGGTCACATGCATCGCCTGCGCAGCAAAACCCCGGTCATCGCCACCCTGCGCCCACAGTTCACAGGCACCGCATCCCGTCCCGCCCAGGATCAGTCCCGAAAGAACAAACCGAAACCATATGTGAAGTGACCTATTCATCTTCATTCCAGAAATCCGGCGGCTCGGTGGTTCCGCCGCGCATCCTGCAGTCAAAACATTCCGGTTCGCTGGTGGCGTAGGGGGGACCGATGCCCATGGGCGCCATGGAGAACAGGTAATAGGGAAACCGCAATGCCAGCTCTTCCACGTGCTGGACCGTGTCCACCTCGCAGTACTGACCCACCGGGGTGCGGAAGCCGAACCTGCACCTGAAGGTGAGCCGTTTCTGCTTCACCTGGGAAGCATAGAAATAACCCAGGACCAGTTCCGAGTCGTCCCGGATATTTCGGATGTTCCCGGGCACGGTGGAAGGCTGGGTTTCATAGAATCCTCCCGTCTCCGTCAGCTGGACCCTGGTCTGTTCCCAGAACCGGTACGCCTCATCCGACAGGGAATGCTGCCTGACAAGCAGGCTGTATTTGTATTTCAGCCTGGGGGACTGGTTCGAGACGAAGGTCAGCGGGAATTTGGTCAGTTCGTTTGAGGTGAGACGTCCGGAAGATCCCACATGTATCTCATCGATATCCAATGTCTTATAGCAGATATAGAGGGAATCGGTGGGATATTCGTACTCGTACAGGACAACCCCGTCCCAGATGGCGCTGATCAGGTAATTGGCGTGGTATTCGTAGGTCTCCTCGAGCTGCCACATGACATTCCTGGAATCGTTCACATCCCCTTTCACATCCACATAGAACTGGACCCCGTAATAGGTCACCCGCTGGTCGGCGGTCGGCTGACTGTCCACCTCGAAATAGAGGTTCTCCGGCTCGGGGCACGTCAGAAGTGAATCGTAGGCCGATTCGTATTGCGCTCCTTCCGGGGTATCGATAAACAGTTTGTACGCCCTGTTCACACCCAGAAAATCCTCATCCAGATCGGCCCGGTAAACCCCCGGGGTATCTTCCGTGTAGATGGCTTCCATTCCGGCACGGTCCTGCACCCGGACCACACATCCTTCCACCGGGATGAATTCGGGTTCCTCCAGCTTTGAGGAACGGCTGACCCGGACATAGTGGGCACCCGGACTGTCCGTGATCCTGCCGCTCACTACCAGGGTCCCCTCCGACTCCTCAATGTCGGGCTGGAAGGGTTCCACGCATGAAACCGCGGCCAGGATCAGGAATCCGGCGACCAGGAAACCCGTGACCAGATCTCTAATCACTCGCATAGTTGCCCAGTTTGAAGTTCCACGAAAGGGTCACAATGGGTTGTCCGAAAATGGAGAGCTTGTACCCCTTTAAAGTCCCTCCCTCATTTCTGTAATAGACCGAGTAGGCATTTTTCCTGCCGGTCAGATTGTACACATTCAGCATCCAGTAACTGTGCGCCAGTTTTACCCTTTTCAGGTTCCCCTCCAGGTTCACCGACAGATCCATCCTGAAATAATCGGGGATCCTGTACTTGTTCCTTTCCGAATACTGCACATGCTGGACACCGTCCATATAATAGATGGAAACCGGATAGGTCACCGGTCGCCCGGTGGTATAGGTCATATTGAAGGAGAGACTCAGCCGCCTGTTGAGCCTGTAATTGGAGACCAGGTTCACATTGTGGGGACGGTCATAATTGGAAGGATAGACCCGGCCGTTGTTGATGCTTTCCCCGGGACCGTCCCCTTCAATCTGCATCAGTGACCTGGAATAGCTGTATCCGATCCAGCCGTTGAGTTTCCCTGCGTTCTTGCGGACCATCACTTCCGCCCCGTATGCCCGCTGTTTTCCCTGGAGGGTTTCCATCTCCACGAAGGGACTGTTGATGAATGAAGCGCCGTCCCTGTATTCCACCACGTTGTCGACCCATTTGTGGTATACCTCCAGGCTGGCACTGATCCCCTTCTTCCTGAATTCATGGTAGTAGCCGGCCGACAGCTGGTCCGCCACCGGGGGGACCAGGTGGTAGTCGCACAGTTTCCACTGGTCGGTGGGTGCGATGGCAATGGTATTGCTGAGCATGAAAAGGAACTGGCGGATCCGGTTGTAGGATATTTTCACGGAGTTATCGTTCCCGAGAAGATAGGTGAGTGCCACCCGGGGCTCCGGACCTGAATAGGATCCGATCTTCTCTCCCGCCCCGAATTGCAGGGTATCGGCAATGTTGGCCTCCAGCCGTGGCAGTCCCTCAACGTACCCGTAAACCTCCGCTGGTCCCAGTGCCATGTAGCCACTGTACCTGAGACCCCCGTAAAGCGTAAGCCTCGGGGTCAGATTGATCTCGTCGGCCATATAAAGGGCTGCCTCCACCCCGTCCTCCATGCCCAGATCCACGGGGAACCGCATGGATATTTCCCCGTAGGGTTCCACCACCCCCCTGCTGAGCCTGTAATAATTCACATTGCCCCCGAAGGTAAGCCTGTGTGATCCCAGGGAGAGCCAGGTAAAATCGGTTTTCAATTCATAATGATCGATCCTGTAAGTGTGCTGGTAGGCATATGCGGCCACGGTCTCATCCACCGTATGGAATGCATATTCCCCGAATACTGCCGCCAGGTTCCCCGACAGCCTGGAATTGAACCGGTGGTTGTAAATGACCGATGCACCCGCATTGGAATAGGCATAATCATTGCTGGTACCCAGCGAGAACCTGTCCCTGCTGTAATACCCGAAGGTTTTGATCAGGCTCTTCTCGCCGGGCTCGAAGGTAAGGCTCCCGGCCAGGTCGTAAAAAACTGCATTGCTCTGTCTCAGCTGGGGATCTTCCAGCCGGCTGAGGATCCAGTCGGAATAGGTGGAACGGGCGCTCAGCACGAAGGCTCCCTTTTCTTTGATGACCGGTCCCTCCACGGCCACATGGCCGGTCACGGGACTGATCCCTCCCCTGGCGGTGTATTCGTTCATGTTCCCCTGCCTGGTGGATATGTCAAAGAAAGAGGCGAGCCTTCCCCCGAAGTGCGCGGGCAGGTTGCTCTTGTAGAGCGAAAAATCCTTGATGATGTCCGGATTCAGCGATGAGAAGAATCCGAAAAGGTGTGAACTGTTGTACAGCGGCACCCCGTTCACATAGATCATGTTCTGGTCCGCCCCGCTTCCCCTCACATTGATCCCCGAGGAACCTTCACCCACCTGCTGCACTCCCGGAAGCATTTTTGCCACCTTTAAAAGGTCCTTTTCCCCGAAGACCACCGGGATCTCCTTCACCGTTTTGTAATTAAGCCGTTCGAATCCCATCTGCATGCCTCTCACATGGTGGAACCGGCTGGCCTCCACCACCACCTCCGAGATGGGAATCAGGCCTTTCTCCATGGCAATGTTCAGACTCCCTCCCGACCTGACGTCCAGGTAATAGTGTTCCGGTTCCATCCCCATGCAGGCAAAGTCAGCCGTATACTTCCCCGGTTTCAACACGATGCTGAAACGGCCGTCCACATTGGTGGCCGCTCCCTTTTTCAGCTCCTGGATGTAAATGGTGGCCCCGATCAGGGGTTCCCCCGTTTCCCGGTCCACCATCTTCCCGTAAACAATGCTGCCGGACTGGTCCGCCGTTCCATTCCCCTCCCCGACCACGAATGTCTCACGCAGGCCCGCTTTTCTTCCCTCGATATACCGCTGTTCAGCACTGGTCAGAGCGGGGGATTCCCGTTCGTCCCCATACGGGAAACCGTCGCCTGCACCGGCCGAATAATCGGGCAGCGAGCGGACATAGGGCTGGTCCGGATTGAGATAAACATTCCGGTCTTCATCGATATGGAAGTAGACCCCTGCCGGAAGCAGCGCATCGGAAAGGATTTTTTGCAGCGAGAGTTCTTCTCCGGAGACTGAGATCCGGATCCCCCTGACCCATTGTTCCAGGTAGTAGAACCTGGCATCTGTCTGCGCCTCAAGCGTTTCAGCAAAAGCGGTAAATGTGGCGGCGGAAAAACTGCCGCTGAACAGCACATCATGGTCCTGTCCATTCGCCTGGGAGAACAGGATCAAGATCAGCACCATGCCGGAGCAGCGGATTTTCCTCATTGCCCTTCCTCCCATTGCGGAAGCCCGGCGATGAATCCCAGCAGCCCGGCATACTCGCCGGTACCCGCCTCCCTGAATTTAAGCCTGTGCTGCCGAAGATACTTTCTGACCTGTTTCCTGGCTTCCCCCCGGAAGATCGATTTGAATGAGGACGGACCGGAGAAAGGATAAAGCGTTCCCTTGATATCCAGCAGGTAATCCTTCCCCGGTTTCGAGAAGTAGTAGGTGTAATGCAGGTCGTTGCTGTTGGGGACCATCAGTTTTGACCAGTGAATATATAATGAAATCCCATCCGCCGAGATCACCTGGTAGAACAGCGGCCCTTCTTCCGTGAGCGATCGCTTCTCAAAATAATCCCCCTCCAGCGAAAATGCATCAATGTGCGGGGTGACCAGGATGATCTTTCCCACACCGCTGTTCCGGCCCTGGTACTCCAGGATCACCTGCTGTGCGTACAGGTCATAGTTGAGCAGGACATCTTCATAATTCCTTCCGGAAACGGTCACCGTCCCCCGTGAAGACCCCTCTCCCCGGTAAAAAGGATGCTCCTTTACCCTGTAATACCGGTTCGTAAACTGAATGCCGTTGATCAGGCCCGGATCGGGTCCGTGTTTTTCGCTGATGAATGCGGACAGGTCCGTCTGTTCGGAAGTTGTCTGAGCTTCCAGGGGCGAAAAGCCGGCAACAAGGCAGATCAATGCCGTCATCAGTTCACGCATGCCCGGATACCGTAGAATGATCATTATTGTAGCAGAACCAAATCGCTAAAATAACGATTTGTCCGGAACGATACATGTCAAAAGTCAGGTAGGCTCAGGAATCGATGCCGAAAACCCTCCTGAAATGATACCCGTAGATGCTGTAGGTGATGGCCATGGGAAACACCCTGGGCTTGTAGAAGAGGCTCCAGAAAAACAGGTTCCAGTAATGGACCCTGCTTCGGCTGAACACGCCGATCACCAGGACCGAACGCAACAGGGCCCTGATATTTCTGAAGGTAAGGGCCGATCCGGCCTTTACCTTCGGAGTGAAATCTTTCAGAAACCGGATTACCCGTTCATAATACGCCCTGCTTGAGTAAATGTTTTCCAGGATATGCCTGTATCCTTTCAAAAGGACCTCCTTATCCATCTTCGGAATGAAATTCATGGAATAGTCGGTGTTGTTCCCGCCGAACCGCTGCAAAATCCTGCCTTCCCTGGAAAGACGCTCGTAGAGCCTGGTGCGGCTGGGGGCATTGAGGAGCCCGACCATGGCCGTCATGATACCGCTTTTCTGGATGAAATCGATCTGCCGCTGGAACACCCCGGGCGAATCCTGATCGAACCCCACGATAAAACCGCCCATGACCTCGATCCCGGCCGACTGAATCTCCTTTACCGAAGAGATCATGTCCCTTCCCGTGTTATGCATCTTTCCGCATTCCACAAGGCTTTCCTCCTCGGTGGTTTCGATCCCGACGAACACCTTCTCAAAACCTGCCTCTGCCATCCGTTCAAGGAGCGCGGGATCATCGGCCAGATCGATGGAAGCCTCTGTGGTAAAGGTGTAAGGATACCTGCGGGCTTCCGACCAGCTGATGATCGCCGGCAACAGGTCTTCCTTCAATCGCTTCCGGTTCCCGATGAAATTATCATCCACAAAAAAGACATTCCCCCGGAAGCCGGTCTGGTAGATGTTCTCCAGCTCGGCCAGGATCTGCCGGGTCGTCTTGATCCGGACCTTCCTGCCCAGCAGGGCCGTGATCTCACAAAAGTCGCAGTTGAAGGGACAGCCCCTGGAATATTGCAGGTTCAGCTGCGCATACCTGGATAATTTGAGCAGGGAATAATCGGGCGCGGGAGAAAGGGTCACGTCCGCAAAGCCTTCCGAATGGTACACCTGTTTCGGGCAACCCCTCTCCAGGTCCGCCAAAAATTGCGGCAGGGTGATCTCCGCCTCGTTGAGAACCAGGTGGTCCAGGTGCATGAATGGCTCTGGATCGCCCGTAAAGAGGGGTCCCCCCGCAACAATTTTCTTTCCCTGTGCTTTGCACCTGCCAATCACCTGGTGCACGGAGGCAGCCTGGACCGACATGGCACCGATGAATACGAGATCCGCCCATTGGATGTCCTTGTCCCGCAACCTGCCCACATTCAGGTCCACCAGTTTTTTCTCCCAGTCCGCAGGTAGCAGTGCCGCCACGGTAAGAAGCCCCAGCGGCGGATTGGTGGCTTTCTTGGAAATGAACTTCAGTGCATGTTTAAAGCTCCAGTAGGTATCGGGGTATGCGGGATTGATCAGTAAGATTTTCATCGGTTGAATGATTGTGTCGATTGATTGTGTTGATTGATTGTTCCCCTGATGTTTCTCGGCTGGACGGTCCTCAACGGTGGTCCGGCTGTTTTGTTCAAATGTAACAACCAGATGATCCCGAAAAAAATATTAGGGACGACTGCAGCAAAAGAGGGCCTGATTGATAACTTCCTGGGATGAACGGGCCCTATACGGGATGAAATTTTTCAGTTATGAGGATTTATCAACAGAAAAAGCGTATCTTTGTCCCGATTTTAGATTTTGATTTTTAAAACTGCGCTTTCGGCAACTATTGCCTCACCCAAGGTTAGTTTATCACTGCTCTTTTTTCTAAATCCGATCTTAAATCCGCAAATCAGCGGATTTTGTTTCCGCGTGATTGATTTACACAACTTAATTTTTAACAGATGAACATTTATGTAGGAAACCTTGATTTCAAGGTAAATGAGCATGACCTGGAAGAGGTATTTGAGGAGTATGGAACAGTGAGTTCCGCCAAGATTATCACCGACAAATACAGTGGCAGAAGCAGGGGCTTTGGCTTTGTCACCATGGAAAGCCAGGAAGAAGCGAACAAAGCAATCAAATCACTGAATGGAGCTACGTATGAGAATAGGGAGCTGGTGGTCAATGAGGCCAAACCGAGGAAAGAGAATAACAACAGGTATTAATACTGAGACCATGACAAAAGGAAAAGTAAAATGGTACAACGAAGTCAAAGGTTTTGGCTTCATTGCTACTGAAAAAGGAGAGGATATTTTCGTTCACCGTAGCGGCCTTTCCGGTTCTTACAGGGGACTTCAGCCTGATCAGGATGTGACATTCGAGATCGAAAAAGGCGAAAAAGGACTGTACGCAACCAATGTGAAGACAGTATAACAATCTCTGAAGCCGGCATGCCAAGGTACGCCGGCTGATCCCGGATCAAACCGGGGATTGATAGATACCCGTTCCCGCCTCCGTGGCCGGAACGGGTATTTTTTTGCCCGTTCGCCGGGGAAAGACCCTGAATATTTGGTACATTTATATACTTGATCATGTATCCGTAATAATAATGTACCAGTCATGAAAATGCTACTCGCCGCTGTTCTTGCTCTTTTCCTGGGAGTTGCACTGACCATCCCGGAGAACCATCCCGGTTCACCCGGTAACCGGACCGCTTTCCTGCAGGAGGTGGCAGACACAACGAAGGACCATTCCCAACATATGGCCGGAGTGTACGCCACTCCCCAGGCGGTGACTGAAAAATGCCTCAGCTGTCACGAGGGAGTCGACCGGGATATCATGAAGACCAGGCACTGGAACTGGCTGGGTGATGAATTCACGGAGGACGGGAAACGTATGAGACTCGGGAAACAGAACATTATCAACAATTTTTGCATTGCCGTTCCTTCAAACTGGCCCCGCTGCACCAGCTGCCACATCGGGTACGGATGGAAGGATGAGACCTTCAATTTCAACAATGGAAAGAACATTGACTGCCTGGTCTGTCACGACCAAACGGGCACCTATAAGAAAACCCCCACCGGGGCAGGAATGCCCGATCCGTCGGTGGACCTGGTTAAGGTGGCAAAAAGCGTGGGCAAAACATCCATCAATAACTGCAGCATCTGCCACTTCAACGGCGGAGGCGGCACGGGAGTGAAACACGGCGACATGGATGGCAGCATGATCAATCCGACGGCTGACATAGACGTGCACATGGGCGAGGTCGGCTTTACCTGTGCCAGCTGTCATGCTGGAGAAAACCACCACATCCTGGGTGCAAGTCACGGTTCCATGGAAGCCGGTACAAACCACATTTCCTGCACCGGCTGCCACGGCGAAAGACCACACGCCCGGAAGATCATCAACGACCACGACAGAACAGTGGCCTGCGAGACCTGCCACATCCCTTCATTCGCCCGGGAAGAGCCCACGAAAACCTGGTGGGACTGGTCCACCGCAGGGAAGAAGAGAAGGGATATCCGGCTGGATGAATTCGGCATGCCGGACTACAATGTCATGAAAGGAGATTTTGCCTGGGAGAAGGATGTGGTTCCGGAATACATGTGGTACAACGGGAAGGCCGATTATTACCATATCGGGGATACATTCAACCCTGAAAAAAAACTGAAGCTGAACACGCTTGAAGGCAATATCGAAGATGAAACGGCAAAGATCTTTCCCTTTAAGGTCATGCGGGGAAAACAGCCCTATGATTCAAGGAATAAGTACCTGATCGTTCCCAAACTGTTCGGGCAGGATGGGTACTGGAAGACCTACAACTGGGACAGCGCATCGGAGATCGGCATGCGGGAAATCGACCTGCCCTATTCCGGGAGATACGATTTTATTGAAACGGAAATGATCTGGCCCATCAACCACATGGTGGCTCCGGTCGCCCAGACCCTGAAGTGCAGGGCCTGTCATCTGACCGGTAATTCCGGGCGACTCGACTGGAAACAGCTGGGATATGCGGGCGATCCCATAAAAACCGGCGGAAGGTTCAAGTAGGCGCCTGGAGCATTTTCCGTCAAACCCATAAATACGATTACGTGAAAACAGGAACAGCGAAAATCATTATCTGTGCGATATTCTTACTCACGGCAGCAGTGATCCGGGCACAGGAACAGACAGACTCTAATACACCATTGCACCTGTTGCAGCCCGACTATGACACCGAGTACGGGATTCCGGCGGCGGAGGATATCACAGGGGTGCTTGACCGGATCTACAATTACCTGGACTCGGCCACTCCCGCACAGCTCCTGGATGAAACCGGAGAGGTGCTAACCGACCACGCAGAAATCCTGTCGGCAGACCGCCTGCACCTGGAAGAGGGTGATTTCCGGATCATCAGCTATGAATGGGGAGTGGCATACGCGGGGATGCTGCTTGCCTCGGAGGTCACCGGAGATCAGAAATACGCCGGTTATGTATTCGACCGGATGAAGTTCATGACCGATGTCCGTCCCCAGGTAATGGAATTCGAGAAGCGCCATCCGGAAGTCCGCCATCCCCTGACCTCGGTGCTCCACCCCCGTGCGCTGGATGACGCAGGCTCCATGTGCGCGGCAATGATCAAAGCGGAACATGCGGGATTCCAGGCCGACCTGAGCCCGATGATTCGTACCTACATCGACCACATAAGCCATCATCAGTTCAGGCTTGAAGACGGCACCCTGGCCCGTAACCGGCCGCAGCCCAACACCCTCTGGCTGGACGACCTGTTCATGAGCGTCCCGGCCCTGGCACAGATGGGCAAATACACCGGTGAGCACCAATACTTTGACGATGCGGTCAGACAGGTGCTGCAGTTTACGGAAAGGATGTTTGTGGAGGAAAAAGGACTGTTCATGCACGGCTTGGTCATGGGCATGAAGGAACACCCCTCCTATCACTGGGCCCGTGCCAACGGCTGGGCCATTATGGCCATCGTGGAGCTGCTGGAGGTGCTGCCGGAAGACCACCCCGGCCGGGGTGAGGTGCTGGATCTGCTGCGACAGCACATATCCGGACTGGCCAGGGTTCAATCCCCCTTTGGCTTCTGGCACCAGTTGCTCGACCGGAACGATTCATACATGGAGACCTCCGCCACGGCTATTTTCACCTACTCCATTGCCCGTGCCATCAACCGGGGGTATGTGGATGCAAAGGCATACGGACCGGTGGTGTGCCTGGCATGGAACGCGGTGGCCTCCAAGGTGAACGATAAAGGGCGGGTGGAAGGAACGTGCGTGGGAACCGGAATGGGATTCGATCCGGCCTTTTACTATTACCGTCCCGTCAGTGTCTTTGCCGCCCATGGCTACGGGCCGACCATCCTGGCCGGGGCCGAAATGATTGAAATGCTGCGACATACCCATCCGCGGATGAATGACAGCGCGGTCCAGTTCTATGACAGACCTGTGAAGGCGGATGGTCCCATTTTCGGGGTGGAAGAGTAGGATCTGTTGGTGGATCCCGCCAGTCTGACTGCGCGGTTTTGGGGAGCGTATTGAAATTGGAGAGTGTATTGAAACACAAAAGTTATGAAAACCAAACTTTTGAAAACCAGGCACTTACTATTCCTGATTTTCCTGGATACATTGGCATTGCCCCGTATGCCCCTGGAGGCACAGATAGGGACCCGGTTCCCATCTGAACGGAAGGTGGTCCAGGATCCCGTCACCGGTGCGGATTTAATCTTCCTGACCAGCACTCCCACCGGGGATCACAAGATATACCAGACCCATAACCAGTGGACATCTGATGGGAAGTGGTTAATTTTCAGCTCCAGACGGGTGTGGGGAGAAGCGATGGCGGTCAATGAGGAGACGGGCGAGATGGTGCAGGTAACCGAGGGAGGTTACCGGGGAACGCTGCTGGTGGCACGAAAATCCATGAAGCTTTATTATATGAAAGGCCTCTCCCGTGACCCGGAAAGAAATGATCCGAAGATTGTGGAAGTGGATCTGACCGGACTCTTAGCCGACAGCGAAGCGGGTACCTTGAAGGACGAATCTGCATACCAGCGCGTGTGTGGTTCCATTCCACCTGAGTTGGATCCCGGCGGGGACATGGCCCTGGATGCCGGGGAAGAGTGGATCTGGTTCCGGGTGGGGAGGACGGAAGCAGAAAAATATCTTCCCGATGGCGCTGAACTCGAACCGGATTTCGGTCCACGGAACATGGGCGCCGGTCCGGGCGGCATCGCAGGGATCAACATCCGTACCGGGGAGCTCAAACATGTGGTATCCGTACCGTTCCAGGTGGGGCATATTCAAAGCAACCCCTGGGTACCCGGACAGATCGTGTTTTGTTGGGAAACCGGGGGAAAAGCTCCCCAGCGTACCTGGTTCGTAAACGGGGACGGAACGGGGCTCAGGCCTCTGTATCCGGAAGCCCCCTACGAATGGGTTACCCATGAAACCTTTATCGGGCCGGACGAGGTGGCATTCGCCATCATGGGACACCGAAAGATCCGGAACATTGGAGCCGGAGAAAACCTTGGGCCGGAAGGTGACAGCCGGACGAATCCGGGCCAGGAGCCGGAATGGGGCAATACGGGAACCCGGGAGAAACCGACGGGACTCGGGGTTGTGAACATCACCACGCGGGAGATGATGATCGAAGGACAGATCCCTTACGGAAGCGGGTTCTGGCACGTGACCGGCTCGCCTGACGGCCGGTTCCTGGCGGGGGATAATTTTGCCAGGGAGATTTA